>Ga0209181_10009441_pt1 | contig 12815 bp, 8 predicted proteins | sample MAT05_FD_187208 | JGI IMG/M metagenome (GOLD analysis project Ga0209181, IMG submission 187208) | Freshwater microbial communities from Lake Fryxell liftoff mats and glacier meltwater in Antarctica - MAT-05 (SPAdes) (version 2) | ecosystem: Environmental > Aquatic > Freshwater > Ice > Liftoff... | reverse complement strand
CGCGCGCCACGAGGCGTTCGTGAATACGACGTGTCCAGTCTGCGGTGGCGCTGCGCGGCGCGAGACGGACACGTTCGATACGTTCGTCGAATCGAGCTGGTACTTCGAGCGCTACACCACGCCGCGGGAGGAGAATCGCCCGGTCGATCCAGAGCGCGCCCGCGGCTGGCTGCCCGTCGATTTGTACATCGGCGGTGAAGAGCACGCGGTGATGCACCTCATCTACGCGCGCGTCTGGCACTACCTGATGATGGATCTCGCCTATCTGCCGAAGGACACCGCGCGCGAGCCGTTCAGCAAGCTGGTGTGTCAGGGGATGGTCTGCAAAGAGGCCTTCTACTCCATCGATCCGCACAATCCAGCGCACAAGATCTGGTGTTATCCCGAGGACGCAGAGCTGCGCGACGGCACGCGCGTCGCCAAGGATTCGGGCCTCCCGCTGCACTCGGCGGGCGTCGTCAAGATGTCGAAGACGAAGCGCAACGTCGTCGATCCCGACGAAGTGGTCGCCAAATACGGGGCAGACGCCGTACGCTTGTTCGTACTGTTCGCCGCGCCGCCGGCGGGGCAGGTCGACTGGAGTGAAGAGGGCCTCGAGGGTGCCAGTCGCTTTCTGCAGCGCGTGTGGCGGCTGGTGCGCGACAGGCGTGACGTGTTGATCGCGACGCAGCCATTTTCCGGCGGTGCGCTCGAGGGCGCGGCGCGCGATCTGCGCCGCGTCGTACACCGCACCATCGATCGGGTGACCCGTGATCTCGGCGACCGCATGCAGCCGAACACCGGTATCGCGGCGATGATGGAGCTGGTCAATGCGCTCTACGCCTTCAAGGGCGAGAGTGACGTCGATCGCGCAGTGGTGCGCGAGGGCATCGACGCGCTGATCGCGCTGCTGTCGCCGTTCGCGCCGCACATCGCCGATGAGATCTCGGCGGAGCTCGGCGAGACGGGCTACCTGCTCGGCAAGGGCTGGCCGCAGCTCGACGCGAGCGCGCTGGTCGAGGACGCCATCGAGCTGCCGGTGCAGGTCAATGGCAAGGTCCGCGGTCGCGTCGTCGTCGCGCCCGATGCCGATGAGGCGACGGTGCTCGCGGCCGCGCGCGCCGAGGTGAACGTCGCCGTCTACCTCGAGGGCAAGGTGCTGAAGAAGACGATCTACGTGCCAGGGCGGATCCTGACGCTGGTAGTCTGACGGCGATGGCGGCGGACGACGACGACTACGACGAGACCTCCGAGGGCCCGACGCGCCAGCACGTCGCGGTGCGCCTCGCGCTCGACCCGGTGCCGGTCGAGGACGACGCGCTGATCTTCGTCGAGGCGGAGTCCGTGTTCGCGGAGTTCGTGCGCAACGCGAACTCACTCGGGCACGATCCGCGCACGGTGCGCGCCGCGCTGCAGCGGGTGGCAGAGGCCACGGTGGCGGAGCCAGCGCCAGCGCCGCTGACGCTACCTGGGCCGATCGTCGCGGCGCGCGAGTCGTTCGCGTCGGAGTACGACGTCGAAGAGGTCGACGGCGGCTCGCAGCCGGCGTCGCGTGTGCACGTCAAGCCGGGCAAGCGCGCGGCGGACCCCACGGCGTCTGCGAAGACGCGCGTCACGCCGCAGCTCGCGTCGGTGGCGGCGAAGGTGGTCGCGCCGACGCCTGCGCGTTGGGATGACGCCGAGACCGCGAAGGAGACGGGACCTGGCGGCGTACCGGTAGTGCTGCTCACCAAGCGGCGCACGCTGCCGCCCGATACCGTGTCTCCTCTCGCGCCATCTTCGCTTGCGCCGTCTCCGCTGGCGTCGATGGAGGCGATCGACACCGACGTGCGCGTGCCCGCGCCGGACGAGGAGATGTTCGTGCCATCGTCGCCGCGCGGGCTCACCACGCAGCGTCGCGAGGCGCGCGCGGTGGTGCCAGAGGTCGCGAACATCGCGCCGCAAGCGCGCCCGCTGCCGGAGCGCGGGGAGGACGGAGAGGTTCCGCCGCGCGAGCTCGAGCGGCTGCTCGCCGACATGTCCGCGCTGCGCCGCTGGGGTCACGAGGCGCAGGTGCGCGAGGAACTCGACAAGCTGCGTCGACGTTATCCGAGCGACCTGCTGCTGATGCGCCGCATCGCTGAGTTTCACCTCGAAGACGGGCAGAACGACGCGGCGATGGACGTGCTCTTCGCGCTCTCTCGGCGGCTGTTCGAGCGGCGCAACGTCGAGGGCATGCGCGCGGCGCTCGAGCAGGTGCTCGTCCTCGATCCGGGCAACGCGCGCGCGGGCAAATTGCTCTCGCTGCTGGTGAAGCGCGACAGCGCGCCACCGTAGGCTCATCCGGGCTACGCTGCGCCGCGATGAGCGCGCGGATCAGCGCAGCGGAGGCGCTGCAGCCGGGGGACGTCGTCGGTGGACGCTACATCGTCCGCGGGCTGCTCGGCGTCGGCGGCATGGGCGCGGTCTACGAGGCGGAGCACTCGCAGCTGCGCAAGATGGTCGCGGTCAAGGTGTTGCTACCGCAGCTTACGTTCGACCCCGACGCGACGGCGCGCTTCTTTCGTGAGGCGCGCACCGCAGCGGCCGTCGGTCATCCCGGCATCGTGCAGGTGTTCGATCTCGGCACGGACGAAAGCGGCCTCGCGTATCTCGCGATGGAGAAGCTCGAGGGCGAAGAGCTGCACTCGCGCATTCAGCGCGCGAAGCCGATCCCTGCGGGCTTCGCGGTGCGCGTCGGCATCGAGCTCTGCGACGCGGTGAGCGCGGCGCACGAGGCTGGCGTGCTGCACCGCGACCTCAAGCCGGCGAACGTCTTTCTGTCGAAGGTGGGCCGCGCGCGCGACGTAGTGAAGGTGCTCGACTTCGGTATCGCCAAGCTGCAGCGCGAGACCGCGGCCGAAGATCAGGTGACACGCAGCGGGCAGATCATGGGCACGCCGCTCTACATGGCGCCCGAGCAGCTGCGCGGGATGAAGGACGTCGACGAGCGCATCGACGTCTACGCGATCGGCGCGATCCTCTACGAGACGCTCGCCGGACGCGCGCCGTTTCGCGCGTCGAGCTACGCCGAGGTCGTCGTGAACGTGCTGCGCGAAGAGCCCGAGGATCTCGCGCTGCAGCGGCCCGACCTGCCGAGCGCGCTGATCGATCTGGTCAAGCGTGCGATGTCCAAGGATCGCGAAACGCGCTACCGCTCGGCGCGCGAGGTCGGCGATGCGCTCGTCGCGCTCGGGATCGACTCCGGCACGCCGTGGCCGCCGCGCACGCCGTATCCGCCGTCGTCCTCTGGGGCGCCGCCGCGCATGGCGAGCCAGCCTGGTGCCGACTCCGCGCCGACGCTGCCCGCGCCGACTCCCACGCTGCCGCCGATCGCTCCTGCGCACGCCGCCGCTGCACTGACAGACGTGACGGCGCCGCCGCCCAAATTGCGTGTAGCGACGCTCGCCTACGTTTTGCTTGGCGTGGCCGGCGTGCTCGCCGTTGCTGCGTTCATCGTGCGGCAGAGCGCGCCGCGCGAACGCGAGCCGGAGTCGGTGGTGCTCCAGGCCGCGGCCGCAGACGCGGGGATCGACGCGATCATTCGCGACGCCGAAGAGGGCGCGGTTGCGCAGCCTCTCGCGCCGCACGATGCGGGCGCTACGCCGAGCGCGGTAGTCGATGCCGCGCTCGCAGCCGTCGACGCTGGCGCGCCGCGCGACGTCATGCGCGTTCGGGCGCGGCCGGGAGTCGGCGCAACGCCGCCGCCCACTGGCGACGAGCCGCCGCCGCCGATGTTCGAGCGCTGAGCGTCGTCTACGCACGCACCCGTCAACGCGCGCAGCGTCAGAGTGACAGCGTCAGCGACAGGAAGAACGTGCGACCCGCCTGTGGCACTTGGTCGATGCGGATCTCTGGTCCGCCCGGCTGGCCTACGCCGCGATCGAAGACGTTGCGCAGGCCGACCGTGTAGCGCAGCCGAAGACTCGAGACCTCGCCGGACACAGTCAGATCCCAGAGGACGGGAATCTCCGTGCGCGCGCCAGCGACCGTGAGCCGCGAGGTCTCGATTACCAGCCGCGAGGCGAGCACCAGCACGCGCGGAATCGCGGCACCGGCGACCTTCAACGAGAGCAGGCCCTCGGGCGCGTTGGTGACCTCGCCGTCGCCGAGCAGGTCGCCGGTGCGCGTGTGCTGAAACGCGTAGGCCGCCGAGAGCAGAAAGCGATCGCGCCAGCGCCGCGAGAGCTCGTATTCGACGCCGATGGTGCGAACGGGGTCCGGCGTGTTGCGGTATTGGCGCACGGTGAAGCCGCCCGCCGCGGGTACGAGGCTTAGCTCGATGAGGTCGCGGATCTCGTTGAGGTAGATCGACACCGTCGAGGTGAGCACCGAAGAGAATCGATGGCTCGCCTCGACCTCCGCGGTGAACACGCGCTCGGGCTGCAGATCGACGGGCGGGATCTGCAGCACGCTGTCGCGCAGGTTGAGCTCCGCGAGGCTCGGCGCGCGAAACGCGGTGCCGACCAGCAGCTTGATCACGTCGCGACGCGACGGTCGCAAGATCAGCGCGGCGCGCGGCGAGACCGCGGCGCCGAACGTCGTGAACGAGTCGAGGCGCGCGCCGGCGGATATCGCTAGCCATCGCCACGGCTTCGCGTCTGCGCCGGCGTAGAGCGAGAGCGCGGTGACGCTCGGCGAGAGCGACGGCATCACGCCGCCATCGAAGCTGCTGGTGAGCCGCGAGCGCAGCTGCGTGCGCGCCTCGGCGCCGGCGGTCAGCGAGAGCCACGGCAGCGCCGCCCACGTCACGCGCGGCTCGACGCCGCCCCACATTCCGCTCCACGTCGTGCGCGCGATGGTGCGCCGCAAAAAGCCTGCGAAGCCGCGGTCGGTGAGGATCGGCTCGTCGTCGCGCGCGCTCGAGCCATCGAGATAGGCGCGTGCGTTGAGCGTCAGGCGCTCTGCGATCTTCGGGTCCCAGCGCAGCTCGACGAAGCCGCGCGTCTCGCGCAGCGCGGCATCGGGATCGCCGATGATGGCGCTCGGTCCGCCGGTCGCGACGTCTTGTCGCCGCGCGCCGTACGCGGCCTCGAGGGTGAAGTCGTGAAAGCGCGCGCGACCGAGCACGCTGCCGCCGAGCATGCCGTTCGCGTCGCGAGAGACGCGCGTGCTGCCATCGCAGCCGTCGGGAAATCGCGCGCAGCTCAGCGCATCGGCGAGGCGCAGATCGTCGCCCTGCGTGAACATGCCGCCAGCCGAGAGCGCCACGTCTGCGTGCTCGCCGAAGCGCTCGCGCACGCCGAGCCGCAGCCGCGCGCCGCCAGCGCCGAATGCCGCGACGCTACCCCACGGGCCAGGCTGCGCGGTGCTGGTGCGCGGGTCACGCGTGGCGACGTTGACGACGCCGCTGAAGGCGTTGGTGCCGTACACGACCGAGCCAGGACCGCGCACGACCTCGATGCGCTCGACGTCTTCGAGATCGGTGAGCAGGCCGAAGCCGGCGCCGGCCGAGCCGCGCAGGTCGTCGTTGAGCGTGTGGCCGTCGAGCGTCGTGAGCACGCGGCTGCCGGCGCTGCCGAGCCGCGCGAAGCCACGTACGCCGAGGAACGGAGTCACGCGATCATCGGTGACGATCACGCCGCGGATGCCGGTGAGCGCCTCTGCGATCGACTGATAGCCGAACGCCTCGATCTCTTGTCGCGACACCAGGGACACGCTCGCTGGCGCTTCGTCGACGCGCTGCGCGGTCCTCGCCGCGGCGGTGACGCGATCGATCCGATCGAGCCGCGCGAACACGCGTGTCGAGCGCACGGCGGAGACCTCGACGCGCCGCTCGACTGGCTCGTAGTCGTCGAGCGTGACGCGCACGAGATGTGCGCCCTCGGTGAGCCCAGTCGCCACCGCCGGCGTCACGCCGACGAATCGCCCATCGATCTCGACGCGCGCGTCGCGCTCGCTCGCATCGACCAGCACGGTGCCGGTGCGCCGATCGAGCGCCAGCCGCGCGCGTGTCATTGCGTCAGCGCGGACGACGATGGGCTGTCGCAGCGACGCGTGGCCCGGCGCCGAGATCACGACTACATGCGAGCCGGGCGCGAGCTCGATCGTCGCCGGGAGGTGCGCGACGACGTCTGCGTCGTCCGAGTCCACGCGCACCTCGGCGCCTGCGGGCGTCCCCTCGAGTCGCAGCTGTCCGACGATCGGCCGCAGCCTGAGCGCGACCGAAGTCTCGGCGCCGATCGTCAGCGTGAGCTCGTCGCTGGTGATGTCGTGGTGACCGTCGCGCGTGACGATCACGCGATGTGGCCCGGCGGGCAGCGCCAAGACGCGCGGCGTAGAGCCGCGGGCGCCGAGATCGCGTCGGTCGACGTAAACGGTCGCGCCAGGCGGCGTGGTCTCGACGCGCAACAGCGCCACGCGTGGACGCAGCCTTGCGAGCGAGGCCTCGACGCGCGCGCGGCCATCGGCGGGAATCTCCGCGCTGTCGAGGTAGTCCGCGTAGTGCCGAAACGCCTGGGGGAAGTCGCCGAGCTGCTCGTAACACTGCGCGATGTTGAGCCCGACGTTGCGGTTCGGGACGAGCCGATTCGACGCGAGAAAATACTCGATGGCAGAGGCGAAATCGCGCGCTTGGTAGCGCAGCACGCCGCGACGAAAGAGCAGCTCGGCTTCTTCGGCGAGGTCGACGGACGAGGCCGTCTCTTGCGCGTGCGCGCTCTGCGTGATCGCCGCGCAGCAGCTCACCGCGCCGAGCAGCAGCAGCAGCAGCAGCGCTCGCGCAGCGCCCGGTGACATGCGCCGCGGCGCACTCTTCGCCTCTATCGTGTCGATTCCGCCCACGCCCGCGCGCAGGTATAACCCGGAACGTGATGCCCGCGTTCAGCCGAGATGGACGGATGTGTATGCGTCGCGCGCGGCTGTGGTCCGCGCTCGGCGTGCTCTGCGCGCTGGCTGGCTGCGGGACCAAAGACACCCCGCTGCCGAGCGGCGTGCTGCTCGACCTGACGGTGCTCGACATCGTCCCGACATTCTCCGGTGGTCCACCAGTGCCCATCGCGCAGCTGCGCGTGTGCGTGCTCGACGACGCCGAGCGCTGCGCGACGACGGACAGCTCGGGGCGCGTGGTGCTGACGCTGCCCGACGGCGAGCGCACTGGCGTGACCATCGTCGACGAGCGCGCGCGCGAGCGCATCGTCAAGAAGCTGCTGCCGCTCGACACGCGCAGCGGCATGCCCTTCGCCATCAACACGCCCGCGGTGAGTCGGCTGCTGATCACGACGCTGCCGGTGGTCACCATGCAGGAGTTCGACGAGGCGACGCAGGGGCTCGTCGTCGCGCAGGCGTTCTATCTCGAGAATCGATCGCTCGGCATCGACGGGCTCACTTGCACGATCGATCGCGACGACGGAACGCCGATCGCGGGTACGGACATCTGGTACGCACCCGCGAACGGATCACCGATCACGACGCCATTCAATCGCGACGGGCTCACCTCGGACACCGGACTCGCAGGCACCATCATCGGCGCTGGCACATATCGCGTCCGCCTCGAGGGCGCGTACGACTGCGCCGCGACGAGCGGCTGGGTGGTCGACAGCGCCGACGCGAACACCTGGGACGTGCCCGTGCGCCCTGGTTATTTCACCGACCTGACGGCGTATTGCCGCAAGCGCTGAGCCGCAGCGCGCGCGTGGTAGCTTGCGCGCGATGAAGCTACGCGTGTCTTTTCGGTTCGTTTTGGTCGCTGCGCTCACCTTATCCGCGTCGCTGAAGTCACGCCGCGGAGGCGCGTTGGCGAGCGCGCTCATGCTGCTCGCGGCTTGTGCCGATGACGACTCGCCGCCTCCTCCACCGAGCGCCACCACCGCCATCGTCGACACCGACGTCGATCTCGCGACCGCAGCGACATTCTACGATTTCCCGTATCCGTCCGACCTGCGCCTCACCGCGCGCGGCACACCGGACCTGCGCGGCGTCCCGGTCTCGTCACGCAGCAGCATCATCGATGGGCTCGTCGAGGTCGCTGGCGAACACCCAGGCTTTCCCGTCGTGCCGGCGGCGTACTTCCGCTTCGACGGCGCGCTCGCGGCGTATTCGCCGGAGGACGTCATCGCCGCCGATGCCGCCGCTCCGATCTTGCTGATCGACGTCGACGCGGACTCGCCGGATCGCGGCGCGCTGTTCCCTGTCGTCGCCGCCACACTTCCGCGCGACGCGTATTCGCCGTTGGGCACGCTCGCCGTCGCGGCGCGGCCCGGCATCGTGCTGCACGCCGGGCGCACGTATGCGTTCGTCGTGACGACGGCGCTCCGTGACGCTGACGGCGAGCCCGTGGCACCCGCTGCTTCGATCGTCGCGCTCGCGCGTGGCGAGACGCCCACCGGAGTGCGCGGGGAGGCGATGCGCGCGGCGTATGCACCGCTGTTCGAGACGCTGACTACGCTCGGTATCGACTCGGCGCGCGTCGCCAGCGCGACCGTGCTGACGACCGGCGATGTCGTCGCGGAGCTCGCAGCGCTGTCCGACGACGTCGTCGCGCGCTTCGACGCGCCAATCACGGGCCTCGTCGTCGACCCGGACGACGGCGCCGATCACCCGCGTTTCTGCGAGCTGCGCGGATCGATCCGCGTGCCGCAGTTCCAAGAGGGCGAGGCGCCGTTCGATACCGGCGGCCTGTTCGTACGCGACGCCGCGGGCGCGCTCGTCGAGCAGCGCGAAGAGTCAATCCCGATCACCGTCACCATCCCAAAGGGCGAGATGCCAGCCGCCGGCTTCCCGCTGACGCTCTACTTCCACGGCTCTGGCGGGCTCAGCACCGCGAGCGTCGATCGCGGCACCTGGCGCCCCGAGACCGATGCGACGCGCTGCCCCGAGGGCACGCTCGTCGAGTGGCAGGGCGTGACCGGCTGCCACACGCAGGGCGAGGGCCCGGCGCACATCCTCGCGCGCCATGGCTTGGCCGTCGCGGGTAGCGCGCTGCCGGTGAACCCGGAGCGTTTGCCTGGCGCGAGCGAGACCGCGTACCTGAACTTCAACAACCTCGGGCCCGGGCGCGACCTGTTCCGTCAGGGTGTCATCGAGCAGCGGCTGTATCTCGAGGCCTTGCTCGCGCTGCGTATTCCCGCGGCCAGCGTCGCCGCGTGCAGTGGACTCTCGCTGCCGGCAGGCGCGACCGAATATCGTTTCGATGGCAGTCACGTCTACACGCAGGGCCAGTCGATGGGCGGCCAATACACCAACTTGTTCTCGGCGGTCGAGCCGCTGGTGCTCGCCGCGCTGCCCACCGGCGCGGGCGGCTATTGGAGCCAGTTCATCCTGAAGACTCCGCTGTTCCCGAACCCGGGTCCGCTGATTGGCACCTTCCTGATTGGCACCAATGTCGATCTCACTTTCCTGCATCCCGCGCTGCAGCTCTACGAGACCGCGTGGGAGGCGGTCGACCCGATCGTCTACATCCCGCGCCTCGCACGTCGGCCGCTGCCAGGGCACCCAGTGCGTTCGATCTACGAGCCGGTCGGCCTCGGTGACTCGTATTTCTCGACCGATACTTACGACGCAATCGCGCTCGCGTATGCGCATCAGCAGGCCGGCGACATCATCTGGCCGTCGATGCAAACGGCGCTCGCGCTCGCCGACCGCGATGGAGTGATCAGCTATCCCGTCGCGCAAAACGTGAGCTCCGAAGACGGCACGATGTACACCGGCGTCGTCGTCCAATACGCGGGCGACGGCATCTTCGATCCACACGCGCTCTACACGCAGCTCGACGCCGTGAAGCACCAATACGGCTGCTTCTTGGCGACGCACTTCGCGACCGGCACCGCGCGCGTGCTCGCGCCGGGCGCCGAGACGGATGCGTGCGACTGATCACGCGCGTGCGACTGATCACTCGCGGGCGGCTTGGTGCTCAGGCGGGCTCGCTCGACGGGAGCTCGGACTCGAGCACCGGCGGCGCGTCGAGCATGCCATTGCCGACGAACTCGCAGTCGGCCTCGTCGATGAGTCCATCGCAGTCTTGGTCGATGCCGTCGCCGCACCACTCGACCGCGCCCGGGTAGACGCTCGCGTCGCCGTCATTGCAGTCGATCGACCGCGGATATCCGTCGAGATCGACGTCCGGATCGGGCAGCGGTCCCGCGTCCCAAAAGCAGTTCGTCGCGACCAGGCAGCCGTCGTCGATGCGTCCGTCGCAGTCGTTGTCGCGTCCGTCGCCGTACGGCGGCGTGCAGCCGAGCGCGCATAGCTCGCTCGCGCCGGGATGTACGCTGCTGTCGTCGTCTTCGCAGTCGACGTCGCTGGTGTAGCCGTCGCCGTCGCGATCTTCGACGCCGCTGCTGCGTCCGTGGCTCATCGCGCAGCCTGCGAACAGCGGCGCACCGACCAGCGCCGCGACGATGATCCAGAACGATTGGCGACTAAACATTGGTCGTATTCCCCCCGCGTGCGTCCCACGCGCGCGTTGCTGCGATACCGGCGCGCTCGAGCCCCGGCAAAATCGTCTCGTGCAGCGCGCGACTCAGCGCTGCGCTGCGCTCCTCCGGCGACGCACTGCCGAACGGCGAGTGTACGTACACGGCTGGAGTCGCCGCCGTCGTCGCGCCGCTCGCTGCGCTCTGCGGCAGCATCATCTGCTCGACACTGCCGAGCACCTTCGGCAGCCAGCGCTCGAGCATTTGGTGCTCGCCTGCCGTGATCTCGGCGCCGAAATTCTCGAGCCACCACCAGCCGAAGCGCGAGTGAAACGACTCGTCGGCGAGCATCCGCGTGAGCACGTGCTGCGTCGTGTCGTCGGTCGCGTGTGCGCGCACCGAGGCGAGCATCGCCACGCTGATCGTCTCGCCGACGCAGAGCGAGCCGACCACGGTGCGCAAGATGCGCTCGCGCAGTGGACGCCGCGGATCGCTGCGCAGCCAGCGCGGCTCGGCGGTCTCGCTCGGCCAGCCGCCGAGCGCGTCGACCATGCGCCGACAGAGATCGACGTGCAGCGCCTCGTCGCGCACGACGCGCGTACACGCGCCGATGACGTCGATCGGCGCGCCCGCCTCGCACAGCTCCGCCAGCAGCTCGCTGAACGCGAGCAGAGAGCGCTGCTCGTCGAGCGCGCGCATCACGAAGCTACGACGGCCGCGCTCACGCTCGGCGCGCGCGTGAGGCGCCTGCGCCAGCGCGACCCAATCCACCTCGAGGCCCGCGTGAACGAAGCGCTCGTGGACGTCGGCAAATGGCCCGGCGTCGATCGGCGTGTAGCGAACCGTGGTGCCCATGTGGAGTGGCACAGCACGGCGTGTGCCACCGCTTGGAGAGGCGTCGGAAGAGACGCGGCGCGCGGCGTCGAATCACTGTCTTACAAGACCGATTAGGCTTTCAAATGCGTCATTTTCTTTCGGCTACCTTGCGCGGTCAGCAGCGCGGCTGCACCCGTCCTTACGCCAGACTGACTGTGCCGTGTTGTGCCATTCCCCTGGGCCGATGCGAGTCGTGGCGGCGTCTTGACCCTGCGCGCACGCAACTCTTCGACCGCCGGCTGACTGCGCTATCCTCGACCGCGTGCAGCTCTTCTCGAATGACCCCGATGTGCCCGGTGTGTTCGCCGTGGGGCAGGCGGCGACTGGCATCTTCGTGCTCGCGCAGTTCGGCACTGGCGTGTTCGTCGTCGGGCAGTTCGGGCGCGGGGTGATCGTCCTCGGACAGTTCGCGGTGGGGGTCATCTCGGTCGGGCAATTCGGTGTCGGGCTGATCTCGACGGGCGGGATGTTCGCCATCGGCGGTCGGTCGATCTTTGGGCTGCCGCTGCTCGCGCTGATGCCGCGCTTTCGTTCGCCGCGCGTCTCGGCGGCTGAGCAGCAGCCGCTCATCGCGGTCGCGGCGATCCGCGCAGGGCAGGTCGACCAAGGTTGGGTGCGCGTGCGGCTCGCTCGCGAGGGCGATCGTCTCGTCGTACGCACTGCAGAGTCCTTCGGGCGCGACGCGCTCGACGCGACGATGAGCGCGGCCGCCGTCCGCGCGCTCGACTACGAGCTCGACGCGGGACGCGAGGAGGCGCTCGTCCGCTTGCTCGCGGAGACGGCGCGCACCGAGACCAGCGGCGGCTTCCGCGATGCGCCAGAGACCACGCGCACGATCTCGATAGAGTCCGTGCAGACGATCCGCCCGCCCATCTGGCAGACGCCGTTCTTGGGCGCCGCGAACGACGCTGCGACGCAGCCGATGTCGGTCGCGCGCGGCAGTGTGCAGATCGCCGCGTGGCTCGCTCTCTGCGTGGGCTGGTGGTTCGCCGTCGGCCAAGATCTGCTGGCGATGTTCCGCTGAGCGCCGCGCGACGCGCCGTGTTTCACGCGTGATCCACGCGAACGATGCTTGCAACGCGCGCAGACGCGCTGCACCATCCGCGTCCGCTTGGCACCTGAACGGCAGTGCAGCGATCGGACGATATGGCCAAGAAGAAAGACGATCAGATCCCGCTCTTCGACGCGTCCTCCACGGGCGGCCTGATCGAAGACAAGTCGCTCGCCGAAGAGGCGCAGCGCCGCTACCTCCACTACGCGCTCAGCGTCATCACCTCGCGCGCTCTGCCCGATGTGCGTGATGGTCTGAAGCCGGTGCAACGCCGCATCCTCTACGCGATGCGCGTGCTCGGGCTGCGCCCCGACGCGAAGTACGTGAAGTGCGCGCGCGTCGTCGGCGACGTGCTCGGCAAGTTCCATCCGCACGGCGATTCGTCGGTGTACGAGGCGATGGTCCGCATGGCGCAGGACTTCACGCTGCGCGCGCCGCTCGTCGATGGTCGCGGCAATTTCGGCTCGGCCGATGGCGACGGCGCGGCTGCCTATCGCTACACCGAAGCGAAGCTGCTGCCGATGGCGATGGAGCTGCTC
>Ga0209181_10009440_pt1 | contig 12816 bp, 10 predicted proteins | sample MAT05_FD_187208 | JGI IMG/M metagenome (GOLD analysis project Ga0209181, IMG submission 187208) | Freshwater microbial communities from Lake Fryxell liftoff mats and glacier meltwater in Antarctica - MAT-05 (SPAdes) (version 2) | ecosystem: Environmental > Aquatic > Freshwater > Ice > Liftoff... | reverse complement strand
AGGTACTTGTCATCTTTGCTTAGCGCGAGTACACGATTTGAAAAACCATCATTTTCGAAGATCGGATTATCTGCTTTCTGAGTAATAAAATCTCCCGGGATGATTTTTCCATCATTTCCGCTGGCAAAAAATCGATCGGAGTTTTCGGAAACCACCAAAGCGAACATTTTATTTTTAAGTCCGCCTGGAATTTTCACGGCATTGTAGTTGTAGCCTGTTAGTTTAGCCAACCCATAGTACAATCCTCTGAATACATAGGGGTCATACTTCTTGCCACCATACTTTGTGTGGAAAAGATACCCTTGCATGGCAGTTAGTCCAGCTAGTTCCTTATCATCAATACCCTCAGATTTTGCTTCCAAAGATTGTGCTACAGTAAGGTAGTACAAGCTTTTTGCTTTTTCAAAATTTTCATTTGCTTCAACTGTTTTCAGTTGAGCCACAACATTTGCAGCTTTTTCTTTCTCGTTAGATGCAGTTGCCAGACGCTCCGCCCTTCTTGCCATTTCAGCCTGCAGAAGCGCAAAATCCTTCGCTGATCGGGTTTCAATCAACGAACTTTGAAGCTCCTCATTTTTCTTTTGCAACTCACGCTCTTTCGCCAGCAATTCCTTTGTCTTTGTTTGCGCTAAGTTCCTTTGCTCGATTGCTTCTGCACTGGCGGTTTCAGCCTTTTTAGTCTGTGCCTGAGCTATTTTTTTGTCCTTTTGGGCTTGCATGTTATTGATTAAGCCATAGAAGAAAAATCCGATGGACACCAACAAAGCAATAGCCAGAATAATATTTATAACACGAGCCCTGCGCAGCATTCTGCGCTGGAGCATTTCTTGATTCTTTAACTCGGCTTCAAACGTGATCCGGCTTGTGTCCAAGAAAACAATCGCCCGCTCAAAGGCTATATCGTAGCGTTGAGCCCAAACACGTGTAGGGTTCTGTTTCTTTTGCCAGTTAAGTGCCAGTTGTAAATCAGGTGGACGCCAGAGGCTAGTCTTGCCAATTTGATACATGGCAGCCGCATCAGATACCCGCTTATACATTCGTGCCGACTCATACTCCTCATCCACCCAACCCGAAAGACGGTTCCAAATTCGCATCAGGCTTTCATGTGACAACTCAATGACCGATTCTGAGGTCAGAGGAAATTGATAACTCGGCATCAAAAAGGATCTTCCAGATTGCCTAAATTTATCTACCACATTGATCAACTCGTCTTCAGAAACTTCGCAAAGTTCGGCCAGCATTCCGATCTGGGTCGCTCTCCTGGTACCTTGGCTTTCTAGTGTTTTTTCTGTAATGGATTTGAATAATCTTTCCGCTATAAATCGATCATTGGTTCCAAGTTCGTCATACGCCTCATTGGCGTGCAGAGAAAGCGCCTGAGAAATTTGACCAACGGCATTGTAATGACGCAAATCCATCGGCTCTCCTGGTTCTCTATAGGATACCCAGTAATTCCACGTGCGCATCAGTGCGTGCTGAAGAATGGGAAGCTGATCTTGGTTAGTGCCAATATCACTCAAAAGTCGTTTTACAAGACGCTGAGTAATCCGTCCACCGGCTACCGCAACAGGTCCTTCGATGACCAACCTCTTCTGTTCACGCGTCATTTGCGGAACCAGGTAATTACTGCCGTTAACCAGTTCTGTTAAACCCGAAAAATCAGCACACTTACCTATGAAATCTGCGCGCATACTGAGCGCCACATAAGCAGGTTTATTTGATTGTTTGACCGCATTTAATATCAGATTAACATACTCGACAGATTCGTTTTCAGCATCTTCAACTTTCGAGTCTTTGTACTTAAAAAGTTCTTCAAATTGATCGATCAAGAAAAAAACATTCTCGCTAACTTGAGTTTGAATATAACTTGTTATCTCAACCAGTCCGTTTGATCCGCTCCGAAGCACTGAGCCTATAACCGCTTTGTGAAGTTGCCGATCCTCGTCTTGCATCCTTCCTTCATCGGCAAGTAAGTCTAAGATGGCCTCAGTAAGATTATCAATGGGAGAGCTTCCCGGCCGGGTGCGGACAATTTTCCAGTTTGGGCTAGTTTGGGTCATAAACCCACCATAAAGCATCGGGATAACCCCGCAATACATCAAGCTGGATTTACCACTACCTGAATATCCTAATACCGTAACAGAACGATTTTGAGACAACTTATCAAGTATCTCATCCGCATGGCCTTCTCGGCCGAAAAAAAGATGGCATTCATCAATAGAAAAAGGTCTCAACCCAGGAAATGGATTGTACGAAAGCTGTTCGTTCATCGGAATGGATGACGGATCAGACTGCTCTATACTGCCAACTTTAACTGAATAATTTAACATCAGATTATCATCAAGCTAACTATCCTCGGAAGGAAAGATACGGTTTAAAGTGAAAAAACAAGTTTAAAAAATAAAGAAAATACCGCTTTCAGCTCTAAAAGTTGAAAAGTTAAGATAAAATTATACGTATTCCAAAACCTTGTCCGCCAGCTTTACATTATCTGCCAACAGCTCATAAAACTCATCTTTATTGATTTTCAGTAATATAGAATCAGTTTTTGATAAGATCAGATTGGAATTCGCAAACCCAACGGGTGCGATCATTTCTCCAATAAATTGGCCGCTTTCATAGTCCATTCTATACCGGCTCTTTTCGTAATACTGAACCGAACCCGAATAAACGATGAAAAAATCGTTGTTTACCCTTTCGTCAATAACGAGAAAATCCTCCGGTTTCATTCGGACTTCCTTCGACAGGTCAGAAAGAAACGATAACGACAACCCAGAGATGTTTTCGAAAAATTTCAGGTTTTTGAAGAATAGGATTTTTTCGAACAGGCGAAGTTTTAGCTGCGCCCCCGGAATAATCGCCCTGTCTAACCATCGCTTGTTATCGGTGCCCAACCGACTGGAATTTGACGTGTATAATACTGGATCTATTTGGTACAGGGCCCAGCCGGCCATTTCGCGGATAAGTCGGTCAGGATTGAACAACTGCGCGATTAGATCCAGCTTAAAGTCAGCGATTTTTTGGATCCCAATCTGTTGAAGTGCGCAAGCCTTTGTCCATCTATTCGATTGGGTAAAATCCCTGTTCAGCAGAAACTTAATCGCCAATTTATTGTCCAACTTCATCCGTGGATAAAATATCTCTAACCGCCCAATCTTCTCATTATTAGTAAGGTCATCAAGGACTGGGATTATTTTTTGTTTGAGTTGATCCGATAAAAAGACGTCCAACAATTCAAGGGCGTAGCTTGTTCCTTCTGAAGTACCACTTTCAATATTCTCTTTCACCAACTGAATAGACTTGGTATCATAGAGCATCGCCAACAGCATGTAGATATGATCAATGTCGTTTCTGTCTTCTTGCTCCAAGGCTTCTTTAAGAAACTGTGAATTGTCATCGTTGTTCAGCGATTCTATCGCATTTAAATTCCAAGCAATATCTGCCACATCATTTTCTATAGCATATTTGATCCGAGTGATCTGCGACATGCCCGCCTTAAACGCACTTTCGCCAAGAGCTAGGAGTACCTGCGACACTACAACTTTGTCGGGGAAGTCTATTTTCCCCCAGAGCATATCCTTCGCTTTCTGACCACCAATTCGCCCAATGACTTGAACAATTCGCAAGATGGTTTGTGTGCTTTGGCCAGTTTGATAAAACGCGTTCTCCAAATGAGTCAACGATTTACCGCCTATTAAGATCAATGAACTAATCGCCCGATTGCTATATATTGGATTTGATAAATTGCCAATCAGCGCAAAAATTATCTCGGGGTTATTAATCTTCACGCTGGTTGCAATGGCCGTCTTGCGCACCTTGGGTTCTGGATCAGCCAACAGCTCTATCAGAAAAGAGGCATTTTCTTCTGCTGATGAATGCAGCAGTAATTCAGCAGCATATTGCCGATCACTTGCTTGTTCTGATCTCGCCAATTTTTGAATTCGTTGCTTGGAAATATCGCCTCCATTTTCAAGGATGGCTTTGATATCAAGTTTATTAAGGACTTTCTTTCCCTCGACATTTATGGCACTTTGATCGGCTCGAATAACATATTGGTCTGACACGGACAATCCTTTTATCTCATTCATTCTGCGCTGGGCATAATCTCGAATGTTTTCTTCCTCGTTTTTCATCAAGTTATTAACCCAAGAGCTCACTTGTGTGGGATCTAATTTTTCTAATAGCTTAAAAGAAAATACGGACTTGGTAGAATTGGTGCTTGCCAATTGGCCAAATAATCGCTCTTTGATCTGTTTAAATCCTACATCTAATTTATCCAACGTATGGTCCATGTTCTCGAGCTTGGAACGAATCTTCGTTTTGTATCCAGCATAAAGCTTTTGGATAATCAAAAAATAAACTCCGCACAGCGCTATTAAAATCACCGGTATCCAAACAATCTTAAAAAAAGAAATCAGCGATAGCAGAAAGATGACAACTCCTGCCACCAAACGCCCTACCTCACTCACAACGCCTTCCACTTTTACCTGAATGCCAAACCTCGTTCTGCTCTCGAGAGGAACAAACATGAGCTTGTAAACAGGGTTTTCCAGCGAGTCGCGCAGCGTGTTATTAAACAACCTACTCATTGCCACAAAAAGGAAAAAGTAGATGAAGGTTTCCGGACGTAGGGCGATATCATACCCAAATACTAGAGCTGCCACAAACGAGGCAACTGCAAAGAACCCGGTTATAGCGGGCAGAATGAATAAGGAAACTCGCAGTCCGTAAGAAGATATAATGCGATCATTCAAAAATGTTTGCATTGCCAAACTCAACAAATAAATCGCACCATTGAAATAGGCAAGGAAGTTGGTCAGGTCGCGCTGGTTTGGGTATTGCTCGTTGAGCAGGTTTTGAAAAATAAACTGATTGAAGTTTAACGTCACCACTGACGTAATTAAGAAAAGGCTCAGGAGTACTACATATTTATCTTTAAAAATCTTCGAAAACCCTGTCTCTTTTCTAACCGCAGCGTCCGATATTGAGGCGTGTTTATTTAAACCAAACTTAAAACCAATAATTGCCAAGCAAACTAACGCACCAACAATGCTCACATCGCAAACAATCAAATAGTCCGAGGTATCGGGAAAAAGACTGGCACTGACTGGAATTAAAAAATTGGCAATGATGATTGCTGCTAGCTGTCCGGTATCGATCCAACCAATGATTTTTTTAGACTGTTTGAAATCAAAAAGCCGAGAGAATAAGCCCCAATAACATAACAGCAACAAAGCAGTCATTGGGCCAACTAGGCAAAACATCAAAAGCAATACATCGTCCCGCAAAGTGGTAGAGCCAAAATGATAAAAGTAATTGAGGGCAGTTGTGCACACCAGTACCAGCACCATACTAAAGAACGCTAACGCAGCAAACCGAATGCGATTCTGAAAAAAAGAAAAGATGAGCGTAATACCAATGCCGAGACCGCCCGAAATCAAAAATGCTTTGTTCAGACTTCCACTGAGTTTATTCAAAAAGAGAGACTCGGCCGTTACTTGATAGGTCGCAACAAATATCCCGATGAAAAAGCCCATCGAAAGCATCACCACTACTTTGGCCTGATCTTCTGGTCTTACATTTAGAATTCGAAGGGTATTTATGTTCACAATTTTAAAATTACCAATAAAACTGAAAAACAAAAAAGCCAGAGTCAATAGATGACCTCTGGCCTTTTCTTATTAGAAGGTTCGCACTATTTCTTTGTGCTAACAGAATCTTTTTTTGCCACCTGCTTTTGTTGATACACCTCGTTCAATCCTTTCACCACATCTTTGGTAATATCTACTCCTGGATTTCCGTAAAGTAAATCACTCGTCTGGTCAAATTTCAACACGGCCAGCAAACCCTTGTCGGCCGCATACGTTTTTAAATAGGTAGTGATGTTGCCATACAATTCTCCATTTACTTTTGCTTGCTCATTCGCTAAGTCCTGCTCGATACTTTGCTGGTATTGGCGGAAATTTTGTTGTTTTTTTCCGAGGTCTTCTTCCACGGCCTTAGCCTGTCCAATCGTCATTGTGCTTACGTTTCTTTGGTAGGCACCAATTTCACTTTGAAGAGACTGAGCTCTGTTTTGCAAATCTTGATCTAATTTCTTTCCCTTTGATTCAAAACGGGTTCTCACATCTTTATAGTAATCATAGTACTTGAGCACAGAATCAGAATTGATATAGGCAACTTTTAAATCGCCTGAGAGTTGAACCGTTTGTTCACTTGCCTGCGGCTTGGTCGAGAAGTGTAAATAAAACAACACTATAACGGCCACTAGTGAAAGACCGCTCAAGGCGATGGGTACATTTTTCATTTTACTATTCGGTTTGTTTTTTAGGCTGCAAATATAAACAGGCTTTTGCTGAAAACAACAGCCATTCCTATTCCTATTCCTCTTCGTCCTCGCTAGATTGAAATGTATAGAGCGTCTCGTCCAATTGGAGGCTGCCCTCGTTGAACCGATTGATGAATCTTTCTATCACGATAGGGGTGATGGTCTCGACTTGAAGTCCCACATCCAAGCCAATCCCAAATTCAGCAGAATCGTCCACTTCCAAAAATTCCTGCACTTTTATGTCTCCGCCTTCTTGGTATTCCAGAATAACTTCGGCCATGTAAAGACCCACTTCTTCTTCTAATTCATTGGCAAGTTTTCCGTCTGCAGTCGGACTGTAATTGGGAAACCGCTCCATTGCTTTTTCTTCTGCGAGCTCGTACAACAAGCTTTCATGTTCTAGTCGAAGCGTGGAAAGAATACAATCGAAGATTACGTCTTGCTGCTGGTGCGTCCCAACAAAGTGAAAATGGAAATACTCATCTGAATTATTTCCCGGATCGACCGCTAAATATTTTTGCCCATTTTTCTCCAGCTCTAACTTAAAGGCCGCAATAGTCTGGGTAAGAATTCCTTTATTCATCATTTTTCTCTTCAATAAACCACTTTGCATACATCGGATAATTTTTGGCCGTTCGGTCAATCACCGCTTTCATCTCCGCTCCCACTTCTTTCACTCTTTTTGCCGGCATTCCCGCGTAGATACTTCCTGGCTCCACAATTGTTTTGGGCAATACAACTGCTCCCGCTGCTATTACAGAACCGGTTCCAATCACGGCATCGTCCATCACGATGGCCCCCATTCCAATCAGCACATTGTCTTCAATAGTACAACCATGTACCACGGCATTGTGGGCAATCGAAACGTTACTGCCGATCACGGTTTTGGCCTTTTGATAGGTGCAATGAATAACAACTCCATCTTGGATGTTGGTATTGTTTCCTATCGTGATCGAGTGGACGTCTCCCCTCACAACTGCATTGAACCATACGGTGCAATTGTCGCCCATAATAACCTCCCCCACCACTACCGCATTGTCTGCAAAAAAACAGTCTTTTCCGAATATTGGAGTAAAACCCCTCACCGATTTAATAATTGCCATACACTTTGCTTATTCGGTTCAAGATTAGTTCAAACCAATTAAATCACAAAATCCTACTGACAAGATGTCACGATTGATCAATTAGTGTTAAATTTGCCAAGCAAAATAGAAAAATGGAGAATTTGATTCAAAATATTGAGATTTTAGATGGAAATGAAATCGAAGTAAGCGCTCAGATGACGGTCTCTAGGGATCAAGATACTGGGAAGCCCCGAAAGCTTTACATCGAAAGCTACGGATGCCAAATGAATTTTTCAGACAGTGAAATCGTGGCCTCCATCCTTCTGAAAGAGGGGTTCGATACTACCTCGGATATTAGCCAAGCAGATATTGTCTTTTTAAATACGTGCTCTATTCGTGAAAAGGCAGAACAGACTGTCCGCAATAGGTTGACTCACATTCACGGATATAAAAAGAAAAAGCCGGAGTTGCTGGTGGGAGTTTTGGGCTGTATGGCCGAGCGGCTAAAGACGAAATTGTTGGAAGAAGAAAAAATTGTCGACCTAGTAGCAGGGCCAGATGCATATCGTGATTTACCACAACTTATCCTTCAGGTAGATGAAGGAGCTAAGGCTGTAAATACTTTTTTGTCGCGCGAAGAAACGTATGCCGACATCAGCCCCGTGCGGCTTAACTCAAACGGTGTGACAGCCTTCATCTCGATTATGAGAGGGTGTGATAACATGTGTTCCTTTTGCGTTGTACCATTTACCCGAGGCCGGGAAAGAAGTAGAGACCCACATTCGATTGTGGCAGAAGCGAAAGATTTGTTTGATAAAGGGTTCAGGGAAGTAACTATGCTCGGTCAAAATGTTGATTCTTATAAATGGAGTGAAGTTGAAAACAACAAAGCCCGCTTAGAGAAAAGCAATGTCGCATCTATTGTAAACTTTGCCAACCTCCTGGAAATGGTGGCACTCATTAACCCACAATTAAGGGTTCGCTTTTCTACCTCACACCCAAAGGACATTACAGATGAGGTGCTACAAGTCATTGCGAAGCATTCCAATATTTGCAATTACATCCACTTGCCCGCGCAAAGCGGAAACACGCGAATTTTGGAAATGATGAACCGGGGCTATAGCCGCGAATGGTATTTGCAGCGAGTGGAGAAAATAAGAGAAATTTTAGGCGAGGATTGTGGTCTTTCTTCTGATATGATCACTGGATTTTGTACAGAAACAGACCAAGAACATCAGGATACACTTAGCTTGATGGAGATTGTGCAATATGATTATTCTTACATGTTTCATTATTCGGAAAGGCCGGGAACGCTGGCCGAAAAGAAATTTAGAGATGATATTTCATTAGATGTAAAGAAGAAACGGTTGGACGATATCATAAAAAAACAAAATGCACTTTCGTTGAAACGCAACAAACTGGATATCGGCAAAGTCCAGGAAGTTTTGATCGAAGGTACTTCCAAGCGCTCTGAAAATCAGTGGCAAGGGAGAAATTCAGCTAACAAAGTGGTTATTTTTTCAAAAGAAAATAATAAGAAGGGCGATTACGTCCATGTATTGATTGAGAGTTGTACCGGTGGAACTCTAATCGGAAAGATTGTTGGCAACCAAAAGAATTGAATGGAATAAATGACAGCAACAGATTCAGATATTCAAAGCATCAAAAATAGATTTGGCATTATTGGCAATGCCAATTTACTGAATCATGCCGTGCGGGTAGCAATGCAAGTGGCACCCACAGACATGACTGTGTTGATAACCGGTGAAAGTGGATCCGGCAAAGAATCTTTTTCGAAAATAATCCACCAGCTGAGTCCCAGAAAGCACGGACAATTTATTGCGATCAACTGCGGATCTATTCCAGAGGGCACGATCGATTCCGAGTTATTTGGCCACGAAAAGGGTTCGTTCACAGGAGCGCATGAGGCCCGAAAAGGATACTTCGAGGTAACGAATGGTGGGACCATTTTCTTGGACGAGATTGGTGAAATGCCCATGGGAACTCAAGCGAGGTTGCTTCGCGTATTAGAGAATGGCGAATTCATTCGCGTGGGCTCGTCAAAAGTATTAAAGACAGATGTTCGGGTAGTTGCTGCTACCAATGTTAACCTGCTGAATAAAGTGGAGCAAGGGAGATTTCGAGAAGACTTATACTACCGATTGAATTCTGTGCCGATCTACGTTCCACCTCTGCGAGAAAGAGGCAAAGACACTGAACTTCTTTTTAGAAAGTTTGCTACTGACTTTGCCGAGAAATATAAAGTCAAGCCCATTACGCTGACCGAGGAGGCCAAAGAATTATTAATAAAATACCGTTTTCCGGGAAACATTCGTCAGCTAAAAAATCTAGTAGAGCAAATTTCAGTTTTGTCTCCCGATCAGAAAGAGATCAATTCCGAAACACTCAATTTGTATATACCCAAAGAATCAACGTTGCCTGCGCTATACAATAGTCAGCATGGTACGGACAATATTTCGGAGCGCGAGATTTTATACAAAGTTCTTTTTGACATGCGCAAAGATGTTAACGAATTGAAAAAGTTAGTCTTGGATACGTATGGAAACCCCGAACAAACGTCTCAACTTTTCAAAGAAAATGCAGCTCTGTTTGATAGTCTTCGAAACGAAGAGAAGCAACCTAGTAATGATGCGGTGCTGAATATCAAGCCTTCGCGGAACTTAGATCAGATCGAAACCCCAGAAGATGTACAAGACATTTCGCACGAGGCGGAAGACGAGTCTTTGTCTATTGAAAAGAAAGAAAAAGAGTTAATCATGCGCGCGCTTCGAAAAAACAACAACAAGCGCAAATACGCGGCACGGGATTTGGGAATATCTGAACGAACATTGTATCGAAAAATAAAAGAATATGGACTTGAAGAATAACAGTAAACAATTAATTAATCCGAATCGAGGAATTGGGTGGGCAGCTTCGCTTTTTTTCCTGCTGTCGATTACTTTTTTCCAAGGCTGCGGAATTTACTCGTTATCAGGTGCTGCAACCACCGCGAAGACCATCCAAGTAGATCAATTTTACAATAACACCGACCTAGGCCCCGCCAACCTAGGGCAAAATTTTACCAACAGGCTCAAAGATTATTATCAGCAGAATTCAAGTTTAAAAGTTGTTTCTGAAAGCGGAGAGCTTCAGATTGAGGGAACGCTCGTACAGTATGCAGTGGCACCATTAGCTCCTGTAGCGGGTGCAAGCGCAGCACAGCCCTCTCAAGCGGCCCTTACTCGGCTTACCATTGGTATCAAAGTAAACTACGTAGATACTAAAGAGCCAAAGAACAGCTTCAAAGATCGATCATTTAGTTTCTATGCCGATTTTCCAAATGACAGAAATCTAATCACCGAACAAGAAGGCTTAGAGAAGAAAATATTTGATCAGATTTTCATAGATTTATTCAATGCTACCCTTGCGAATTGGTAGCGCATCCTGCACTTCAGAAATTTATTAACGTTTTCTAATATTGATTCTCCCCCACCATGGCAAGGATATTAACCGGAATTCAAAGTAGTGGGCGCCCCCATCTTGGAAATCTGTTAGGCGCCATTATTCCAGCAATTAAGTTATCCAAGGTTTCAGGCAACGAGTCCTTCTTTTTTATCGCAGATCTTCATTCTCTCACCAGCATAAAGAATGCACAACAACGAGTTGACAATGTAAATGCTGTGGCCGCTGCATGGCTTGCCTTTGGGTTTGATCTCGAACACAATTTACTCTATCGCCAAAGCAGAATTCCAGAAGTATGTGAACTGACGTGGTACTTAAGTTGCTTTACGCCCTTTCCGATGCTGGCGAATGCGCACTCATTCAAAGATAAATCCGATCGGCTTTCGGATGTTAATGCGGGGCTTTTTATCTATCCGGTTTTGATGACGGCTGATATTGTACTTTATGATGCGCACTATGTGCCCGTAGGAAAAGACCAAAAACAACATTTGGAAATGGCGCGGGATATTGCCTCTGCATTCAATAACTTATACGGTGAAGCTTTTGTAGTTCCCGAGGCAAGGATTGAAGAACAGGTGATGACTGTACCTGGTACTGATGGACAAAAGATGAGTAAGTCGTATGGCAACATTATTGATATATTTTTGCCAGAAAAAGAATTAAAAAAGCAAGTGATGTCGATTCAAACAGACAGCATACCGATGGAAGCGCCCAAAAACCCGGATGCGGATAACGTTTTCGCTATCTATCGATTAATTGCCACCGCAACGCAAACGGAAGCTCTGCGTAAAAAGTATCTTGCCGGTAATTTTGGATACGGGCACGCGAAGCAAGAGCTATTGGAATTGATACTCTCTAACTATTCAAAAGAGCGCGAAGCCTTTGATTTCTATATGAGCAACCTACCTGAGTTGGAAAGTAAATTACAAAGAAGCGAAGCAAAAGCAACGATCATTGCGAAGGAAGTGCTTGGCCGAGTGAGAAGCAAATTGGGCTTCACCTCCTAGTCCTTATTGTTTTGATTAAAGGTAGGGCATGGTATAAATCGCTCCCTTTTTTTTGATTTAGCGTTCATGTCGATTCCCAGTCGATACTTCAACGCCACTTCGTGTGCGCCACCGGATATAGGGCCTAGTGCTGATACAGTGATATCATAACTGTAGACGATCTCTACCCGATCGAATTGAAATCCTAGGATGACAACCGCGGCATCCTGCCGTAGGTCACCCTGAACATTTTTACTAAGCGGGATACCTCTATACCAAAGTCCCAAGATGATTGGGTGATATAGAAAGTAAGCGCCAATATCCAACTGTTCAAAATTTCCCTGCCGCTTGTAAATAAAAGAGGGTGACAAAACAGGAACGCTTTTTCCGTCTCCCAATTGACCACCGCTAGCGCCTTGCCCGAATGCCCCAAATGAACTTGGAGAAAATGCATTGGGAACCAGTACTTGCCCGCCCTTTTGGACACGAACAACATTGATCAATTTCGTGGCCTCAACACAACCAAACTGATTAACCCACATTGCAGCTATCCAGACAGAAGTATCTGATTTTGAGGAGGGTCTGTTTTTTTTAAATTCCATTTTGTGTACTACAGATTTTCGTTTGGTAAAGGGTTGGTGCTTGGTTTTTAAGGCTGTGTAGATGTTTTTTAGATTATCATTGGGTTGTGAACATTTTCTGGTGGTAATAATTTTATCCTAGGTGTTAGTACCCGAGGTGGTGATTACTTTTTGGGTATTTCCAATCCTTACGATTTCTTTCCAGCAGCTGTTAATGCCGTTTTTTTTTAGTTGATAGCGTACTGTATTCACTAACCAATAGGCCAATATTCCAAAATGTAAGTGCGCCATGCGCAAGTCCAAGTCGGTTTTCAAAGTGCGAAACGCATTTTCTATTTCTCTAATGGTATTGCCATAATTCTTCAACATATTTTTTTACAAGATCATCATCGTGT
>Ga0209181_10009439_pt1 | contig 12816 bp, 5 predicted proteins | sample MAT05_FD_187208 | JGI IMG/M metagenome (GOLD analysis project Ga0209181, IMG submission 187208) | Freshwater microbial communities from Lake Fryxell liftoff mats and glacier meltwater in Antarctica - MAT-05 (SPAdes) (version 2) | ecosystem: Environmental > Aquatic > Freshwater > Ice > Liftoff... | reverse complement strand
ACTACATTCTGTAAATCTTCCAAGGGCATATCTCTTAATGCCTCGTTCCCTGGGTCAGAAACTCCCATTAGTTGCGCGATCTGCTGCTGTAGGGTTTCGTACTGCGCCAACTTAAGCGCCAAAACCTGAGCGCTTTCTTGCTTTAGAATCAAGGCTTCTTGCTTGGCTTGCAGTTCAAGACGGCTAGCCTCTACAGCAGATTGAGATTGATGCCATGCCTGCCACGCCCCTTGGACAGCTTGGAGTAGCTGATCGACTTCGGATTGAGACTGTTGAGCAGAAGACTTGTACTGTTCTAAATTTTGCCAACGATTGTCCAAAGCAGTCTGCTGTTGGGCAATGACTTCAAAAGTCAAATTCAACTGGTTTTGGATAGATTCAACCGGAATCACGGCTCCCGAAAGCCGCCCTAATAGGTCTTGAAGATAATGAGTTTGCTCTTCATCCAATCCTGGAGACTGCTGAAGTTCAGATTGACGCTCCTCTAAGCGATTGGTTTCTCCTTGTAGCTGTGCCCAAGCGCCTTCTAACTCTTGGGACTTTCGCTCAAATTCTTCACGTAACTGAGTAATTTCTGCTTGGGCAGCGGCAATCTCCTGACCCTTTTGCTCTAACAGCGAAAACTCTTCCTCCATTTGCTGAAGTTCTTCTTGCCGGGTTTCCATTTCCATTTCCCGACGATTCAGCTCTTGGCTTTGATAAGTCAGAGATTGCTTCCACTGTTCAATTTCTTCTTCCTGAGTCTTGGCTTTATCCTGCAATCGAGAAAAGTTTTGCAGAATGCTGACTAGTTGGCGACCTGCTTCATTATGCCGCTGGATCTGCTTACTCGAAGTCAGTTCTATCATCACCAAGACCCCGGCGGCATAGGTGACATCATCAGGTGCAGAAACAGCTTCCTCGCTAGGAACCGCAATCCATTGATGATCAGATTTTTGGCTGGCCAATAGCTTGAATTCAGCCTTGCCATTGCCAAGGACGCTTCTATTCTTCCTAAGTACTTCCGCTAAATACAGCACGCTGACAATCCTCTTCCGTGTCTAAAGCTCAATTTGCAGTCAAATTTGATCAATGATGGTGACATTGCCATCGTCCTAATCTAGCGAGTGTCTGGCTTGCATCAGGCAAGGGATAGCTAGAGATTTGGTTTTGTGAAAAGACATCTTGTTTAATCTGAGGGTTGGCTAATGCCTTAGCTGATGTCTTACTTGCCTAGAGTTCCCTGGAATTTCTTAGGCACAACAGAACTGGAGGGGAATTAGACTTCAAGTTTTGCGCTAGATCATTTAGAAGATGAGCGGGGATGGCGATCGCTCTTTCGCGGCTTCAGGGCACAATGCTAATTACATTCAAAAAAGTATTGGCAAAAAAGTATTGGGGTGGAATGCAAGGGAAATTAAGTGAGATTGACATCCGTAGTATCTTGCAGCTGATTGAGCTAGGACAACGGACGGGTGGACTGTTTGTAGAAACCTATGGCGGCATGAACAGTGCTAAAACCTCGCGTCAGCTTAATCGCTCAACGGGTCAATCTTGGTTTGTATTTTTCCTCAATGGACAAATCATTTACGCGGGAGATAGCTGCGGCAATTTAGCTCGCTTGAAAGATCATCTGCGCCGTTACCACTTAGACCAATCGCCCCATTTAACAAACGTATCGTCGATCGCCACCATCAATGCGCCTGAGTACGGACATCTTTGGGCACTTCTAGAAAATCGTGACCTGACAGCAGCCCAAGGACGCAGCATTGTTCAAAACATGGTGCATGAAACGTTATTTGACCTATTCAGCCTCCACCAAGGCTCTTTCATTTTTGAACTGGGTCATGCGCTCTCTCCCCAATTAACAACGCTAGAAATTGGTTCTCTGGTGGCAAAAATTACGAAGCAGGTGCAGGAGTGGAAACAGTTTCATCCTCATATCCAATCTCCTGACCAGTGTCCGGCGATCGTCGATGCCGAGCAGCTTCGCCAAACCCTCAGCTCAAGCGCCCACACGACTCTGGAACGATGGGTCGATGGCAAGACCTCTTTGCGCCAAATGGCACGCTATTTGAACCGAGACATCTCCGCCGTTGCCCGTGCCATTTATCCTTATATTCAGCAAGGCATCGTTCAGTTGTCCGCTCCTCCGGCTGAAGAAGATTTTACGTACTCCAACAGAGAACTTCAGATCCATGGGCACAAAGTTCCCCGTATTGTTTGCATTGATGACGGCATCGCCCTGCGTAAGACCGTAGAATACATCCTCAGCCAGCAGGGTTACGAAGTCACTGCCATTGGCAATCCTCTTAAGGCATTGAGTTTGGTTTTTCAGCTCAAACCGACCCTAATTTTGTGCGATATTACAATGCCTGAACTAGACGGTTACGAAATCTGTGCCATGTTGAGGAGGTCTAGCGCCTTCCGAGAAACTCCTATTATTATGTTGACTGGAAAGGATGGCTTTATCGATCGCGTTAAAGCCCGTATGGTAGGAGCAACGGATTATTTAACAAAGCCCTTTGGAGAGGTAGAGCTGCTAACGTTAGTAGAACAATATGTAGGTTTAGGGCAACGCGATCGCCCCAAATCAGAAAACTTATTGGCAGAAGATCTTCAAGATGAGTTAGAACTTGGTATCACAGGGTCATTTTCACCCCTCTCCTCACCTCATCGTGGCTAAAAACCGCAAAAGTGATGGCGATCGCAGTTAGCAGAACATAATAGAGTCGTTTGAGTGAGTAGAATCATGAAGCGAAGCAGGTTTTTCCCCTTAACCTTGATAGTAGGTCAAAAGTTATGACTACAGTTTTAGTGGTCGAAGACAGTATTACTCAGCGGGAAATGATTAAAGACCTACTCAAGGGAAGCGGGTTAACTGTGACCATTGCCGGAGATGGGGTAGAAGCCTTGGAGAAAATACAGGGAAACCGTCCAGACTTGGTTGTTCTAGATATTGTCATGCCTAAAATGAACGGTTATGAAGTTTGTCGGCGATTGAAAGCCGATCCCAAAACTCAGAACGTTCCCGTGGTCATGTGTTCGTCTAAGGGCGAAGAGTTTGATCGGTATTGGGGCATGAAGCAAGGTGCAGATGCGTATATTGCCAAGCCTTTCCAGCCTACTGAACTGGTAGGGACAGTGAAGCAACTGCTGCGAGGATGAATTCTTGTCAGGGTAAATACGGTCATTCATTAGCGAAACGAATGAAGAACCGATAGACAATCACTAAATGATAGGAATTTCCTGAGCGCGGGTAGGTTTAGAGGGGAATGATATCTAGAGAATTTCCGTGGTGTCAGTAGGGCAAAGTTCATGATAGGCAATCCGGACTTTTTAACAGGACTAGGGCAGGATCAAGCTTCTGAGTTTCAGGAACTTGAAAGCCCTGAGGGTGAACTTCATCTGAGGTTTTATGTCACATCAGGCGATGAGTTTGCCTTACCCGCTACTGGAATTAGGGAAGTAATTTCCTCTGCGCCCGACCGAATTACCCCCGTTCCTAATGTTTCTCCCTTGCTTTTGGGTACGCTCAATGTGCGAGGACGGGTAATCTGGGTTGCCGATTTAGGGCAATTTTTAGGGGACTCCACGCCTCTAAGCACCGATCGCCCCGAAATCTCTGTCATTGCCATCGAAGATCAAGACGCAATGTTAGGTCTTGCCATCGATCGAATTATTGGCATGGATTGGCTAGACATAGACACGGTGCAGATGCCAACCAACGTACCAGAGTTGATGGCTCCTTTTCTGCGAGGAGAGTGGTCTTTAGAAAATTCCGACCATCTGCTGCGATTGCTTGATCAAGTAGCGATTTTGCGATCGGCACGATGGGCAGCATAAGCACAGTTTGAGATTTGCACGGGCAGGAGAAGGTAAATGGCATCAAGTACTGGGTACGCACAGGAATATCAACAGGCGGAACGAGCCTACATGCTAGGCAGCTATGATGAAGCTGCCTCAATTATTGATCGGCTCGCAGAGAGTTATCCCAGCGACCCAAACGTCTGCCTGCTGCGAGGTCACATCTACTGCTATGGATTACAGCAATACGATGTTGCCCGTGAGCAATATCAATCGGTTCTGGGCTTAACATCTGATATCGAATATGTTAACTACGCCAATAATGGCTTAGCCTACGCTGACCAATATGGAGCAGAAAATTCCTTAGGCGGAAGTGGGGAAATAGAGGATGCATTCGCAGATATAGACGCAGATTTTGTGAGTACTAGCGATCCCTATAGCTCCGATTCCTACCGGGCTAGCAACGGTAATGGAACAAACGCCTTTCCACAAGAATTAGAAGATTTTGATTTTGCCGACCTTAACGATGCCAAAGTAGAGGGGATGGACTGGAATCAACAGTCTACCGCTCCTCTAGACGCTCCAGAGGTTTCCCCCTTTGCCAATCCCTTTGCGACTGCTGAGCCATCGGGTGAATCAGATTTGCCCTCTCTAGATGAACCTTTTACGTTGAGCCCGTCTTCAGCCGAAGATCCTTTTACCTTCAACACTCAGTCAAATTCAACTGATACTTACCCTGCCTTCAATAGTGCCTCGGCGTTAGATGACTTTAACAGTAACTCTGTTACGTCAATGGAGGACTTTGCCTCCCCATCCTCTTTACTAGAGGATGCAACTTTATATATGAGTTTGGATGATTCTGACCTAAATGTAGGAGAAGGTCAGACAGCAAACAGCTTTGGTATGCCCCATGACATCTCTACCTCCAATCTCTACAACCAAGACGATCGCACCTTCATCTCTGAGAATTCTGGGTACGGTTTAGATGATTTGGATGATGACTTTCCCTCCCACGGAGAGCCTGCTTTTACTCAGGGTACGCCCCTAGCCAAAGCTAGCAGCGCTGACTTCTTAGATGAGTTTGACGAATTTGATGACCTTGGTAGTTTGCCAGAATTTGACCTCTCAGACAATTCTGTTGATTTAATTAGTCCCACTGACTCCTCAGCCTTTAGCGACTCCAAGGGCAGTTCTAGAGCCTCAAGTGGTTCTGGATTCGGCGGCTCAGGCTTTGGATTTAGTGAAAATGTCGATCATTCGACCATTCAGGAAGACGAAATATTTCCGCTTTCTGGTCATGCTGAGCAGATGCCTAATTTTACCCAGGCAGATAGCCGCAACCTTGAGCCGGAAGTCAGCGTTGAGCAAGGTTGGGTTGCACCGCTAGAAAATTCTTCTCTTTCGTCAAAGAAATGGATTGTCGGGCTGGCTACAGGCGTTGTCTCGGCGATCGTGGTTGCAGGGGTGAGCTATGGGTTTTCGAGTGCCATTCCCAAGGATAAAAAGGTGGTGGTGCAGCCTTACCTCACCATGGCAAGTCTGGCAATGACTGGAGCAGCGCTAGTGGTTGGAGGGGGGGTGGCAGGTGTGCTGAGTGGTATGACAACCAAGCAGGTGAAGCGAACAGCAGCAGATTTGCAAGCGCAGTTTGAAGCCGTATCTCAAGGAAATCTTAACGCTCGGGCAACGGTTTATTCAGAAGACGAGTTTGGTCAGCTCTCGGTGAGGTTTAACCAGATGGCGAAAACCATCTTGACGACCACGGGCGAAACCCAACGAAAGGCAGAGGAGCAAGAGCAAGCCAAGGAAGACTTGCAGCGTCAGGTCATTCGGTTATTAGATGACGTGGAAGGGGCTGCAAGGGGCGATCTGACCGTGCAGGCAGAGGTAACGGCTGACGTGTTAGGAGCCGTAGCAGATTCGTTCAACCTGACCATTCAAAACCTCCGGGAAATTGTGCAACAGGTGAAGATGGCAGCCCGTCAGGTGGCGAAGGGTTCGACAGAAAACGAAATCTTTGCCCGATCGCTCTCCTCCGACGCTTTGCGACAAGCAGAGGAACTAGCAGTAACCCTTAATTCGGTTCAAGTCATGACCGACTCGATTCAGCGGGTAGCCGAAAGTGCCCGTGAAGCTGAGGAAGTGGCACGGTCTGCCTCTAGTACTGCCTTAAGGGGCGGCGAGGCGGTAGAACGGACGGTGGCGGGGATTTTGCAAATTCGAGAAACGGTGGCAGAAACGACTCGGAAGGTGAAGCGTTTAGCTGAGTCTTCTCAAGAAATTTCTAAGATTGTGGCGTTGATTTCGCAAATCGCGTCCCGAACTAACTTGCTGGCACTGAACGCTAGCATCGAGGCGGCAAGAGCAGGTGAGGCAGGACGCGGCTTTGCGATTGTTGCCGATGAAGTGCGTCAGCTAGCCGATCGCGCCGCCAAGGCATCGAAAGAAATTGAGCAAATTGTTTTGCAAATCCAAAGTGAAACCGGGTCAGTTATGACCGCGATGGAAGAAGGGACGCAGCAGGTGATTGAAGGCACCCGGCTGGCAGAACAAGCCAAGCGATCGCTCGAAGACATTATCCAAGTTTCTAACCGAATCGACGTGCTGGTGCGCTCCATTACGTCGGATACGGTGGAGCAAACCGAAACCTCACGGGCGGTAGCGCAGGTGATGCAATCTGTAGAGTTAACGGCTCAGGAAACCTCGCAAGAGGCACAACGAGTTTCTGGCTCTCTGCAAAATCTGGTGGGAGTGGCGCGAGGTCTGCTCTCATCGGTGGAGCGGTTCCGGGTTGAAAAAGTTTAGGTCGGGTCTTTGACCCTTCGGTTTTTAAATTTATTGCCGTTATCGGGCGATCGCCAAGAGTATTCAGAGGAACACTGCTATGCAGTCGGAACAACAACAGCGGATTATGGGGTACTTCATTGAGGAGGCGAAAGACCACCTCAATACCATTGAGCAGGGGTTGCTGAATCTGCAAGGGACGATTGAAGACACTGAAATGGTGAATGAAGTTTTTCGCGCTGCTCACTCGGTCAAAGGCGGAGCCGCAATGCTGGGGCTGACGAGTATCCAGAAAACTGCTCATCGTCTAGAGGACTACTTCAAGATTCTCAAAGAGTGTCCTGTAGAAATTGACCAAGCCTTAGAAACCCTTTTTCTGAAGATTTTTGATGCGCTGCAAGCTTTACTAGAACAGTTGCAGGGGCCTTTTGGGCTAACCAATGACAAATCGGCAGAAGTCATGGCAGGCGTAGAGCCTGTTTTTCAAGAGCTCAATCGCCGTTTCAGTGGCTTAATGGGTCAGATCAACAGTACGCTTCTTGAGGATGTGGATTTAAGCATCCTCTCGGCGTTGCAGTCTGCTCCTGCTCCAGTCGGCGCACCCGCATCAGAAGAAAGCGCGCTTCAGCTCATTTTTCAAAGCGAAGTTCCCGTCCGGCTGCGAGAAATGCTCCAGTTGTTCAAACAAAAAGAGACTGCCGACTGCCGCCAACAACTTCAGGCAATTTGTGCGGTGTTGGGGCAATATGGTGACCCACTCGATTTGTTTGCTTGGTGCAGGTTGCTAGATGAGGTTCGGAGAGCGATCGCCAATCCCGAAAATAGCTACCGTGTTCTTGCTCCTATTGTTATTAAGGAGGTCAAGCAGGCTCAAGAATTAGTCCTATCTAGACGCTCCACCGAAATTTTGGCGAGTAACCATTTAACAGCACTTCTACCGCTGCAAAATGAGTCTGACGTTAATGATTTGGGTTCTGATTTTGCAGATTTATTAGGTTCGATGGAGTTGAGTGGCTTTGGTGAAAGTGATGATGCCTTGTCTCTGGCTCAATTCGATAGCTTTGCGGTTCCATTAGATGAATCTGAATCTTTTGCTGCGATCGCCACCGCTGAGCAGACCGATCTTTTGGCAAATGATGACTGGTTTAATGATGCCGTTACTCAAGAAGAATCGGTTCAGGAAGAACTAGAGGTAGAGGCGACCCCTTGCGGGTATCTCGAAGAGCTCGCCCCAGATCATGACTCCTTATTCGAGTCAGAATTCAGCCTAAATTTCAACGAAGCTGACGTTGAAACTGCCGCCAAATTGGATCAACCCCTGGACAATCAGCCATCCTCTAAAATCAATTCCTCAATAGACAGTCGGACGGGACCAGAAGTAGGAATTGCGGAATTGAATAGTTTAGCCGACCTCTTTGAAGGCGAAATGCCTAACCTGGATTTGACCTGGCAGTCAGAGGAGTCCGTTAGTGACATTCATGAAACAACAGATTCTTCTGAGTCAAGCAGTCAGAATGCCGACAGTGATTTTTCTGATTTGCTATTTAATGATTTTGATGACCTCGACCCTTCTAACGATCTTGTTTTAGACGATCTGGTTCTAGACGATCTACCAGAAGAAGACCTGTCAGAATTACTGGACAGCAACCCCTTAATTCAACAAGAAAGCATCTTGACCTCGCAGGACATGGCAGTCTTGGAAGAGCCGTTGGAATTAGCGGCGCTGTCATCGGCTGATCCATTTGAGATGGACTGGATCGATAGCGCTTCGTTGTCATCTAATGAGCTAGTCACGTCTGATGAGAAATTTACGCTGGATTTAAGTGATGATGGGGCGATCGCATCGGCTGATCCATTCAGTTTAATTGAGGCGAAGCAACCCATTTCGATCGATCAACCTGTGGTGGTCACATCGGATGACCCATTTGCATTAAGCATCTATCCACCTGCCGAATCAAGTGAGATTGGTGGTCTAGGTGATGATGCGCCGTTCAGCTTTTCTGGAGCAGATTTTTTTGAACAGCCTACTGAACTTCATACCGCAGATGAGGCAGCTTTTAGTCTTTTAGCTGAAGAGCCTGATACCAGCTTGAACGCTTTATCCCATGCAGAAGTTTCAAACTTTGCTAATTTCTCTGACGGCTCTGGGAGTGTCTCAGAATTATCTGTAGACCCATTAAACTTCGCAGATAACTCTGAACTAGTCTGGGATCTGGGATCATCTCCAGAAGAATCAGATGATTTGAGTGCATCATTTTTTGAAGAAAGCTTGGAAGAAGCGGACTTGTTCCAATTTCCCAATGAAGCTCCTCAACTCGGAGAAGTAACGTTGCCACTTGATTTGGAACCCAAATCAGGCTTTGAAAGTGATGCGCTAGATTTCAGCAGGTCAGAAGAGAATGTAGAACTGAACTTTAACGACCTGACGAATCATCCCGAACCTGGCTTGAAGCTATTTGAGCAAGAGCCAGACCTAGACAGTTTATGGGTTGAGAATCCAGGAGTAGAGGAAGATGCAGATTGCGTTTTACCTGAAAGCGCAATTCTATCTATGGATAGCGGCACAGATGAGTGGTTTACCGATAAATCTACCTCTCTTCACAGTGCAGAATCAACAGATGTCGATATGAGTGACATCTTTGCGACAGATCTTGGAGCTGAGATTTCAGCGCCTCTGGAGCAATTTGAGCCTGCTGAAACAAAGGAGTTTATCGCTCTCAGCCCTATTCATACAGCAGACTCAAACGAACTGACTGAGGAAATAGACGGTTTTCCTCATAGTATTTCAGGCTTCAGGCAGGCTCAAGATTCAGCAGACTTAGAGGGAGATTTTGCAGGATTGGAGTTTGAACTAGAAGTTGGCGAATGCTCTGAGGCAGTGGCGATCGCCACTCCATCCACTCTAGAACCCCATGCTTCAGCCCCCAATGAGTTCGCCGAATTAGATTTGTTCATGGGATCTGAATCAATTTCAGCCTCCGATTCATTCTCACTTGACTTTGGTGAAGGCTTTGATATTGAGGCTATGGCAGCAACAGATAGCTCTGTCTCTTCATCCACTGCCCCTTTTAACCAACCTGATCAGCCAGACGACTTCTCTGACCTAGATGCCTTCTTGCTAGGGGAAACCGCTCAAACCTTTGTCGAAGCACCCCAGTCATTATCTGAGCCTGAACAAGATAACTTTGATGACCTAGATGCCTTGCTGGATGATGCTACCCCACCAACGATTCTGCCTGCTAAGGCGACCTTAATCAGTCCACCCAAAAATGACGAATTTGGTGACCTTGAAGATTTGCTAAAAGATGCAGACCAAACCTTAGGTGGCAGCTCGGCAAATCGTAAGGCTACCAATGCTCCTAATCGTCGGTCGAATCGTCGAGGAGTCTTGAGCGATCAGACCATGCGAGTTTCGGTTAAGCATTTAGATAATCTCAACAACCTGGTTGGAGAGATGGTCGTTAACCGAAACAGTTTGGAACAAGCTCAGGAGCGGTTACGCCAGTTTCTTGATAATTTGCTTTACCAAGTGCAGCAATTGAGCGATGTGGGTCAGCGGATGCGGGACTTATACGAGCGATCGCTCCTTGAAAGTTCGCTGCTCTCAACTCGCCGCAGCTATCACCTTAAACCTCAAAAAGACAGTGGATTTGCGGTAGGACAAAGCAATTCATCGGGTCATGCAACTGGAGAAAGCTTTGATGCATTAGAGATGGATCGATTCACTGGGTTCCACACTCTTTCGCAGGAAATGATTGAATTAATTGTCCGAGTCCGGGAATCTGCCTCTGACATTGACTTTGTGGTGGAAGAGAGTGACCAGGTGACTCGCAACTTCCGGCAAATTACGACCCAGCTTCAAGAAGGCTTGACCCACGCCCGCATGGTTCCTTTTGCTCAAACGGCTGACCGTTTGCCGAGAGGGGTCAGAGACAATGCCCTGAAGTATGGCAAGCAAGCAGAGCTGCTGGTCGAGGGACGAGATACGTTGATCGACAAGATGATTATTGAGCATCTCTATGACCCAATGACCCACTTGGTCAACAATGCAGTGGCACACGGGGTAGAAACGGCAGCCGAGAGAATTGCTGCTGGGAAGCCGCCCATAGGCAAGATTGTGCTACGGACTTTCCACCAAGGAAACCAGACTATTATCTCGGTGAGCGATGATGGGGCGGGCATTGATCAGGAGTTGGTAAAGTCGAAGGCGATCGCCAAAGGGCTAATCACTGCGGCACAAGCCAAGGAGATATCTCGCATGGATACCTACGATCTACTCTTTCACCATGGGTTCAGTACTGCTGACCAAATCGACGATCTCAAAGGTCGGGGGGTGGGTTTAGATGTCGTTCGTAGCAACCTTAACGAAATTCGGGGTGTTATTAGCATTGACTCGACCGTTGGCAAAGGCACAACCTTTACAATCCGGCTACCCCTGACCCTGAGCATCTCTAAAGCCCTCTGCTGCATTAGCAACCGTGCCCGCATTGCCTTTCCCATGGACGGTGTGGAAGATATGCTCGATGTTCCTAAAGAGAGGGTACAAATTGACGCGCAAGGTCGCCCTTGTATTTACTGGCGCGATGCTTTGCTGCCCTTCCAGCCCTTAACTGGTCTGTTGAAGCATGGACGGATATTGGGTCGAGGCAGCGTGTACGGGGGCAACCAAGAAGAAGACATTATTTCACTGGTTGTCTTACGCAGTACCGGAAATAACTTGGCGCTTCAGGTCGATCAAGTCTTGGGCGAACAAGAAATTGTGATTAAGCAGCTAGAAGGCCCTGTTCCTAAACCAATTGGTATTGCAGGGGCAACGGTGATGGGAGATGGGCGGATTATGCCGATCGCCGATGTCTTAGAGTTGATTGATTTGGCAGAAGGGCGAGTTCGTCGAGATGCAGGCAGTTCGCTGTGGGAAATGGAAGAACAGCTTCCCCCAGAAGCCTTCACCGCGAAAACTGAGCCAACGGTACTGATTGTGGATGACTCTATTACAGTTAGAGAACTCTTATCAATGACGTTTAACAAAGTTGGCTATCGGGTGGAGCAAGCCCGCGATGGGCAGGAGGCTTGGGAAAAACTCCGCTCTGGTCTGCCTTGCGACTTAGTATTCTGTGACATTGAGATGCCTCGCATGGACGGGCTAGAGCTGCTTTCGCGCTTGCAAAAAGATCCCAGCCTCAGCCATCTACCGATCGCCATGCTGACCTCCAGAGGAGCCGATCGCCATCGTCAAATGGCGGTTCAGTTAGGTGCAAAAGGTTACTTCACCAAGCCATATCTAGAAGAAGCGTTGCTAGATGCTGCGCAACGGATGTTAAAAGGAGAAGTTTTGGTCACTAAGAGCGCCAGCGTCTCTTGAGCGTCAGGATGCTTAAGCTTAGAACAACAGAATGGAAAGCTGCTCAGTGTTCCATCCTAATTCTAGGGTGCTATTGGCATTAAAAATAAGGGTCTATCCCAGTTTTGCGCCCTCACCCTAAATCCCTCTCCCTAGGGGCGAAGGACTTTGAATTCTGGCTCCCTTCTCCTTTGGGGAGAATGGTCGGGGATGAGGGCGGTTCGGAGATCTGCAAAACCGGGATGCACCCAAAAATAACTTAGAAATCCATTACAAGCTTTTGTAAAACGGGCGCTTCACCACAGTCGCAGGATAAGTTTTGCCTCTAATTTCTACATCTAGTAGCTGACTGAGTTTTGAAAGATCGCTGCGAACATAGCCCAGCGCGATCGGGTAGCCCAACGTTGGAGAAAGGGTGCCGCTGGTTACTGTGCCCACAGGTTCTCCTTCATAAAAAATTGGGTAATCATGGCGGGCAATGTTGCGCCCCTCCAGTTTTAAGCCGACTAGCCGCTTAGAAACTCCAGATTGTTTCTGTGTCTCTAAAACCGATCGCCCGATAAAATCGCCTTTGCGATCAAGATGCACCACCCAGCCCAGTCCCGCTTCCAGGGGTGTCGTCTGCTCATCAATGTCTTGCCCATAGAGCGCCATCGCCGCCTCAAGCCGCAGCGTATCCCGCGCCCCCAGCCCACAAGGGAGAACGTTTTGAGCCAGGAGCGATCGCCACAACTCGACCCCCACCTCCGGGGCAACCATCACCTCAAACCCATCTTCGCCCGTATATCCTGTTCTAGCCAAAAATCCAGGCTGCTCCAAGACAGTCCCTTCAAGATGACCAAAGCGTTTAATCGTCGATAGATCTTCCTTCACAAATTTCTGGAGAGTTTGCACAGCTTCAGGGC
>Ga0209181_10009438_pt1 | contig 12816 bp, 7 predicted proteins | sample MAT05_FD_187208 | JGI IMG/M metagenome (GOLD analysis project Ga0209181, IMG submission 187208) | Freshwater microbial communities from Lake Fryxell liftoff mats and glacier meltwater in Antarctica - MAT-05 (SPAdes) (version 2) | ecosystem: Environmental > Aquatic > Freshwater > Ice > Liftoff... | reverse complement strand
ACCGAATGTCTGGAGCACGGAGTGGATCGCGGTGCCGAACATGCCGGGATCGAGTTCGTCGGCCGAGTCGTCATCCGCCGCGAGACGGAGGATGTTTTTCAGATAGAAGAGCCGCGACGAACGGATGTAGGTCCGGAAACTCGTGACGGAGAACACGCGGAAGGCGCGCATTTTCTCCACGTCCAGCTCGGGCGGGAGCAGTCCCGCCGCGGCGTGGACCGGTGTCGTGGCCGTGCGCGGTTCCGTGATGAGGGAGATGAGACGGCGCGCGAGTTCGCCGCCATCCTGCGCACCCAGCAGCAGTCGGCTCGGGCGCGCGGGCAGTCCTTCCGCATTCCGCCGTGGTGCGAGCAGCGCGAAGCATCCGTGCTCGCGCCGGCTCATCCAGACGGTGTGGAGCGTGTATTGATCGCGCGCGAAGCGGCTCGCGCGGCACGGGAGACCGAGGCGCTCGCGCAGCGAATCCAGCAGCAGCGGCTCCGCGAGCGCGCCCTCTGGCAGCGCGCCTTCGATGACCGAGGTGACGATGAGCGCAGGCGAGTCGTCCGACGCGGCTTCGAGCCAGCCGGCGAGTTCCACTGCATCCGGTCGCTCCGGCTCGGGCACCTCGGCCTTGCCTGCGATTTCAACGAGGATTCTCAGCAGTTCCGCGACGGGCAATTCCGCGAGGGCAGCGCGCGGGAGGCGCTCGATCTCATCCAGCGCGGCGCGCACGGCCTCCAGCGATCCGAGCAATGCGCGACCCGCCTCCGACTGGCGCGGCAGGCGGTGACGGTCGTAGATCCGCAGCAGCAGGCGGGTGACATCCTCGGAGAAATGCGAACTCCGGATGGCTGCAAGTTTCTCCAGCCGCTCCAGCATCCCGGCGATGCGCTCGTCATTCGTTCCCGGCTCCGCCTGGCGGATCTCGATCCGCAGCGGCAGATGCCTGTTGAAAAACTCATCGAGCCGTCTGGCGGAATGACCGGTGACCCAGGCGAGATCCGGATGGCGGACCAGCGCCGCGACGCTCGCATAAGTCGGCGGAGCCCCCGCGGGCCGATCGAGAAAATCCGCGACTTGCGCGAGGAGTTGCAACGCCGCGGTGCGGGATGTGGCGAAACCCTCGGCGGAACGCGCCTCGATGTCCGCATCCGCGAGGCCTTGCAGCAGCGCGGGGAGCGCCGCGGGTTCCGGCACCGCGACCGTGACGCCGGATGCAGCGAGGCCCGCCTTTTTCCAATCGCGGATCAATTCCGCACAGCGCCGGGCTTGCTCGTTCACCCCACGTACGACGTGGATTTCGCCGTCAGCAAAACGGCAATGGCGCTTCGCCCGGAACGCTGGCTGGAGCCGTCCCCATTCATCGAATCCCGCCGCCTCCTGCTCTGGCGCGTGAATGAAAACCACCGGCGGCACCGGAAGCGCGCGGAGCAGCAGCACGAGTTCCTGCGGAAGTTCGATCACGCCGATGAGCGCCACACGCAAATCCGCCGGCGGCCTGCCGGAAACCGCGAGCCGTGCGCGCCGTGCCGCTGGGTCCGTAAATTCCCACGCTTCGAGAACGGCGCGATATTCGCCGAGCACCTGCTGGAGCGCGTCCCACCGCTCCTCTTCCATGTCCGCGGAATCCGGCGCGATCTTCGCGAGTTCCGAGAACGCACCGCTGAAATCAACACCCGAGGTGCCCAGTTCGCGCCAAGTGCGGTCGAGCACGCCCGCGAGATTCGCGACGCCGCCGCGTCCACCAGGCATGGTCCAGATATTCCCGATCCATTCCGCCGGAACCCGCTGCACCGCGACCGTCCAGGCGAGGCGTTGGATGAGCGACTGCGCCACCGCCGCGTCACGGCCAAAGATTGCGTCGTCGAGCGATCCCTGGGTGACGATGCGCGGCGGAATCAACGCCCGCCCGACGCGCTGCGCCTCCGCCGCGAGCAATACCATGAGCCGTCGCGCCGCACTGCGACCACGCACGACGAGCAGCCAGCTTGAAAGATCCGCATCGCGCGAATCCGGCGACTCCGCCGCACGATCACCGATCAGCCGCGCCGCGACCGCAGGCAGCAGGTGGGAAGTCCATGGCAGGAAGACACGCATTGCGGGCGTTTATCGCAAGTGCGGGATTCGGACGGAAGAGAGGAATCGCGAGACTGCTCTGCTCGAACGCCCAAGGGCGTGATTCATTTCCTGTCCCACAAAGCGTGGTGGCGAGATCAAGGAGGGGCGCTTTGATACCGCCCTCTCAATGCGGCGCGGAGCGCCGCATCGAGCCAGAGGCGTGGGCAACTCTTGGGCTTTGCGGAGTTCGAGGATCTTTTCGAACTGCCACGGTCATGGCTGGCAGCGGCGCGGAGCGACCGCTGCCAGAGGGCGGTATCATACCGCCCCTCCTTGCGCCTGCCGCGACCTGCACACTGTCACTTTGGACTCGGATCAACTCACGCCCAACGCCCGAGCCCATGAGTCATTGATCCAGCCGACCTTCCGGTGTTCGGTCGTGGCCCGTGCATATTACCTTTCGTTTAGCATCGGCGACTGACTCAGCTCTTCTCTCTGCGTGGAATTTTCAGCTCATCCGCGACGAGGGACACGGGAATCAGATGACTGCGCCGGATCTCGAAGTGCGGATGCGAAACTGGCTGACGAGCGGCAGCATGCGCGGAGTCATCTTCAACGTGAATTCACAACCCGTGGGCTATACGGTGTTCGGGGTCGAGCCGGATGCGACGGTGAACCTCCGGCATTTTTTCATCGCACGGGAGCACCGCAGAAAGGGCGTCGGCACTGCTGCGATGAACCTTCTCGTGCAGAACGTAATTCCGCCTGGAGCACGGGTGACAGCCGTGGTGCTCGCCCGGAACGATGCTGGAATCAAGTTCTGGGCATCGCTCGATTTCAAACACTACGCGCACGTCCTCGAACGACGCGGGCACGGCATCACGCAGCAGTAGGTTCCTCCGCTCCGCGGCACCGGGCGATCCTGGACGCCGCTCAGTTTACGAAGATCAATTCGTTGGTGAGGAGGACGACCTGTGCGTAGCGCTCCCACTCGTTCAATGGCCTGAGCTGCGCGGCAAATGCCTTCTTCGCAGCTTTGGCGTCCGGAACTTCGGATTCCTTCACAGTGGCAGCGAGTCCGCTCGACGTCTCATTGCCGAGGAACCGCATTGCCAGATCGAGTTCCTCGGGACGCGGGGCGCGCTGGAAGACGATGCGGAAAATGAAACGGACCTTTTCGTCGGTCGGCGCAGCCGCCGGGAAGTCGGGTCGGGAAAGGAGACCCTTCACTTGTTCTGCGACGAATGGACTGTTCATCATGAACAGCGCCTGCTGCGGAACGGTCGTGAGGATGCGTTCGCCAGTGGTCATGTCGGGGTTGGCGAAGTCGAAGGTGTTGAACATCTCCGGCAGGGCCGAGCGATCGACCATGGCATACACGGTGCGGCGATAGGGGCTGACCTTCGATGCACTCATGTCGGCCATGCCGTACTTGTATTTTCCCGGGCTGGAAGCCGCGGCGATGTTGAACGGCTGTCCACCCATGGCCAAGTCGAGCTTGCCGCTGATGGCGAGCAGCGTGTCGCGCACCTGTTCGAAATCGAGGCGCTGGACGTTGTAACGCCACACCCACTGGTTGGTCGGGTCCGCTTTCATCGCCGCATCATTCGCGCGGCTGTCCTGCTGATAGGCGGAGGACATGACGATGAGCTTGTTGAGCTTCTTCAGCGACCAGCCGTTGTCCATGAACCACGTGGCCAGCCAGTCGAGCATCTCGGGATGCGTCGGGGGTTCGGAGCGCGTGCCGAAGTCGCTGACGGTGCGGACGATTGCCTGGCCAAAGTGCCACTGCCACACGCGATTCACGATGACGCGTGCGGTGAGCGGATTGTCGCGGCTGGCGATGAGCTTCGCCATCTCGAGACGGCCGCTGCCATCGGTGAAGGGTTTGCGTTCCTGCGTGGTAAGAATCGCGGGGAATTGACGAGGAACGACGGGGCCGCGGTTCTGCGCTTCGCCGCGTACGAGGACGACCGCGTCACGTGGCTTGTCCTTGTCGGTCACGGCCATCGCCTTCACCGGCGCACCAGGGTGCGTGAATTCGAGGCTGACGATCTTGTTGCGAATCGTATTCTGCTGCGTGGTGAACTGATTGCCGAGCGCGCGAGTCATGGTCTGCTCGTCGGGCAAAATCAGGGAGGTCTCGCCGTAGATCTGCCTGCGGAGCGCATCAATGTCCGCATCGGCGAGGGTCGCCTGCGTCTTCGCGATGTCGAAGCGGGTGCCCCTGCCGCCCTTGTAGCCCACGAAAGCCTCGACCTTGAGCTGGCTGTGCAGTTTGCCGAACACGTCGGTGTAGATGGCGGCGACATCCTTGAGAGATGCGGGCGTCTTCGCAGCGAGGGCTTTTGCGATGGCGGGGGCCACAGTCTGCGAAGCGGAAATCTCCTTGAGGATCGCCGGCGCGTCTGTTGTGAACTTGTCTTCCGGGATTCCGGCGAGCCGGACCCAAGGGCCAAAGATTGGATCATCTTTCTTGCTGGCCTCGATCTTTTTCATCCGGTCGAACCACATCGCCGCCAGTTCAGACTTCAGACCCTTGTCGCGGGCTGCGAGGCGGAAATTGTCGCCCTTTTTGCTCGTATCTTTGGTCCCGGCCGACTCATGCAAGGCGAGCAGGTAGTCGCCTGATTTCTCCAGCATTCCTGAGAGCAGACGCGCAGCCTCGGAGGCGGAGTACTGTTCGATTTCCTTCTCCACCTTGGCGACCTCGGCGAGGAAGTCCTTGTAGTGTGGATTCTTCTCCGGATCCACCAAGGGGACTCCCTCGGCCACATCCTGGCTGCTGGTAAACACTCCGTAGAGCGAGTAGTAATCCTTCGTCGGGATGGGGTCGAACTTGTGATCGTGGCAGCGGGCACACGCGCCGGTGACGCCCATGAGACCCTTCGTGATCACGTCGATGCGATCGTCGATCAGGTCGTTCTCATTTCCCATGAAGCGCTTGCCGATGGTAAGAAAACCGAGGGCGGCGAGCTTCGCCTTGTCCGTCTTGGATTCCGGGAGACGATCCGCGGCGATTTGCTCGATGATGAATTGGTCATATGGGAGATCCTGGTTGAGCGCGCCGATCACGTAGTCCCGGTAGGTCCATGCATGGGGGAAAAGCGGCTGGCGTTTGCCGCCGCCCTGGCGATCCCCGCTCGTGTCCGCGTAGCGCGCGATGTCGAGCCAGTGGCGCGCCCAGCGTTCGCCGTATCGCGGCGAAGCGAGGAGACGGTCCACGACTTTTTCGTAGGCGTTCGGCGATTTGTCAGCGACGAAAGCATCCACCTCCCCGATGGTCGGCGGCAGTCCGATCAAATCGTAAGTGGCCCGGCGGATGAGCGTCTGTTTGTCGGCTTTCGCGGAATGCGCGAGCTTCTTGTCGGCGAGTGTCGCGAGGACGAAGTTGTCGATCGCATTCTGAACAAAATGCTGCGTGTCGGTCACCTTGGGGACTGCCGGGCTGGTGATTTTCTTGAATGCCCAATGGTCCAGGGCCTTGGTGGCATCCCAGGCCGCGGCCTTCGCGATCGCCTTGCCTGTGCGGGGATCGGGCGCGCCCATCTTCACCCATTTTTCAAAGTCGGCGATCACCTCGTCGGTGAACTTGTCCTTCTTGGGCGGCATGAAGAGATCGTCGTCTTTCGTCTCATGCCGGATGGACTGGACGAGGAGACTTTTCTCGGGCTTGCCTGGGACGATAGCGGGGCCGGTGTCGCCACCGGCCAGGAGACCTTCCGCGGTGTCGAGCATCAGGCCGCCCTTGAGCTTCTTGCTACCCGCGCTGTGGCACTCGTAGCAACTCTCGACCAGCACCGGACGGATCTTCTTCTCGAAGAAGTCCAGTTGCGCGAGGTCGGACGGAGCCGCCGCGCCGGCGTAGAATGGGAATATGGACGCCGCCACCGCAGTGGCGACACACACCCGTGTAGTGCAGATGCTCATAGTGGGTGAACTCAGGCGATGAGATCCTTCACGACATTGCCATAGACATCCGTGAGGCGGAAATCGCGGCCATTGTAGCGATAGGTCAGTTTTTCGTGATCGAATCCGAGGAGGTGCAGGATGGTCGCGTGCAGGTCATGCACGTGGACCTTGTCCTCGACAACATCGTAGCCGAATTCATCGGTCTGACCGTAGGCCTGGCCACCCTTGACGCCGCCGCCGGCCATCCAGGAGCAGAACGCCTTGTTGTGATGGTCGCGTCCGGGTTCGCCGCGCGCGCCCTTGTCGTGGCGCGGGGTGCGGCCGAATTCGCCGCCCCACACGACCAGCGTGTCCTTGAGCATGTCGCGTTGCTTGAGATCTTTCAGCAGAGCGCCGACCGGCTGGTCGATGGCCTCGGCCTGTTTGCGGAGGTTGCCTTTCACATCGGTGTGATGGTCCCAGCCACCGGCCCAGACCTGCACGAAGCGCACACCATTCTCCACGAGGCGGCGCGCCACCAGCATGCGGCGGGCGGTTTCGCTGTCGCCATACATCGCGCGGATGCTCTCGGGCTCCTTTGTCACATCGAAGACATCGGTCGCCTCGGTCTGCATCTTGAAAGCGAGTTCGAAGGACTGAATGCGCGCATCGAGCACGGACTCACGGTTCAGGCGGTCAGCGTGCATTTCGTTCAGGCTCTTCAGCAGATCGAGCTGCTTGCGCTGATCTCCGAGCGAGGCGTAGTGGCTCTTGATGTTGTCGATGATCTTCTCGGCCGGAGCGCTCACATTGCTCACGAGCGTCCCCTGAAATGCACCGGGCAGGAATGCCGAGCGCCAGTTCGCCGCTCCGCCGAGCCCGCCACCGAGGGCGATGAAGCCGGGGAGATTCTGGTTTTCCGTGCCCAGACCGTAGAGCGCCCACGAACCCACCGAAGGCTTCACGAGCCGTCCGGAGCCCGTATTCATCATCAAGGTCGCAAACTCATGCCCTGGGATGTCCGTCGTCATCGAGCGAATCACCGCGATGTCATCGATGCTCTCCCCGATGTGCGGGAAGATTTCGCTCACTTCCACGCCGCTCTTGCCCGACTTGCTGAAATTAAATACCGACGGCAGCGGCAGGCCACCGATGAGCTTCACATCCTGCCCGACATACTTCGCCATGCCCGGCTTCGGATCCCACGTATCGATGTGGGAAGGACCGCCCTGCGAGAAGATGTGGATGACGCGCTTGGCCGTGCCCGAAAAGTGCGGCGCGTGCGATTGGAGGGGTGAAAGACTGGCCGCAGCGTTTGCGGTTTCGCCGAGCAAGCTGCCGAGGCTCAGGGCACCGAAGCCCATGCCGAAGCGGTTGAGAAATTGCCGACGGGTGACGCAGAAGTCAGCCTCAGAAGGGCGGTGTTCAGAGATGTTCATAATTACTGTGTGATTTGACTGTGGTTTCACTCTGTCAATACGCGGCATTTACCTTCCTTAGCCTGCTTTCTCGCACCCCCACTAATGTGCCTCGGCCGCGGCGGACAGGAACTCGGTGATTTAGCCTCGAAACGTGGATGGGATGTCCACGGAAAGAAGGAGTATTGAAAACGGTGCGACTTACCCATTGGGTGTGTCGGAGTGGCGGCGAAGGCATCTGGCTGCCGTGTTGGGTGACGCCGCCCTCGATGCGATTGACCTGTGACCAGGCTGGCAAGCGGCGCGGCATTGGTGCAGCGTGTGTCACCTCGTGAAGCCCTTCATTCCGCGCCTCCTCATCTTTCTGCTGGTGATCAGCATGACCGCCGGCTGCGGGCGACCACTTGAGCGCGCGGACTTGGTGGTCATCAATGGTGGGGAGCCGGATACGATCGATCCCGCGAAAATCCGCGGACAGCCCGAAGGCCGGGTGGCCTTCTCGCTGTTCGAGGGGCTGACGCGGAACAAGGTGGATGGAGACACGGAGCCGGGCGTGGCGGAACGGTGGGAGATTTCGCAGGACGGGTTGAAATATACATTTCATCTGCGGCCGGACGCGCAGTGGAACAATGGCGACCCGGTGACGGCGGGGGATTTCCTCTGGTCGTGGCTGCGGGCGCTTCGCGAACCGGAGGCGGAATACAAGTACCAGTTCTATTACATCCGCGGAGCCGAGGCGTATGGAGAGGCGAAGGATGCCGCTTCACGACCGGCGGATGAGACCGTGGCCATCCGGGCTCCCGATGCGCGCACGCTGGTGGTCGAATTGAACAATCCCACGCCGTTCTTCGTCGACCTGTGCGCATTTTACACGCTCATGCCGGTGCATCGCCCGAGCGTGGAGGCGGCGGAAAAGGCCGGCGAGTCCTGGCTGCGGCCCGGGCGTCTCGTGAACAACGGGGCGTTCCTCCTCACCGCGTGGCGTCTGAATGACCGCATCCGTCTCACGCGCAACCCGCGCTATTGGGACGCGGCAAACGTGGGGATGCAGACCGTGGACATCCTGCCCGCGCCCATGCCGAACACGGCGTTCAATCTCTACCACAGCGGCGTCGCGGACCTCATCCTCGACAAGTCGATGGTCCCGACTTCGCTGGTGAAGGAGCTGAAGAAGCGCCCCGATTATCACGCGACGCCGATTCTCGCGACTTACTTCATCCGCTACAATGTGAAGCGCGAGCCGTTCACCGATGTGCGCGTGAGGAAGGCGTTCTCCATGGTGGTGGACAAGGCGTTGCTGACCGAGAAAGTCACGCAGGCTGGCGAACCGGTCACCGATGCGTTCGTTCCGCCCGGCACCGCGGGCTATCAGCCGCCAGCGGGCACCGCGCGCGATCCCGACGCCGCGCGCAAGCTGCTCGCCGAGGCCGGATATCCCGGTGGCGCAGGCTTCCCGGTGGTCCGCTATCTTTACACGAACAAGAGCGAGACGGATGAAAAGATCGCGGTGGAGCTGCAGGCGATGTTCAAGCGGGAACTCGGAATCTCCGTGCTCCTCGCCAAGCAGGAATGGGCCGTCTATTTGAACTCGCTCTCGGCGCTGGACTACGACTTCTGCCGTTCGTCGTGGGTCGGCGATTACAAGGATCCGAATACGTTCCTCGACATGTTCGTGACCGGCGGCGGCAACAACAACTGCGGGTGGAGCAACAAGCGCTACGACGAACTCATCGCGCTCGCCGCGAAGGAGCCGGATAACGGGCGGCGCTTCACTCTTTTCCGCGAAGCCGAGCAGATGATCATCCGCGACGAGATGCCGATCTGTCCGCTGTTCAACTATGTCGTGATCATGTTTTACAGCGACCGGCTCGGCGGCATCGCGGGCAACCTCACCGACGAGCATCCTTTCCGCACGATGTATTGGAAGAATCGCTGATGGAACGCATCGTCATCCGTTCGTCAAACTGGCTGGGCGATGCGGTGATGAGCGTGCCCGCCGTCCGCGCCATCAAGCTCGGGCACCCGGGTGCGCACCTGGCCGTGCTCACGCCGGAGAAAATCGCCGACGTGTGGAAGCTGGTCGCGGAGGTGGATGAGGTCATCGCATTTCCGCAGGCGACCGGGGCCGGCATGAAGTGGAAGATTGCGCGGATGCTCGACGTGTTTGCCGTGGCGCAGCTCGTTCGCGGAAGCGGGTTCGACACCGCGGTGATCTTTCCAAACAGCCTGCGCACCGGACTCGAAATGTGGCTCGCGCGAATCCCGCGGCGGGTCGGATACCCAGGGCATGCCCCGCGGTCGCTCCTGCTGAATCAGGTGCTCACGACCGGGAAACGCGTCCATGCGTCCGCTGGCCCGGCAGTCCATCAAGTCCACCATTACCTCGCGCTCGCGAAGTTCGTCGGAGGGCAGGTGACCACCGGTTCCACAGCGGGCCTGCTGGAGCCCGCTGCAAAAAAGGCGGGTCTGCCCGAGAGCCCCGGGCGCATCGCCATCTGCGCTGGCGCGGAGTACGGCCCGGCGAAGCGATGGCTGCCAGAACGCTATGCCGAAGTCGTGAAACAGTTCAGCGACTCAATGGGCTGCCGCTGGCAATTGGTCGGCACGGCGAAGGACCGGGCCGTGGCGGAGAACATCGCATCGCTCGCCGGGAATCCGCCCAACGTCGAGAACCTGTGCGGGCAGACGTCGCTCGCCGAACTGATCACCATTCTCCGCGAGAACCATCTCCTTTTGACCAACGACACCGGAACGATGCATCTCGCCGCCCTCCTCGGTGTGCCGACGGTCGCAATCTTCGGCAGCACGGAGCCGGCACTCACCGGGCCGCTTGGGTCCGGTCACACGGTCCTGCGCAAGCGGGTCGGATGCAGCCCGTGCTTCCTGCGGGAATGCCCGATCGATTTCCGCTGCATGAAGGCGGTCGAATCGGCTGAAGTCATCGCTGCGATTCGCGCGCAGCTTTGCGCTCCAAGTACAAAATAGAAGACCCCTGCCGGGGCTTTCCGGCGGACCGGCACGAACGCGTCGGTCCTCTGTTTCCGCGACGCGCTACAGCTTGGATTCGTAATCAACCAGGCGCGCGAGAGCCTCGAGGAAGTCCTTAAAGGCGGCCGCAGGCAGCATGATTGTGTCGCGCCGCCCGCCGACATCCTCGGTGATTTTCATGAACCGCCCGCGCTGGTTCTCCTTCAAGTCGATGAAGAAGACCTTGCGGTCGATGGTTACTTTTTCCGACGCGATTGGTTCGGAGGGCATCCTCGGCCCGGCATTCTCTTGCTCTTGCATGGTATTCATTGGTTGTTGTTCATTCCTCGAAAGCCAGCCCGGAGGGAGAAGGTCGCGAGGGAAATAATCGAGGCTGAAAATGCGGAAGACTCGTCATGTCGCGCATGCATTGCGATTTCCGAATGCGTTACGTTCTGGTGATTTCCTTCCGCACTCAAGTTGGAAGCCATCGGGTCCGATCTTGTTAGGCCGTTTTTTATCGAAGACCCACCGCCGTGCGGACCCGCTCCATCGTCCGCAGCGCCACGGCGCGCGCCCGCTCGCCAGCGGATTTCACCAGGGCATCGACTGCGCCAAGGTCGGCCGCCAGCTCGGCGCGCCGCTGCCGCAGCGGGCGAAAATATTCCCACAGCGCCTCAAACAGCCGCTTCTTGAAATCGCCGTAGCCGATCCCGCCCGCGCGGAAGTCCGCTTCCATTTTCGCCACGTCGGCCTCGCTGGCGACGAGCCGGTAAAGAGCGACGATGCTCGAGTTCGCCGGATCCTTCGGCGCCTCGACCGGCGTGGAGTCCGTCTGGATGGACATGATCTTTTTCCGCAGCGGCTTCTCGTCTTCAAACAGCCCGATCGTGTTGTCGTAGCTCTTCGACATCTTCCGCCCGTCGAGTCCGGTCACCGTGGCGACCTGCTGGATGATGCTCGGCTCGGGGATGACAAACAGGCCCGCGCCGTAAATCCGGTTCATCGCCGCGGCGATGTCGCGGGTGACTTCCACGTGCTGCTTCTGGTCGCGCCCGACCGGCACGATGTTCGAATCATAGAGCAAAATGTCCGCCGCCATCAGCACCGGATAGGCGAAGAGGCCGTGGTTCGGCGTCTTGTTCTTCGCGAGGTGATCCTTGAAGGCGTGGCAATTTTCCAGCATCGGCATCGGCGTCACGCAGGAGAGCAGCCACGTCAGCTCCGTCACCTCCGGCACATCGCTCTGGCGGAAGAGCACCGCCTTCGCCGGGTCGAGCCCGCAGGCGAGGAAGTCGAGGGCGACGGCGCGCGAATTCTCCCGCAGCGCCTTCGGATCCTGCACCGTGGTCAGCGCGTGGTAATCGGCGATGAAATAGTACGCCTCGCCCTGCTCCTGCAGTTCGATGGCGGGCTTCATCATGCCGAAATAATTGCCCAGATGCGGCGCGCCGGTCGGCTTGATGCCCGAGAGGATTCGTTTCATTCAGCCGGGGAAAATGCGACGCCGCCCGCAGCGTGTCGAGCGCATCGTCGCCGGTCGGCGGTCAGAACTTGTAGTGGTCCAGTCCGCCCGCATTCAACGCGCCACCGAGGAAGCCGACCAACCCGATCAGGAATGCACCCAGCAGCAGCGCGCCGCGGAATCGCCGCCGGGCCACCGATCCCTCCTCGCATTCGGAAATGCATACGAGCGTCGCGCACACCAGCGCCCACCCCGAGGCCGCGGTACCGAGAATCTGATGGAAACGATAGATCGTCGCCAGCTCGCTGCCATCGACAGTCGGAAACTCCGCGCACCATCCCAGGACGACCGTCGGCACACTGCTGACCGCTCCGAGCACGACCAGAAAACGCACCAGCAGCATCCATTCACTGCGGCGCAGCCACCAGGACAGCGCCTCGGCGAGCACCGCCGTCAGCAGCAGCGCCACGGGAAAATGCGTGCTCACCGGATGCAGCTTCCCCACCCAGTTCAGTGCCCGCTGAAAGAAGGGAACCCGCGCCTCGGGTTTCCGTTCCTCGGACGCAGTCGATGCCGCCAAGTTTGCCGGCAGATCGTTGGGCGCGCCTGCGAGCACCCACGCTTCGACCGTCTTCTTTTCCTCCGGCGTCAGCCCCGGCACATCGGCATCCTCGCCCGGCATCTCGTCATTTTTTACCAACTGGTAGATCTCCGAATTGTCCGGATCACCACGCACGACGTATTTCAGATTCTCCCCCACGCGCTTGAGATCCAGCACGTAGCCGAACTTCCCCTTCGGCTTCGGCAGATGGCCCCCGTGGCAGTCCGCGCATTTCGCCTCGAAGATGCGGTACACCTCTCCCGCCAGCCGACGCTTCTCCTCGCTATCCGGCTGCTTCGCGGGCGCGGCGAAAACCGACTCCACAGCCATCGTAAGAACCGCTGCGAGCAGCGGGAGAAAAGCGCGCTTCATTTGCCTGTGGGTTTCAAGTCGTTCATCGCGACCATTCTTAGCAGGAACCTGCGAGTCTTTGC
>Ga0209181_10009437_pt1 | contig 12817 bp, 10 predicted proteins | sample MAT05_FD_187208 | JGI IMG/M metagenome (GOLD analysis project Ga0209181, IMG submission 187208) | Freshwater microbial communities from Lake Fryxell liftoff mats and glacier meltwater in Antarctica - MAT-05 (SPAdes) (version 2) | ecosystem: Environmental > Aquatic > Freshwater > Ice > Liftoff... | reverse complement strand
ACCCTATCCGCGAATCTTTATTACCCGCAAACGTCAGTTGGGTAAAAAAGCCGATCGCTTCTATGGACCTTATGTGGATGTGGGCTTGTTGCGGAGTACGCTGCATTTGGTGAAGCGGGTGTTTCCCTTGCGGCAACGTCCCCAAGCGCTGTTTAAGGATCGCCCTTGCCTAAACTATGACATTGGGCGTTGTCCGGGGGTTTGCCAGCAGCTAATTTCCTCGGAAGACTATCACAAAATTGTTCGCAAGGTGGCAATGGTATTTCAGGGGCGAATTGATGAATTGGTAGATGTTTTGTCGGTGCAGATGGAAAAAGCCGCCGATGAGTTGAATTTTGAAGTAGCAGCCCGGGTTCGTGATCAGATTGCTGGAGTCAAAACATTAGGAGCCGACCAGAAGGTGGATCTGGCGGATGATACGGTGTCGCGGGATGCGATCGCCTTGGCTGCTGATGAAAACCATGCCTGCATCCAGCTATTTCAAATCCGCACGGGTCGCTTGGTGGGTCGGCTTGGGTTTGTTGCCGATGCCCAATCCGGGACTCCGGGGGAAATTCTTCAGCGGGTTTTGGAAGAGCATTACCAGCACATTGACCCGATTGAAATTCCAGGCGAAATTTTAGTGCAGCACGAACTGCCTGAAGTCGAGATGTTGGCAGAGTTTCTTAGCACCGCTAAAGGGCGCAAAGTGTCCATCATTCATCCCCAACGCCAGACTAAGGCTGACCTGCTCGAAATGGTGGAACGCAATGCTGGCTTTGAGTTAGCACGGGCGCAACGCTTTGCCGATCGCAATACCCAGGCAATGCAGGATCTAGCAGAACTGCTGGATATGCCCGATTTTCCGCGCCGGATTGAAGGCTATGACATCTCCCATATTCAAGGGTCGGATGCGGTTGCTTCGCAGGTTGTTTTCATTGATGGAATGCCTGCCAAACAGCACTATCGCCACTACAAAATCAAAAATCCCAAGGTGACCAGTGGGCATTCAGACGACTTTGCCTCTATGGCAGAAGTGATTACTCGGCGGTTTCGCAAGTATGCCGCGCTGAAAGAGCGGGGAGAACTGGTGAAAAGTGACGAGACCTCGGTGCTCGATCGCCATGTGAGCGCCACTTCAGATTTTCCCGACTTGGTGATGATTGATGGTGGCAAAGGGCAGCTATCTGCGGTGGTTACTGTTTTACGAGAGATGAACCTGCTGGAAGAGGTGCGGGTGGTCAGCCTTGCCAAGCAGCGGGAAGAAATCTTTTTGCCGGGTGAATCCCTGCCGCTGCAAACGGAAGCAGAGCAGCCGGGAGTTCAGCTTTTGCGGCGTTTGCGAGATGAGGCACATCGATTTGCGGTCAGCTTCCATCGGCAAAAACGCACAGAACGAATGCGGCGATCGCGCCTAGATGAAATTCCGGGCTTGGGTTTCCATCGCCAAAAGCTGCTGCTCTCCACCTTTCGCTCAATCGACTACCTGCGTGAAGCCAGTGCTGAAAAAATTGCCACGGTTCCTGGGATTGGTCCCCGCTTAGCTCAGCAAATTTACACTTACTTCCACCCTGCTCACGATGATAGCCCGGTTGAAGAGTCTCCAGTACCCACACTTGAGCATCGCCTAGCTTCGGATACGGAGGAAAATACAGCGATTTTGTAGCGTAACCAAATAGTATTCTTGCTCGGCTTTGAGAAGATGGTTAGGGCGATCGCATCTATAAATTATCTTGTAACCAGGTATCTAAATCAGTGGTTTCTCTAAAATCTAGTAATGCCTCTCCCAATGATTCTAGTTGGGTAATGGATAGTCCATCGATTTGCGCCTGAAGGCTATCTGGCAGTGCTTTCAGTCGTCGGTTTAGGAGTCGAAGGATAAGCGATCGAGCTTCTCTCTGAGCACCCTGTTCAATCCCCTGTTCAATCCCCTGTTCAATCCCCTGTTCAATCCCCTGTTCAATTCCCCGCTCAAACCCTATTTGCTCAACACTCGTGATGTAAGGCATTCGGCGTTCCTCCTCGTAAACCTTCAACTCTTGCCAAAACTCGCGTTCTAATCCTTTTGGTAGGATCATAACCCAATCTATAAACCGAAATAGGTTGACAATCTCTCGTTTTTCATAGCCCTGTTCATACAGCCGTCGGATCAAGCCTAGCTTTGATTCTTTCCGGCGCTTTGAATCTCGTTGCGTTTCCTGAGCCTTCAAGTGCGCCATGACGACCACTGTAAATGGATTTTGGTTTTGCTCCAATACCTCCCACCGATCGCGGTAATCTAGCAACTTCACTATCCCAAATCGAAACGTCAGTTCTGTGTCGGGATTGCCAAAGTGATAATGAGTGGGTCGCCACTTGGCATTACCATCACAAAGAATTGCCAAACTGGTCGCGTGGCTATGAAAGCGATCAAAAATCCGCAGGTGGTACACCAGCATCCGCTCAGCAAAGTTTGCTTCTGGTTTAGCCTGTACCTCAATGTGGATTAATAGCCACAATGCCTGCCCTTGCTTAAGCCACACTTTGGCCAGTTGATCCGCATATCGTTTGCCAATTTCTGCTTCCGGGGCAATTTGCTGGAATTCCTTATCCAGAAATTCATGGGGACGGTTCCAATCGATCTGTGCGGCTGTGAGTGGAAAGAAGAAGGTGATTGCGTCCTGAAAATATTGGCGCAAAATATCCTTCCAGGGGGAGTCTTGGTCTGAGCGTGACATGGGCATTGATGTTACTTAAGATCCAATAGCCCTGATTCCTTCAGCTTGGGGTTGAATCGAATTTCCTCTTGCACTCCGCGAGTTTTCAAAAGCTCAAGTACGCTTGATTCGACTCGTCGCGCTACCTGCTTCAAAACTTTAACTTGGGCGGCTTCATTGATGGCAGTCGCAAAATTTGCCTGCTCTTCAGCCGTCATGGTTTGCTTCACATCAATCGGCTGATTCCACGCATCTGCATCAGCCCTATTGCCCACAGGCAGAGAATTATTTTCGCTAATCCACGCATCTCGAATGCCTTCTAACACAGTGCGACTGGGGCGATCGATGGTCTGCACTTTCAGCCAATAGCAAGACTGCGGTTGCCGCACAAGATGCTGCTTCAGGCTCAAGTAAATGTCTCGCGAATAGCCAATATATTGCAGAATTTGATCGGCGTTAAAAATGGCATAAACCCCCACTTTGCCCTGAAATTGGTCGGGCACTAAGCCACTATCGCCTAAGTAGCTGACGAGTTCTAAAGTACTTAGGGGCAGGACATCGGTTTGAGAAGTGGTCATTGTGATGATTCAATTAACCTTTAAAAAACAGCAAGGACGCATGAAATACGCCCTTGCGATCGCATATAACTAACCAACCCGCCGCTTAAGGCGCGAGTGCGTTACCTCGAATTAGGCTACCGATTGTTTTTGCCGTAATTTTCAACTGCACCAAAGGATTCGCTGGAACGACTGTTTTGTAGAGGTAGCTATCAAAAGTGAGCTTTTGCACATCCATATCCGCGCACATTTCGACAAACGCCTCGCGGGTCGCATCGGTGCGATAGAAAACGCGCTGGAGCAGATCTAGCACCAAGTAGGTAATGCCATATTGCTTATCCCACCGCTGAATGTAAACTTTGAGGTCTTTCTCGGTAGGGGTGCGAGTGCCTTGTTCCGAAAACTCAACGATCGCCTCAGCACACATCCGCCCTGACTTTGCCGCAAAATAAATGCCTTCCCCAGACGATTTGGTGACGGTGCCAGCCGCATCGCCCACCAGTGCCACTCGACCGACCACCCGGCGAGGTCTGGGATGTTCAGGAATGGGGTGTGCCTCCACCCGGATGATTTTGCCACCGCGCAACTTCTCGGCGGCTCGGTTACGAATGCCCTTTTGCAGTTCTTTAATCCGAGATTGATTGGGCTTCATGGTGCCAGTTCCCACGGCAACATGGTCGTACTTAGGGAAGACCCAGGCGTAGAAGTCGGGGGAGACATCATCACCCACGTACATTTCTGCCAGGTCTTCGTAATACGCCATTTTGTCATCGGGGATGCGAATGCGCTCTTGAAAGGCGATCGCGTAATTGTAATCTCCCGCATCAATTGCTTTGGCAACCCGCGAGTTTGCCCCATCTGCCCCGATCACCAAGTCCACTTTCAGTTTTTTGTGTTCCCCTTCCAAAGTGCCGTTGGAGTGGTCAGCATAGTGCAACACATAGGAGTCTTTATCGTTGCTAGGAATTTCTAGCTTGTGTAAAGTGCCATTAATCACCTTTGCACCCAGCTTTTCAGCGCGATCGCGCAAAAAGCCATCCAGCACTTCTCGGCGGCACATGCCAATGTATTCGTCATCCTTCAACGTGCTGCCAATGTTCACTTCAACATTGGAGGGAGAGATCATCTTCATCTTTCGCACACGGCGATCGATAATCTCTGGAGGCAAATCAAACTCGCTGACCATGCACAGCGGAATGGCACCACCGCAGGGCTTAACATTGTTCAACTTGCGTTCAATTAAATAGGTTTCAATCCCAGCTTTCGTTAAAACTTCCGCAGCGGAGGAACCCGCAGGTCCACCACCAACAACTGCAACGCGTAGTGCCAAAGCTTTTCTCCTAAATCGTTGTAAAAGCTACAAAGCATACTATCACGGACTTTTCATCCAAAGGTCACTGTCAGGGCTAGATCTGACCAATTTGAAATAGAGTTTAACAATTGTCGTAATGCAGCTTAATGAAAATGATGATCAAGATGCAGTAAGTTCTAAACCTAAAACGGTTTAATCAGCAACGTCATTCCCCATTCGCCATTCCCCATATTTCCTACGGAGACGCTACGCATTGGTAAAGCCAGTCCAAAGGACTTACGCCATTCATTCGTCATTCCCCATTCGCCATTCCCCATTCGCCATTCCCCCTCGCCATTCCCCCCTCGCCATTCATTCGTCATTCGCCATTCGTCATTCGCCATTCCCCCTCGCCATTCGTCATTCGCCATCCGTCATTCGCCATTCCCCCTCGCCCCTCGCCATTCCTTCCATGCGCCCCATCCTCTACCTCGCCATTACCAACCACGGCTTTGGACACGCCACTCGTGCCGCGTCTGTTGCCGCTGAAATTCAGCGATTGTGCCCTGATATGCTGCTAATTTTGGTGACCACGGCTCCGCGATGGCTTCTAGAAGGATACATTTCAGGTGATTTCATTTTGCGTCCCCGCGCTTACGACATCGGTGTGATTCAAACCGACAGCATTACCATGGATAAAGCCGCCACGCTGAAAAAACTGCAAGAGTTGAAAGCGCGTCAGGCTTCTATCATTGCCTCGGAAGTCAACTTTATTCAACAAAATCAGGTGGGGTTAATTTTGGCAGATCTGCCGCCCCTAGCTGCCGCGATCGCTAAAGCCGCCCACATTCCTTGCTATATGATGAGCAACTTCGGCTGGGATTTTATTTATCAGGCATGGCAGGCGGAACTGCCTGATTTTGGCGAAATTGTGGAGTGGATTCAGGGCTGTTTTAGCCAGTGCGATCGCCTATTTCGACTGCCCCTCCATGAACCCATGAGCGCCTTCCCCCAGATTACCGATGTTGGCTTCACAGGCGGCACTCCCCATTACAGCCCAGAGCAGCTAAAACAAAACCTTAACTTGACTGCACCTAAAGAACGAACCGTGCTGCTAACCTTTGGTGGATTGGGCTTAGAGCAAATCCCCTACCAAAACCTGGAACACTTCGCCGATTGGCAGTTTATTACTTTCGATCGCAACGCGCCCAATCTACCCAACCTAATCAAACTCAGTAGCCCCCAATATCGCCCCGTAGATGTCATGCCAATTTGTTACTGCATGATTTCCAAACCGGGCTACAGTACCTTTTCTGAAGCGTGCCGTCAAAACCTGCCCATCATCTCCATCACCCGCGACGACTTCGCCGAAGCCCCTGTTTTACTCCGTGCCACCCAAAACTACGTTACTCACCGACTTCTGCAACCCGCTGAGTTTTTTACAGGCGCTTGGGAGTTTCTCCATGAACCCCTTCAACCGCCTTTACAATCCACCGAGCTAGTCGCCGACGGCAACCACGAAATTGCCCAAGCCGTACTCAACTATTTTCAAAAGAAATAATATAAAGCATCCTTCGGAAGCAAAAGAGATTTCAGCCGCTCATGACTCAGCATCAACAAACACTGCGGATTTCAACCACTGGCAAATCCTTGTGCAAAATTACTTCACAGGTGCAGGCGGTGGTCACACGATCAGGGATACAGATGGGCTTGTGTAATCTGTTTTTACGGCACACTTCCGCTAGCTTGGTGATTCAAGAAAATGCCGACCCGGATGTGTTGAAGGATCTGGAAAACTTTTTTGCCAAGCTGGTGCCAGAGTGGGAAAACTATATTCACAGCACGGAAGGTGCCGACGATATGCCCGCCCATATTCGCACAGTGTTAACCCATACCTCTGAACAAATTCCCGTTGCCAACGGTCGCTTACTGCTCGGTGTTTGGCAGGGGATTTACCTGTGGGAACATCGCCAGCGTGGTTCTAGCCGTGAATTGGTGGTGCATGTTATGGGCGAACTTTAGCCTCATTCGGAATTTATCCCAAAAAATATCTAAATTTGCTCACTTTTATTTGTTTACGATTTGACACTTTCTTTAACATCTGTTTACAATAGGCGCATAGGTAGAAATGAACTTGGAGCAATTAATTATGGCTACTGAAAAAATCATCATCGCTGAAGACCGCAACAGTTGGAAATTTGGTTTCACTCCACAAGCCGAGTTGTGGAATGGTCGGTTTGCCATGATTGGCTTTGTGTCCGCTTTGATCACTGAATCGATAACCAGCCAAGGTGTCCTTCACTTCTTAGGTTTGATGTAGTTTCTTTTGATAGGACAATCTAGTAAAGCAATAGGTTGCAAAAATGGGCTTCTCCGGTGAGAAGTCCATTTTTATGAGTTAGAAAGTCCATTTTTATGGGTTAATTGTCTCAAACACGCTATTCCTAAACTATGCACTTTCAGTGCAAGACTTTAGTTGCTACACACTTCTGGGTTAGATAGATTGTCGGATTAGAGTTCACCATTTACAGATCTCACACCTAATGATGCATTCAACGAAGCCCCAGACTTGGGCTTTAACCCTTAAGGAACACACTTTTAGCGCATAGTGGTTCAGTTCTACCTCAGAATGGGTTGCACATTTGGGAGCAATCCCGCAAATAGTCAACAATATTACCGATAAGCTGACATCAGGTTGAAATTGAAATGCATAGATGATTTTCTGAAAACGATAATAACTGCCGAAATTTTCGCAGCTTGTCAAAATTATTCATGGTCAAGTCATTTGACACGACATTGACCATTAAGCGGTCAGGTCATCGATTCTGACCGCTTTTCTTGACCGATTAGTCTAAACTTCAGTTACGCGGCTGGTTTCTTGATGCCATTGCCTGCATTCGTTCTAAGGGAAAATCGGAAATAAAACTATCCCAGGATCTAGATTGTCCGGCAGCGTTGTATACGTGCAATACACCACTAATCACCCGGCTGGACACGATTAGGTCAAGCGCCCTAGCAAGATTGAGTGACTGAGTTAGCTCGTCTTGAGTCATTAGTTTTTGTAAAAGAGCAATATCCCCAACAGCCAAGCTTGAGGGTTCGGTTAGTCCTCTTATCCTAATCAGGAATGGGATGAAAGCGCATCCCCTTAAGGATTAGGTGAAATGAAAATTATCAGAATTTTGAAGCAGGTGCTAGGGGTCAGATATGAATTTGAAACCCGAAATCTGAAACCTTTTTTCATGCAGTCAGTACTTCAAAAGTAAAGGTGCGCTATGACAACGTCATAACGCACCTGAAAGCCTATATTTCTAGAATGAAGCCTACTTTGCCATGGCAGGTTGAGACATTTCGTCTACCATATGAATCCAGTCGGTGTGGTAGCTGCCGTCTTTATCCACGCGCTCGTAGGTGTGGGCACCAAAATAATCGCGCTGCGCTTGGGTCAGGTTTTGAGGTAGGCGATCGCGGCGGTAGCTATCGAAATAATCGAGCGAGGCGCTAAATGCCGGAACCGGGATGCCAACTTTTGCCGCCATTGCAACCACCTCACGCCACGCAGTCTGGCGATCGAGAATCGTTTGCTTGAACTCCGGAGCTAGCAGCAAGTTTGCCAAGCTGGGGTTCTGATCAAACGCTTTCTTGATCTTGTTCAAGAAGCCTGCCCGAATAATGCAGCCGCCTTTCCAAATCCGGGCACATTCACCCAAATCAAGATCGAATCCGTACTCGTCGGAGGCGCGTTTCAGCAGCGCCATCCCTTGAGCATAAGAACACATCTTGGAGCAGTACAGCGCATCGCGCACCTTCGAGACAAAGGCTTGCACATCGCCATCGAAACTCATGGCAGGACCCATTAGTTCTTTGGATGCAGCAACCCGCTCTTCCTTGTAAGAGGACATAATCCGGGCAGTTACAGCAGCGATAATCGTTGGAATCGGCACACCCAGTTCCATCGCGCTATCCACTGTCCAGCGTCCGGTTCCCTTTTGGGCTGCCGCGTCTAGAATTACGTCTACCAAGGGATTGCCCGTGTCAGGATCAGTCACCTTAAAAATGTCGGCGGTAATCTCAACCAGGTAGGAGTTGAGTTCATCAGTAGTGTTCCACTCGGTAAAAACGTCATGCAGTTGCGCGGCGTTTAGTCCAGCAACACTTTTCAGTAAGTCATAGGCTTCCGCAATGAGTTGCATGTCGCCATACTCAATGCCGTTGTGAACCATTTTGACGTAGTGACCTGCGCCACCCGGTCCAATATAGGCGACACAAGGACCATCATCCACTTGAGCCGCAATTTTAGTCAGGATGGGTTCCAGATTGTCATAAGCCTGCTTTGTGCCTCCGGGCATCATGCTAGGACCGAGAAGTGCGCCTTCTTCACCGCCACTTACGCCCATGCCGATGAAGGTGAACTTATCAGCTTCTAGAGCTTTGGCACGACGTTCAGTATCGGTAAACAGCGAGTTGCCACCATCGATCAGCACGTCGCCTTCATCTAGCAGCGGTTTAAGTTGCTCGATCACGGCATCTACAGGAGCGCCTGCTTTCACCATGATCAAAATGCGACGGGGACGCTCTAGGGAGGCGACAAAATCTTCTAGGTTATAGGCAGCAACGCAGTTTTTGCCTTGAGCGCGAGTTGCCATGAATTGGTCAGTCTTCTCACGGCTGCGATTGTAGACGGAAATGGGAAATCCTTTACTCTCAACGTTTAATGCTAGATTTTCGCCCATAACGGCGAGACCGATTACACCAAATTGCTGTGCCATAAAACTCTCTGGTAATTCTGCAAAGTACCGGGACTCGTCCCCATCAGGTTAGACCAATCACAGGAGATTATCTAAAAAAATAATATTAAGCTGTTGCGCTTTTGACGGATGCATACTGAAACACATCTTTTTTAAAAGATATTGGCTCACTCAAGTCGATGGATTTTGTTGAAATGGTTTTGATCGCGATCGCACTATAACTCGCAAGCATTATCATGAATGCCCCTGTAATCAGATACTCTAGTCAACCGATAGGTGATGATTCTTTAGTCTGCTAAACGGTAAGGGAATGCCTGTATGACCCTCTCATTTTCGGTAATCGTGCCTGTCTATAACTGTCAGGATTCGGTGGTTAGAACGTTGCAAAGTATTGAGCAAAGCATTCAGTACTTTTGCCAAAATTCCCCTGTGGGCGCTGAGGTCATGGCTGAAGTTATTGTGGTAAACGATGCATCAAGCGATCGCACCCTAGAGGTTGCCACTCAATTCATGCAAACGAACCCCCAGCGATTTGTTGTGGTCAATCATCAAGCCAGCCAAGGGTTAGCGATCGCTCGCAATACGGGCTTCAAGTATGCCAAAGGAGAACTAATCTTTTTCTGCGACCCCAACAGTTTCTTCTCCCTGCCCCACATTTCCGCCTGCATTCTGTGCTTGCATCAAGCTAACCAACCCCCTACTGAACAGGTGGGAGCCGTTACCCTTGATACAAAACTGATTCAAGAAAACCAATATCAGATCGTCGTGCCGCCCTACGCCTTGGATGCCGTGCAAACGGGAATTCAAAGCAGCAATGCTAGCGCACCGGTAAAATCTCTAGAAAATCGGAGGTTGAGCAACCTTTGTGTCAAACGAGAATGTCACGAGTTTCTGGAAGGGTTTCTAGATTTGCCGCCGCTCCATGAAAACGGCAAAGAAGTCTCTGCTTATCATCACTGGCTAGAGCAGTTTTTTCTGGTCGGCAAACTGGCGGTTAAAACCGTGGAAAGCACCCAGTCAGTTTCGCAGCCGCCCGGAATGATTGAGCTTGTGCAGACTGGGCAAAATGCCGTCGCAGTTCCACAAAGTGTTGTCATTGAAAGCAGCAATGCCCATGCTGTTGAAGCACACTCCCAGCGACTCCTTCAAAAAGCAACATTTTTCAACAAACAAGAGCAAGCGAGACTTTTTAAGATTTATCGAACCTACGTCAGCACCATTTCTTTAGAAGATCACGCGGTTTCTTGGGAAGCGGCTCGATATTTATTCCAAGCGATACAAGAAGCAAAGCCCAAAAGAATCTTGGATTTAGGCAGCGGCTACAGTTCGCTCATTTTTAGAACCTATCAGGCAAAGTTTGCACCAGAAATCACAGTGGTGTCCGTAGACGATGATGCCGAGTGGCTGGAAAAAACCAAAACCTTTTTGCAGGCGAATGACATTAGCACCAAGCATTGCATCACCTGGGAAACGTTTTCAAGTGCCTATGCCGATCAATTCTATGACTTCATTTTGTATGACATGGGCAACATGTATACCAGAGCCGAGAACCTCACCAAGATAGTGGATGTGATGGAGCCAACTGGCTGCCTGATTATTGATGATGTGCATTTTTCGTTTTACGCCATGGTTGTGTTTGAGGTGATAGGCAACTATCGCCTCCGGTTGCAGTCGCTTAAACAAGAAACGTTGGATAAATATGGTCGCTATGCGGTGAAGGCAACTTATATCTGAATCTACAGGAAGGTGCGGCGTGACGAAAAACAATGCAAAACTTAAAGACTGAAAATCGAAAGCGCTTTCACAGAGTAGAGTGATAGGTAGTTGTTCAGCACAATGGAAACCGGACAATGCTGGCGTATATTCTTGCATTCATGATTGGCTCAGGTAGCTTTGCTTTATACATGGCTGCCTTCTTTTTTCCAGAAGTTCATCGCAAAAATGACTTTATTTGGAGCGGGGTCGGGCTGTTTTACGCGCTAGTGCTGTGGGTGTGTGCTGAACGGATTACAGGCGGCGTGCTGCTAGGACAAACAGCTAGTGTGGCGCTTTTAAGCTGGCTGGGCTGGCAAACATTTTTGCTGCGGCGGCAAGTGGCTCCGCTGGATCAGCAAACGCCGCTGCCGACGGCGGATGACGTGAAAGCATCGTTGATTGGGTTGACAAGCCTTGAACGGCGATCGCAAGTGACAGGGCAGGCTGCTCGCTTGCTGGCTCAGGTGAAACAGGGTGTGCAGGGCGCTGTTGCGGGGGTGACTTCCCTTAAGCGATCGCCGACTCAAACCGAAACCTATGTTCCCCCTAGCCTGGAAGAATTTGGCACAGCAGGACAGGACGCGATCGCCCGGTTTGCCAAGGCTGCGATTCCTGAAGCTCAAACCATTCAATCATCCCTGGTTAAAGTTGAGGACGCGATGCATGAAACGATTCCTGCGAGAATCGCTGATGTGGCTGAGCCAGCAACGGCTAGAAATCTTGCAGATGCGACCGAAGCGGCAACAGAGGCAGTGTCAAAGACCGTAACGGAATCTGCTCAAACGATCAAGAAAGCGATCTCGCCCGTTGCTGAGCAAGTGACTGAAACTGCTGCTGAAAGTGCAAAAGGATTGGGTGGACTATTTCAGGGATTCAATCAAAAAAATCAGAAAAAAGAGAGCAAGCCAGTCTATGTCCGTAAGCAGTTTCGCGAAGAAGCCGCTGCGACTCCCGCAAAGACAGATAAGAAGCCGTCAATCAAGGATAACCAGCGAAAGGACGGCAAACCAGCCGCTAAGCCAGTTTACGTGCGGAAGCAGTTTCGAGAAGAAATCGCGCCTAAAACTGAAGCAGTAGTAGAAGCGGCGATCGCAGCAGTCAGAGATCCCATAACCAGTAACCGTGCAGCAATGCCAGCAGCGATCTTGCCCATCAGCGAAACCATCAGCGAAGCAGTCGCATCAGATTTGTTGGGCAACCCTCCCGTCGAGATTTCGGCAGAAGAAATTGTGGAAGATCTGCTAGAGGATATTTCTGCTCAAGAAGGAACTTTGACTTTAGAGGCAACCGAAATTATTGAAGTGGCGATCGCGTCTGATGGTGCAGGGATGGAACCTATTACCTGGGTTGCTGAACTGGAGGACAATACCACCACTGACTCCCCGTCGCACCCATCCGCCTAAAGCAGTGTTTGGGCAACTGAGATGATGAGCTATCAATTTCCGCCTGATTTTCTCTGGGGCACGGCAACTTCCGCCTACCAAATTGAAGGTGCAGCAAAAGCAGGCGGACGCAAACCAAGCGTTTGGGATGTGTTTAGCAGGATTCCGGGGCGCACGGTGAATGGCGATACTGGAGCCATTGCCAACGACCACTATCACCGCTATGAAAGTGATGTGAAATGGATGGCGGAACTCGGCGTGAAACACTATCGCTTTAGCATCGCTTGGTCACGGGTGATTCCTGATGGGCGTGGTCAGGTGAACGAAACGGGGGTAGATTTTTACCGGAGGCTGTGCGATCGCCTATTGGAAAATGGCATCACTCCTCACGCCACGCTGTTTCACTGGG
>Ga0209181_10009436_pt1 | contig 12821 bp, 10 predicted proteins | sample MAT05_FD_187208 | JGI IMG/M metagenome (GOLD analysis project Ga0209181, IMG submission 187208) | Freshwater microbial communities from Lake Fryxell liftoff mats and glacier meltwater in Antarctica - MAT-05 (SPAdes) (version 2) | ecosystem: Environmental > Aquatic > Freshwater > Ice > Liftoff... | reverse complement strand
ACCCTCTTGCAACCCGTTTCTGCTCAAACTGCCCCCTTTTTGGGGACAGCTGCCAGTTTCGCCGTCCTCGGCAGTTCCGCCGTGACCAACACCGGACCCTCGGTCGTCAATGGCAATTTGGGTGTTTCCCCCTCCAATAGTGTCACCGGATTTCCGCCGGGGACAGTGGTCATACCGAGTACCATTCATGCTGCCGATGCTGCGGCGCTGCAAGCGCGTAACGATGCCACCACCGCTTATAATACGCTGGCTGGCGAAAGCTGTACCGCCAACTTGACGGGGCAGGATTTGGGCGGCATGACGCTCACCTCTGGCGTGTATTGCTTTGACTCATCCGCCCAACTGACGGGGGCGCTCACCTTAAATGCTGGCGGCAGCGCTGGTTCGGTCTTCATCTTCAAAATGAATAGCACCCTGACGACTGCCAGCGGTTCTTCGGTGGTTGTCACCAACAGTAACAACAACTGCAACGTTTGGTGGCAAGTCGGCAGTTCTGCCACTATCGGCACGACGACCCAGTTTGCCGGCAATATCCTCGCCCAAGCAAGCATCACCCTGACGACCGGGGCAAGCGTGTCGGGGCGGGCATTGGCGCTTACGGGGGCGGTCACGTTGGACAACAACACTGTCGGTTCCCCTGCGTGTATCACCCCGGTCGCTATCCCCACCGAAACGCCGACATCGACTTTAACCTTCACCCCCACATTGACACCGACTTTAACCTTCACCCCCACATTTACGGCGACGATCACCCCCGGCGGCCCGACCCTGACGCCCACCAATACGTTTACGGCGACCAACACGTTTACGGCGACGATCACCCCCGGCGGCCCGACGCTGACGCCATCAGCCACGCTAACGAGTCAACCGACATCGGTGCCCCAAGCGACGGCTGTTCTTATTAGCTCGACTCAGCCCAGCCCGGCACAGCCTGTCAGTGGCTTGCCCAACGCTGGCGGCGGACCCCCGCAAGCCACCTACTGGACGCGCGAGCCGCGACGATGACCCCTGCCCGATCCGGTTTAGCGAGATCGATCCCCATGCTGCTGCTGTGGGCGGTATGCGGATCGATCCTATGGGCGGTTCCCCTCAGCGCTCAAACCGACATCCCCGGACCCTTGGTTGATCCAGCGCTTAGCTTATACACGGGTCCTGTGAGCGTGCCGTTGGAAATTGAAATCCCGGCGCTCAATCTGACCGCCCCCATCCTCGGCGTGGGCTTAACATTGACCAATGCGATGGCTGCGCCGCGCGGCATCCGCGAGACCGATCCGCTTTGGTATTCCGTGTTTTGGTATCGCGGGGGGGGGATTCCCGGAAACGCGGGCACGGCAACGTTGGCAGGACATTATAATGATGTCCTCGGACGCCCCGCCGTTTTTGCTTTTCTGGCGGATGTCGTTGTCGGCGATGTCATTCTCATTCGCGATCACCGTACTGGACACGAAATCCCGTTCATCGTCCACGAAACGGCACGCTATAGTGCCGAAGAAGCCGCCGATCCCGCTGTGCTTGCCCGCATCTTTGGGGCAGCGGCTGTGAGCGGGGGGGAAGCGTTGTCGCCCGTTTCCGATCAGACCGCCCACCTCACGTTGATCACCTGTGATGGGACGTGGGTCGATGACACGTTCAATCTGCGTTTGGTCGTTTATGCCACGCGCGCGCAGTATCCGTTTTAAGCGACTCGTGGAAACCGCCCACATTGGGTAGTATTGGCTGCAAAATCGTCCACTGCCAGCCACTAGGGTGTCCCCCATGCGCACGATCCCGCACATCCGCATTTTTCTTTCATCCCCCAATGATGTCACCGCCGAGCGCGTGATTGCGCGTGAAGTCTTGGCGGCACTGAACGACGATCCCTTCATCACCAGTCGGGCGACCGTCGAAGCCCTTGCGTGGGAGGCACCTGCCTCGCGCGTGTTGATGCCTGTGGCGCTGACGCCCCAACAAGCCATTGATCGTAAACTGGCGCGCCCGTCCGAGACCGACGCCGTGATCGTGATTTTGTGGGGACGCATGGGCACCCCGCTGGATGTGACCGCGCATGGGCTAAAGCCCGACGGTACGCCTTACCTATCGGGCACCGAGTGGGAATATCTGGACGCGCGCAAAGGGGCAGCGCAGCACCCCGACAAGCTGCCCATTGTGCTGGTCTATCGGCGCACGGATACCCCGCCCCATCCGACGGGTGACGACCTTGATGCGTTGTCCGAATGGGTCACCCAACGCAAGCGTGTGCAAGCATTTTTTAAGCCCTTTCGCGATTCGGTCACAGGGGCGTATCGCGCCAATGTCAACGAATACAGTTCCCCCGATGACTTTCGAGCGCAGTTCACCCAAGACGCCCGCTTATTGGTCAAAGAATTGCTGGAACTTTATAGCGCGCCGGACACCGTGCCCGCGCCCGAAGCTTTCCCCGAAGCGCCCCCCAAAATCCAGTGGACAGGGTCGCCCTTCCCCGGTTTGCGCGCCTTTAGCGAAGACGACGAGCCGATCTTTTTTGGGCGCGGCACCGAGACGGCTGACCTGATCAAGCGGTTGAGCCAGCAACAGATCATGTTCGTGATCGGGGCGTCGGGCAGCGGCAAGTCGTCATTGGTGAGCGCGGGCGTGATCCCGATGCTCAAGCGGGGGGCATTGGCGGACGTGGCGGGTTGGCACCTTGTCCGCATGACGCCTGCTTGGGATCCGTTCGAACAGTTGCGTCACGCCTTGCTGACGAGTCTGCCGGATACTGACCCGCCCCCCACCCTCATTTTACGCCAGTCACCCGAAGCATGGACGCGCTATGCTGAAACCGCGTTGGCGACCGACCCTGATGGGATGGCAATACTGCTGTTCATCGATCAGTTTGAGGAATTGTTCACCATCACGCCCGAAGCCGCCCGCGCGCCCTTCGCCAGCCTGTTATCGGCAGCCTCCCCACAAATTCGGGTGATCGTGACGATGCGCTCGGACTTTTACGATCAGGCGCTTCCCTACTTTGAGGCGATCCTGCGCGATGCCTCGTTCACACTGGGCGCGCCTTCACCAATTGCCCTCTATCAGATGATCACCCGTCCGGCAGAGGTGACGGGCTTGACGTTCGAGGACGGACTCGCTGAGGAGATCGTCGCGCAAACGAGCGGGCAAGCGGGCGCACTGGCATTGATGGCGTATACGCTAGATGAACTGTACACCACCTCCGGCGCGCATAGGCAGTTGACGCGCGCCGCTTACGAGGCACTCGGTGGCGTTGAAGGTGCCATCGGCAGACGTGCTGAAGCGACATTCGAGCGGCTGACCGCCACTGATAAAGACCGTCTGTTCCAACAAGTCTTTCGCGAATTGGTGACGGTCGATGAACGCGGCACGGCGACACGACAACACGCGCCCCTAATTATTTTTGACGCCGCCGAGTCTGATCTGATCCGCGCTTTTGTCGATGCCCGCCTGTTGGTCACGGCGGACGAGCGCGTCGAAGTCGCGCATGAAGCGGTGTTTCGTAGCTGGGAGCGTTTGACGACGTGGATCGCCGAGGCGCAAGAAGATTTGATTTTGTTACGACAGGTGCGTGCCGCCGCCGATGAATGGGATCGCAAAGGGCGACCGAACTTTTTGCGCTGGCAATCGGAACGGCTAAAACCCGTCACGGACATGATCGCCCGGCAGCAACCCTCGATGACGCCCTGTGAGCGCGCCTTCATCGAACCCGAAGCGGAACGCTTGCTGCACGAACTGGACAGCCTCGCCACCGCCCACCAACGCCGCCGCGATATTGGCGAACGCCTCGCCACCATCGGCGATCCCCGAACGGGGATCGGCGTGAATGCCAATGGGTTGCCCCAAATCGATTGGATGGCGGTGACGCCGGAAGGCGACCTCGACATTCGCGGGTCGCGCTTCCCCATAAAGCCGTTTTATGTCGCGCGCTACCTGATCACGTTTCCCCAGTTTGAGGCGTTTTTGATGGCACCGGATGGGTTTGAGGACGAACGCTGGTGGAAACACCTACCCGCCGCTTATAGCAAGCACAAAATGGCAACCGCAGCGGCACAATACCCGAACACGCCCCGCGATACGGTATCGTGGTATCAGGCGGTCGCGTTTACGGCATGGCTCGATTTCAAGATTCGGGAGATCGGTGGCTTTTCCCGATTCGTGGTCGAGACGCACAACGGCACCTCCGCATTGGGTCTTAACCCTAGACACTGGCAAATCCGCTTGCCGACCGAGTGGGAATGGCAGTGGATGGCGCAGAACGGCACCGAGGCGCGCAAGTACCCGTGGGGGGCATGGGATGACCAACCCCGCGCCAATACCAGCGAAGCCGGTATTGCCGAACGCAGTACTGCTGTGGGCATGTATCCGGCGGGGCAAGCGGCGTGTGGGGCGTTGGACGTGGCGGGCAATCTAGCGGAGTGGTGCCTAAACAGTTATGAAGATTTTGAAGTGGCGACGGTCGATCCCAAAAAACAACGGAGTGTGCGGGGTGGGGCGCTCAATTATTTCCGCAACCGTGCGGCGACCGACCATCGGGGTCGTTTCACCCCCGGCGACTCGCATGTGGGGATCGGGCTGCGGGTGGTGATGGCGGCTTTGCTGGGGATCGCCAAGGGGAAGCAGTGAACCGGGGCGTTACACCCCTCACAACCACCCGACGATCTTCGCCAACAGATATACGATCCCGATGGACGCCAACAACAGCATCCACGCGATCAGCCGCCCGCTGTCTTGCGCGGCGGTGATCTGGCTTTGCTCGACTGTCACCGCGCCCAGCAGATCAACATAAAAATCGACGTTGACCCGCCCGCGCGTCAGCCGTGCCATGTAATCGTGCCCCGTCACCATCAGCCAGCCGCTGTCCTCGTCTTGCCAGTCCGCGCCCAGTCGTTCGGCGATGGCGCTTTCGAGAATGATACGGGCTTGGTCGCCGGGGATCGGCTCTACAGGCGTGCGTTCGTCGGTCATGCGGGACACTCCCTAGCTTAGACTAAAAAGCTGCGCAGAATTTCGTCCGTGCGGGCGATCATACGGTCAAACTGAAAGCGCCCCATGCCTTCGTGGGCGTGCGCGGCAAGGCGATCCCGCGTGCCGGGGCGCAACGCCTCGTTGAGCGCGGCGGTCAGCGCCTCGACATCGACATACGGCACCAGCACGCCATTGACCCCATGAGTCACCACTTCGGGGTTGCCGCCTTTGTCGCTGGCGATCACGGGGGTGCCCGCGTGCAAACTTTCGAGCAGGGTGTGGGATAACCCCTCATAGCCGGAATACAAGACCACATAATCGGCGGCGCGCATCCACACCGGCATCAGGTCACGCCCCACCCGCCCCAAAAACGTCACGCGGTCGCCCAAGTCAGCGGCTTGTGCTTGCAATGCCGCTTGCTCATCGCCATCCCCAGCGATCACCAAGCGCGCGTTGGGGTGGTCACACGCCCGCAATGCCGCGATCATGTGATTGAGTCCCTTCCACGGCACTAACCGCCCAACACTGAGCAGTATGGGCGCATCAATGGGCATATTCAGCCGTGCCCGTGCCTCGCGTTGGGGGATCGTCATATCGGGCGTCGGCGGCAGGGCGTTGTAGACGACATCGATCTTGTCGGCGTCTACCCCCCAGCCCGTGACCATGCGCTTAAGATAGGCACTCGGCACGATCACGCGGTCATAGGCGCGGGCTTCGCGGGCGCGGGCGGCGCGGTCAAGGGCGGCGGCTCCGCCCAACGTCAGCGTCTGGTAGACATCGACATCGGTCGTCGGCGCGATCCAGCCTTTGCGGATGGCGCGCTCCCATCCTTGATCGCCCACGATCTTGATCACCCGCGGGGCGGCTACACTGCCGATCAGCGGCAAGCCGAGCGCATGGACATAGACGACATCCGCCCACGACAGCAACGGGCGGGCGGCGCGGGCATAATGCACCATACGGATCGGCAGCCGTCGGCGGGGGATGCGCGTCACGTCATAGGGGTAACTGACGGTGGGTGTGTCATCGCTGTACGTCACCAGCTTGACCTCCCAACCGCGCGTTTGCAGTTCCGGCGCGAGTCGGTGCAGATACGTCGCCGGTCCGCCCGACTCGGGGTGAAAAATGCCGCTGGCGATGAACAGATGTGCCGAAGTCATGGCGCGTGCTTACACATTAAAGCGAATATGCAGAATATCACCATTCTTGACGATGTATTCCTTGCCTTCCAAGCGCATCTTGCCGGTCGCCTTCATCGCTGCTTCACTACCCGCCGTGATCAGGTCATCATACGCCATGACTTCGGCGCGGATGAACCCTTTTTGCAGGTCGCTGTGGATCACGCCCGCCGCTTCGGGGGCGGTCGCGCCGATGCGGACGCTCCATGCGCGCACTTCGTCCTCGCCCACGGTGAAGAAGTTTTGGATGTGCATCAGCTCGTAAGACAAGCGGATGACTTTGGCGGCGCTCAGTTCGGTGATGCCGTATTCTTCCATGAAGATAGCGGCGTCTTCGGCACTCAGTTGGCTTAGTTCCGCCTCGATCCCGCCTTGGATGATGTCGACGCGGCTGAGCATGTGGTCATAGGTCAGCGTCGTGTCGGTGGTCGATTCATCGGCATTGATCAGGATCATGGTGGGCTTGAGGCTAAGAAAGCCATACCCGCGCAAGGGGCGGATGTCGTCTTCGGTCAATCCGAGGTCGCGCAAGGGCTTGCCGTCTTCGAGTTGCACCTTGAGGCGTTCCAGCATTTCTTTTTCGTCGGAGAGCGTCTTGTCGCCCGCCTTGCCTTTGCGCTTCAAATCGACTTCGACTTTTTCGAGACGGGCTTCGATGGCGACCAAATCGGTCAGCATGAATTCGCCATCAAGGATATCGACATCGCGCGCCGGATCGACAGTCTCATAGGGGTGGGGGACATTAGTGTCTTTGAAGGCGCGCACCACATGGAGGTAGCCGTCTAGTTGTGCCAGTTCATTACGGAACTGCCCTTTTAGACCGCCTTCGCCGATGCCTTTGTCCAAACCGCCGATGTCCACATACGTCACTTGGGTGTAGGTGGTTTTCTTGGGGTTGTACATCGTCTTCATTTTTTCGACGCGCGGGTCGGGGACGTTGACGACGGCGGTATGAATTTCAAATTGACCGCTGGTCGCCGCGCCCGTCGGCAAGTTGCCGAGTGTGAGCGCGTTGAAAATGGTCGTCTTGCCGCTATTGGGTAAGCCGATGATGCCGAGTTTCATAGAGGGTTTCGCCTGTTACAGTCGCCAGAATACCGAAAAGTATAATGGAAAAGGGTGAGATCAGACAGGGACAAGGATAAGGGCAGGGATTAGGGGTTAGGGGTTGGGGGGGGACAGGTTATCATGATGAGGCTTTTGCCCTTTCATGAGGAATCCGATCATGCCGCCCGAACGCCCGATCAAAGTCATGCAGATCATCGCCCGCCTCAACGTGGGGGGTGCCGCCGTGCATGTCGCCCTGCTGGCGAGTCACTTGCACCCACCCGCTTATGACAGCATCCTCGTGGCGGGGCGTGTCGGCGCGGACGAGGGCGACATGACCTATTATGCCGAGGGCTTGGGCGTCACCCCGGTGATCGTAGAGGAGTTGGGACGCTCCCTGCACCCCACCCGTGACCTGCGCACGCTGTGGGTGCTGACCCGGCTCATTCGTCAACACCGCCCGGATGTCGTCCACACCCACACCGCCAAAGCTGGTTTTGTCGGGCGGGTGGCGGCATGGCTGGCGGGTGTGCCAGTGATCGTCCATACCTTTCACGGGCATGTTTTTCGAGGGTATTTTAGCCCGCGCGCGACACAGGTATTTTTGGGATTGGAACGATTGACAGCGGGCATGTCGTCGGCGGTGATCACGTTGACCGAGGGCTTAAAGCACGAACTTGTCGAAACGTTCGGGGTGACGACGGTGGACAAGGTGGTCGTGTTGCCGCTGGGCATGGACTTGGAGGGCTTCCAAGCGACGCCGCGCCAAGGGGGGGCGTTTCGGGCAGCATACGGCATAACGCCCGATGCCCCGTTGATCGGCATTGTCGGGCGGTTGGTGCCCGTCAAAAATCATGCGCTGTTTTTAGAAGCGGCGGAGCAGGTTCACGCGGTGCTGCCGTCTGCCCGTTTCGTGATCATCGGCGATGGCGAATTGCGCCCACAGGTAGAGGCACAGATCGCCGCGCTCGGTTTAAGCGCCGTCGTGCAGATCACCGGCTGGACGCGCGATCTCGCCTCGGTATACAGCGATCTGGATGTGATGGCGCTCACCAGCGTCAACGAGGGGACGCCCGTCACGGTGATCGAAGCGCTGGCGGCGGGGTGTCCGGTCGTCAGTACGGCAGTCGGCGGCGTCGCAGAACTATTGGAGGAAGGGGCATTGGGCGGTCTGGTGCCGTCGGGCGATGCTGACGCGCTGGCACAAGCGCTGATAACTGCGCTCAACCAGCCCCCGCCCGATGCGCGCATCCGCGCGCAAATTGTGGAACGATATGGTGCCGCGCGGATGATTAAGGATGTGGACGCGCTCTATCGGCGCTTGTTGGCAGAACGCCCATTGGCAAACCGCACGCGGGGATAGGGGCTGACGCAAAAAATACCAAGTGGACGCGCCATTGGAATCTATCGAAAAAGAGTGACTATTCAGGTATAAAAACAGAATAAAATAAATAGAGAGGCATGAAGACGTGAAGAAAAACAGGAAAATACCCCTCGAAACGTGGATGTAGGGGTGGATTAGGCGCTTGTCAATCGCTCGTTAACATGAAGGTTCGCGCGCCGAATATTCGCCCATTTGCCGCCAACGGTCATTTCTCCCTTTATTACGGACCGTTTTTCAGCCTGAGCAGTTACGAAAAAGGGTTTGAATCGGCGGGCGACCCCATTGGGTCGCCCCTACAACAACGGGTCTCGTAGGGGCAACCCAATGGGGTTGCCCGTGTTTTTCAACAAAATACCGTTGCGCATCCCGGCAATGGCGTGGTTTGTAGCGACACCCAAGGGGGTGTCTGACTTTTTCAACAGAATCCGATGGGCTGTCCAGCAGCATTATTGGCTTTTTGGCAGTTCCGAGACGACGATGGTCGCCATCAGGCGTTCTTTTAAAGCATCGGTATCGTTCAAAGATGCGCCATTGGGACTGGTCAAGACGCCACTATCGAGACGTAAATAATCTGTGTGTCCGGTCTCGCGATCTTTGGGACGATAAAAGTGGGGGATCGACAAATTGACGCGCTGAAGGATGCGATCCCGTTGGGCGGTGGCGCGCTCGGCTGTGGTGATGACCACCAAGACCTCGGCGTCCAAGTGTCCTAGATAAAATTCTTCGGTGGTGTTGCCATCGCGCAAGGCGTTGCGGATCATCAGCGTCACCGCGCGCAGCATCTCGTCCGCCGCCACAAAGCCATAAAGTTCACGCAGGTGATCCAACCCCACCAGTGTAAAGACGATGAGCGACCAGGGCGCGTCCGAGAACAACAGTTGCGTGAGGCGTTCTTCGGTGACGGGCAGATCGGGCAGTTCGGTGATGGCGTTGATGGTCGTCATCTGCTGGACACGGGTGATGGCGTTGCGCACGCGCAGGCGGAGTTCCTGAATATCAAAGGGCTTGGTGACATAATCGACCACGCCCAATTCTAAGCCTGTTAATTTATCGACCCGATCCCGTTTTTCGGTCAAGAAAATGATCGGCACATCGACCGTCCGCCGATCTCGCCGCAATTCACGGCACACATCATAGCCACTGATGTCGGGCAAACGAATATCAAGCATGATCAAGCTGAAGGTGTGTTCCCGACAGTATTTGAGGGCGTCTTGCCCCCATGCAGCGGTCATGACTTCATAGTTTTGCACACGAAAATAGGCATCCAGCATTTCTGCCAAGTCATGATCATCTTCTACGATCAAGATACGCGGCTTTTCAGTCATAAAACGCTGCCTTTATCTATTTTTGAACGACAAAGACGCAGTTTTCGCCACCAGAAGCGATGCACTGCGTTTCGCGAATAGGGTAATCATGCCCGTTGGATGCCCATGCTAAACACTCTTTGAGCAAGCCCACGAGCAAGTGACAGACGGGGTGTTCCGCTTGAATGCCATAAGCAAACGGTGACGGTTGGACGACCACGCGGAAATGCTTGGCATCTTCCTTCACCGTCGTGACTTGGGCGCTAAAGTGCGTGAAGATCCGCGCTTGTGCCTCCAGCCCCACGCGGCAGCGGTCGGTGACGCTTAACACCCGAAAAGCGGGATCGGCGACGCCACTGAGCGCGCCGAACGATTTCATCCCACCCGCAAACCACGCCCGCCCCGCCCGCAGCGCCATGCCCCGCCCCCCGCGTGCCCCATAGACTTCATCAAGGGCTTGGTTCAGGGCGGCAAGCCGCGCAAAAGGATACTCCTGAACCAATGACTCATTGGGTGTCGAGACAATGCCCGCCAGCGTGAGCGTCTCTTGCAAGCCGTGTTCACCCATGACCTCAGCCAGCGCCGTGAATAAATTCATGGCGAAGCGATTCGGATAACACAGGGGCGCGGACACACTCATCAAAATTGGCGCGAGATACCCCCCGCTTTCAGGCATAGGGAGGGATAGCGCCGTGTCCTTTCTTATAGGTGTAACCGTCTGATTGGTGTATCCCCGAAGGGAGACCGTTTTGTAACTGCTCAGCCCTCACCCTAAATCATTCTCCCACAAGGGGAGAGGGACTTTCTACCGCTTTTCTCCCCCTCTCCTGTTTGTGTGGGAGAGGGGGTCGGGGGGGTGAGGGGTACCTGAGTAGTTACACCGTTTTTTAACTACCTTATGGAAAACGGTCAAACCTGCCCCGCTTGCGCGGGGTAAAGTTCACATCGACAAAGTGAGCAACTGGTTTCATGTGAGCGATACTGGCTTTTCCCAATCACCTTTTTAATCACTCCCCGCAGAGTTCGGAACTTGTGAGGGATTCCGAAGTGCCTATCTATTCAGTCGTAACGTCGCCCTTGCGGGCTGAGTTTGGTAAGCACTGGGGCTAAAAGCCCCCGCCTTTAGGCGTGGGGATGCTTACCTTAAACTACTTTTAGGCGCTCGAAAAACCACCGGGCGGTCGAAAAAAACCACTCAAAGTAGCTTCACAAGGTCTTGTACAGCGCGACCGACATCTAAGAAGATGAGACCGAGCCGCGCTTCTTTGCGCGCCAACACGGTCAAGACGGCTTCGCTTCCAACGGCGGTCAAAATTACGTAGCCGTTTTCCCCTTTAACATACAACTGTTCGACCGTCCCTCGTCGAAGTTCCGACGCGATTCGCTCGCCCAGCGAGAGCATTGCGGCGGACATGGCGCTGACGCGGTCTTCTTCAATATCAGACGGAAGGGATGAAGCAATGCTCAGCCCATCCACGCTGACGATCGCTGACGCTTCGACATCGCCAGTGCTGGATTGGAGGTCACGCAAGCGCGCGACCAATTGTTCGGTACGTGACTTAGCCAACGGTTTTTTGCTCCTATCGCCATACGATGCCTGCGGCAGCCAAACATCTGTGTCATTTCAGCACTGCGCAAATAGCCTAACCAAGCGATACTTCGGTTCAAGCAATAGCGTCTAGTATATAAAGTGGGCGGGGTTGTGGCAAGCAATCGGTTAAAAGAGCTACGTTTCGGTGCTGTTACATTCCTTTTTGATGATGAATCTCATGTCGCCTAGCTCTAATAATATGTTAAACTAGCAAAAATCACAGGTTCAGAACCGGAAAGTAGCTATGCCTTCCCCCGCTGAATTGCTTTGGTGGTACAGTCACGAATATGGGCAACGGCTTGCGAAAGCTGGCACCTATTTTGAATTGTTGGAACAGCTTTTTGTAGAGCGGGATGCCAGCGAATCACGCGAGGTGATGGTGGCAGCGCTCACGGATTCGCGCGCCTATTTGAATTCGTTGCGGGAAGACTTTCGCGGTTGGCGCTATGCCTTTTTATACGAAACGCCGGACTCCAAGCGGATGGTGCAAACCGAGCGGGCGATTTTGCGGGCGCTGGGCAGTTTTCAACGGATGCGCGCCCGTCATGTCGAAAACCTCACGCAGCTAGGGCAGTATTATTTTTCGTTGCCCCGCCCCGACGTGCAGGTGACGCTGGTGCCAACGGGGGATATGTGGGAACTGATGCGCGAGGCGCTGTTGGCGTTGATCGACTTTGACCGTGATGGCTATCCTGAGGTGCCAAGTACATGATCGCCTTACCTGATTTTTCGCTGTGAGCGTGGTGGATGCCCAAATTAACACTCTATAGCTTTTGGATACCTTCCCAAAACAAGCCACCTACTATTTTGATCGCAGGTGATAGAGAAATTCACGCCCTGTTTTTATCACAATTTTCGGATCGCACGGTTCAAAATAGAACATGGACTGCCAGTCAACGCATGTATGACTATGGGTTTTATGTGCATGATGCGACCGAAGCCGATAGAGAACGCTTCGAGATGTGGCTCAACAGTTTTCAGGTCATTGAACCCCTACAGCTCGGAAACGACTCGTTAGATGATGGCTATGCACTGAGCTATCACGATGTGAAAACACGACAAGTCGCTCAATTGGTGAGAAAAGCAAAACCTTACGGAAACGAGTCAGTCACACCTCAAACCAGAAACGCAGTGTCAGCGTTGGTCGAAATTATGGCAGCGCATTTGGATTGTTTGCCAAAGGCGGATTATTTTGTTTCCGTTCCTTATCTCAGCAAGTCTTTTGATTTGCCTGAATTTATGAACAAGGAGCTTTGTAGACAGACAGGGGTAGCCAACGGAAGTAGCTTCGTTTTCCAAATTCGGGAAAAACAATTCTCGCAAAAAGACTTGGATTCTGTTGAAGAGAAGCGAAAAAATGTCGATGG
>Ga0209181_10009432_pt1 | contig 12824 bp, 6 predicted proteins | sample MAT05_FD_187208 | JGI IMG/M metagenome (GOLD analysis project Ga0209181, IMG submission 187208) | Freshwater microbial communities from Lake Fryxell liftoff mats and glacier meltwater in Antarctica - MAT-05 (SPAdes) (version 2) | ecosystem: Environmental > Aquatic > Freshwater > Ice > Liftoff... | reverse complement strand
TAAACATTATCTTTTATCTGAATAAGCGCTTATTTTTTAGCTCCGGCCTTCTATTTGCTGATAAAGGGGAACGAACAAAAAACTATCCAATTCAACCCGTTAATAACTACATTAATCACTTTTATTATCTGGATATTCCAATAAAAGCAAATTATTATTTCAAGCATAAAAAGTATTTCTACTCAAAGCCAAAGAAAATAAAAGTGTTTTTAACCGGCGGTACTTCTGTTAATGTTTATTTGAGTAGTCGCACAACTACGAAAGTAACTAATGATGAAACGGAACCGTTTGCTAAATCTCTTCAACTTTCAAGGCTTAATTTTTCTTTTATTGCCGGACTTGGAATGAATTGCCCTATAACCAATAAATGGTATTTTAAACTTGAATCTAATTACCGCAGATCTATTACTCGCGTCGCTAATGCTCCGGTGAAAAAATACTTTTATTCTCTTGGTCTGAATATCGGACTGTTTTGTAAATTCTAAACTGCCCAGCTAATAAGGACTCTCCAGTCCATGCGCTGCAATAAAGAATGGTCATCCCTGGCCTTTTCTCTTCTGCCTTTATATGATTTTGTTGCATTCGGGTTCGTGGTTTATAGTGCATCTCTGCTTTCTTGCGAATATTTTTTCATTCCGAATTATTCTCCCGGAGAATTAGGATTTTTTTTGTTGGGAGATATTAGTATTGGCCGCAATGTAAAATAATTGTTTTAGGATCTACGGTCAGTTATGATAGGCTTAAAGACCTGTCAATGCTTATTTTTTCTTCGTCTAAACCAAACTAGGGAAATTATTCATCCATGATTCCCCTATTAAAAAATTAATTGTAAAGTTTATGACAAAGCAATTTTTCACAATTCAACTGAAAGTGAAGTTAAATTTTTTCATTGTGAAAATTTATATAAAGTTTTGTTAATATAAATGACCGGCTTTACGGTAATGGCCAACCGTATATTTGAGGCGCATAAATAAATGCACTAACGAAATTAAATAAAAACCTTAAAGCAAAAAAAAATGGAAACACAAAAACACATTTCAAAACTAGTCGCAGGTGCTGCAATTGCACTTGCTTCTGTAATGCCAGGTTATGGGCAAAACAATTTGGGTGCTAGCTGCGGCTGCCCGCCAGTAAACGCAAGAACCACAGTAACGGTATCATCGTTACCAGGTTTCGTAACAGTCCCTACTTCACAAGGTGGTGAATTAACACTAGGTGGAAACTGGACTTGTAATTTCACTTATGTACTTGACCAGAAAATTTATGTTCCTTCTGGCCAGATATTAGTGATCCAACCGGGTACCGTTATTAAAGGAAACGCTGTAGCATCTCCTTCTTTGGCTACTGCATTAATTGTTGAAAGAGGTGCTAAAATTATTGCTTCTGGTTCTCAGGACTGTCCAATTGTGTTTACCGCAGCAGCAGATCCAATGAACAACACTTACCCTATTTCTAATAAAGGTATGTGGGGTGGTCTGGTAATTTTAGGAAAAGCAACAAACAACTTAAAATTAACTCCGAATGGTCCTTATGTACCAGGAGGTGCTGGTTTGTTATGTGTTGCTGACGGTTTAGGAGTTATAGAAGGTTTCGCTACTAACCTTCCACAGGATCGTTATGGTGTTAATACTTCTGCAACGGTTATTTCTGGTGAAGGTGTGAGCCAGTCGTTTGATGATAACGATAACTCAGGGATTTTACGCTATGTATCGATCAGACATTCAGGTGCAATTCTTTCTGTAGGTGCTGAAATTAATGGGTTAACCCTTGGTTCAGTTGGCAGAGGAACTACGATTGAACACGTAGAATTTGTTTCTTGTGCAGATGACAATATCGAATTTTTTGGTGGTACTGTAAACGTAAAATATATTACCGGTTTATTTGGTAATGATGATATGTTTGACTGGGACAACGGATATACTGGAAAAATGCAGTTTTTATTTGGTATGAAAGGTGATTTAACTTTCAGTATTGACAATGATAACGGTTTTGAAGCCGATGGTGATGATCAAAAATCAAATCTTCTTCCAAGATCTCATCCGGTTGTTTACAACGCAACAATAATGGGTAATACTAAAACTACTTTAACTTCAGATAATAGCTCTGTTGCCGGAATCAATGCAAAGGAAATAACTGAAGGTGAATTTTACAACTCCATATTCGCAAACTTTAAAAACGGTTTTAATGTGGTTAAATCTTTAGGCACAAGGACAGGTGGATCTGAAGCTTATCATAACTGGGCTACAACCGGTGGTAATGGCTCAGCAAGCTTAAAAGTAAAATGTAACACATTTGTAGGTTGCACTAATCCTTTAACAGTGGGCTCTTCTCCTTCAAATACTGTTGCTACAGATGGTACACAATTTCTTACTACAGATTTAAATAACGTTATAGTTGGTAACACACTTCCAGGTTTTAACTATAACTTTTCTGTTAACCCTGCAACAAACGTGTTTTCAGTGAAAAATGACGTGGTTCCAAACCCTGCATTGTCTGTAAGCGGATGTCCTGTTGCTCCGGTTGATGGATTTTTTGTTCCGGCTTCATTCAGAGGAGCATTTGCTTCATCTGGCGAAAACTGGTTATCTGATTGGTCATATTCAGCCGTTCTTGGTGCAACTAAAAATACAAGCCCTTGTCCTACTGATATTAACTTGGATGGTGTTACAGATGTTAATGACTTTTTGATTTTTGCACCGGCTTTTGGTACAAGCTGTAACTAGTCATATTAATTAATTTACTAATAGTAGTCAGGGCATTATCCGAAAATTTCAAAACCAGAAAGAGATACGAATAAAATCTCAAAAGATTCAATCTCTACAGTGATTCACATCGTGTATGGAATTTGAGGTGTTGTTCAGACTACTATTTATAAAGCTTAAAAATATTAAACAATTTAAAAATTCAATAAAAATGAAAACAAAAACAAAAAAAATATTGTTGGGCATGGGACTTGCCTTACTTGGTAATTTTGCGACCCATGCTCAAGGTTTGCAAAATATTATAGTAGAAAGGTACTACCAGACAGACGCAGCCGATGCGGCGAATGCTCTTAGTAATGGTGCTTCTACTACATTAACTCCAGGTTCAGTAGTTTACAGAGTTTATGTAGACATGGCTCCTGGCTACAAATACAACTTGGCTTTTGGTAACGCAAACCACGATTGGAAAATTACAACAAGTACTAATTTTTACAATGATCCGAACAATGGTTCAGCAATCGGGCCTCAAGGTACCAGCTTAAATAACACAAAAAAGAATACAGTACTTATAGATAGCTGGTTAACAGTTGGTGGCGTTTGTACTGGTAAAGTAGGTGTTTTAAAAACTGACGATACAGATGGTTCGATCGGCAATAGCCAAGGTGTTTTAGCCAATAACCCAGGTGGTATTTATGGTGTGGCAATTAATAGTGTAGTCAGTGGTGCTCAGGATGGTTTAGCTCCAGGTACACCTATTGTTCCAACTGCTCTAGGACTTGGTACTGCTGCAGATATTTTTGACCAGACTCCAGGAGGTTCATTCTTGGTAAATGGTGGCTCAGTGGCTGGTTTGGGTGGCGTTGTAGGAACTACAACAACCAATGCAGTACTAATCGGCCAGTTTACAACAGACGGTATTTTTGGTTTTGAATTAAATATTCAAATACAAAATACAGTTACTGGTGTTCCAGAAACTTATGTAGCTAATAATGCACAATCAGGTGAAACTGTTTTTCCAGGCTTGACTTTAGCTGCTAACGCTCCGCCAACAATCAGTCTTGCCGGTCCTTCAAACGTAATTACTGGAAACGCTGTAACTTTTACAGCTACTGCTGCTGATGCTGACGGAACAGTTACCGCTGTACAATTCAAAGTTGACGGTGTTAATTTAGGTTCATCTATAACTGGTACAACTGGTGCCAGCACAACTTTCACTGCAAATTGGGCAAGTGTTGTAGGATCTCATACTATTACTGCAATTGCTACAGATGATGATCTTTCTGTTACAACCTCTAACAGTGTAATTATTATTGCTGCCAACAACCAGGCACCGCTTGTTACTGTTGCTGCGCCTTCTGGTGCTATCACGGGTCAGCTGGCTACTTTTACTGCTACAGCAAATGATCTTGATGGCACAATTGCTTCGGTATCGTTTTCTGTTGATAACGTTGCAATAGGAACAGTTACTGCAAGTGGTACACCTGTCTCTCCAACTCTAACGTGGACTGCAACTTTTGGTTCGCACAACGTAAAGGCATCTGCTACTGATAACTTAGGCGCTACTGGTGTTTCCGCACCTGTTGCATTTAATGTTGTTAACAATATTCCTCCAAGTGTTGCAATTGTTTCTCCATTAAATAATGCTAACGTTACAGGTACAACTGCCGTGGTAACAATTTCTGCTACAGCTGCTGATTCTGATGGAACAGTTACTGCTGTTGAATTCTTTGCCAATAATGTTTCACTTGGAATCGTTACTTCAGCTCCATATACATTAACATGGACACCCTCTTCTTTCGGATCAAATAGTTTAAAAGCTGTTGCAACAGATAATGCTGCTGGTACTAATACTTCTTCACCAATAACTGTTAACGTTGCAAATCCAAATGCACTTCCTTACTCAATAGGAGCAATTAGTCAACAATGTAATCAAGGTACTTTCTGCTTGCCAATTTCGGCCGCATTAACTTACACTGTAGATGATGTTATTGGTTATGATATCGTTTTAACTTATAATGCTGCAAAAGTTACTCCAACAGGAAGTATTACAGTAAACCCAGGTATTATTAATCCAGGTTTCATTACAGTGGTAAATTCATTCTCAGCTGGAACTATGAACATTTCTGCTTTCTTTAATGTTACTGCTCCAGCTACTGCTGAATTTAATGGCAATGGTGAAATTTTCTGTATAGGATTTGTAAAAAACAGTATGACAGAAGTTGACACTGCGGTATACGCAATTTCTTCTTTGGATGAAAGTTATTTTATTGGTGTTACTCCTAAATTAGCTTCTAATGGAAGGTATACTACTTACAAGGATACAACTTTTAACGGACGTTTAAAATTTGCCGGTACTGGTTTGCCTCTGTCTTATAATGCTGGTAATCCAAATGACTTTTTAATTACTAACATTTATGGAAGCAGTGCTGCTTGTATTACTAACACTGTTGGACCTGTTCAACCAGATTTAAATGGTGCTTTTGTTTACAACGTATTAAACGGTAGCTCAATTAACATCAGCCGAGATATTCTTCCTGGAACATCAGTTCAGCTTGCTATTAATGGTAACGATGTATTTATTGGAAGACAAGTATTATTAAACACAGTTACTTTAACTCCTACAGTTTATCAAATCATCGCATTAGATGTTAACTTTGATGGTAGTGTAAGTTCAGGCGACATTTCTCAAATAAACTTAAGATCTACACTTGCAATTCCAGAATTTAAACAAGCATGGAATTATAACGCTGCGGGTACCAATACACTTGGTCAACCATCTAGAGATTGGACTTTCGTTGATTCAGTAATGATCCAAACTAACCCGGCTTATGCAATTTCTACTACGTACCCTTTAAACAATAACATTGGTTACTCAAAATACAAAGTGCCTTCAACTCCATTTTGTTTACCGGTGCCACAAACATCTTTAGGAATTTGTCCTACTATTAATGATGCTGTTTACAAAGGTATATTGATTGGAGATGCTGACGGTAACTTCTCAACTTTAAGCGGTACTTTACAACTTCGCCCTACTAGCGATAAAGTGGTAATTGATTTATCAAAAAGTGTAGTTAATGGTAACATTGTTGAAGTTCCGGTTTCGTTTGTGTCTTCAACTCCTGTTGTAGCTCTTGACTTTGCTGTGAAATTTGACGAATCAAATTTATCTTATAACTCAATGGTAAATTACAAATCAATTACTGATGCTTCTATTTAAATCCTAATGACAAAACATTAAGGTTTACTTCAACGAATGCAGATTTATCTGCTTTCAGCGCTAACCAATCAGTCGTTTCAATTCGTTTTGATGCTAAAGACGGTTCAATTGATGCAAGTCAATTCAACGCTCTTTTAGGACTTTTAAATGGCCAGAGTGTGCCTGTTGAAGTGTTAGGTAATAAAACTGTTGGTATTAATACTTTAGTGGGTGATAACTCAGTGAGTATTTATCCTAATCCAACCAGTGGAATTCTAAATGTTACTTCTATCAGCGATGCAACTGTTCAGATGTTTGATGTAACTGGTAAAGAAATATTATTGGAAGCTTCTGTAAACGCAAGCAAAACGCAACAAATTAACGTTTCTAATTTGGCAAATGGCGTTTATTTCGTGAAGATTTTCAATAACGATTTTGTTACCATGAAAAAAATTGTTCTAAGCAAATAATTCAAAGACTTACCCACAAATGAAAGGCCGTAATAATTTTATTACGGCCTTTTGCTTTCTGGAAAAATGAAAATTGTGACATCTCAAATCTGAAATTTATTAAAAAATCTTTGTTAAAAATGTTACATAATTATTATAGCATCTATTAAATCCTTAATTATAAGGTAACTCATAATCTGATCAGATTTTAACCCATTCTTATATCTTCGTTGAGCAATAAAAGTTTCAAATATTTTTCCGAAAAAAAATGAACGCAAACACTATACTGACCATTTTAATTATTCTTACAAACTTAAAGTTACTTTCAAAAGAACGGGGTTTTATAGGGCCAGTAAGTCCTCCCGGCATCCATGGTCAACCTGTTATTAATAATAGTGATTCAATTATTTTTAACCTGGCAAACGCAACACTTACTCCAACTTATATAGATATTCCACTTTACATAAAATCGGATGATCTTATTTTTTCTTTTGACTTTGCGATGACATTTAATACGGCTAAATTAACTTTTTCCACCACCATTGATGCGGTAACTTCAGATCCAACATTTATATCATCAGCGTTTTTCAATCCAAATGATCTTTTTCTGCGAGGCACCACTTCAACTCAGCAGAGTTTGCCCGCTAATGGTATGGTGTGTATTTCAAAAATAAGATTCGCCTTAAGCGCGCCTTGTGTTTCTATCAGCACTTCAGATTTTACAAATGTTCTTACAATACTGAATGGCACTCAATGCCCATTCAGGCTTGGGAACATAAATTTTGCACAGTTTATTCCAAATGCAAATTTTAAAACAAGTCCGGGCTGTTTAAATACGCTTGTTCACTTCACAGATTCGTCAAACGTCGGGAAAGGAATTATTAACTCCTGGTCTTGGCATTTTAGTAATGGTACCCCTTCTGCGCTGCAAAATAATGTCACGTCTTACTCTATTACTGGTACTTCTGCAACAACGTTAATTGTTACAACCAGTGCGGGTTGTAAGGATACAATTATAAAACCACTCACTATAAGTCAACCACCTGTTTCTAGTTTTTCATATACATTTAATTGTTTAAAGGATACTGTTTTCTTTACCAACAGTTCGACGATCTCTTCAGGAGCCGTTATAAGTTCGAATTGGTACTTTGGAGATTTAACAAGTATAAATACTTCTACTAATCCAGCTCATCATTTTAATTCCAGTGGATTTTACAAAGTTAAGTTAACTTCCACTTCCAATTCTTCATGTACGTCGACCGTTAAGATTTTAATTTCTCTGCGTCCTTCTGATATCAACAGGGACGGAATTACAGATGTGAATGATTTCCTTCTTTTGGTTCCTGCCTGGCTTACTACTTGTAATTGATAAGTTAAGTAATTCATAGGGTCGATCTCCTTTAATTATCGTGCTACTTTAAAAGTAAAATAATTACCTAACGAATTTGCCAAATCCTTAATTATATAATAACTTATAATCTGGAAGGATTTTAACCTGTCACTATATCTTCGCCAGAACATAACTAAAATAAAAGTTACGGAAGATATGAGTACTAAATCGCTACTATTTATGTTGATATTGTTGGGAGCCTTAAAGTTGCTTTCAAAGGACTCAGGATTTACTTTTCCTCCAAAGAATACTGATGTTAGCCCGAATCAACTAATCATTAATAATCTGGATTCAATTATTTTTGATTTATCAAATTCAACACTTACAGCAAATTTCATAGACATTCCGATTTATTTAATATCGGATGACGTAATAAATTCCTTTGATTACGCAATAAAATTTAATCTCACTAAATTAACGTTCTCAACAACTATTGATGTGGTTCCCTCTGACCCAACGATTATTTCGTCGGCGTACTTTAATTCAAATGACCTTTTCCTCCGTTATACGGGTTCTTCTTTGCAGGGCTATCCAAAAGGTGTTAATGTGTATGTGACAAAAATCAGGTTCGCTCTCAGTTCCCCCTGCGTTCCAATTTCCGCGGCTGATTTTACTAATATCCTTGCAATATTAAATGGTACCCAATGTTCATTCCGGGTAACCAATTTGAATTTTGGAAAATTTTTTCCGGGCGCAAATGCAAATGCTGGCCCAACCTGTCTAAAAACAAGTATTCAGTTCTCTGATGCTTCAACTATTTCCAGTGGAACTATTTCATCCTGGTCATGGAATTTTGATAATGGAAACACGTCTGTTTTACAAAATCCATTAATTTCTTATACAACGGCAGGAGCGGCCACAGCCACATTAATTGTAACGGCCAGCACGGGCTGTAAGGATACTATTGTAATGCCATTCACAATAAACTTATTACCTGTTTCTAGTTTTTCTTACTCGGTTGATTGTATAAAGGATTCAGTTTTCTTTACAAATTCCTCTACGATTCCATCTGGAACAATCACAAGTGCGCTCTGGAATTTTGGCGATACGAGTGGTTCCAGTATTCTTACAAATCCCTCTTATCATTATAACGCCAGTGGGTTTTATACCGTAACCCTTGTAGTTACTTCTGATTTTTCATGCACCGCTGCCAGCACGGTTATGGTTAATTTAACTAATAAGGTTTCAGCAAATTTTACGACGACTTCAGTTAATAACTGCCTGAGATCTTTAATTAGTTTCAGCAACGTTTCAACTTATCTAATAAATGTTATAAACGCGTGGGCCTGGGACTTCGGTAACGGAAGCACAAGTACACAACAGAACCCAAGTTATACTTACACTGTTGCAGGCACTTATCCGGTTATGCTAACAAGCACAAGCGCTGATGGATGCAAGGGGTTCATTACACAGAATATCATTATAAACGCTCCTCCCGCAGTACAATTTGGCATCAGTACCTTGACAACATGTGCTCTTGCAACTGCATCGTTTACTGACCTCTCCACATCAACGGCTTCTTCAAACTGGTTGTGGAACTTTGGCAATGGCCTGACTTCAAAATTGCAAAATCCTGTTTATTCTTATTCCACATCTGGAGTTTACAATGTTAAACTTGTTGTCGTTACTGTTGGAGGATGTGCGGACTCTCTTATCGTTCCGTATACGGTTTCCTTGCCATCGCCTGGGTCTGCTCCTTTTTCACACAGTGTTGTTTCAAACTCACAAGTTTCATTTTCTAATTTGAATTCGGGGTCAGTGAATATTACCTGGGATTTTGGAGATGGCCAGAATTCTTTTATCAATAATCCTTTACATGTATTTCCGGATGTTGCAACCTATAAAGTTTGTTTAACGACATTCAACACTTCTGGCTGTGTGTCTTCATCATGTAAAGATATATTTGTTGGATTTTCAAGAATCGTTGCTATCCCTTCAAGTTTTACCCCTAACAAGGATGGTAACAACGATGTTTTAAAAGTAAAAGGAGGTCCTTTAACGGAAATGGAATTTCAAATTTTTAATGAGTGGGGAAATCTTTTGTTTTCTTCCACTTCCCAGGACATTGGTTGGGATGGAACCTTTAAGGGAGATCAGCAGCCGGTAGGAGTTTACGAGTATATTCTAAATGCCAAAACACAGGATAATAAAACCATTAGCCTTTATGGCGTGGTTAATTTAACACGATAAAAATTGAAACTATGAAAACAAGTTTATACATACTGGTAACAAATCTTTTTATCCTCAATATTGTTCAGGCTCAGGATTCTCATTTTTCGCAGTTTGATGCAAATCCATTCTACATAAATCCGGCTTTAACGGGTGAGAGACTTACCGACTATAAAGGAATTCAATTTAACGCTTCCTACCGCGATCAGATGTCGAAATATACAAAGTTCCCCTCTTCCTACAAGAATGTTGCAGTAGGAGTTGATGAATCTATTAGTCCGAAATTTTCGTTGGGACAGTTTTTTTATAATAATAAAAGTGCTACCGGATCTTTCAATACAACCGGTTTTATGGTGACGGGTGCTTATAAATTAATTGACCAGACAGCGGACGCTGGCGGTCATCAAAATTTGTCGGTTGGTCTTCAGATGGGGGCCTATAATAAGAGCATTAGCCCGGAACAATTCACCTACGATGCACAGTACTCAACAAACTCATTAGATGGATTCGACAGAACTATTCCAAGTGGCGAAACGTTTGTACGTCAAAGCTATTATAATTTTAATTTGAACTTTGGAATTTATTACCGCGTCACAAGTAAGAATAAAAAAAATACGGTTTTTGGAGGGCTGTCACTGTTTAATATTACACAACCAAGCAAGTCTTTTTCTGGTGAATATAGCGCCTTGCCCTTGCGGTTCAATTTACATGCCGGGGCCGTGTGTATAGTTACTAAACAATTGAGTGTCATGCCACAAATACTCTATATGAATCAGGCAAAAGCCACAGAACTGAATGCAGGTATGCTTATGTTCTATAAAATTGATGGAACTTTATACGAACCAATATATGGACTGAGTGTTAGAAATAAGGATGCCATTATTTTTCAACTGGGACTTAGATATCAAGGGATAACTTTCAGAGCCAGTTACGATATAATTACTAATCCTACGAAAGTATATAGAAACAAAGGTTTGGAATTTTCACTTGTATACGCATTGAAGAAAAAAGATCGGCTTCCTAAAAGAAAAGCGGCCTCCGCGCCTTCAAGCGCTGTCGGCCAGCTTTAATTATGTAACATTCTTTTTGTAAATTGTTTTTAAGAAAAATATGGTAACGGGTGCAGTATTGAACACGGGTAAGTAAATTTAAATCACTCGGGCATTCACTATCACTAGTTATTAGTAAGTGTGAATCAAGAAGCGAATTTTGTATGTTAAAAATGTTAGATTATTATTATGTCCCGTGCTAAATCCTTAATTATATAATAACTCACAAGGTCAACCTGATTTTTATCTATGCTCATATATTTGCAAAACAACATTCTAAAAATGACAAACAGATAATGAAGATTAAAGTAATACTATTTATCTTAATTATTTGCGGAAACTTAAAGGCATTTTCAAAGAGCTCAGGTTTAATCTTTAATCCTGAAAGTCTGGCTGCTTCTAAACAACCCATCATCAATAATAATGATTCAATCATTTTTGATCTGGCAAACGCTACCATTACTGCAACTTATATAGATATGCCTGTGTACATAGTGTCTGACGATGTTGTTAATTCTTTTGATTATGCAATGAAATTTAATCTGGTTTATTTGACTTATTCTACTTCCATAGAATTAATTCCATCCGATCTTACTATTATTGCATCTTCTCATTTCAATTCAACCGACCTTTTTCTGAGGTATACAAGCTCAACACTGCAGGGTTACCCGGTAAACGGTGTTCATATAACAAAAATCAGGTTTGCTTTAAGTGCGCCATGTGTTTCAATTTCTGCCGCCGATTTTACCGATATTCTTGCAATTTTAAATGGTGTTCAGTGCTCATCCAGGGTAACAAATTTAAATTTTGGAAATTTTATCCCCGCTGCTGGTTTTATCACCGGTCCAACTTGCCTGAATGCAAATGTCCAATTCTCTGATACCTCAAGAATCGGCAACGGAACGATCACGTCCTGGTTATGGACCTTTGATGATGGTAGTACGTCAGCATTACAGAACCCTCTCATGTCCTATACTGTACCTGGAACAACCGCTGCTACGCTGATAATAACAGGCAGTACCGGGTGTAAGGATACGTTGGTAAATTCACTGATTATTAATCTGCCCCCAGTTACAGTTTTTTCTTATTCTTTTGATTGTGTTAAAGACTCTGTATTCTTTACAAACTCTTCAACGGTTTTTTCGGGAATAATAGTGAGTTCGCTTTGGGACTTTGGAGATTTGAGCGGCACCAGTAATGTCACAAATCCTTCCTATCAATATAATGCCAGCACATTTTACACAGTTTCGCTGACATCCACTTCTGATTTTTCCTGTGCAACAACCGAAAGTTTGGTGGTTAATTTATCCAATACAGTTTCAGCGAATTTCACAATAAACTCAATTAATAATTGTCTGGGATCCCCGATCAGTTTTAGTGACGCTTCAACATATTCGTTAAATATTATAAATGCTTGGCTCTGGAATTTTGGTAATGGTGCTACCAGCGCACAGCAAAACCCCAATTTTATATATAACCAACCTGGAACCTATTCAGTTATGTTAACGAGTATAAGTGCCGAAGGATGTCAGGATACCGTTATGAATAGTATAATTATTTATGCAGTGCCTAAAGTAAAATTTGGAATTACAAGCGTAACTACTTGTATTGTTGCAAATGCAACTTTCAATGACCTTTCCACAATCCCTCCGGGTTCAACCTGGTTATGGTACTTTGGCAGTGGCGATACATCAAGCATGCAGAATCCTTCATATTCTTATTCAACAGCCGGTGTTTATCCAATTAAGGTTGTAGTCACCACAACTGCCGGCTGCACCGATTCCCTCACTAAAACTTACAGGGTTTATTTTCCACCAACCGCCGAGGCTCCTTTTTCAGAAACTATTTTATCAACTGCGGTAGTTTCAT
>Ga0209181_10009429_pt1 | contig 12827 bp, 15 predicted proteins | sample MAT05_FD_187208 | JGI IMG/M metagenome (GOLD analysis project Ga0209181, IMG submission 187208) | Freshwater microbial communities from Lake Fryxell liftoff mats and glacier meltwater in Antarctica - MAT-05 (SPAdes) (version 2) | ecosystem: Environmental > Aquatic > Freshwater > Ice > Liftoff... | reverse complement strand
AAAATCGGATTTTGGAAGCATCCCCGATTTTTCCGCCATTTAAATGTTTCATTTTTTGGGAAATATCATCGATGAGAACTTCTACACCTATAGGGTACGCAGTGTGAACTTCTCGCCGACCCCGGTTGTAACGAGAATACAGGGTCGTACCATTGCCAAAGTCTAAAATTGTTAGCTTTTTGGGGAGTTGATGCCCAAATAATGCGCCCATTCCCTCTAGCACAACTTTCAGCACTTCTACTTTCACGTCTGATTGCTTGCCAGCAAGTAGCGGCTGATATTCTCCACTTAGTACTTTTTGCAATTGGTCAGCCAGACCAACGTCATGTAAGCTGACTACTAATTTTAAATGCCAAGCCTTACGGGGTGGCAGATGTGCCAATGCACCGAATAATGTCAACAACGCATTATTGACTTTGTTTTCATTGTTATCTGTATTGCGGTCAAAATAATTTCCTGTACGGTAAGCTGATTCTCCAACGGTGTAAGCAGTGCCGTTAAAAACTACACGTCCTGGTACATCTTCCATTTCGGCATTGGTTATATAGCTGGGGACACGAACTACTTCAAAGCCATCGACTAAAAGTTTTAGGCTTCCGTAGCCGTTATCGAAACCCGCAGGAAAAATTTTTTATAACGTGTGAATGTTTGACATGAGGGATAAGTCTATACACTTTGATTTTTGGAAGTTATCTGTTCTGGTGCAAAAGGGGAGCAGGGGAGCAGGGGAGCAGAGGGGAAAGAGCTAAGAACTTGTATAAAATTGTCCCTTACTTCTTTACTTATTTATTTCTAGAACGGCAAAATTAACTTGAGAGGCAAATCAAAGGTTTAATTTACGTTAGTCAACAAGAAAAACTAAAACGAAATTTGTGCGTTTGCAAGATGTCTCTAGCAAGTTTTACCACGCTAGATTTATTTTCTTACTCCCCTGCTCCCCTGCTCCTCTGCCCCTCTGCTCCCCATCCCCTCCGCACCCCTGCTTTTTTCTCCAGTCTCAAGAGCTTATCATAACCCCTTGGGGGCTAAGTGGGGTACAAAATGCAATCAAGTTAAATATACCCCACATAGCCCCTATATATACCCTATATAGGGGTTATTTTCTCTCTAAAGTACTGAAGTATATTTGGGGTATATATAGCCCCCATACAGCCCCCATAAACAATTTTTGAAATCTTTTTTATCAATGCAGTAGAAATTAATTTAGATGGTTGACTATTTGATTTATAATTTACCGTCAATTTTTTATTATCAAATTTAGCAATTTAGTTCTCTGCAAGATGTCGAGCCAAGGTTCTGATCGACTTGCAATCTACCTACGATAAATTGCTCGTTTGGACAGGCTATTGCAAAACTTGAGATTTTCGTTTGGGCTTGTAAGCTCAACGAAGAGGCAGGGGGAAGGGGGCAGGGAGCGGGGGGAAATGACCCCTTTCTCCTGCTGTGAAGCTGCGTCAGTTCATGGGTCTGAGTTCCCCACTTCTTACAAATGGTTCTCGTACCCCTGCGGGGAAGCAAGCTACAGATGGGGTCGAATCCCTTTTCTGTTCTATCCCCCCTGCTCCCTGCTCCCTTGCCTCTTTTTCAATACTGCTAGTTGAAAAGCAGTACAGTCTTGATCTATAAGTTCTTGTTTCTTATCTAACTTAGAGTTATTACTTGCTTACAGGTTCAGCTTTCTCGACTGAATTATCATTCACGCCCAAAGTCAATTGCAAAGCCTGCCGTGTCGGGTACGCTTTCACTACTTGCCGATAAACATCATAGTTAGTAGGTAGCGTATTCTGTGTATTACCCGCTCCATAGGTCAGTTTATACTTGACATCTTTCATCAATTCAGGTTTGCCTGCCTCTTCTTGAGATTTTTTGCGTTGTTCAACTTCATCAACACTTGGTCGCGGCGGTAAAGTAGGCCACCATAGCCCTCTGTCATCTGGGCCAACAACTGCTCCTGTCGGTTTCAATCCATTCCTATTCAACATTGAAGTATTAGCAAAGGTTTCAATGCGTGGCTGTGGTTGACTAGTTAGGTTATTCGCATACTTAACTTGCCAGGTGTAACTGGTGAGCGCTGTAGCTTCATACTGTTCAGCTGTAGTAGTGCTGCAACTAGTTAGTGTCAGTGCCGCTAGTGCAGTTATTATTGAGGGTAAAATTTTCAACTTTTGCATTATCAATCGTAAATATCTCTTACTAATAACTCTTGAAGAGGGGGTGTGCCATCATTGCTGCTAAGGTGAAGGTATCGCTGTTGTTGAAACCACCTGACCCGTTGTTAATCTAATCGCCGTCTGCTCACAATTAGGACATTGGACTTTCACCTGAATTAGTGAAGGATGACCAAAGTATTCTCCCATTACTGGTTCCCCAGTAAACTCGCTAATTATTCCCTGCTGACAGTGCCAACACTCGAATACCACGCGCCCCACTTGTTTATCGCAGTCCAAAAACTGGATATGTTGACAACGTTCTGGCGCTAACTCTTCTTCTTCATCGCTCTTTGTCAATTGACCCTGTTGCGAATGGCTGTTGCGGTAATTTGGATTTTCTCTTGTCAGCAGAGGTACGTTTGGCTTTACTTTTCTCTAAATGTTGCAGTTTTTCAGCAGTGTTTGTCTTTGACCTTACAAGAGGTATCACCTCTGCTTGGGCTGGCTGCTCAACTGACGGCAGATCAACACTGGGAGTCATGTCAGGCTGAGAGGTTGGCTGCTGTTTCTCTACTGGTTTATAAGCAACAAGGTCAAGCTTTAGGCTTTGATCGTTGGATTCGGCTTGTGGTAATGGTCTTTTTGACGGACGTTGAGTAGATTTCATGGACATCTTGATTTCAGTGGACTGGCTCTCTAGTAGTTTCCAATTTTCTGTTAATCCGCTAACAATGATTCTAGTTGTTCTAAAAGACTTGCAATCTTCTTAGCTTTTTTGGGATCTGACCACTGTGAAGACTTTAATATTTTCTGAGATATGTCTTGAAATTCTCTCTTCAAAGAAGGAGGCTCCTGATCCTTCGTTTCTTTGATCCAATCACGAATATCTGCTAAAGATAATTTCTCAGCAATCGCTTTTTTCAACAAACTAGCTCTCTTAGCTTTGTCTTTCAGTGTGGCGATCGCTCTAGCTTTAGTGTATTCTATTTGCCCACAACGTAGTACTTCTATTACGTCAATTGGCATATTCAGTAGAGGTAGCCGACTGACGCGAAAGCTTTCTGGTGATAGCTTACCTACCGTTATAAAGACACTCTCTACAATCTCCCACTGCTTACGGAAAACGTTTTCCGTGTTTTCATCTGACCACTCAACTTTCTTTTTATCTAAATGTGCTTTCCTGTTCAATAAAGCAATTACTTCTTTGACAGTACAATCCATTTGCCAGGAAAGTAAATTTAGTATTCCTTCTGTTTCCTCTATTGGATTTAAATCTTCTCGTTGTAAATTTTCCAATAAGGATAGCTTTAGAGCCGAAGCGTCATCAACGTGTAATATCAGAACAGGAACTTCCATTAAGCCTGCATTTCGTGCCGCACGATAGCGACGCTCACCCGCAATCAATAAATACTTCCCGTCCTGCTCAGGACGCAACCACAATGGTGATTGCACTCCCACTTCTTTGATAGAAGCAGTTAAAGTAGCAAGTTTATCTATATCAAAATAACGGCGTACTTGTTCAGGATTACAAACAATTTTATCAATTGGTACAGCGAATTTAGCAGTATTATCGTCAATGCTCTCACTTTTTGCTAGTGTTTGTAATTGAGCATTTAGTGATTCTAGTTCAGCAATACGCTGTTGCGATTGAAGTAATTGTTCTTCAAATTCTGCTACTTGTGCATTAGCAGAGAAATAGTCATAACTCTTATTTTGTCCTTTGGTTGTCACCCTTATCCTCCTGCAATATAGCTGATAATTCTTGGCAGATAGGATGAAGATCCTTGATAGCTTTATGTGTTGAGCGATGCAAATGCAAAGGAATGCCTTTTCCAGAAGCATTACTGAATTCGCAAGAGTAGCGGACGTGCGGATAACATTTTATCTTTAAAGGCGAAAGCATTTCTGGTAACTGAGCGAGCAAATCCCTTTGCGCTGCCTCGCCACTGTCATACTTAGTAGGTACAAATCCTAGTATTTGGGGCTGGGGATTTAAGCGCAATTTTTTACAAGCCCCTCGGTACCAAGACAGCAAAACATTTGCCCCTGTTAATGATTTGGGACTAAGTTCAACAAGAATTAACATATGCGTAGCTACTGCCAGTGCGACATCATTAAGATTACCCAATGTAGCAGGACAGTCCAAAATCACCAGTTGGTGTGGCAAAGGAAAATCTTCAAACCTGTCTGCCAAAACGTATTCCCGGCGATTACGAACTGCCAAATCTGACCCAACTTGAATCATTACTGGCCCACCCAAGCATATTTGTAATTTACCCTTCGGCTTTCCCCATTCTGGCATCAGTAAAGGCCAGTTACCATCAAAATCCTCGCTGAATACTGCGGCGATTGTTTGCTCTAATGGTGGGTCTTTGTCTAATCCACAAAACTGGCTCATGGAAACGTTAGTATCTAGGTCGAGTAGCACAACGTCAAAGCCGCGCTTTGCCATTTCATAGCCAATATGAACAGCTAGTGTAGTTTTGGAAACTCCTCCGGCATTGGCTCCAATCCAGAGAACAACTTGTTTCATCTATTTGCAATTTCGTATGCTTGCGTTTTGTTATACTCTATCTTTCAAACGAAATCAAGTTCAACGCTCGTTATTCAGGCTCAAAAAGCAACTTGGAACTATACGGAAAACATTTTCCGTCCCCAATAAATTTCATATCAGCAATCAGTTAAGTTACATGACCACCCCCACTCCTGACTTAGTTCGCTCCTACCTCCAAGAAATAGGTCGTTATCTTCTGCTGGCTCCTGACCAAGAGATTACATTGGCTAGACTTGTGCAGGAAATGATGGCGGTTGAACAGCAACGGCAAGCAATCGCACTCCAACTCAACCGACAACCAACTGACTTGGAATTAGCTACCTCGCTTGGGCAAAATGTAGCTGAACTACAATCAGTCGTTCAACAAGGCCAAAAAGCTAAACAGAAAATGGTGACAGCTAACCTGCGGCTGGTGGTTTCTGTTGCCAAGAAATACCAGAACCATAATTTAGATTTTCTCGATTTAATTCAGGAAGGTACACTCGGCTTGCAAAAAGGGGTAGAGAAGTTCGACCCTAACAAAGGCTACAAGCTCTCGACCTATGCAAAAGGCGTGGATTCGTCAGGAAATCACACGCGCAATCGCAGAAAAATCTCGTACTATTGGATTGCCAATCCATCTAACCGAAATACTTAATAAAATTAAGAAAGTACAGCGAGAAAGCTTTCAAAAGCTTGGTCGCCATGCTACTGTCACCGAAATTGCTGAAGAATTAAATTTAAAGCCTAACCAGGTTCGAGAATATCTCAGTGTCTCGAAACAGCCAGTTTCTCTGGATTTGCGTGTGGGAGACAACCAAGACACTGAGCTATTGGATATCTTACCTGATGAGAGCATTTCCTCAGACGAACGGCTCACCAAGGAACTGTTGCGCCTCGATTTAAATAATCTGCTGGCATCCCTACCCCCTATACAACGAGAAATACTAACTCTACGTTTTGGGCTAGAGAATGATCATCAACTGAGCTTAACTCAAGTCGGCGATCGCTTAAACTTGAGCCGAGAACGAATCCGTCAGCTTGAGCATAAAGCTTTAACAATTCTCCGTCGTCAGCGAAGTGACATAAAGGAGTATCTTAATTAATTAATTAGAATTAACTCACGCTCAAGTTGTCGAATAGGAGAGTATGAGCAAAACCCGCTACTCCAAAGACTGGAAACAGATCGCCACTGCTGTAAAAGATGCCTCCAATTGGGGCTGTACTAAGTGCGATCGCCTGTGCTTGCGCCCTGGTGAGAAACCATCAGAGCTAACTCTATCCCAACGCCGGGTTTATAACCTCCAAGTACACCACTACAACTTCGACCCATCTGATAACCGAAAAGAAAACTTGGGCTGTCTTTGCAGTGGCTGTCACCTTTACTATCACCGATTCGGACGAGGCAATATTTCACCTGGGCAATTATCCCTGTTTCAATCAAATGGTGCATGAATATATTGCTATCTAGAAACTATCCTTATAAACAGAACACCGATTACAGAGCCGATGTCCAGCAAAATTATCGATGTCCGAGAGTACACCGTCAGAGCGCACAAACGGGAAATTCACACTCGCGTTTTTAACTTCGTATGCAAGCAGTGCGAACAACCGACCCAAAGAGAAACTTTTGGTGTGCGACCGCTTTACTGTGAAAAATGCCGCCCTCCTCAAGCACCTAAGCAATCGAAAGTAGTCCCGATAGGCAAGAGGAAACCCACAGCTATGAACTACAAGAGTGGGAAGGATATCGCTGGGTGATTTTTTGCCTCAATGTTAAGAGCGATCGCTAAATATCAGATACGGGTTTTGGTTAACATAGAAATTTCACCTCCCAAGAAATAAAGTATGCCCAAGACTTGGAACATCAAGATAGATAACTATTTTCAAGCCAATCCCAATTGCATCATCGCCACTGCTCATGTAGACTCGTTCCCCACAGACCTCCCCTTAGAACCCAACATCAGGGAACCAAACCGCAAAAGCGCGACCTACAGACAAGTCTTCGACTCACTGACAACCGAACCCGAAAAATTCTTCTCTCGTCACAGCGGAATCGTTCTGTCAGCTAATATTGCTAAACCTGTCAAGAACAAAACTGAACTAGAACTGGAGATTTTAGAAGCTAACGAGGGGGGCAGTGATGGGATTATCAACGGTGGTCACACAGTTTTAGGGTTTGAGCAAGCGAAAAATTACAACTATAATTTAAGTCAAGCCAGAGTAAAAGTTACCATCCATATCGGACTCTCGGAAGACGAGGCTAAAGATATAGCCTTGGCCTCCAACACCACAACGCCAGTAGATTCTCGCTCCAAAGTCAACGCTAGGGGTGATTACAAATTCATCAAGCAGTATTTAGCCCAGTTAGAACAGAAAGAAGATAGAAAATTCCGCATCGCTTATTATCAAAACCAAAGCGGCGCTCCCAGAAATGCCCAGTGCAATGTAACCCATTTGCTGAAGTTGATTAACTGCCTCGATAGAAATAGATACAACCCCGACGGCAATAAACGAACCAAACACCCAGCAGGGATGAGTCCCCCATCTAACATCACAGACACGGAAAGGGAAAGATTAACCGCCTTACTGCCTCTGCTATCTCAAGCTCTGTGGATAGAGCAAAGACTCTACGAAATAATCCAAGACTATATCAGCAACCCCAGAAGAAAGGGTGTTAACGATCTAGCATCAATTGATATACGTAAGACTACATTGTTGCCTGACAGTAAGTATTCATTCGGGTTTGGTGCGCCAACTGACTTGGCACTACCGATAATCGCATCATATCGGGTATTTCTGGATAAAGACTATAAATGGATTCTGCCGTTTAACGAATTCGCCGAAGACTTTTTGCAACACCTGTGGACGAACTACTTCCGCAAATACTTGGTGTCGGAGAAAACAGCAGGAAATACAGTCGGGACAAAAATCAGCCGCAATCAAGAGATTTGGGAAAGTTTGTATATCTCAGCGCAGAGTTATCTAAATCAGCACTTGATGAAAATGGTTAACTCCAGTAAGGCAGAGTCAGAATCCAAGGTGACACAAGGTACAAAAGCGCGTTTACAAACAGGTAATAAATAATAGCAAGCTGTCGTACATATAATTTTCCAGGGCATTAGAGAGTTAGTAATTGTTGCAGACCCTAAAAAGTGCAAGTTATATGCGCGACAGCTTAGAGAATTCTTTGAGTTAACTTATCCAAGGCTTAGAATTATTTCGATGAAGCTCTACAGCAATATCAAACGACTCCCATCTAAGTGCAATACCCGTGAATGAAATTATCAAACGGCTTGTGGGGGAAGGATTTCTAAATCTTTTTCCAAGTCTCTGATAACAGATTTATGTAATGAATTTTTGCGTTTAAATTTGGACATTTTGATTTTGACAACACGGGGATTAATACGTTTTCGTCGTGGGCGGTCAATTTCAGATTCGGAAATTAAGCGCAATAAATATTGATGTTGAAGCTCCCTGAATCTAAAAGAAAGATGGCTGATAAACTGAACTATATCTATAAAAAATTGCAAAGATTCCAGAAAACTGATGAGTAGAGGGTTTTTATTATATTCATTGGCAGATTGGTACATTAAATCACGGAGCAAATTATAACCAATTAACAAAGCATAAAGTTCTTGTTCAACCAAATCAGATGTTTTACTTCGGAAAACAGTTGGCATTTGTCCCTTGAGCGTGGCACATTGATGGGTTTTAATTTCGCGGAAACTAATTTCAACCTCCCATCTTTGATGGTAATGAATGACTAATTTCTTAGCAGAAATATCAGAGTCGAGAATACTAGTAACTAACCGACAAGGACGGAATCCGGGAATTTGATATTCAATGACTCGGACAATCAGGGTTTCCTTATGCCATTTTTTAGGTTGTTCTGTAGAGTTTTGTATATCGAGAATCTTCCCCTTAATTTCTGATAAATAGCTGCCATCTGGATATCTGAAAATCTGTCCATTTGGTAAACGAGAATCAGAGACAATAGGTAGCTTAACACTTGAACTTACTTTGATTAAAAAATCGCATTCTTTTGCACGAATGGTGAAAATAGTTGTAAAAGAATATAAGCCAGCATCTAATAAAAACAATAAGTTTTTCTGACTAATTTTTGTCAATAACTTAGTCATTAAACTCCTCTCTCCAGTTCCTTTACCTTGGCTTGAACCATATGCGAAGTCTAGGATAAGACGTGTTGATGCTGATAATAATGTTACCATTCTCAGCATGGGAAAAGCACTTTCTCCTCGACCAGATTTCGACTTACAAAATTTATCACGATTACTCTGAGTATCAGGTGTAGTACCTGTAGAACCATCAAATATTACTGTAGTCCATTTCTCAAAGTCAGGTTTCAATCTTGTAAAACTAGCAGTCAGTTTGTTAAAGATTACTTGAAAAACTGTTAAGCCTATACGAACTCTGGCATGGGTTACAGTGCCTTCAGCGATAAGTCTATTTGGCAAACAACAGGACAACCACCTTAATCCAGATATTATCCAATCCATGACTCCTAAATAACTTAAGTCACGGCGGATAGTGGAAAGAATCACGAACAAAATGATAAAATTTGGTACTAGAATTGTTCCTTTACGGCATTTAATTGATGGATTACTCGCCAAGGATTCTTTGATGATAGTTGATAACTGTGAAGCGATTGGTTGTAGATCATATTCATCTGTAAATTGAGCAAGTAGCTGATGATGTTCTTTTTGAATTCCCATATAAAACTTTCAATTGGGACTTGAATTAAACTCTTATTAGGTTCAAATATTCCTCAATATTTGTCAATGTATATACACAAAATTTCTTATCCCAGTAAATACTGTGAGAATAAGGGGAATCTATGTAATTTAGCAATTGTGACACGTTACTTTGGATGATATTTATTTTATTTATAGGTAATAATTAAGTGTTATTAAATTAACCCAATAGATTATTGAGTTATATTGGGTTTGGAAAAATATGTTTTTTTATATCTTACAATTTGCAGATTTAATATTAGTAATAAGTCGTCGGATATTAATTTCATTCACGGGTATTGGACTTAAACCTAGTCGCGGTGCTAGGTTTTCATCCGGCAATGCAAGGAGTTCAACTTGGGGCTGCTGGTATGGGTGCGCTTGTCTTCTTTGTTTGGGTTGACTGTTGTATCTGTTTGATGAAATAGCCCGTTCAATGAGTTCCAGCTTTTTGGTAATCATCTCTAGTTTGGTTTCTAGCTTCTCCTCCAACTGCAAAACTGATTTACTGCTTGGGGCAACATCGATATCAATATTGCTATCAAACTTGGATATCAATTCTTCTAAGCCTTGCAGCAAGGCAATTGTATGACCTTGACGATGCAGCCGCGATAGTTCTTTGACTGCTGGAATTAAGGCAGTAGGAACGCGAATCATTTCGCTTGGTGGGGTCTTGTCGTCAGCCATTTGATATCAATTTTGATAGCAGTGAACTGATTGTAAAGTGAAAAGCGATAAGGAGCGTAGTTTACCGCCGCAGGCATCGCTATTTTCAAGCGTTCGCGTTCAGCGTCTCGTAGAGAGGAAACTTGAGCTTTAGGGGGGAGCGCGGAGGCGTTAGCGGAGCTGATCGTAGATATCGCCTCATAAATGCAAATGACTTATGGCTGCACTAAAGACAAGATGATGCCAACCAGCGAACCCAAAAGTAACACCATACTGCTGAAAGAACTAATGCCAAAGCCAATCATTCGCTTTTGGGCCGCCTGATAGTATCCCCAAGCGTAGGCAATTCGACCCACAAGCCAGATAGCACCAAGAAGCGGCCCCCACAATGGGCTGACGTAGAAAGAAAATAACCATAAAGCAGGCAGGAAGAAAACCATTTGCTCTAGGGTATTTTGCTGAACGCGCAGCGCTCGTTCAAAGTCGGCATCTCCTGTCATTTGAGGAGGTGGTACTTTATACTTAGCTCTGGCTCGACCAACATTAATTGTGATGACCAGGTAGAGCAGCAGTGTCAAAGCAGTTATGAGACTAGTCCAAGGCGACATATTTTCCATCCTCGCGTACCAAAAAAGTATAGTGCTTTAGTTTCATAATTGAGCGTAGTTTACCGCACAACGACCGGCTCACAACGACCGGCTCAGTGCAACGCAGTGACCACCGCAGGCATCGCCTCTTCAATTTCAAGCGAGGAAAGTAGGATGGCAGCAAGCTACGCTCTTATAGTCAAAATCTGGACATCCCCTCAAAAATGGTGATGATTAATTTAATCTGCAATCTTTTTCTAAAATTTATGCGCTTAATCAATCATTTTCAGGCTTTGGTTGTTGCCACTGGGCTAATTGCTCTGTTGGGATGTTCGCCAGCACCAAGCCAGCCACCAACATTAACTCAGTCGCCAACACCGACAACAGAAAAACCATTACAGCTAACGCCGATTGTACCTACTAAATCCTCAATAAGCCCTCACCTGCTTTTGGGAAATCCCAGCAGTGCAACTCCCACAAAGCTTACACCTGATAATTACCTCATGGCAAAAAACCAGTATGCACTCTCCTATAACCAAAGCAAAGGGACTGCTAACTGGGTAGCTTGGCAGTTAAATAAGTCATGGCTGGGTGATGCAGAACGCCAAAATAACTTCCGCCCTGATAATACTTTGCCTGCGGGTTGGACGCGAATAACTCCCAGTGCTTACACAGGCTCAGGTTACGACCGAGGCCATATTGCACCATCGGGCGATCGCACCAAAACGGTAGAGGATAACACCGCCACCTTTTTGATGAGCAACATGATGCCCCAGACACCGGATAATAATAGAAATACGTGGGGAAACTTGGAAGACTATTGTCGAGGACTGGTAAACCTTGGAAAAGAACTTTACATTGTTGCAGGGCCTTTTGGCAGTCAAGGCGAACCCCTAAAAGGTAAAGTGACGGTTCCCCAATCAACTTGGAAAGTTGTTGTTGTATTAGATAGCCCTGGCTCTGGACTTAATGGTATTACTGCTAATACTCGCGTCATTGCAGTTAACATACCCAACCAAGAAGAATTAAATAATGATTGGAGAGCTTACAAAGTCAGTGTTGACCAACTCGAAAATTTGACAGGCTATGATTTTATTTCTAATATTTCACCAAATATTCAGGAAGTTATTGAAAGTAAGGTAGATTCGTAAACAACTCAAGTTTCAATAACCTTAGTAGAAATACCCGCTAAATTTCCAGTTGGGGTTTGACCAACAATATAAGCATCAACCTCTTTGTTACCGAGGCGATATACTTGCAAATTGTTTAGGTTTTCTTTAAGTGTCTGCACAAGAGTTTGAAATCGTTTGACAGTTACTTTCTCTTCTTCCTCATGCCAATCTTCTTCTGTCGTTGCTACACTAAAAAAATCGTCAACCCCCTCGACTTGAACGGGTGTATCTTGAGGATGATTTGTCAGTTTTAAGACTTTTTCAGGCGTTGCAGGTGCAATATCTGACCACAAGAAAACTTCAAAAGGGTACTCAGACTCACTCATCATGAGTAAACCATCAGCTGCTGTACGAAGTTGGTCTAGGATTTCTGAATTGGTTTTAGCCATAAGCACTTAATAGAGCGATCGCCTATCATCAGCATTTTCTTAGAGGAAACTTGCACCTCACTCTTGTATCATCCCAAAAGCTGAAGTTGCTGCTAACTTGCCCTACACAGTATCATCCATCCAACCACACTCACAATCCCAATGCACCCGCGCTGACCAGTCCCGGTCAAACTCATACCCGCACCTGGGGCATCTACCTGTAAACATAGGATGCCAGTCAATTAGTTCTAGCTGCTGCTGTTGCGTCAATCGCTGTTGTGGTTGCAGTATTAATTCACCGTTGTAGTAGCTGGCCCCTTCCGGTTCCCACAGTTCTACAGGTTCAATGTCGGGGTCTTCTCGAAAGTCCAAACAACTGTTCCCCTGTGGCCCTGCTGGGTGAACGGCACAGACTATGTGGGGGTTATGGGCATACAGGAGACAGCGATCGCAGTCGGGTGTTTTGGGCATGGGTTAAATGAAAAAGCGATTTTAAGACTACTTTTCAACACTCCATAGAGGTTAAACACGAATAACTTAGTCGCGGCTCTTTAGCATTTGGCAAATAGCTTGACAAAACAAATTATATGGACTACG
>Ga0209181_10009425_pt1 | contig 12830 bp, 11 predicted proteins | sample MAT05_FD_187208 | JGI IMG/M metagenome (GOLD analysis project Ga0209181, IMG submission 187208) | Freshwater microbial communities from Lake Fryxell liftoff mats and glacier meltwater in Antarctica - MAT-05 (SPAdes) (version 2) | ecosystem: Environmental > Aquatic > Freshwater > Ice > Liftoff... | reverse complement strand
TGGGGCGAAGGCAAAGATAGGACTTGTCATGTCTCTCTCCTCAAGTCTTTCGATCAGTTGTGAGAGCCCGGCACACACGCCGGCGAAGGCTTTCAACTTGCGCAGCATATCACACCCTAACCTTCTGTCAAGAAATAGTTCAGATCACCGCGAATGCGAGATATCGCCGCAAAGTGCCTTGCATCTTCCGGCGGTCTTCCACACCTTGACCGTCCGCGTCATCCCGACTCGCCAGGAGAACGTGATCGTCGAAGTGATTCACGGTCGACGAGGATCGTCGGCGGTCGAAGTGGATGGAGCGTGGGTGTCGTGTCGAAGCGCAAAAAAGCCCGGCCCGAGCAGATGCTCGGGCCGGGTCGATGGCGTGGATTTTGTACGCCGATGCAACGCCCGATCAGCGACGCTGGCGGCGCGCACCCACCAGCCCGCCCAGCGCCAGCAACGCGGCCGCGCCAGGCGCCGGGATGATCGTGATGATCACGCCGTAGTCACCGTTGGGGTCGGTGTTGTCGCCGTACTCGCTGTCGACGGCGCTGAAGTACAGGTACGCGGCACCGGCCGGGACGACGACCGTCACCCCGGAAGGGAACACGGCGGAATCGATCGTCGTGTCCTCGGGTATGTCGCCTCCCGTGACCGGGAACACATAACCCGGCCACGCGGCTGCAACAGCACCCGGCACACGCGACGTGTTGGCAAAGCCCGAGTACGGCAGGATTACGCTGCTCGAGCTAAAGACCGCGCAGGTGTTCGTGATGGTGTCGTTAAAGCCGGTGCCAAAGAAAGAGAAACCGCCAACTTGCTGCAGGTTGATTATGGTGCCGGGGGTGATCCCCAGCGATGCAAGGCTGACGGCCACTGGCGTCGTACCACTCCCAGAGAGTTCATCAAAGTACGTCGCGTTGGGATTGATCGACACGAAGGCCGCCTCAGCCTGCGAAGCCGTGAGCGATAAGCCGGCGACCGCCACCAGAACGGGGGCCAAGTCAAATATGGAACGGTTCATGTGTGTCTCTCTCCGTATAGAGGGCTTACGCCCGTCGATCACCGCGCGACAGCACACGAAGGCCCAACGCGCGACGACAAACACATTGTAACGCGTCTCGCCGTCGCCGCAAGGCAAATGCAGGATATAAAGAACGCCGCGGCAAAATGGGCAACGCGCCGTCGCTTTGGCAGCCGTGCCACAGCCCACACCCGCGACAAGCGGCGGTTGAGTCGCAAACACACACAACCCGGGCGTGTGCTCGGGTCGTGTAAGTGTCAGTGAGATGCTCAACGTGAATCGGGCGAGCGATCTGGCCCGTCCGCGCCCGATCAGCGGCGACGGCGACGCGCTGCCGCCAGGCCGGCTAGACCGAGCACCGCCGCGGCGCCCGGGGTGGGAATGACGCCGCCCGAGACGGTCACCATGTCAAAGCGATAGTTGCCCGCGGCACCGGTATACACCTGCGGGCCCGCGTTGGCACGCTGGAAGGCGGTGTTGGCCGCCTGCGGGCCGTTGGCGTTGGTGAAGTCGACGGGGGAGAAGGCCGAGACGATGCGGAACCCGAAGTTCGCGTTGTCCGCCGCGCCCGCGATGGATGACAAGTTGAAGGTGATCTCGTTCAACCAGCGGTCGTTGAGAGGATTGAAGTCGAGCAGCCCGCCGAGCGACGAGAAGCTCGATCCGTCAAGGGTGTATTGGAACTGCGCGTAGCGCGAGGAGCCGTCGGTCGCATTGATGTCCATGCTCACGACGATGTTCTCCCGATTGACCGTTGAAACGTTGAAGCGCGCCCCTGAGAGAAGCGAGACGGTGCCGGACCATCCGTTGGTCTGGCTGCCGCGGACCCGCCAGGCCTGGTTGGACACGCTGATGTCCGACGAGGTGGGTGTGCCGCTGGCGTTGAGGATGTCCGCGTTGTTCAGCCCGGCGTTCATCCCGACGGGCGCCGCAGTGCCGGAGCCAAGCGAGGGCGACGGAGCGTTGCTCACCCCGAGCGGCCCGTTGAAGTTCCACTGAGTAATAATGGTCGAAGCCTGAACCGTGCCGGTCAAGGCGAGCGCAGCGGCGGCGACAAAACAGTATGCGGTCTGCATTTCTCTCTCCAAGGCGATAGGGACTGCAACCACACGAAGCCACGGCAGCCTCGAATATGGGGTTGGCTACATTGTCTCCTGCCGCGCACTTCGCGGCAACACAAGCACAGCGAAGATCGCGCAAAGATCTGCACGCCATCGTGACGCTGCGAGAAGACCTGCGCGTCTTGACCAAGCGATCAATGCACGTTGCCGCGGCACCCTCGCGAAAACAAAGACGGCCCCGGAGTGACCCGGGGCCGTCGTGGTTATGCGAAGCAAAGTATTTCACCGCATGGGCAGCGCCGATGCGCGCTGCTTAGCGACGACGGCGTGCGGCCATCAGACCACCCAGGCCCAGCAGCGCGGCCGCCCCGGGGGTGGGAACGGCCTGGAACGCCGCGTACTGCACGACCAAGCGCACGTTGCCCTCGAAGCCCGGGCCCATGCTGGCGCGGGCGTCGGCGTTGCCGAAGCTGCGGCTGATGGACACGCCCGCGCTGGCGTCGAAAGTGAAGAGCGAGGCTGAGCCGTTCTGCAACAGCGAAGCGAGGACGTTGTAAGTATCGCTCAGGCCAACGCCGACGCTGTTCTGCGGGATGCCCTGACCGGCGTTGCCGATCACGGTGCCCTCATCGCGGACGGTGCCGAAGTTGTTGAGGCTGATGAGGCCGTTGCCGGCGTTGTTCGCGCCAAATCCATACGCGACGTTGTAGTTGCCAAGGCCCGCGGGGTCGAAGACGGTGACTTCGCTGCCGACAAGAATGCCGTTGTTGACGTTGCTCAGCCCGCCGAAGCCGAGAGTTGTCCACTGACTGTTAATGCTGCTGGTGATCTGGAAGCGGCTGGTCTGGTTGGCCCCGCCGCCGATGGCCAGGAGCAGCATCTCGTCAGCGCCGAAGCCCTGGCCCACGATCAGAGACGCGCTGATGGGGACATAGACGACCTGGTTCAACGCCGCCACGCCGCCGGCGTCCGGGAAGGCGTTGTTCCAGTTGTTGATGCTCGCGGTGCGGCGTTCAGTCGTGGTGCTGGAAAAGTTCTGGCCAGCGGTTGTGCCGTTGCCGCCGAAGTTGAAGAAGCGGGTGCCGCTGGGCCCGGGAGGGCTGCTGGTGCCAAAGTTGCCGAAGACCTGCGCTTGCACATACTGCTGCGACGATTGGTCGCTGCCATCGAACCACGGCGTCGACTGCTCATCCATGATGCCGAAGCTGGTGTCATTGAACGGCCCGTTGGTCTGGCCGTCAAACCCGCCGCGCCCAGTGCCGACGGTGCCGGTGTCGTACGAGCCGCCCGCGATGGGCTGCCAGCTCCAACCGCCGGGAAGGGTGGTGCTGGTCGGCTGGGCCAATGCCGAGCCGGCACACACCATCACGATCGCGGCCACGGACGACATCAAGACGCCTTGCGGCGCGCGGGTACGGAACAACGCACTCTGCATATCTCTCTCCTGGCGGGCATTTCGCCCAAGTTTGGTCGCCGTTGCCACACGCGATGGCGTGTGCTGGCGATTCCTGCGAGCAAGCATACACGCGCTTCACAGAGAAATCACCCATTCAGGGCGGTCATTTTGGACGAGACCGGGCCAAGGCTCTCCGGGCTGTTTCGATTTGGAGCGCGGGCGCGATGGCACAGTCGCGGTCAGATCCGCCGCGCGCCCAAGCTACCGACGGGCACGGCGGGCATGATCATGCTGGCCCCCCACTGCCCACCCCGCGTGGCTCAGCAGCGCGTCAAGACGGAGCCTGTCCGCACACGCCGCGCAGAAAGGTGCGGGGTGGGAAGAGGTGACGGGCGAATGGGGGCGGACGCGGCGGGAAGCGCAGGCGTGTCGGACAGAACTTTAGGTTGTACGAGCAAGACATCAACGGCGAGATCTGCGCAAAGTTCCTGCGGGCACTCTTGCGTGAGGTGCGTGGGCCGGTGACGCTCATCTGGGACGGGCTGGATATGCATCGGGCACCGGCGGTCAAGGTGGTGCTAGCCCGCTGCAGGCGTGTCGAGGTTCACCGCCTGCCCTCGTGCGCCCCGGAACTCAACCCGGGCGAGCCCATGTGGGGCAATGGCAGAGGCGTCAAGCTCCGCGGCATCATCCCCGACGACGGCGACGACCTGAAGCTCGAAGCCCACATCGCCCTGAAAGACATCGCCAACGACTAACCCCTCCTCCGATCCTTCTTCGGCGCCACCCCCCTCTCCGTCCCGGGAGTTACAAAGTATGTCACAGAATTAGGCAGCGCTCAGTATGGACGGGACAACCTCTACTTTCCACCAGCGCGTGATCCGCCGCCTTGCGTCTTGCCTTTGCTCACAAGTTTCACGCGCCGCACCAGATCGTCGACCGGATACACTCCTCCACCGAGCGTCTATGGCACTGCCCCCGCCCTGTGCAGCGTGCACAGACGTGGCAAGCCGGGTGCGCGACCTCTGGGAGCCGTTCCGTGCAAGCTGGCTTTGGACTCGGACGTCTTCATCACCTCATCGGCAGCCAACAGCGACAAGAGGTTGTTCTCGGCGCGATCGATGCCGGGTTTACACACTTCGATCTCGCTCCTGCCTATGGCGACGGGCTGCTCGAAAAAGCCTTCGCCAAGGCCATCGGCAACCGCCGCGAGGGCATCACCATCGCGACCAAGTTCGGAATTCCCTTCCGCCCCATCGGCGAGCTTCCGACCCCCATCTATTTCGCCCTCCGGGCCGCTGGCAAGCTCCTAAAAACCTCCTTCGGCGCCCAGTACGACCGACGCGATTTCACTCCAAAGGCGGCCACCGCTAGTCTGGAACAGTCCCTCCGCCGCCTCCGCACTGACCGCATCGACCTGCTGCTGGTGCACGAACCGCAGAACCTTGAGCAGTTCCGCACCCTTGGCGACACCTGGAGTGAGCTTGAGCGCCAGCAGCGGCTCGGCAAAGTCCGCAAGCTCGGGATCTCAAGCCTCGCCGAGCTGCTGCTCGATGCAGAACGCCACAACCTCATCCCCGCCAGCGCCGTCCGCATGATCCCCATGTGCGATGCTACCTGCGCCCAGCCCGAGGAGTGGTTCCGCACCCGCGAGGTTCTGGTCTTCAACATCGTCAAGCACCTGAGCAAGCAACTCGGCCCCGGCCGGATCAATACCCACACACTCATCCAAACCTTCGCGAGCACCCTGCCACTGGCCCGACCCATTTTCGCGACCCACAACCTCGCGGAAATCAAAGCCATGGGAGAAGCACTCGCCTTGATCGCGGCTAATCCCGCCCTGCGAGGAGTGATCCGATGAACGAGCCCGCCCCGACACTTCCCGGTCAATCGCCGCAGTCCTCTGTGCCCACGTCTCAGTTCGATATCTGCATCATCGGTGCTGGCGCAGCTGGCCTGCTCATCACCGAGATCCTTTCTCGCCGCACTGCCCTGCGCATCTGCCTGCTCGAAGCAGGACCAGATCAGTTCCGCGACCGCACCGAGCCGTTCCAGGTCGAGAATCTCCGCAGAGAGCACAGGGGCGTCAACGAAGGCCGCGTCACCGTCTTCGGCGGGGCCACCAACACCTGGGGCGGCGGCCTGATCCGCCTCTCCGCCGCTGATTTCGAGGCAATCGACGGGCGCCCCGACACCGCTTGGCCCATCGCCTTCGAATCTCTCGTGCCCCATTACCAAGCCGTCGAAGCCATATTCGGCATCATCGCCACGACAGACACCGACGCCAACATCTTCTTCGAGAAACCCGACATCCGTGTCCGCCGCCGCGACATCTACTGCCTCCCCTTCCGAAGCAAAAACTTCGCCCATCATTTCGGACCTACCCTCCGCTCTCGCGGCAACGTCTCCATCCGCTGCAACACCGCCATCACGGACATCAACCCCGGCCCCGACGGCCGCATTACAAGCCTGGATGTGCAGACCGTCGGCCAGCCCCCCGAGCGCATCGCCGCGCCACACTTTGTTATAGCCGCCGGCACCGTCAACTCCAACCTGCTGGCCGCCCGCGTACTTCAGGCCTGCGGCCGCGCACCCGCCACCGCAGATCTCGGCCGCTACTTCCATGACCATGTATCGTTCCCCATCGCCGAACTCAAACCCAAATCTCAATCCGCCTTCTCACGCCGCTTCGGCTACCGCTTCACCCGCCACCTCATGCTTGGCGAACACTTCGATCTCGAAACCAAAGGCTCCCGCATCCCCGGCGCTTTCCTCCACCTTGGCTTCGACACCAGCGGATCCTCCCTCCTCCGCCCCATCCGCGTCGTGCTGAACGCCATCCAGCAGCGCTCCCTCAAGGGCCAGCAGTGGTTCACACTTCGCGAGCTGGCCGCCATGTTGACTGGCCTACCCAAACTCGGATTCATGCGATACTTTCGCGGCAGGCTGTTCCTCGATTCCGGCACCAAAATTTTCGCAACGCTCGACCTTGAGCAACTCCCGCTTCGCCAATGTGACATCACAAAACGCGGCGATGCATACACCGCAACCTGGGAAGTCAGCCCTGAGGACTTCGCCACCGCCGCCCGCTACATGACTGAGTGCCGCGAGATCCTCACCAAACTTCAGGCCGAGGCCGACTTCGACATCCAGCATCTCGCACCAGATCCCAAAGCAGACTATGACGGCTTTGTGAAGTACATGGGCAGCACCCTGTCTGACACGCTCCACGGCGCCGGCGGCCTGCGCATGGGCACCGCCCCAGACTCTCCGGTCGACCCGCAGCTCCGCCTCGGCGGCCTCAAAAACGTCTACGTCGTCAGCACCGCGGTCTTCCCCCGCGTCGGCACTTCCAACCCCACCCTGACCATCCTCGCCTTGGGCCACCGCCTCGCCGAGCAGCTCATTGAATTGAACAAGGCCGCGCGAGTGTGATTGCGGGCGTGCCGCAGTCCGCCCCGGCGCTGCGCTCCCATCCCGGGGCGATCGCCCAATGACCAGTTCACAAGCCAAGCTCCATCTACGGCAGCAGACTCGCCTCGCATATTTAGCATAACTTAATCAATCCCTGCGGAAACCGCGCTCCTGGGACGCCGCAAGAGCCGGTCAACTTGAACGCGACCGGTCCGGATCTCTCGGGGCTGTTTCCGGATGAGACGCTACCGTGTGAGAGTGCCCAGGCGGTTGGTCGTGTGCTTGGCATCGCGGGCCTAGCCACGCGATCGCCTGCCCCTTGTCGGATCCGCCGCGTTGCGCACGGGACCGACCGGCACGGCGGGCACGACGGGCACAACGGGCACAACGGGCACGGCGGGCACGGCGGGTACGGCGGGCATGGCGGGCACGGCGGGCACGGCGGGCACGGCGGGCACGGCGGGCACCGACAAGCACGGCGGGCATGATCATGCTGGCCCCCCACTGCCCACCCCGCGTGGCTCAGCAGCGCGTCAAGACGAAGCCTGTCCGCACACGCCGCGCAGAAAGGTGCGGGGTGGGAAGATGTGACGGGCGGATGGCGGATGAGGCGAATGCGCGGACGCGGGCGCGGGGGGACGGGGCCGCGTGAGTGTTGAACGCCAACAAAGACGGCCCGAGCGGGTGCGTGGGGGCCGTGTAGGTGATGGTGTGGATGTTGAACGTGGAGCGGGCGAGGGCGTGGACATCGCCGTGTCCGTCTACCACCCCCCGCGTTCTCCGAGACGCACTGCCGCGCCGACGCGCACTTGACTGGGCGCACAAGGGGGCGTGCAAGGGCGCGATCTTTACTTGCACGGGCAAGACCAACGTTGGGCGGGGCCGGCGCGTTCAAGGGCTCTGCATCGGGTGAAGTGCTCTTCCTCGGTGCGACACGCTCGAAGCGTGGCAACGGCCCCGGGGGGGATGACGACTGGGGGATCACGTTCCGGCTCGCCCCCCAGCCGCCAGCCCCAACCAGACCGGCCTCTCGATTGGCAGCATCAGCGGCATCAGCAAGAAGGGCCGGGAGTATCGGTGAGGATGGGGGGCAGAACGGTGAGTCCGCTACCCCGAGGCGGAGGACAAGGGCTCGGGCGCGATCATCAAGAAGCCCCCCACACATTGCCGCCTATGTCGAGCATGGGTATGAAACGCACACGGCCCGAGCAGGTGCCCATGCCGCATGAGTAATGCAGCGCTCCACCGCCGCACTCACCGCCCGGGAAGTTGTCGAGCTCGCTGCACGGCAATCGTGTCCTGTGGCATCGGTGATTTTAGGAACCGCTGGGGGCGGCGACAGAAACGTGACGCGGGATCAGTTTCGGTACACTATCGTGTGTAAAGCACTTTGCTTGTGCACGCGTGAAGCAACCGCTGGTTGCCCACGAGCGAGCGCCGAACCGATCGGGAGGTCCTTTGAGTCTCTTCGCGCTCGTGAGCATCTTGATTTCGCTCGCGGCCGTGTCGAGCTACATCAACTACCGGTACCTCAAGCTGCCGACGACAGTGGGTGTGATGCTTGTGGCCCTGATCGCCTCGCTCGTGCTGATCATCGCCGGACCCTACTTTGGAGGCTTCCGCGAGGGCGCGGCCCGCCTGGTGGGGCGGATCGACTTTGACCAGACCGTGCTCCACGGGATGCTCGCCTTGCTGCTCTTCGCCGGGGCGATGCACGTGAAGCTCAAGGACCTCGGCCGCGAATGGCTGACGATCTTGCTGCTCGCGGTCTTGGGCACACTTATATCCACCTTTATTGTCGGCGGTCTGAGTTGGCTGGTACTCGGCTGGCTCGGGGTGCCCGTTTCATTCATGCACGCGCTGCTCTTTGGGGCGATCATCTCCCCGACCGACCCGATCGCCGTGCTGAGGATCATGAAGTCGGTCGGCGCGCCCAAGCAGCTGGAAGTTCAGCTCTCCGGCGAATCCCTATTCAACGACGGCCTCGCCGTAGTCGTCTTCCTAGTGCTGATTGAGATCGCCGGGATGGGCAAGGCCCACGAGGGCACCGAGGCCCAGGCAATCGATGCGGGCACGGTCGCCATGCTGTTGGTCAAAGAAGTTGGCGGGGCGCTTGTGCTGGCCCTTGCGGCCGGCGCTATCACCTACCGGATGCTCACGCGGGTGAACAACTACCAAGTTGAGGTGCTGCTCACGTTGGCGCTGGCGATGGGCCTGTACGCGCTCGCCGATGCGCTTCATCTCTCGGCCCCGATCGCGGTCGTCATCGCGGGGCTTTTGATCGGGAATCAAGGGCGCGCGTTCGCCATGTCCGATAAGACCCGCGAGCATGTGGACACCTTCTGGGAGCTGATCGAGGGAATCCTTAATGTCATCCTGTTCATGCTGATTGGCCTGGAACTTCTGGTCCTGCCGATCCGGCTGGAATGGCTTCTGGCCGGAGCAGTCGCTACCGCCATTGTGCTACTCGCCCGCTTCGTCAGTGTCGCCGGGATCATCGGGGCCCTACGCACATTCACGCCGCAGTCGCGCGGGGCGATTCGCGTGCTCACATGGGCAGGATTGCGCGGCGGGATCTCGATCGCGATGGCGCTCTCGCTCCCGGCGAACGATTCGCGCAGCCTTCTGCTGACGCTGACGTACATCGTCGTGATCTTCTCGCTCCTGGCGCAGGGCCTGACGGTGGGCCGTCTGATTCGGCGTATCGCGAACCCCGAGGGAGTCGCGCCGACCCCGCCAGCCCCACCAAAATTGGGGCAATGACCAGCGATTCGCCTTCCTCCGGTCCCGCCAGCGCGGCTCTCGCGCCCTCAATCCTTGCCCCCGCGCTCGCGGCCTTTGCTCTGGCGGTCTCCATTTTCTCGTTCCCGGTCGCGATCTTTGTCGTGGCGGTCTCCATTTTTTCCTTTCCGGTCTCCATGTTTGCTCTGCCGGGCTCCATCTTTATGTCGTCGGTCTCCATGTTTTTGTTTGTCCCTGCATGGTCGCGGCTCAAGTCGCCGTCCTTTCTCGTCGCAACCAAGAGTGGAAACTGCGTTGAGACGTTCTTAACGCCTCTTTCAAGTCCCGGCGAGGCCGCGTTCCTGTTTCTGCATCGCGCCCAGGCGGGAACAATGCCATGATGCGTTGGTCTGACGATGAGTCGGCCTGCGCGTCTGCGACCTCTGCCTTAACTGCCGCTGTCGCGGCGGAGGTTTGCACTATGGCGACGTATCCGACAAATCGAGCTGATTTTCTGAAGTGGGCCGAGTCTCACATCTCCGTCTTTGAAAGCAACGCGGCGGCGATCGGGCTGACAGTTGCTCAGGCGGCGGCGTTCAAGACGCAGGTAAGCACGCTGCGCACTCGCACAACGGCGCAGCAGGCCGCGCGCGATGCCGCCAAGGCCGCGACGCAGGCGGCGGGCGATGCCGATTCGGCGACGCGCGAACTCACGAGCGATCTGGTTCGCTCCATCCGCGCGTTTGCGACCAACGCCAACAACCCGAATGTGTACGTGCTGGCGCAGATCCCCGCGCCGAATCCCGGCGCGCCGGTCGCGCCGCCCGGGCAGCCGACCGACTTCAAGGTCGAGCTGAACTCGAACGGGTCGATCACTTTGAAGTGGAAAGCGAAACACCCCGAGGGCTCGGACCGCGTGGTCTACTTCGTGCAACGCAAGCTCATCAGCGAGTCCGCGTTCGCGCTCATCGGCGGCAGCGGCGAGAAGTCGTATCAAGACGACACGCTGCCGATCGGTATTGACGGCGCGACGTACATCATCACCGCCCAGCGCGGCAACGTGCAGGGGCAGCCCTCGCGGCAGTTGACCGTGACCTTCGGCTCGGGCGGGCCGGGCGCGATGCGCTTCGGCTTTGCCGAGGCGAACGCGACGGTGAAAAAGGCCGCGTGAGCCGGTTCCGCTGACACAGATGTTCGATGCAGGGGCTGCCTCGGGGTTCGTCCCCGCACCCCCATAAAGACACAAGCAAAGTCGGCCCCGGTTCAGCGATGAGCCGGGGCCGTTGTCATTGCTCACGAACTCTAGCAACCCAATGCCAAAGACTGTTCCGAGCTTCGTCGTGCCCTGCTCACCGCTGCCGCCCCGCCACGGCCTGCTGCTCGCTCGCACGGGCGACGCCCTCGACCCGCCACGTCCTGGATGTCTCGGCCATCGGTGATGCCGTCGCCGTTGAGCTCGCGCGAGCTTTGGGTGATGCTGCACAGATCGTCGATGTCAGCGCGTGCAACCCCCAAGACCGCGGCCGCCTGTAAAAAGTCTGAGGACTTATCGCAAATTCGCTGGCGATCCTCTCGATTCGGGTTAATATCGCAGCGGAGTGTCGTGTTGCCAAGGCAGCGCGCGGTGTCTGTAGACCCCGCCCTGTCATGGAGATTGGGAGGTTTTTCTTTATGCGTATGCGCTGTATGTCGTCTGCCACCCTCGGCGTGCTGAGTCTGCTCTTGTCCGCCGGGGTCGCCTCGGCCCAGGTTCGCCTGCTGACCCTGGCGCCGCGCGCGGGGGACACCACTGTGACGGTCTTTGGCATCTCCGGTGACGGCCTCACCGTCGTGGGTTCTTCAGGAGGTCCTACGACCTTGGCCGCCGTGCGCTGGAACAGTGTCACCGGGGTTTCCACCACCATCCCGTACTCGCCGCTGCCCGGCCGCGGGTTCTCCCAGGCGACAGTCACCAATAGCAACGGCACAATCTTCGGCGTCGGGGCGATCAGTAACAGCACCTTCCAAGCCCGAGCCGTTCGCGTTGCACTGCCCAGCACGCAGGACAACCTGCCGCTGGCCCCGGGCGGAAACTTCTCCTACGTCACCGGAATGTCATCCGACGGCTCGGTGCTCACCGGCTGGGCTGGAATCAATGCAAACGACTCGCAGGCGCGGATGTTCCGCTGGACGCTCGCGGGCGGCTTCCAGGTGTTGCCCATTCCGGCGGGCACCTCTGGCAACAACAACACCGACCTGCGCACGACCCGCTCGGTGTCGGGTGACGGCCAGGTTGTGCTCGGCCGTTCCAACGATGGCATCGGCTACACCTACAACCAGTCCACCGGTGCCAGCACCATCCTGCCGCAATTTGCTCGCCCCGCGGGAGGCCTGCTGGGGACATCGCCACTGAGCATCTCTTCCGACGCGTCAACCATCGTCGGACGAGCCAGTTTCGAGGACGCCTCCAACAACGGCACCATGCCCGTGCGCTGGACCATGGCGGGGATCGAAGCACTCGTCTCGCCCGGGTTTGCCGCGAGCAACGACCTCTCGGCCGACGCGGTCTCGGCCGATGGCCTGACCATCGTGATCAACAACCTCGGCGGCGGCAACAACTCGCTCGGCGCACTCATCTGGCGGGCGGGCACCATCACGCCGCTGCTGACCCTGGCCCAGCAATACGGGCTGAACATCTCCGGCTACCGCCGGCTGGAGGTCATCGGCATCTCTGACGATGGCAACACCTTCACCGGCCGCGCCAATCTGGTGACGGGCGGGAACGTGTCGTTTGTCCTGTCGATCCCGACGCCCGGCGCCACCGCGCTGCTTGGCCTGGCCGGATTGCTCGCGGCTCGCCGCCGGCGTGCGTGATCTCCAACGCTCGTCAACGCAAGCAATGTTCGCTGCGCAGAATCTCTCGACAATGTTTCGATCCCACAGGACCCGAGCGGAGCGCGCCCGCGCCCTGTGGGTGAGCGTGTGCGGAGACGGTTCGCGAATCGCTTTCTTTGAAGAGCAAGGCCAAGCGCCCCCTGCTCACCGAAGGCTCCGGCCGCGCGGCTGGCCTCGTGCAGCGCACCCTCTTCAGCGATCCCGCGCTCACGCTCAAAGGCGGCAGCGACGAAAAGCCCCCACAAGAATCCACGGGTGCATGGGCGGCGCGGTACTCTCCGCCCATGAAGATCCCCTGGGGCATCCTGGTCGCGTTGGTGCTGGCCGCGCTGGTTGGGCTGGGGCTCAACGCGTGGTG
>Ga0209181_10009424_pt1 | contig 12830 bp, 10 predicted proteins | sample MAT05_FD_187208 | JGI IMG/M metagenome (GOLD analysis project Ga0209181, IMG submission 187208) | Freshwater microbial communities from Lake Fryxell liftoff mats and glacier meltwater in Antarctica - MAT-05 (SPAdes) (version 2) | ecosystem: Environmental > Aquatic > Freshwater > Ice > Liftoff... | reverse complement strand
GATTGAGCAGGTGGTTGACATCAAAGCCCACCCATCGCGATAGGTGGGCTTGCGGGGCTGGTCTAAGCCGCCACGCGGTCGGGCCAGCGGGCCTGCAAGTCTGCCGCCCGCCGCACCCGCGGGGTCGCCTTGGGCTCCGGGCAGGTGAGCGTGTACGCCCCGCAGCAGGGGCACGGCCGCGACTCGATCGCCGCCCGCTCGTACTCCGAGAAGTTGCCCATCCGCGGCCAGCTCACCCCGCACGATTCGCACGACACACGCCAACTGCCCACGGCACACCGTCCTGTATTGTGAACCGCCCGGAATATCCTACGGGCGGGTTGTTTCAGTAACTCGGCCGGCCGGATCGCACCGCCGGCGGGAAGCCGCGGAACCCGTGCCCGACCCACACCGTCCACGCCGCCACCGGCACCCCGTCTTCCGTATGCACCACGCGGATTGGGGGTTCGACCCGGTCGAAGACCGCGGCGGCGTTCGGGATTTCGTCCCCGACGTACACGAACGACCGGCCGCGGAACTCTTGCGCGTCGGCGACCGGGTTCGGCCGCCACACGTCGTATTGGCTGTGGCGGTCGGCGAGGGCGAGGCCGAACGAGTACGCCGGCGGGTGGTCGCGGCAGTAGAAGGCGAGTTCGCCGGGGGTCGTCCAGAGCATCCCGGCGAGGGCCGGGTCGGTGCCGGTGTCGCCCTTCACCCGGTCGCGGACGCGGTCGATCTCGGCGGCGAGCGTCCGCCACCCGCGGAGCCGACACGTCGGGTCGAGTTTGCGCAGCGGGGTGGGGTCGGCGGCCGTCGGCGGCCCGGCGAGGCGGGCGAGCGCGGGGCGGGTGAGGGCCGGATACCGCAGCGCGACCGAAGCCGTGACGCCGGCGACGACGGCCACGGCGAGCGCCGCCGCGACGCGGCGGCGGTACGGGCCGGCGAGTTGCGCGCGGACCCACGCCACGGCCAGCACCAACCCGCCGACGTAGGCCGCCGCCGGCCAGTTCACCTGCCCGGCGTTGCGGGCGCTGGCGACCAGGAACACCGCCCACACCGGGAAAGACGCCCACCAGAGCAGTGACAACCCGGTGTCAGTCGTTCGCCGCCACCTGTACCCGGCGGCGACGAAAGCGACGGACCAGAACCCCAGCAGCACGCCGCACTGCCCGGCCGCGAACCCGAGCGGGCCGAGCCAGCGGAACGGCCGCGCCTTCACCCCGTCGCCGACCCCCGCCTGCCCGAGGGCGTGCCGGACCGACACCCAATCGTGCCCGGCATTCCATACGACGATCGGCACGCACCCGAGCGCCGTCAGTCCGAGGAACAGCCAGACGCCGCCGCGCCGGAATTCGGCGCGCCGGTTGACCACGAGGAATCCGACGACGGCCGCGGGGAACAGCAGCATCGGGTACTTCGCCAGCACGCCGCCGGCCGAACACACGCCGGCGAACGCCCACCACGTCGGCCCGCCGCCGGAGACGGCCTTCCACACGCCGACCAGTGCCCAACACCAGCAGGCGAGGAACGGCGGGTCGATGGTCATCACTACGGCCGAAACTGTAATCGGCGGGAGCGTCAGGGCGAGGGCGACGACCGCGAGCGCCGCCCGGCGGCTCTTTAGAACGCCGTCCGACAGCACATAAATCCCCGCGAGCAGGGCGGCGCTCGACAGAACCGCCGGCAACCGCACCGCGAGCATTTCGGTCCCGACGAGCCGGACGCTCAACACGCCGAATAACTCGCAGCTGCCGCGGATCAGCCACGCGACGAGCGGCCCCTTGCTGTAGTAACTCCAGTCGAGGTGCCGCGACCACTGCCAGTAGTGGGCCTCGTCCGGGGCGAGGTCGAGCGGGCAGTCGAACGCGAGGTACGCGAGGTTCAGCACGACCCACGCGCCGATGAGTAGGCCCGCGGCGAGGGCGTAAGGGAAGGGGGGGCGGGCCGCGACTTCCGGGTCATGCGTCACCACGTCGTACCGGACGGCGGGGCGCGGGCGGTCCGGCGTCGTCGCGGGGGTGTGGGAGGTCCGGGTCATGCGGCGGGTCCGTGGCGGCCGCGGCCGGCGACCGCGGATCGCGGCTTTTACGGCGACCGGCGAAGCTGGTCAACCCGAGTCCGCGACGCGCTCCTCCAGCCCCGCGTACACAGCCCGCAACCGTTCCCGGACCGGCACCCCGCGGGTGTAAATGTCGCGCTGCAGCTCGACGTACTCCTCGCGCCCCTCGCGCGTCTCGATCCGCACCGGCGGTAAACCGTACCCGGACAGGTCGTAGGGACTGGCCCGCATGTCCACCACCCGAGCGGCGGCGGCCAGCTCGAACGCCGCGGCCACCACGTCCGACGGGCAGAACGGGGCGATCTTGTACGCGAACCGATACAGGTCCATGTTCGCGTGGATGCATCCGGGCTGGTCGTGGTCGGCCGCGGTCGCGCGGGCGAGCGGGATGCGGTTCCGCGGGGCGGCGGCGGGGGTGAAGAAGCGGTAGGCGTCGAAGTGGGTACACCGGAGCGGCTGGCTCTCGACCACCGCGTCGGTGTCCGCCCGACTCAAGCGGAGTGGGACGTAGGGGTGGCGCACGTGCGGGTCGCGGTAGACCATCGCCCACTCGTGCAACCCGAGGCAGGCGAATGCCGGCTCGCGCGCCCGCGTCGCGTCGAGGTAGTGGATCGCCCACCGGAGGTACGCCGCCCGGTGCGCCGGGAACGCCGCCGCGCGCAGCACCAAACCGCCGTCGCACGGCTCGAACTCGGGCCAGGCGATGTCCGCGGCCTCGGCGGCTTCCAGAATCACATCCGGCCCGGGCGTCCAGCGGAGGAGGTGGGCGGGGCGGAACGAGTAGTACTCGAACAGGAAGTCGTGGACCGGGTGCTTCTCCGCACGGCCGGCCCGCCGCACGCGGTCGTCGGCCATCGGCTTCACGCGCGCCTGGTATGCGGCGCGGGCCGCTTCCCACTGCTGCCGGGCGAGTCGTTGAACTTCGTCGATGCCGTCCGCCATACCCACCCGCTACATTCCGCAGAACCGGGCGACCGCCCGGACCGGATTCCTTCGCCAGGAATCGCCCTCTTCCCCCGGCCATCTTACCCGGGTGAAATAGGTGTGCCACGCCCCGCCCCCATGAACCCGCGCGATGACCCCACCCGCCGACCGCCCGATTCGCGTCCTCTTGATCGACGACCAGGCCATCGTCGGCCAGACCGTGCGGGGGATGCTCGCCGACGAACCCGATGTCGAGTTCCGCTACTGCGCCGACCCGGCGGCGGCGGTCGACGCGGCCAACGACTTCCGCCCGACGGTCATCCTCCAAGACCTCGTGATGCCCGACGTGGACGGGCTGTTGCTCGTGAAATACCTGCGGGCGAACCCCGCGACCCGCGACACCCCGCTCGTCGTCCTGTCGAGCAAGGAGGAGGCGGCCGTCAAGGCGCGGGCGTTCGCGCTCGGGGCGAACGACTACCTCGTCAAGCTGCCGGACAAGCTCGAAGTCGTCGCCCGGGTCCGCTACCACTCGCGCGGGTACACCGCCCTGCTGGAGCGGAACGACGCCTACCACCGCCTCGCCGAGAGCCAGCGCGAGTTGGCCGCCGAGGTCCGGCAGGCGGCCCGGTACGTCCGGTCGCTCCTGCCGCCGAAACTCGCCGGCCCGGTCGCCATCGACTGGGGGTTCGTCCCCTCGACGCAGCTCGCCGGCGACATGTTCGGCTACCTCTGGATCGACCCCGACCACCTCGCCGTCTACCTCCTCGACGTGAGCGGGCACGGCGTCGGGTCGGCCCTGCTCGCGGTGTCCGCCGCCAACCTGCTCGCGGCCCAATCGCTCCCGGACACCGACCCCCGCGACCCGGGCCGCGTCGTCACCCGCCTCAACGACATCTTCCAGATGGACCGCCAGGACGGGAAGTATTTCACCATCTGGTACGGCGTCTACCGCCCGTCCGCCCGAACGCTGGCCTATTGCAACGCCGGCCACCCGCCCGCCTTTCTCTGGGCGGCGGGGGCGGTGGAACAACTCGAAGCCGACGGCCCCGGCGTCGGCATGATGCCGGACATGCCTTACGAGACGCGCACGGCCGCCGTCCCCCCCGACGCCCGCTTGCTCGTGTACAGCGACGGGGTGTTCGAGGTCGAACAGCCCGATGGCGACATGTGGCCGTTCGCCGCCTTCACCGCTCGCATTGAGGCGGAATTCGGCCGCGACGACCTGATCGACCGCCACCTCGCCCACGCCCGCACCCTCCGCGGCGGGGAGGTACTCGGCGACGACTTCTCGATGCTCGAAGTCCGCTTCCCGGGCGTGCCGGGCGCACTCTCCGGGTCGTAGGGGTGGTATGGGTCGGGCGTTCCTGGTCGGTCGCGGAGACGGGGGAAGGGCGTTGGATCGTGTGCCGCGTGCGGGTAGGATCGACCATGCCCTTCGCCACACCCCGGCCCGCACTATGATCCACCTTCGTAACGTCTCCCTCCGCACCAAGCTGTACGCCCTCGTCGTCGGGTATACCGTACTCGTCACCGGGGTGCTGATCCTGGCCGCCGTCCTGCTCCGCACGTACCGCGTCCACGGCCCGGTGTACGACAAAATCGCCGACGACTGGGCGCTTCTCAACGAGACCGACCCGCCACCGCTCAACCTCGGCCGCCACTACCTGATGCTCCAGGAACTGGACTCGCTCACCGACCCGGTCGAGGTCCGCGACACCATCCAGAAGTACCGTGAGTTCGAGGCGACTTACCACGAGCGGCGGGCATACTGGCTCGGGCGGTTGCCCGACGGCGACATCCGCCGCGGGCTGGACGGCGGCTCCCACCCGTCCGCTGCCGAAATCTTCCGCATCGCCAACGACGAGTACCTGCCGCTCCTCGGGAAGGGGCCGGAGGCCCACAAGAAGGCGACGGACATCCTCATCACCCGCATCCGGCCGAAGTTCTGGGAACACCGCCGGGCGTCGGCCGTGTTGGTCGAGAAGATTCGGGCCAACACCGCCGCCGACGAGACCCGGGCGACCGCGGACGCGAGCTTCTGGACCGGCGTGATGACGTGGGTGAGCGTGATCCTCGTGGGGGTCATGGGGGCGGGCGGGTTGTGGCTCGCGGCCGCGATCGTCCGGTCGGCCCGGGCGCTGAACGACCGCGTCCGCCAGATGGCGACCGGGGCCGGCGACCTGACCGCCCGCGTCGCGGTGACGGGGTCCGACGAACTCGGCGAACTCGGGGTCGGGATCAACGCCGTGATCGGCAAGATTCAGGCCATCGTCGTCAAAGTCCGCGAGGCGAGCCTGCAACTGCTCTCGGTCGCGTCGCAGATCGCCGCCACCGCCCGCCGGCAGGAACAGACGGTCCAAGACCTGAGCGCCTCGACCACCCAGGTGGCGGCGTCGGTGCGGGAAATCTCGGCGACGAGCCAGGACTTGGCCGGGACGATGCACGAGGTGAACGCGTCGGCCGGGCACGCCGCCGACCTCGCCACCCGCGGCCGGGACAACTCGACGAAGATGGCGAACGAGATGAAGCGGCTGGTCGAATCGACCGCGTCGGTGTCGGCGAAACTGGGTATGATCCGGGAGAAAGCCGACCGCATCAACGCCGTCGTGACGACCATCACGAAGGTCGCAGACCAGACCAACCTGCTCTCGATCAACGCCGCGATCGAGGCCGAGAAGGCGGGCGAGTACGGCCGCGGGTTCCTGGTCGTGGCCCGGGAGATCCGCCGCCTCGCCGACCAGACGGCGGTGGCCACCCTCGACATCGAGACGATGGTCCGCCAGATGCAGGACGCCGTCTCCTCCGGGGTGATGCAGATGGACAAGTTCGCCGACGAGGTCCGCTCGGGCGTCGGGCAGGTGACGACGATCAACCAAATGACCTACGAGATCATCTCCGAGGTGCAGGGGCTGAGCGGGCGGTTCCAGCTCGTGGCCGAGGGGATGAAGAACCAGGCGGCGGGGGCGCAGCAGATCAACGACGCGATGGGGCAGATTTCCGAAGGTGCCCGGCGGAGTGCCCAGTCGGTGCAAGAGTTCGAGCGGGCGACGGCCCACCTGCGCGGCTCGGTCGAGGGATTGAACCAGGAAGTTTCGCAGTTCAAAGTGTAGTCTCCTCCCGGGACCGCGGGCGTCCCGCCCGCTCCTCAAGGCGTCCGCGGAAACCCCATGCTCGCCCTCACGTTCCAGGTCGGTCCGGAGCGACTCGCCCTCGACGTGGGTCGCATCCACGAGGTCGTGCCGCGGGTCCGACTCGCGCCGGCGGCCGGCGGGCCGGCGTGGGTGGCCGGCGTGTTCGTCTACCGCGGCCGCGTCGTCCCGGTCCTCGACCTGTACAAGTTCACCGGGGCCGGCGAGTGCCCGCTCCACCTCAGCAGTCGTATCATCCTCGTTCCCGACCCGGCCGGGGGCGGCGATCTCGTCGGCTTGCTGGCCACCCACGTCGCCGATGTCCGCGAGGTCGTCGCGACCCCGGCCGTCGGGGCGGGGCCGATCCCCGGCTTGGGGCGGGTCGTCGCCGACGGGAGCGGCGTCCTCCGCATCCTCGACGCCGACCACCTCTTCGCCACCCTCGGCCCGGGGGGCGGCCCATGAGCGCGGCCGTCGCAGCCCTGGTCCGGGAGCGGATCGGCCTCGACCCGGCGTCGCTCGGGCCGGCGACCCTGCCGCGGGCGGTCGCCGGGCGCATGCACGAGCGCGGCATCGGCTCGCCCGAATCTTACCGCGGTTTGCTGGTTGCCGATCCGGGCGAATGGGCCGCCCTGCTCGCCGACCTGCTCGTGCCGGAGACGTGGTTCTTCCGCGGCGGGCGGGCGTACTTCGCCGGGCTCGCCGGGTGGCTGCGGGGTCGAGCGGCGGCCGGCCCCGTGCGGGTGTTGTGCGTCCCGTGCAGCACCGGCGAGGAGCCGTACTCGCTGGCGATGGCCCTCGCGGAAGCCGGCGTGCCGCCCGCCCGCTGTCGGATCGACGCATTGGACTTGTCGGCCGATCACATCGCCCGCGCCGGCGTCGCCCGGTACACGGCGTTTTCCTTCCGCGAGCCGGTCGGCGACCCGCGGGCGAAGTTCTTCCGCGAGGTCGAACCCGGGCGGTGGGAATTGGCGGCGGGGGTGCGGGACGCAGTCCGCTTCCGGCCCGGCAACGTGATCGACGCCGACTTCCTGGCGGGCGAATCGCTCTACGACCTGATCCTCTGCCGGAACCTGTTCATCTACCTGACGGACGCCGCGCGGGAGCGGGCGGTCGCCAACCTCGACCGCCTCCTCGCCGCCGACGGCTGCCTCGGGCTGACCCCGGCCGAGGCCGACCGCCTGCCCGCAACGCGGTTCGTCGCCGACGGGCCGGCGGCGCTGGCGATCTTCCGGCGTGCCCTCCCCGGGACCGCGGCCGTCCCGGCCGCTCCGGGACGGATGAAACTGGCTACGGTACGTCAGCAGAGTCCCGTACCGGCCGTTCCCGCTCCCGTTCAAAAAGCGGCCGGGACGGACGCGGTCCCGGGGGCCGACCCGACCGCCGCGGTGCGCCAACTCGCCGACGCCGGCCGGCTCGCCGAGGCCCGCGCCGCGTGCGAGCGGGCCGTCGCGGCGGCCCCGTCCGCTTCGTTGTTCAGTCTCCTCGGGGCGCTCGACCTCGCCGGCGACTCCCCCGACGCCGCGGCCGAGGCGTTCCGCCGGGCGCTCTACCTCGACCCGGACCACCGCGAGGCGTTGACCCACATGATCGTGCTGTGCGAGCGGCGCGGCGAGGCGGCCCAGGCCGCCGGCCTGCGCCGCCGCCTGGCCCGCCTCGACGGGGGGGCCGGCGCGTGACCCCCACCCCCCTCGCCGTCCTCGCGGCGGACGCCTGCTGGCAGCGGATCGGCGTCTGGGGCGACCGGGCCTGCCCCGAACTCCGCGCCGTCACCCACTGCCACAACTGCCCGGTGTTCGCGGCCGCCGGGCGGCGCTTCCTCGACGCCCCCGTCCCGCCCGACTACCTCGACGAGTGGACCGACCGGCTCGCCGCTCCCGCCGCCGACGCGGGCGGCGGGGAATTCGGCGTGCTCGTGTTCCGCCTCGGCGACGAGTGGCTCGGCCTGTCGGTCGGGGTGTTGGTGGAGGTCACCGGCCCGCGGCCTCCCCACCGCGTCCCGCACCGCGGCGGGTTGCTCGCCGGCTTGGTGAACGTCCGCGGCGAACTCCACCTGTGCGTCCGGTTGGACCTGCTGCTCGGCACCGAACTCCCTTCGACCCCGCCGCCCGGCAACCCGCGGCTGGTCGTGATCCGCCGCGAAACCGAATGCTGGGCGTTTACCGCCACCGACGTGGACCAGGTCCATCGGGTGCGGGAGCACGACATCGTCCCCGTCCCGCCGACGCTCGGCCGGGCTGCCGCCCGGCTGACCCGCGGCGTGTTCGCCCACGGCGGCCGTGCCGTCGGCCTGCTCGACCCGGACCGCCTCTTCACCACGTTGCGGGAGCGGGTCCGATGACGGCGATCGACCCGGCACTGTTCGAGCTATTCCGGGACGAGGTCCGGGCGCACGCCGGCACGCTCGCGGCCGGGCTGCTCGACCTCGAAGCGGACCCGACCAACCCGCAGCGGATCGAGCCGCTCATGCGGGCGGCGCACTCGTTGAAGGGGGCGGCCCGGATCGTCGGCGTCGAGCCGGCGGTGCGGCTGGCGCACGAGATGGAAGACGCGCTGGTCGCCGCCCAGGCCGGGCGGGTGCGGGTCGCGGCGGCCGACATCGACCACCTGCTCCAGGGGGCCGACGCCCTCGCGGGCCTCGGCGCGCTGTCCGACGCCGGCGGCGTCGCCGAGTGGGAGGCGACGCAGGCCGCGACCGTGGACCGGCTCGAACCGATATTCCGCGCGCTGGCGAAGGGGCAGGGGGCTGTCGCAGTCCCGCGGCGGTCCGAGCCTCCCGCGCGCAACCCCGGCCCGGTCGCAACCTCGCCCACGCACCTCGTCGTTTTCGACTGGCCGATCCCACCCCCACACGACCCCGTTTCGATCCCACCCGATCCACTCGCGCGCGGCGACGACCACGGGATGCTCGATGTCTTCTGCGAGGAAGTCCGGGCGCACCTGCTCGTGGTGTCGGCCGGGGTCGCGGCGTTGAAGGCCGGCGAACTCCCGCCGCGCGACGATCTGGTCGAGAGCGTGCGTCAACTCCGCGGGTCGGCCCGGGTGATGAGGTGCCCGGCGGTCGAAGCCACCCTCGCCGGTGTCGCCGCGTACCTGACCGCGGTGCGCGAAGAACGACACGCACCGCCGCCCCCCGCCGTCGGTTGGCTGCGCCTCGCGGTCGATACGCTCGCCGGCGCGATTCACACCGATGCCGACACCTTCCCCGCGTGGCTGGCGTCCGCCACGCCCGCGCTGGAACGAATCGCGGCCACGTTCCGCAACGCCGCCGATGGTACGCCCAAAGCCTCGCCCACGCCGGTGCCATTTACGGCCCCACCGCCGGCTCCGGTATCGCCCGCCGCAACGACCCCCGCTCCTACGCCCGCCGAGGCTGTCGTGCGGGTCACGGCGCGGAGCCTCAGCCGGCTCATGGGGTTGGCCGGGGAGTCGCTCGTGCAGGCCCGCTGGCTGAACCTCTTTTCCGGCGCGCTGGCGGAGTTGAAGAAGCAGCACGAGCAGTTGACTGCCACGCTCGATGACGCGGCCGCCGCCGACCGCCCGCCCGACCACCTCGCCGCGGCCGTCGCCGACGCCCGCCGCCAGGTCGCCGCCTGCCGGGCCGAACTCGCCGGCCGAACGGCCGACTTCGACGACCACGCGGCCCGGGCCGAAGACTTGAATAGCCGCCTGTACCGCGAGGTCATCGCCAGCCGGATGCGGCCGTTCGGCGACGGCGTCCACGGCCTCGCCCGGCTGGTCCGCGACATCGCCCGGTCGCTCGGCAAGCACGCCCGCCTCGTCGTCGTCGGGGAGACCACGGAGGTGGACCGGGACGTGCTGGAAAAGCTCGAAGCCCCCCTCGCCCACCTCATCCGCAACGCCGTCGATCACGGCATCGACCCACCGGCGGAGCGGGCCGCGGCCGGCAAGCCCGAGGCCGGCACGGTCCGGGTCGAGGCCCGGCACCGGGCCGGGATGCTGTCCGTCGCGGTGGCCGACGACGGCCGCGGGGTGAACCTCGCCCGGTTGCGGGCCAAGGTCGTCGAGCGCGGCCTGAGTACGCCCGCTCTCGTCGGGCAGATGTCCGAGGCGGAGGTGCTCGAATTCCTCTTCCTGCCCGGCTTCTCCACGGCGGCCGGCGTGACCGAGTTCTCCGGCCGCGGGGTCGGGCTGGACGTGGTGCAAGATGCCGTGCGGCGGGTAGGTGGGAGCGTCCGCGTCACGACCGCCGCCGGCCGCGGGACGACGTTCGCCCTCCAACTCCCGATCACCCTGTCCGTCATCCGGGCGGTGGTCGTGGAGGTCGGGGGCGAACCCTACGCCTTCCCGCACACCCGCATCGACCGGCTGCTGCGCGTGCCGCGGGCCGAGGTCCGGTCGCTCGAACACCGGCAATTCGTGGCGGTGGACGGGCAGAACGTCGGCCTCGTCCTCGCCGGCCAACTCCTCGACGTGCCGGCCGACCCGCCGACGGGGGCCGACCTGCCGGTCGTTCTGCTCGCCGACGCGGCCGGCAGTTACGGGCTGGTGGTGGACGCCTTCCGGGGCGAGCAAGACCTCGTCGTCCGCCCCCTCGACCCGCGGCTCGGGAAGGTGCCGAACCTCAGCGCCGCCGCCGTCCTCGACGACGGCGAGCCGGTCCTGATCGTCGATGTCGAGGATTTGGTGCGGTCGATGGACCTGTTCATTCAGAGCGGGTCGCTGCGGCGGTGCGAGGCCCGCGCCGCCGGGCCGCCCCGGAAGAAGCGCGTCCTCGTGGTGGACGACTCGATCACCGTCCGGGAGGTCGAGCGCCAGTTGCTCGCCCACCGGGGGTACGACGTGGCCGTCGCGGTGGACGGCATGGACGGGTGGAACCAGGTCCGGGCCGGGCGGTTCGACCTGCTCGTTACGGACGTGGACATGCCGCGGATGACCGGCATCCAGCTCGTCCAGGCGGTGCGGGCGGACGAGGCGTTCAAGACCCTGCCGGTGGTGATCGTGTCGTACAAGGAGCGGGCCGACGACCGCCTCCGCGGGCTGGAGGTCGGGGCGAACGCCTACCTCACCAAGAGCAGTTTCCACGACAACCGCTTCGTCCAGACGGTCGAGGAATTGATCGGCCCGGCGTAGGCGGGCTTCCGCCGGCGTGGCCGGGAGATTACAACCACTGATGACGGAGAACGGAACCGGGGCTTCCCCACATGCGGATCGGGATCGTTAACGACCTGGCGCTGGCCCGCGAGGTACTCCGGCGCGTGGTGCTGTCGGTGCCGGGGTACGCGGTGGCGTGGACGGCGGACGACGGCGACGCGGCCGTCCGCCTGGCGGCCGCCGACCGCCCGGACGCGATCCTGATGGACCTCGTCATGCCGCGGCTCGACGGGGCCGAGGCGACGCGGCGGATCATGCGTGCGTCGCCGTGTCCGATTCTCGTCGTGACCGCGACGGTGCCGGGGAACTTCGACCTCGTGTACCGGGCGATGGGGGCCGGGGCGCTCGACGCGGTCGAGACGCCGACCCTCGGGCCGGACGGGGCCGTGGCCCACGCCGACCCCCTCGTCGCCCACCTGGCGGCGCTCGACGCGGCGGCCGGCGGCGCGAAAACGGCCGGCGGCGCGGCCGGGTCGCACCCCGCCCCGGGTCTGCCGCCGGTCGTCGCGATCGGGGCCTCGACCGGCGGGCCGGACGCCCTGGTCGTGGTCCTCGGCGCGCTCCCGCCCGCCTTCCCGGCGGCGGTGCTGATCGCCCAGCACATCGCGGCCCGCTACGCCCCCGGCCTCGCCGACCGCCTCGCCGGCCGCTGCCGCCTCCCCGTCCGCACCGCCCGCGACGGGGACGCCGTGGTCGCCGGGGTGGTCCTGCTCGCGGCGACGGACGACCACCTCGAACTCGGCCCCGACCGCCGCCTGCGGTACACCCCCGTCCCGCGCGACGCCCCGTACCGCCCGGCGGCGGACGTGCTGTTCGGCAGCCTCGTAGCCCACCACCCGCGGGCCGGAATCGGGGTGGTGTTGACCGGCATGGGCACCGACGGGGCAGGGGGGCTACTCCGCCTCCGGGCGGCCGGGTGGCACACCATCGCCCAGGACGAGGCGACGTGCGTGGTCTACGGGATGCCGCGGGCGGCCGTCGAGGTCCGGGCCGCCGTCGAAATCCTCCCTCTTGCGCTCGTCGGTCCCACACTCGTCGCCCGGATGCGGGTGAAGTCGGCGTAACACGAGAGGTTCCTTGCGCGTCCTCGTCTTCGAGTACCTGACCGCCCACGGAATCGGTCGTGACCCGGCCGGCCCGCTCCACGGTATGTTCCGCGAAGGCCGGGCGATGCGCGACGCGGTGGCCGCGGACTTCCGCCGCCTCCCGGACACGGAAGTCGAAACCGTCGCATTTTCACCCGGTAACGACCCCGAGGGTGAGTTGCGACGGACCGCCAGACGGTGTGATTACGTCGTAGTGATCGCGCCGGAACACGACGGAATTCTGGGCCGCTACTGCCGCATCGTTCGCCAATCTACCGCCCGGCTCATCAACCCCTCCCCCGAGGCCATCGAACTCACGTCCGACAAGCTCGCGCTCGCCCGCCACTGGCGCGACCACGGCGTTCGCACCCCGGCGACGACCGACCGCGTGCCGACCGCGTGCGAGGCCTTCCCGGTCGTCTGGAAGCCGCGCGACGGGGCCGGGTCCACCGCCACGTTCCTCCTGGCCGACGCCTTCGATGTCGCCCAGGTGCGTGCATGCCTGGTGGCCGGGCGGCACAACGGGCCGATGATCGTCCA
>Ga0209181_10009422_pt1 | contig 12832 bp, 8 predicted proteins | sample MAT05_FD_187208 | JGI IMG/M metagenome (GOLD analysis project Ga0209181, IMG submission 187208) | Freshwater microbial communities from Lake Fryxell liftoff mats and glacier meltwater in Antarctica - MAT-05 (SPAdes) (version 2) | ecosystem: Environmental > Aquatic > Freshwater > Ice > Liftoff... | reverse complement strand
ATACGCCATCGAGCCGCTGCGATCGAGCACGAGAGTCGCGCGCAGCTGCGTCTCTTGCTCGAAGCGCTTGATCATGTGCCGGTCGGAGCGCGCGTAGGCGCGCCAATCGAGCAGCCGCAGATCGTCTCCGGGGCGATACTCGCGGTGCTCGACGAAGACGACGCTGGCGCCGCGATGTGGGCTCTTGTGAATGCCGCTGAGCAGCCCCTCGACGGCGCGCCGTGCCGTGAGTATCAGCGTCGATACACGCTGCGCGATGGCCGGATCGAGCGCCGCGCGGCCGTCTCCCGCGCGGCCGTCTCCCGCGCGCCCGGCTGTGCTCACGGCGCGACCTCGCGCAGCACCGTCGCGACGACGTCCGGCGCGCGCACGCCCTCGGCCTCCGCGCGAAAGCTCGGCACCAGCCGATGCCGCAGCACGTACGGCGCGAGCGCGCGCACGTCCTCGATCTCGGCGGCAAAGCGTCCGGCGAGCACCGCACGCGCCTTCGCGCCGAGCACCAATGCCTGGCTCGCGCGCGGACCGGCGCCGTACGAGACGTATTGCTTTACGTAGGCCGGCGCGCTCGCCTCTGCCGGGCGTGTCGCGCGCGCGATCGCGACCGCATGCGCGATGACGTGCGCAGCGGCCGGAACACGCGGCACGAGCTCCTGCAGCGCGAGGATCTCGGCGCGGTCCATCACCGCGGCGGGCGTATCACCGGCGGGCGCGGTCGTGCGCCGCACGATCTCGATCTCTTCGGCCTCGGTCGGATAGCCGACGTCGATCTGCACGAAGAAGCGATCGAGCTGCGCCTCGGGCAGCGGATACGTGCCCTCTTGCTCGATCGGGTTCTGCGTCGCGAACACGAGATACGGAGCCTCGAGCGGATAGGTGTGCCCGCCGACCGTGACGCGCCCTTCGGCCATCGCCTGCAGCAGCGCGGCCTGCGTCTTTGGCGGCGTGCGGTTGATCTCGTCGGCGAGCAGCACGTTGGTGAACACTGGCCCAGGCGAGAAGCGAAAGCGGCGCAGCCCGGTCGACGGATCTTCTTCGAGGACGTCGGTCCCGGTGATGTCGGCCGGCATCAGATCCGGCGTGAATTGGATCCGGTTCGACTTCAGCGAGAGCACTTCGCCGAGCGTCGTGATGAGCAGCGTCTTCGCGAGACCCGGCACGCCGACGAATAGCCCATGACCGCGCGCGAACAGCGCGATCAGCAGCAGATCGATGACCGCCTCTTGTCCGACGATGCGCTTGCGCACCTCGTGGAGGATCCGTGAGCGTGCTTGCGCGAGGGCGGCGACGCGCTCGACATCGTCGGCTGCTGCCGGCGGGATCGCGGCGTCGGGCCGCTCGGATAGGCTTGTCATCTCGGAGGTTTGCGACAGTAGCGCCGGGCGCATCAGCGCGCCACGCCGGAGCGGAGCGCGCGGCAGGCGGCGTCTTCGCGCGCGCGCTCGGTATCGGTCTCGGTGGCGCGCGCCAGATCGCAGTGCGGCGCAGGGTCGAACGGATTGATCCGCAGCGCTTCGCGGAGCGAGGTGCGCGCCGCGCCGAGATCGCCGAGCGCGAGCCGCGCCGCGCCGAGCACCGCGTGGGTTGGCGCGTGATCCGGATAGCGCGAGACGGCGCGAGAGAGCGCGTCGACTGCGCGCTGCGCGTCACCCGCCGCGAGCGCTGCGCGCGCGAGGCGCGACGCGATGATCGGATCGTCGGGCGCGGCGTTGTGGGCCTTCGCGTATTCGGCAGCCGCCGCCTGTGGGCGCTGGCGGTCCCACAACAGATCACCGAGCCGCAGATGCCGACGCGCGGCGTCGACGGCGACGTCGAGCGACTCGTCCGCCTCGCCGGCGCCGCGTCGGAAGTGCAGCGCGAGCACGCTCGGCGGGTCAGCGGGCGGGCTCGGTCGCGCGCGCAGATCGGACTTCCAGTCGGTCTCGAGCTGCGCGAACGTCTTGCCAACGGCGGCACCGAGCGCCTCGCGCGCGTCGATGCCCGCGGCGACGCGGGTGATCGCGTCGCGCAGCTTCGCTTCACCGTAGCGCCGCACGAACGACTCGATGAACGTCGCCACCTGTGCGAACGCGAGCGCTGCATCCTCTTGCGAAGGCAAGCGCGCGATCGACGGATGCAGCCGATCGAACGGCAGCAGATGCCCGTCGCGCACCGCCGCGAAGAGCAGCGCCGCCGATGCCGGATCGAGCGCTGCGCCTGCCGGCGGACCACCGCGCCAGCGCGCCTCGAGGAATTTTGCGATGCCCTCTTGCAGCCACACCGGCGCCCGATCGTGCGACGCGCGCGCGAGCACGAGATGGACATATTCGTGGCCGATCGTGTCCATCCACGGATAGCCGCGGACCAGCGCGCGCGGCGACGTCACCATCAGCCGATCCCACTTGCACAGCGCGACCGTCCCGGTGCGCTCGATGTCCTCGACGCTCAGCGACGACACCCGCGAGAGCGCGCGCGGCGTCGGATACAGCTCGAGCCGCACGGGTCCTGGCATACGCGTCCCGAGCACCACCGAGAGCGCGGCGTCCGCGCCGGCGAGCGCCTCGAAGGCGTACGGCACGAGCACCGCATCGGGCCCCGGCGCGTGACGCACGACGAAGCGACCATCCGGCGAGCGCACCTCGACGAACGTCGCCGTCGCTTCCTGCGTCGACGCGATCAGCGTGCGCAGCTCGCGGCGCTCGGCCAGATCCGGCGCGCGCGGCCCCTGCGCGATCGCGCGGTCGAGCGCTTGCACGCTGGTCGCATATTCGCCGCGATGAAAGCGCAGCAGCGCGAGCTCGAACGAGACGTCGGCGTCGTTCGGATGCCGCACGGCGAGCGGCCCCAGCAACGTGGCGGCCTCCTCCAGCTGCAGCTGCGTGATCAAATTCGCGGCGCGCAGCAGCGTGCGCCCGTCTTCGCCGGGTGGCGCCGCGTGTGCGACTGCAGCGGTCAGCGCGCTCAGCACGGCCATGGCGGCCGCGAGGAAGGGCGCTGCGTGCCACAGCTTGGGCGCGCGCGATGCACGTGAGCGCAGTGTCATCGCAAGATCCGCTCGTAGTAGCGCTCGACGGCGTCTTCCCAGCCGCTCGGCGAGCCCTCGCGCATCGCGTCGAGAATTAACCTGCGGCGCTCGGTCGGTCCGGCGAAGTCTTCGGCGCCTGGGATCTGCACGACTTGGTGAAACGCGCGTCGGCCATCGCCGCCTTCGCCGCCCTGTTGCTCGCCGCTGCGGCCCCCCCCGCCCCCGCCGCTCTGCTCTTGCTCGAGCTGCTCGCGCAGCTCAGCCAGCTTGCGCGCCGCCTCGTCCTGCGCGCGCGCGGCCTCGCGTGGATCGCCGCGCCCGAGCGCCTGCTCCGCGTTCTGCATCTGCTCGGCGGCCTCACCGACGATGCGCTGTCCGTCCGCCGAGAGCGGCGTGCCATCGGGGCCTTCGGCGAAGCGCTGTCCGAGCTGTCCGGCTGCATCTCGCACGCGGCGCTGGCGCGGTGAGTCGCTGCGCATCCCCGCGCGGTCGGCGTCGTCGACGAACTCGCTGGCGCGCGGCGTGGCCTCGTCGATGTCGCGCGAGAGCTCGCCGAGCCCGCGCGCGGCGTCGCGTGCCACGCGCGCCTGCTGAGCGCCGCCCTGGCCGCCGAACATCTGCGCCTCGATCGCGAGATCGCGCGAGAGCTCCTCGGCCTCGCGCTCGGCCTCGCCGGCCATCCGTGACGCCTCGCCGAGATCGCCGGAGCGCAGCGCGTCCTCGGTGTCCCGCGTGCGCTGACGCGCGCGATCGAACATCTCCTGCGCAGACGGCGCCATGCCGCGGCGCTGCAGCCCGTCGAGCGCTCGGCGCAGATCGCCTGCGCGCTCACCGAGCCGCTGCGCGGCCTCGCTCTCTTCACCGCCGCCGCTCGCCTCCGCGCGATCCGCCGCTCGGCGCCGCGCCTCGCCCGATCGCTGCGCGAGATCGTGCTGCTCCGACTCGAGCCCAGCGAGCGCGTCGAGCGCCTCCGCCATCGCTTGCTCGCGCGGCCCAAATCGCGCCTCGCCAAAGCCTTCTTCCGCAGCGCCGAGCGCCGACGCCATCCGATCGAGATCGCGCGCGAGCGCCTCCAACTGGCGCGCCGCCGCGTCGAGATCGTTGCCCTCGAGCGCCTCGCGCAGCGCGTCGAGCGAGCTCTGCGCCTCGCTCGCCGGCAGCGCCTCTTGGTTCACGAAGTCGCTCGGCACATCGGTGCCCATCTGCGCGAGCCGCTGCATGAGCTCACGCATGCGCAGCTCGGCGCGCGCGACCTCTGCGAGCAGGGCGCGCCGCGTCTGCTCGTCAGGATTGCGCCGCAGCTCCGCGAGCAGCGAGGTCATCCGCCGGCGGATCTTCTCGAGCTCGCGGGTGATGGCGGCCGCGTCCTCGAGCCGCGCGCGACCGAGCATGTCCGCGAGCAGCAGCGCGTCTTTCTCGAGCCCCACGACGATCGCGCTCTCGAGCTCGCTGCGCTTCGGCAGCGGCGCGAGCCGCGTCGCGTGCAGGCGCGTCTCCTGCGTCGCGTTTCGGCGCAGCCGGCTCGACATCGCGTCGAGCGCGCTCGCATCGCTGCGTCGCGCGCTCTCGTCCGCGCGCAAGGTGATCGCGACGGTGTCGGTCGCCGTGGCGAGCGTGTGCAGTCCCGGCGCGACCAACGCGTAGCGCGCCCGCACGTCGGCGTCCGCTTCGGGCAGCGGCGACTCGAGTCGGTCGGCGAGCGTCGCCAGCGCGAGATCGAGCGCGTCCTTCAGACCGGCGACGTTCTCTGCGTGCAGCAGCGCATCGCTCGCGACCGTCAGCGTGCGCTCCGCGGATCGGCCGATGTTGGGCCCGCTGACGACGTCGCCGTCGCGCGCGTCGATGCGCAGGACGAGCGCGTCGCCCGGCTGCGCGCCGAGCTCCGACGCGATGATCGAAGCCATGCCGGACGCGCTCGTGCGGCGCTGCTCGGCGGTGTACGCGCCGAGACGCCGCCGCACCTCCTGCCCATCGGCGAGCTTGATCACCAGGTCGATCTCGCTGATCGCGACGTCGTCCTTCGCCGCCCAAAAAATCGGCACCTCTTCGTCGGCGTCGATCGCGCGGTCAGCGCTCGGCTCCGTGATGGCGACGCGCGGCGCTTCGTCGCGCAGCAGCCGGATCGATCGCGCGATCGGGTCGCGCAGCCAGCGCTCGCCCTCACGTAGGCGAATCGCGAGCGGGCCGCCTTCGCGCACCACGAAGCGACCCTGCAGGCCGCCGCCCTCCGCGCGCGTAAGTCGGGCAGGGCGCCCGGCGACCTCGACCGTGCCGCTCGTCGCTGCGACGCGTGGCCACACCGTCAGCTCGACGGTCGTGCCCGCTGGCGCGGCGATCTCAGTCACGTCGCGCAGAGACAGCGCATCACGACGGAGGTACGCCGGATATACGAGCCGCGCGTCACACGAGGCGACCACCGCGGCGAGCGCGTGGCCCTCCGCGTCGCGACCGGCCGGGTGGGTGAGCGCCCATGCACCGGCGAGCGCGCGCGGATCCGCCGCGAGGAACACCGCGCACAGCGCGAGCGCGATCAGCGCGGCAGCGATCGAGCGGGAGAGCAGCGCACGCCAGGGCAGCACCGTGGCCGGCGACAGCTCGGCGAGCGACTCCTGCACGCGCGCCGCGTGCGCCGCGACCAGCGCGGGTGCGCGCGCCAGCGTCTCCGCATCGTACGCGAGCTCCGCCGCGGAGCGCGTCGCCGAGGCCAGCTCGGCGCGGTGCGGTCCGAGCAGCCGCGCGGCGCCTGGGCCGGCGACGGCGCTGACGCCGCGCAGCGACCACCCGATCACCGCGGTCGCGGCGACGAGCGCGGTCGCCCAGGCGCCGAGCGCGACCGGCCAGGAGGCGACCGGACCAGTCGCGCGCGCTGCGACGGTGACCAGCACCGCACCCGCGCCGAGGCCCAGCACCGCAGCGCGCGCCACTGCCTGCGCGACCGCGCGCTGACGCAGTGCGCGCAAATAGCGCTCGACTGGTCGTACCCGCGCGCTCGGCGTATTCCGACCGCGCTGCGCATCGTCGTGCGCGTGCTGCACTAAGGCCAGACCTTCGAACGGCGAAACACCCGCGCAGCCTAGCAGCAGGGCAACGCGCGCGCGGCCGATCCCTGCGTGTTCTACCGGTTCGGAGTACCTCGAACGATCGCGTTGACCGTGTTCGTGCGCGACGGCTACATTGCGGCCCTCCTCTCGCCGATCCGCGCGCAAGAAAAGGCCACTTCCTCAATGCCTCCGTCCGAAGCGACACGCGGCCTCGACGACCTCGCGCTCGCCGTATATCTCGAACGCCTCTTCCAGGGCCGCCGCGTCCTCTGGCTCGGTGACGCCTCGACCGGCGCGCCCGACCGGGCCGCGCGCGTCGCCACCAGCGTCCTCGCAGCTGATCCGCGCGCCATCGCCGATCGCGTGGAGCGCGAGAACCTGAGCGTCGTTCGCCTCTCGCAGGGTTCGCCGCTGCCGGCGGGCCCGTATGACGTCGTCGTCGTCCCCGATCTCCCGGCGACGGGCCTCGCCACGGCCGACCGCATTCGTCAGCTTGCTGGTGCGCTCGCGCGTGGCGGCGTGTTGGTCGTCGCCTCGTCGAACGCCGACGCCTCGGTGCGTCTCGGGCGTAGCCCAGACATCGCGCCGCTCGCCTATGAGGCGCTCTACGAGCTGCTCGCAGAGCGCTTTCCCGCGGTACGGATGCTCGGGCAGGCGCCGTTCGTCGGCTACACCGTCGCGGATTTTTCGGCGACTGGGCAGCCTTCGGTCGTGTTCGATGGCTCGCTCCTCGGCGACGCGAGCGAGACGCCGGAGCGCTTCGTCGCGCTCTGCGGTGATGCCGAGATCATGCTCGATGCGTACGCCGTCGTACAGGTCTCCGCGCGATCCGCGCTCGCGACCGCGCCCGTGTCGCGCTCACATGCGACGTTCGAGAGCGACACCGAGCGGCAGCTCGGCGTGCTGCGCGACGAAGTGCGCGCTGCGCGTGAGCGCTCGGAACATCTGTCGCGCGAGCTCGACGAGCAGCGTTCGCAAATCCGCCGTCCGCGCGCGCCGAGCGAGCGCCCGCCCGCACCGCAATCCGCGCCGGCGTTCGACCCGCGCCTCGCCGATCTCGAGTTGCGGCTGCGCGCGTCGCGAGAGCAGCTCGACGCCGGCAACGTTCACGCCGAAGAGCTCGAGTCGACGCTGTCGCAGCGCACCGCGGCTCTCGCCGATCTCGATGGCGAGATCGAGCGGCTGCGGATGGAGCTCGGCTCCGTGCGCGACGAGTCGGAGACGCGCGTCTCGGCGCTGCGCATCGCCCGCGAAGAGCTCGAGAAGCTGCGCGCGACACCGGCCTCAGGGCCGGAAGATTACGGCCGCATCGAGGCTTCGCTGCGTGAGCGCGCGCAGGAGATCATCGCGCTTCAGGCCGAGGTCGAGCGCCGCGCGACGCTGGTGCGCGACCTCGTCGAAGAGCTGCGCAGCCTGCGGGAGGGCGAGCTCGTCGACGAGACGTCGGCCGGCGCCGATGCCGAGCGTCGCCTCGCCGAGACGAGCGCACGCACCGCCGAGCTCGAGTCGCAGCTGCGCACGCTCAGGGCCGATCGCGAGGCCGCGATTCAACGCGCGCTGCGTGCCGAAACCGAGCGCACCGAGGCCGGCTTCCGCGCCGATGAGGCGCTCGGCAAGCTCGCCGAGGTCGCCGAGCAGCAAGGTCGCGCCGACGAAGAGCGCGGCCGCCGCGAGGCAGAGCTATCCGGCTTCGTTCGTGGCCTGCGCGCGCGTGCCGCCGAGCTCGAAGAGATGCGCGGTCAAGCGGAAGGGCGCGTCGGCCTGCTGCGGCTCGATCTCGAGTTCGCAAAGGCGGCCAACCTCTCGCTCGAGCGCGCCATCGCCGATCTGCGTGAGCAGTTCGAGTTCCAGCTCGTCCGCGCGACCTCCGCGCCGGGCCTCGAGGTCAGCCCCATCGAGCGCTCCGAAGGCGAGCTCGCAGTGCTCCGTGGGGAGCGCGATGGCCTCCGCGCCCGCCTCGACGACCGCGAGGCCGCATTGGTCGCGCTGCAGAGCGCGGCCTCGGCCGCCCCCAAGGAGACCAGCACTGCGCAGACCGCGAGCGCTGGCCCGGCCGATGCCGAGCTCACCGCGCAGCTCGCCACAGCCGAGCGCGATCGCGAGTCGCTCGAGTCGCGTGCGAGCGAGCTCGCCGCCGCGCTCGCCGCCGCCGAGGCTCGCGCCTCGACCGAGCGTGACCGCGCCAACGATCTTCTCGTGCGCATCGACACCCGCGAGAAGTCGCTGAAGAGCCTCGAGGCCGACGCCGAAGAGCGCGAGCGCGACCTCCGTAGGGCGACCGAGCGCACGGCCGCGCTCGAGGCCGATGTGCGACGCCTGACCGCCGCGCTCGGCGATGCGCGCGGCAGCCTCGCGGCGCTCGGAACCTCCATCGACGCCAACGCGGGCGCCGCCCGCCAGACACTCTCCGGCGCGATCGAAGAAGCGAGCGACGGCGCAGATGTCAGCGAAGCTGTCGTGCTGCGTCAGCGCATCGACGCGCTGGTCCACGAGGCGACCGATCGCGACGTATTACTGCGCTCGCTCACCGCGCAGCTTCAGGACCGCGACGACCGCATGCGCACGCTCGAGCAGAAGACTGCCGGCGCCAGCGCGCTCGACACCGCCGCACGCGGCGCCGACGACGAGGTCCGCCGCGCGCTGATCGACCTCCAAGACCGCGCCGCCAAGCTAGCCGAAGACCTCACCCGCGAGCGCGAGGCCCGCCGCGCCGCCGAGGCCGCGACCTCCGCTCCGCGCGCCGACGCTGACGGCGAAGTGCGCCGCCTCCACGAGCTCCTCGGCGGACGTGACGCCGAACTGCTGCTCGTGCAGGGCAAGGTGCGCAGCTCCGAGCGCGAGATCCGTGCTGTCCGCGACGCCGTCGCCCAAGCACGCGCTAGCCTCGAAGACCTGCTCGCCGCGGCGACGACCAGCGGCGACGCCTCGAGCGCCGACCGCGTCGGATCGCTCTTGCGCCTCCTGTCGCGCTTCTAATCGCGCCCCCGCTCGCGTCTAACTAGCAGCCGCCACACTCACCAGTACGAGCGCCTTCTCGTCGCGCGCCACGCCGAACTCCGCCGTACCGCCGTCGCGCAGATCACCGAACAGCAGCGCCTCGGCGAGCGCCTTCTTCAGCTGCTGCTCGACCAGCCGCGCCATCGGGCGCGCGCCCATCGCCGGATCGTAGCCGTGCTCGGCGAGCCAGGTGCGCGCCTCTGGCGTGAGCGAGACGGTGACCTTCTTCTCGTCGAGCTGCTTTTGTAGCGCGGCGACTTCCTTGTCGACGACGCGCAAGATGATCTCCGGGCCGAGGCCGCGGAACAGGATCTGTGCGTCGAGGCGGTTGCGGAACTCTGGCGTGAACAGCTTCTCGATCGCCGCGCGCGCCTTGCTCTCGTCGACGCCCGCGTTCGCGCCAAAGCCGATGGTCTTGGTCGCGAGATCACGCGCGCCCGCGTTGGTGGTCATGATGAGCACGATGTTGCGGAAGTCGGCCTTGCGACCGTTGTTGTCCGTCAGCGTCGCGTGATCCATCACCTGCAGCAGGATGTTGAAGATCTCGGGGTGCGCCTTCTCGATCTCGTCGAGCACGACGACCGCGTGCGGGCTCTTGCGCACGGCGTCGGTGAGCAGGCCGCCTTGATCGAAGCCGACGTAGCCTGGCGGCGCGCCGATGAGCCGCGAGACCGTGTGGCGCTCGCCATATTCGCTCATGTCGTAGCGGAGATATTCGACGCCCATCGCCGCCGCGAGCTGCTTCGACAGCTCCGTCTTGCCGACGCCCGTCGGACCCGCGAATAGAAAATTGCCGATCGGCTTGTCCGCGCTGCGCAGGCCGGCGCGCGACAAGCGGATACTCGCGGTGATCTGCGCGATGGCCTCGTCTTGGCCAAAGATCGTCTGCTGCAGTGCTTCGTCCAGGTTCTGCAGCTTGTCGCGATCCGACGTACTGACCGTCTTTTCCGGGATGCGCGCCATCTTCGCGATGACGTGCTCGACATCGGCGACGCTCACGGACTTGCCAGAGCGAAGGCGCACCATCGCGCCGGTCTCGTCGACGACGTCGATGGCCTTGTCGGGCAGCAGCCGGTCGCGCAGATGCAGCGCAGACAGCTTGGTCGCCGACTCGAACGTGCCCGCCTCATAGACGACGCCGTGGTGCGCCTCGTAGCGGCTGCGCAGTCCCTCGAGGATCAGCACGGTCTCGTCCTCGGACGGCTCGTTGACCTCGATCTTCTGAAAGCGCCGCGCGAGCGCGCGATCACGGTCAAAGCTGCCCTTGTACTCCTCGTACGTCGTCGAACCGATGCAGCGGATCTTCCCGCTCGCGAGCGCGGGCTTGAGAATGTTGGACGCGTCCATCGAGCCGCCAGAGACGGCGCCCGCGCCGACGATGGTGTGGATCTCGTCGATGAAGAGCACGGCGTTCGGCAGCTCCTGCAGCTTCTTCATCACGCCCTTGAGGCGCTGCTCGAACTGGCCGCGGAACTTCGTCCCGGCGAGCAGCGCGCCCATGTCGAGCGAGTAGATGCGCGCGTCCTTGATCGCGTCTGGCACCTTGCCTTCGAGGATGTGCAGCGCGAGGCCCTCGACGATCGCCGTCTTGCCGACGCCCGGATCGCCAACGAAAATCGGGTTGTTCTTGCGCCGACGCACCAGCACCTGGACCGTGCGCGCGAGCTCGTCGGTGCGGCCGATGAGCGGATCTATTCGCCCAGCGACCGCTTCTGCGTGCAAATCGAGCGTGTACGCTTTGAGTGGATCCTTCGCGTCGCCGTCTTCGTCTTCGCCCTCTTCGTCGCCTTCGCCCTCCACGCCGAGCTCGCCGAGATCTTCCTCTTCGTCGTCGCCTTCGCCCTCGGGCGAGATGCCGTGCGAGTAGTACTGCTTCAGCTCGAACGAGGTGAGCCCCTCGTTCTTCAGCAAGAACACGGCGTGCGAGTCCGCCTCCTTGAACATCTGCACCAGCACGCTGCCGCCATCGATCACCTTCTGATCAGACGACATCACGTGGATCGCGGCGCGCTGCAGCACGCGTTCGACCGAGAGCGTGGTCTGCGGCGTGATGTCCACGTCGTCGGGCACCGGCGACATGCTCTCGGCGAGGAAGGCCTCGAGCTCCTTGCGCAGCCGCGGGACGTTTGCGCCACAGGCGCGCAGCCCCTTGCTCGCGCGCGCGTCCTTCAGCAGCGCGAGCAGCAGATGCTCGAGCGTGACGTACTCGTGGCGCAGGCGCGTCGCCTCGTCGAAGGCGGTGCGGAGGGCGGCTTGCAGCTCTTTGGCGAGAATCGGGCTCGGCACGTGATCACTCCTCCGGCTCAATCGTGAGGTGAAGCGGGAATTCGAATTCCCGCGCGAGCCTCTCGACGGTCTTGATCTTGGTCTCCGCGATCTCGAATGGGTAGACCCCCGCGAGACCAACGCCGTTCAGGTGTACATGCATCATGACCTGGACCGACTCCGACTCCGACTTGTGAAACACGGTGCGCAGCACATCGACGACGAACTCGCGCGTCGTGTAGTGATCGTTGTGCAGTAGCACCTTGAACAGCGAGGGACGCTTGGTCTTGGTCGCGGTCTTTTTCTCGGTGACGGTGCCCGAGTCATTGTCCCATCGAGTCGACATCGTAATGACCACCTATTCTAGGTCTCACGCGGCGTTTGGGAAGCCGCCGCGGACACTCTCTGCGCGACCAGCTCGCACAGCGTGTACACGCTGGTGCCTTCGTAGCGCGGCTCGAGCACCAGCGGCGCCGCGCCGTCACGCCGATGCACCAGCACCACCAGGCGATCTTCGTCGACCTCGACCGCGCGCACGTCCTCCCACGCGACGTTCGCCGTGCGCGTGCCCTCGCACAGCTCGAGACCCGCGTCGCGCAGCGTGAGCGTGTACGCGGTGGGCACGGCTCGGCGGCGCCGCGCGCGTACGAACGAGATCGTCCAGCCGAGCGCCGCCAGCGCCGCCATCACCGCCGCGGCGTAGCCGATGCGCGTCGGCTGCAGCACGGCGATCGACGCGCCGCCGAGCGCGCATGTGACGGCGCCCGCGAGCCGCAGCCGCGCGACGTCACGCTCCGCGCGGACGTCCATCGCGAGCACCCGATCCGCCATCGCGGCCGCGCTCACTCGAGCGCCAGCCGAACGAAGAAGTCTTCGTCGGTCGCGTTCTGGATCGTGATGGTGCCGTCTGCGTCGACTGCCTCGATGCGCGTGACGTTGCCCGATGCGAGCGTGCTGCCGAGGCCGCTGCGATCGAAGGCGATGTAGACGAGCACGCTGATCGGCTTGGTCGGCAGCGGATGGTGCACCTTGAGGTGCGCGCGCCCGGGGAACGAGATCCAGCCATCGCCCGGCGCGAGCGGCGGGAAATCGGAGCTCTGCCAGCGCTCGGCGACCATGCGCTGCGAGGCCGGCCACTCGTCGGCCGTGATCTCGTCAAAGCTCTCCGCGACCGCCTTGCCGCAGCCGCCGGCTCCGATCGCCAGCGTCGCGAGCAGCGCGATTCGTACGTGTGCCCGCGTCATTCGAGCACCTTCGCCGCGTCGATCGCGTGATACGTGAGGATCAGATCAGCGCCAGCGCGCTTGATCGAGAGCAGCACCTCCATCATCGCGCGGGTCTCGTCGATGAGGCCGGCGGCGGCGGCGCTCTTCACCATCGCGTATTCACCGCTTACGTTGTAAGCGGCGACCGGCACATCGACGAGGTCGCGGACCTCGCGGATGACGTCGAGATAGGAGAGCGCGGGCTTGACCATGATCATGTCGGCGCCCTCGTCGAGGTCGAGCCGCACCTCGCGCAGCGCCTC
>Ga0209181_10009419_pt1 | contig 12834 bp, 11 predicted proteins | sample MAT05_FD_187208 | JGI IMG/M metagenome (GOLD analysis project Ga0209181, IMG submission 187208) | Freshwater microbial communities from Lake Fryxell liftoff mats and glacier meltwater in Antarctica - MAT-05 (SPAdes) (version 2) | ecosystem: Environmental > Aquatic > Freshwater > Ice > Liftoff... | reverse complement strand
TCGGGGAGAGGGCGGGGGTGAGGGGCTAGCAATTGACGGTGTGCATTCCCCTCACCCCCGCCCTCTCCCCGTAGTACTTCTTCTTTAAGATCAATCGACTATAGCGGGGAGAGGGAGCTGCTCGTGACATTTTTATGGCGTGTGCTGCTTAATTTAATGGCATTGGGGTGGTTCTGGCACGATACCTGTCAAAACGGCCCTAGGCTATTCCTTGAAGTGAACGCGTTGCTGAAAATCGGCGTCCCAGTAGAACGCGATAGGCAACTTTAGTTCTCTAACAGCACCTAGAACATCTAAAGCAAAAGGATGAGGTTCGAATGCTTCGGGATTTTCTCGGCTGTAGCAGACGGATCGAATTGGAAGTTTTTGCAACGCAACCAACAGCGAATCAATCGTAATAACTTTGCCATTGAGAGAAACGACGCCGACAGCTGACACGAAGACACGGGCAGCAGTCTTGATATCGCAAGGTTGATTGACCAACTCGATTTCAGGGTTTTCCTGTAGAGCATGGGCTTGCGGTATCGCAACGGATGTAAAGAGTAATAAAACGGCTAACACGGCACGCATGATTTTCCTTCTAACTCAACAAATCAGATTAAGGTGTGACCGCGCCGGATGCGATTTGAAACCAGCCTACATCCCGCCCTAGTGCATGAAAGATGCCACCAAACCCTAACTATTCAACATCATCCCCGACATATCACCCCCCGCAAGAATAATTTTGCCCTGACTTTTCAGCGAAGCCTGCACATCTAAAAGCGTGAACAGCGCATTCGCAACTTCGGGAACACGGCCTACTTCCGCTAGTGCCGCACCCACAACCTGTGGCCGCACGGCTTGCGCTTGACCTAGGCGTTGTGAGGCTTTTTTGTCGGCTTCGGAGTGAATAATGGCGACTTCGTTTTCGCCGGCTTGGCGCATGGCGGCGGTGACTTGGCGTAGGCGGTTGACGACTTTGCGCTGAATTTCCGCGATCATGCCGCGGTCGCGGAAGGCGACTTTGCGGATGTAGGTGGAACCCAGATTGAAGCCCCATTGCGAGGAGGTTGGGGAGACTTCCTCGCGCACTTTTCGGGACAGTGCATCGCGGTTTTCCAGCAACACATCAAGCCGTAAATTAGAAAGTTGCTTGACCACGGCGGTGGCAACGTTAGCTTTGAGCGAGCCCATGGGGTCGGAGTTTTGAAACAAGAATGCTTTCGGGTTATTTACATACATTTCAAACCAGATGCCCACGCCCATCGGCGCGCCTTCTTCGGAATTGACCAATTGGTTGCGCAAATATGCTTGATGAATTTGCGTGCCGACGGTGTAGGATTTGCCAAAAAACGGAAAAAGCAGCGCTTTAGGGCCGAAATAGCTGATCGGGAAAAACAAACCGGGTTCTTCAACTTGACCGATGACTTTGCCGAAAAAGGTATAGACCATGACGGTGCGCTCGGGCAACACGCACCATAGCTGGAACATGCGGCCAATAGCGATCAGCAAGGGTGCGCCGATGAAGGTAAAAAAGGTGCCAAAAATAATTGCGACTAAAAAGTTCATGTTTGGCCCCTAAATCTTAAGAATGGTTTGTGAAGCTTTTTCGCGCAGCGGTATCGATGCGTTGCGCAAATAGCTATCGAGTGCGGCTTTGCCACCTTGCTGATGCATCGCAGATAAGGTTTTACCCAATTCCAGCAAGGGCGCGGCTTCGGCCTCGGCGCGGTTTTCGGCAATTTGCACGGCTTGTTCGGCCATCTTGAGCTTCTGATCGGCGTCCGCCTTGGCTTGACTGATCGAGGCTGCCACTTGGTTTTGCGTGGTGTTGATGGAAGCCAGCGCTTCATCGACATCGCTCGGCGGGTCAATATTGGTAATCAGTGCGGCGTCCAGATCAATGCCATAGCGCGCTGCTGTTTTGCGGCAAGAGTCTTCCATGAACGAGTTAATTAGGGACAAGTTGCGCCGCAGGTCATTAATGGAAACGCCTTCAACTGCGCCCTCGTGGGTTTGCCCGTGAAAGGTGGCGATGCGATCACGCAGTATGGATATGAAATACCCGACCATGTGCGCCGCCGGACTCGAGATGCCAAATAAATAGGCATACAAATTGCGTTCGCACGGTTTCCAACGAATCTGACCGGTGATATGTACCGTCAGATTGTCTTTGGTTACCGCTTCGATGAAATTTTGCTTTATTTCTGGATCCCAGCTGATATCGATGGTTTGAATCGTCATATCGATTTTGTACAGCTTTTGCCACGGCCATTTGAAGTACGGGCCGCCCTGAACGATCACGTGAATATTTGGATATACATAGCGCAGCTTTTCTTCTTGCGTCAGCAGTGCGCCCAGCTGCGGGTCTTCCGCGGTGTTGCCGATTAGGCGCTGCACGCGGCCAAACGTCGTCAGCACGCCGCGTTCGGTCGGGCCAATTGAATACACGCCGAAAAGTAAAGTGAGCAGCGCGGCAATCCCCACGCCTATGATCAAACCAAGCACCGTTGTGGTGAGCATCTATCGAACTCCGTCGGGGAATAAATGGGGCAACGCTAGCAGAAAATGTACGACGCGGGCAGGAAATTTGACCGCTTGAACAGAAATATCGCTGAACTTTATGACGTACTGGCGACGATTTTGCTTTCAAGCGGGAGGCAAAATTCTGGCAAACTTAAGCACTTTACTGTGGATCAACTTTATGAAACTTGCATCGTTAAAAGCGGGCGGCCGTGATGGCACGCTAATCGTGGTCAACCGGGCACTCACGCGTGCCGTGGCCTGCCCAGAAATTGCGAAAACCCTGCAGGCGGCGCTGGATGACTGGCAAAACGCGGCACCGCGCTTAAATGCCTTGGCCGAGCGGTTGGAAATGGCGGAAAGTGCGCAAACAATTGACGCGCAAGATATTTTCGCACTCGATTTTAATGCTTTAGCAGCACCCTTGCCGCGCGCGTATGAATTTGTCGATGGCTCAGCGTATTTGCCGCATGTCGAACGTGTGCGCAAAGCGCGCGGTGCTGAAGTTCCAGAAAGCTTTTATGTCGACCCATTGATGTATCAAGCCGTCAGCGCCGGTTTTTTGGGGCCGCGCGATGCGGTATTGGTCAGTAGTGAAGAATATGGAATTGATTTGGAGGCCGAAGTTATTATCGTCACAGACGATGTTCCGATGGCTGTGAGTAGTGAAATCGCTGGAATGCACATCCAGCTAATTGGGCTGATTAACGATGTCAGCTTGCGCAATTTGATTCCAAATGAGTTAGCGAAAGGCTTTGGCTTTTTGCAAAGCAAGCCGCGCTCAGCGCTTAGCCCAGTATTGGTTACCCCTGATGAGCTGGGTGCCGCTTGGCAATCCAGTAAACTACATTTGCCGCTGCGCTCAAAAATCAATGGCGAGCATTTTGGCGCGCCGCAGGCAGGCGTTGATATGCAATTTAGTTTTGCTCAGTTGATTGCGCATGCCGCAAAAACCCGGCCGTTGGCGGCTGGCACCATCGTTGGCTCGGGCACTGTGGCAAATCAGGATGAGTCGGTCGGCGCAAGCTGCTTGGCGGAAATTCGTACCTTGGAAGTGATCCGCAGCGGTAGCGCCATAACGCCATTTATGCGCTTTGGCGACACGGTGCGCATTGAAATGCTGGATGCCGCAGGTGCAAGTATTTTTGGTGCGATTGAGCAAAAAATTACGGCGGCGTAAGGGTTCGTGCTGTCGCCGCGACGCCTACGAGCTTGAATCGATGAAGATGGGCTACCTGCAGTTTTTCCTTGTGGCGCAATTAGCCACCGCGTCTATTGCTAGCGCCGAGGGGAGTTTGCAAAGTCCTCGCACAGCGCCCAAGTTCGGTATCGACGCACCCAGCCCAAGCATGTTGCGCGTGATCGTTGAGTCCGGTGGCTTTGTGGAGTTCGAGCGCGAACCTTCCATCGCGCGCCGCAATATTGATCGTGACGCGAAAGGCCGCGCCGTTGAGCGTCATGATGCATTAGCTGCGAAACTCTATCGCTACCGAGCACGCGAACGCGCCGTCACTGGCGCGCCCGCCGGGCGCTGGTCAGGCTGGAAATACATTCGAACCGCATGTGCGCCGACCGAGGCGCCAGCAACGCCGCGTATGGTTAAAGTGCAAGCGGACAGCGATTACGTTATTTCCCTCGCATGGGTCAGCCAGGATCGATTGGCTGACGGCTTTCTACTTGAACGTTGCATACCCGATGGCCCGTGTGCGGCTGCGGCACTGCTGAACCCGGATGTGCTCGCCTTCGACTATCACACGCTAGGGGCGCGCCAGTTTCGGATCGCGGCCTTCAATGCAATCGGAACTTCATCATTTAGTGCACGCACCGCCGTGGTCGGCGAAAACGTGCCGATCAAGCAATCTACCGACCAAGTACTCGCCCCCGCAGACAGCCACGCAGCGCGGCTGATCAGGCGTCGCCGTGCTGAAGATTTCGGCGCGCACAGCTACTGCACGACTCCCGAGCAACTTATCCACGAGGGTTATGTGTTGGCCGGCATCAAAGGTCTTTCCGACCTCTATCAGGGGCCGGAAAGTTGCGGCACTGGTGGCTGCATCTTCACCATATACACTACCGTTGATGGCTGCTACACGACAAGCGAAAGCGAAACGGTCCTGGCTTCCACGGCACCATTCTCCGGCCTGGACAATGACTCTCCAGGCGTCGTTGTCACTAACAGCTCGGGCAGCGCATACGAGGGAGGCATTATTATTTACTATGGCGCTGACCAAGTGGATTCGTATCGGTGGCGATCGTTTGATCAGACTGTTGACAGAATCCCGCCTTTTGGTGAGTACGGCTCCTATCAAGAACCGGACTCAGAAAACTGAAATTGATAGCCTTTAATAAACTTCAATTCCGCTTCGCGATTCATCCTGCAGCGCGTCATTGATAACAATCGACGGCAGCGAGTCAGCTACTTCTCGCAGGTTTTAGTTTTAACGGATGCCTCCAGCTCTAAACCCGCCCGAAGCTGGCCGCTTAAACGGCATCATGCTATGGGTGTGCCGGTTTTAATCAACCGTGCACTCAACAAAACCGCGAGCACAGCAGCAAAAATCAACGGTTCGGTCTGGTCTTTTTTCACAAGCCACAAAAAGTGCAGCACGCCGAGCGGCGCAATTATATAAACCAGTTTATGTAATTGCCGCCATCGGCGACCGAGCTTGCGCATCATGGCGGCGTTCGATGTTAGCGCCAGCGGCAGCAGCAAAAGCCAAGCGGTAAAGCCAACCGTAATGTAGGGGCGTTTGGCAATATCGACGAAAATTTGCGGCCATCGCCCTTGCAAGTCCAGCACCAAATAAATGCTCAGATGGCAGCACGCGAGTGCAAATGCCCACAGGCCTAGCATGCGTCGATAGCGAGTCCAGCTCGCGCTGCCGGTCAGTTTGCGCAGTGGCGTCATGGCAAGGCTCATTAGCAAAAAGCTCAGCGTCCACCAACCGGTGCGCACAGTTAATGTGCGCACTGGGTCAGCGCCTAAGCTATCGCTAAACGTGTCTTTGAGCATCAGCGCAAAAGGAATTGCAGCGATGATGTGCGCCATAACTTTTAGCGTTGTTTGCTTCGAAAAACCAATCATGGGTAATGCTAGGAAGACTTCAAGTTGCTTTGGAACTCGGCCAATAGTTTGGCATCCACTTTCGACAGCGGCACTTTAGCCAATAGGTCAGGCCGTTTGAGCCATGTTTGGCCTAAGCTTTGCATACGTCGCCAGCGCGCAATTTCGCCGTGGTTGCCGCCTTTTAGGATGTCCGGCACGTCCCCTTCCGGCGCTTTTTCAGGGCGAGTGTAGTGTGGGCAATCGAGTAAGCCATTTTCGAACGAGTCCTGCTCGGCGCTAGCGGCTTTGTTGAGTACGCCGGGTAACAGGCGGGTTACCGCGTCAATCACCACCAATGCGCCTAATTCGCCGCCACTCAGCACGTAATCACCGATCGACAATTCCTCATCGACATAGCTATCGATAAAGCGCTGATCAATGCCTTCATAGCGTCCACATAGCAAAATGATTCGCGGCCTAAGGCTCATTGCGCGTGCATGTGCTTGGTTGAAAGTATGCCCCTGCGGCGAAAGTAGTGTGAGCGGGGCAGGGGGCGCATCGGCCGCGCGAATTTGCGCTAAAGCCAGTTTGAGCGGCTCCAAAAGCATCACCATGCCGGGCCCGCCACCATAAACCCGCTCGTCAACGCGCTTATAGGCGTCGGTGGTGAAATCGCGTGGGTTGTAACATTGCACCTGCACATCACCCCGTGCAATCGCGCGGCCGACCACGCCGAAACTCAAAGCGCGCAAAAATTCCTCGGGAAACAGCGTGATGATGTCAAAGCGCATAAAGATCGAAAGCGTGGGTATTGGGTGGAACATTAGCAGCTAAATTGCTCATGCAGCTCGGACACTCAGACAAAAGCCGCCACGTTTAATCTGGCTGCAAACAAACTCCTATAAATTTATTTGCCATTTCGCCATGTGGCGGGACATATCACCATTTATTGCAGTAAAAGCCGAAGAACCCATGCCTATAATGCCGTGCAACTACTATGGAACCGGCTCATGCGCGATTCGCAGCTTTCTCGGCAGCTCACCTTTTTTGTCGCTGGCTTTATTGCGCTATTCGCGCTGTTTGTTGGCTTGAGTGGCTACACCCTGCAGCAAGTGCGCGTGATGGGGCCAATCTATGAGGAAATAGATCAGGGCAATGCATTGATCGCGGATGTTTTGCCGCCGCCGCAATACATTATTGAATCGTATTTGCTGGCTTTGCAGCTCAAAGATGAGCCGGATCCAGCAAGGCGCGAAACCCTAATCGCGCGCGGAACTGCACTACGGGTCGAATACGACACAAGGCTGGAATTTTGGAAGCGATCGTTGCCTGCAGGGGCATTGAATGACGTGATGACGACCACGTCAGCCAAGTCCGCAATAGACTTTTTCGAGGTGCGCGATCGAGAATTTCTGCCCGCTTTACAAGCGGGAGATGCACCCAGGTTAGCCAGCGCTCTGGCGCGGATGCAGCAATTTTATGAATCGCATCGGGTCGCGATTAATGAGGTGGTGCGTCTGAGCCGATTGCAAAATGCCGCGCGTGAAGCTAGTGCGATTACTGTCGTTTCAGGCTTGACGCGCTATTTGGTGGTGTTGGCAATCTTGATCCTTATTTCGGTGGTCGTTATGGCCTGGGTAGCTGATCGCGCCGTAACGCGTATGACCGGGCGAATTCGTATGGCGAGTGACATTGCCAATCGCGTTGCAGCGGGCGATCTAAGCACCGAAATGCCGCGCGTGGATGCGCGCGATATCACCGGCAGCTTGCTCGGCGCAATTTCAACCATGAGTGGCAATTTGCGTGCGCTGGTGTCGCGGGTAAAGCAAGCCAGCATTGAGTTGATGTCTACCGCGACCGAATTTGCCGCAACCAGTAGGCAACAAGAACATACGGTGCAGGGTTTTGGCAGCTCAACCAATCAAATTGCCGCAGCGGTTAAGCAAATTAATGCGACCCATCAAGAGTTACTGACCACGATGGAGGGTGTGAATGTTGTGGCGGGGCAAACTGCGGATTTGGCTATCGGCGGCCAGACGGGGTTAAGCCAGCTGGATCAAAGCATGGAACGCTTGGCGAGTGCTGGCCATACCGTCGCCGCTAGACTTGCTGCGATTCGTGATGAAGCAGCGCAAATTACGGGCGTGGTTACGACAATCTCTAAAGTCGCCGATCAGACCAATTTGCTCTCAATCAATGCCGCCATTGAAGCAGAGAAAGCGGGTGAGCAAGGTTTGGGTTTTCTAGTGCTAGCGCGCGAAATTCGCCGGCTTGCGGATCAGACTGCGGTTGCGACGCTGGATATTGAGCAAATGGTCAAGCAAATGCAGGGCGCAGTCAGCGCTGGGGTGATGGAAATTGATCGATTTGCCGACGAAGTGAAAGTCGGCGTCGTGGGCGTCGGGCGCATCAATGGCCAATTTACCCAGATTATTTCCCAGGTGCGTTCGCTTTCAGATCGCTTTGATGCCGTGAATGATGGTATGCGCAGCCAAAATGTCGGTACCCGCCAAATTGGCGAGGCGATGGGGCAACTGATTGACGGTGCGCGCCAGACTTCGACGTCGCTGCGAGAATTTAATGCGGCCACCGAAAGCTTGCGCGATGCGGTCAGCACGCTAAAACAAGAAATCACTCACTTTAACGTTGGTAAGTAGGATCAGATGCAGGCGCTCGCCTTTCGTGCTGCGGATATGCGTTTTGCGCTCGCGCTGGCAAACGTGGTGCAAGTGCTGCCTGATACTCGGCCTCGGCCGGTGCCGTTGGCACCGGCTTCGGTTACGGGCTTGATTCGCTATGCGGGAGCGTTGATCCCAGTGGTTGATTTAGGCTTGCTGCTGGGCCATCAAGCCGCGGCGATGCAGCGATCTACGCGCTTAATCGTGCTGAAAATTCCGCTGCCTACACCGCTACTATTCGCAGTTCGGGCCGAAGAAGTGCTTGACTTGATTCAGATTGGTCAAAAGACGTGCGGTTTGGGCATGGCGGAAAGCCGATGGCTGGGTGAGCATATTTTGGACGATGCGCACACCGCGCAACTGATCAATGCCGAAGCATTACTACCGGTTGAGCTGCGTGCGCTCTATCTTGAGCATGGCGATCATGCTGCGTGATCCGCTGACCCTAGATGCGTTAACCTCTCAGGAGCTGAGCGATTCGGTGCGTTCAAATCCGGTGGTCAAGTTTTTGCAAACGCGCATTGGGCTTGAGCCCGAAAGTCTTGGTGCGCGCGTCATCAGCGATTGTCTTAGCGATCTTGCGCGTGAATTTCCTGGACGTAGTTTTACCGCAATAGCGCTAAGCGCACAGCAGGATCGGGAGATGTTTGACCGGGTGGTAGGGCATTTTTCCGTCAACGAAAGCTGGTTGTTTCGTAATCCTGAGCAGTTTGCTGAGCTGCGAGTTTTTGTCCAGGCGCGGGCTTGGTGCAGTGATCGGCCGTTGAAAGTGCTGTCGTTGCCCTGCGCCTGTGGCGAAGAACCCGCCTCGATTGCAATTACGCTGCAAGAAGCGGGCTTGCTACCCGGTGCGTTCAGCATAATTGCCGGGGATTTGGACAGTAATGCGTTGTCCAAAGCGCGCAAAGGCACGTTTGGGCTATCGGCATTTCGCGGCGCTTTCCCTGACCCGCGTTGGTTTGAGCTTCGCGATCAACAGTATATTTTGTCGCCAAGTTTGCTCGCGCGTATCGAGTATCGCCAAATCAACGTGCTCGACACTAACCTGTTTCAAGGTAAACAATTTGACGTCATTTTTTGTCGTAACTTGCTTATCTATTTGCATGGTGATGCACGCGCGCACGTGGTGCAATTGCTGCGCCGAGTCGCGGCTCCTGGCGCAGTGGTATTTACCGGCACGGCCGAACCATCGCTTAGTTTTGATGAACCGCTTAAAGGCGTTTCCCACATCATAAGTAGTAGTACCTCGTCATTGCGAGGAGCGAAGCAACGTGGAAATCCATTCTCGATGCCTACAAAGCAAGGTGGATTGCTTCGCTCCACTCGCAATGACGAGGCTGAACATGCTGCCAAGGCAGCGCTTAAGCCTGTGCCTGAGCCTGAGCCTGACCCCGATATCGCCAGCGGCTGGAGAAATTGCTTGGCACGGGCCGAACAACATGCCAATGATGGCGACTTGCCGGGCGCTTGCTTGACGCTCGATCAACTGTTGGATGAAGCGCCGACTTACGCCGAGGCTTGGTACTTGCGTGGCGTTTTAGCAAGCGCACAAAATGATTTGTCGCGCGCTGAAATTGCGCTGGATCGCGCCGCTTATTTGGACCCAAGTCATGCACCAACTTTGCGACTGCGAGCTGAGCTTGCGCGACGTGGTGGCGATACAGCGCATGCGGATCGGATACGCGCGCGCCTTAAGCGCCGTGAAGGCGTCCAATAATGGCGCAAATGATCAACTATTGCTGGCGCAAAATAGGCGTTTACGCGGGTGATCATAGCTGCACGCGTTTGCGTGAAGTCGTGCACTGTCGTAATTGCGACGTGTTCAGCGCTGCCGCGCGCAGTGTCATGTTGCGCGAAGTTGATCAGTTGGAAGAGGCTGTTGCATCGCAGCCCGAGCGTGCGCCTGGAGGGCGGAGCGCATTGCTGTTGCGTATCGGGGGTTTGAGAATTGGCTTACCCGTTTCACGTGTGATTGAAATCGCCGCTGACGCGCCGCTGCGGCGGGTGCCACATCGTACGGGGCGTGCGGTGGCTGGCTTGACCAACGTTCGCGGTCAGCTGCATCTGACGCTGGTGCCTGAGCATCTTTTTGGGCTTGAGATGCGCGCCACCGCGGTGCAAACGGAACCCGAAAAGCATGCTCGGCCGCGGATTGTGCTGATGAGTGCAATCGTGGGAGCGCCAGTAGCCTTGCGCGCGGACAATGTAATGGGCGTGCACGGTTTTGCCCTTGATACGCTCGGGCCAATCCCCGAAGCATTGCCCGTGCCACTTGCCGAGTGCGCCACCGCGATTGGTTCATTCGAGGGGAAGCACTATTTGCTGTTGGACGATTTGAAGTTTGCCGACATTTTAGCTAAGGCAATTAACGCATGAAGGCAATTAACGCATGAAGGCAATTAACGCATGAAGGCGAAAAACGCATGAACCCCATGTGGCCGCTTTTTGCCGATGAAGTGACGCGCACTGTGCCGCGTATGGCGCGTGCGCTTGATGCACTGGCCGTCAATGCCGACGATGCCGTTGCGCGCGCGAGTCTTACGCAAGAAATAGCCAAGTTACGCAGTGCAATGGGCGTACTTGGTGAGCCCGGCATGGACGCATTGCTGCGGCCGTTCGCTGAATTCAACGCGAATTCTAAAGTGAACTCTAAAGTGAACTCCAGCGCAAACTCAGCCGCGCAGCGCCGTGCGCTGATTGATCTAATGGCCTCAGTGGAGGACGTCAATCGGGCCGACTTAGCAAGCACCGTAACATCCCCAGTTGCAGTGAAATCCAAATCAGCAGCGCGCTCTGGTGTTGCTGAGACGAGCTTAGAAGCACTTTTCGCCCAGGAAGTTGAGCAGCAATCGGTGGAGCTGACGCGGCACTTGCTGCAGTTGGAGGCGTTTCCAGATCGTCTCGAGCCGATTCGCTCACTGCTGCGCGCATTTCACTCGATCAAAGGCGCGGCGCGCACTGTGGGCGTCAATGAAATCGTTGAGCTAACGCATTTGCTGGAAGATAAATTTACCGCGATTGCAAAAGGAAATGCGGCTGCAGACAGCGGGTTTATCGAGCTTGTGCTGCAGGGCGTGGATGCAATGAAAGCACGTGCGAATGATTTAGCCAATACCGACGCCAGCGCACTCACCGGCATAAATGCGAAACTTGTGGCGGGTACTGGCGAATGGTCACCCGTTAGCGATACCGTGGCTGGCCGGGGTGCAGCCGCGCCAACAAGCTTGAGCGGCGCTTTGGATGACGATCCAGTATTGCGTGTGCGGGCGAGTCAAATCTCCCACGTGATTAATCTAGCCAGCTCGGTTAGCGTTGAAGGCCAGCGCTTAGATGGGTTTGCGCAAACCCAACTGCGTTTGCGTCGGCAACTGACTGGCGTGCGCTGGCATGTCGATGAAATATTGCAGCGTCATGCTATTACTTTGCAAAGCTCTGGATTAGGGGCGGAACTCAGCAGTTTGAGGGCCAGGTTAGACCGCGCGCGCTTTACGCTAAACCTTTCGGTTGATGATTTTTCAACCTTTGCACGCGGTTCTCAGCAGTTGAACGCGCGGCTTTTACATGCTGCATCCGGCGCACGCTTGCGGCCATTTGGCGATCTAACCGCCAGCTATCCGCGCCTAGTGCGCGATCTTGCGCGAAAATTGGGTAAGCAAGCGCGCTTGGTGATCGAGGGCGATCGGCTTGACGTTGATCGGGATGTTTTATTTGCGCTGGATATGCCGCTTACGCACTTATTGCGCAATGCCCTAGATCACGGTTTAGAAGCACCCGCTGTGCGCAGCGCCAGTGGCAAGTCGGCTGAAGGGCAGCTTAGGTTGGCGGCAAGTTTTCGTGGCGGGCTGCTGGTGGTTGAACTCAGCGATGATGGCGCGGGCGTTGATCCTGAGAAAGTGCGCAAGCGCCTGATCGAAACAGGCCAGTTTGATCGCGAATCAGCGGCACTGCTGGACCTTAATGCGCTGCATGAATCGTTGTTTGTCGCGGGTTTCTCGACGCGTGAAAAAGTTACCGAAACCAGCGGGCGCGGCATTGGGCTTGATGCGGTGCAACAAATGGTGCGTGATATCGACGGCACCACGCGGCTAGAGTCTAAGTTCGGCAGCGGCACGCGGTTCGAAATTCAAGTGCCCATTTCGCGCGTCATGTTGCGGGCGCTGCTGATTGAAGTTGAAGGTGAACTCTGCGCCTTTGCCCTGACGCGGGTAAGCCGCGTAGTGCGTGCTGTTGCGCGGGATTTGGTTGTTGACGGGGGCATTCGTTACTTGCCATTGGATGGCAAAAATATTGGCTTGATCGGGCTAGCCGAACAGCTTGAGTTTGGCCGCACACGCTACCGCGAAACCATTAGCGTGGTCGTGTTTGAAAACTTAGGGCGTGCCATCGGCTGTGTGGTCGAGCGCATAGTCGGCGAGGCAGATCTTGCGACACAAGCGCTAGACCGCAGGCTTGGGCGGGTTTCTGACGTGGCGTCAGTAGCGCTGACGAGCGAAGGCGTAGGCGTTATCGTGTTAGACGTTGATGATATCTTGCGCGCTGCGTTTGATCCGCGCCGTCGCGTATTGGCGCGTAGCGCTGACGAGGTTTTAGAGGTTAATCACGGGAAAC
>Ga0209181_10009415_pt1 | contig 12836 bp, 19 predicted proteins | sample MAT05_FD_187208 | JGI IMG/M metagenome (GOLD analysis project Ga0209181, IMG submission 187208) | Freshwater microbial communities from Lake Fryxell liftoff mats and glacier meltwater in Antarctica - MAT-05 (SPAdes) (version 2) | ecosystem: Environmental > Aquatic > Freshwater > Ice > Liftoff... | reverse complement strand
CCAATGACGGTAACCGTCCAGCACAGTCGACGGCACTTCGTGCGTTTCCCATCCTCCGCTTTTCGTAAAGTCAACCGCATGATCTGTCAAAAATTGTGTCATACCTGACGATGGCTTTTTAATTTTCATGGGCTTACCGCCGCGCGCTTGAATGCTCGCCGTGATAAGGATCTGTTTTGGTACGTTCAGTATCACGGCGCGCTCCTCTTGCACCCTCGACCGCGCGCCGCGCGTTCAAACCACTCAATGATCCATACTCGCACGTCATCTGCTTCTCGCAGACTGCATTGTGTTCGTGGCCACTTGGGCGAGTGCCGCCCAAACTCGCCGCTACTAAGCTCAAGCGCCTCTCCGAGAGGCGAGCGGTACGTCCGACATGAACGTCGGTTTTGCGCAAGTCGCTCGTTCCAATACGGCGCACGTAGGTGCGTCAATATCCCACGAACCGCCAACCATGCCGCTTGCGCACCGCCTGCGCCGCGACCATTGGCGATGTATGTATTTACCGCAACACGGCGAAGGACCGCTACCGGTGGCGGGTTGCTCACGGTGCGCTCCTCTCGCATACCGCACCGCATGCACGGCACGAGGTAAACAGTTTGGTGCCACCCGCGAACGGATCAGTGCTGGCATTGCCACAGATCGGACACTTAGTGTCCATCCTGCAAATAAGTTTTTTCAGCGCGACAATCTCCGCCGTCTGCTTTTCCGCATGGCGAGCAAAGGTTGTACGTTCGCCGCATAAGACCGTGTTGATCGCCGCAATCTCCGCCGCTTGCGCCAGGGCGAGTCTTTCCCAATCCTTAAGCTGCGCAGCAGGGCACCTGTCGAGTTTTTCTATATCCATGGCGACACCATTGGCCGTCATCAGATACTCGCGCCGCAACACGGCGCAATCGTCGATGAATTTGGAAATTTTTTCCCCGAAAGATAGTTCGTTCATGATGATATCTCCTTACCAAAAAACCCCGCGCACCAATCGGTGCGCGGGGCGATCATCGCCAGCTTTGTTTACTTGGCGCTAGGATCCTTAATCTCATCGATTTCATACGCCTTGAACCGCTTGCCAGTGACCGCCGCCCGCTTGCAAATCCGGAAGCATCGACCGACATAGCCTTCGTCAGAGTAAGCCTGTTTGAGCGCGCTAACCAAACCAATGCCAGCGACGATGGTGCAGATTTCCCCGGTTCGCAGGTCGATGACCCGTGCCGTGGAAATCGTCGACGGGTTACCGTCTTCGTCAAGCTTAGGGACTCCCCCCTTGCCAACCTTCGCTTCGGTCACGATACGTGCGTCGAATCGCACGAAAATGGCAACGTCGTCCGTCATCTTCAACTGCGGCACCACAACCTTGCGGGCCACTTCATACTGGAATTCATCGTCAGTCTTCTCGACCTTGTTGACGTTGTTGTCCTTCTTAGCCATGTTATTCCCTTTCAAGGGGGAGAGGGGCGGCAAGCCCGGTTGATTCGTCTAAATCTTGGAGAACCTCAAGGTAGTGGCGCAATCGCCATGTCAATCTCCAATGCTCCCGCAACGAGGTATTGAAGCTCCACGGGTCGACGTTGTCTGGTACCGTCAGGCTTACCATTTAAGCGTCGGGCTCGACAACGGGGACCTTGGCGTCCTTGGCGTCCTTTGCGTCCTTTGCGTGACGCCATCTGATTTGCGCTTTTGTCAACTCGTCGATAGCTTTCTGATGGACGGTGCTGGCATAGTTCGACTTTAGTTGCGCCTTTTTCCAGGCGGTACGCGCCGCTTCCCCGGTGACATCTGCTGCGCTCATGGAGCGAAGCATGGCGACGTGCGCGACGACTCTGACCGCCTGCACCTTTTGCCATGCGGTACGCGCCGCTGCCCCGGTGACATCTGCTGCGCTCATGGCGCGAAGCATGGCGGCGTGCGCGGCGGCCTCGACTTTATAGACGTTCATGGTGCTCATTGTTTTCTCCTACCTCTCAAGGTACACCCGCCCCGCTAAATACCACTAATTTTTGCCGTAGCCCTAATTTTTCTAGATAGCTGAACCGGTGCCCGGTGAATCGAATAGGAAGGCGCGTCATTTGTCCATGAAACCGTGTCACCTTGACATACTCTCATTATTTCCTGCCAGTCCAACCGCGCCCCCTTGCACGAAGTCTTCCACTCGCCCTTTTTCGCCCCCTTGCCATGTCGAAAAGCATATATTTTTTTCCCAGCAATGCCGCCTTTATCAAAAACGCCATCAACGCCCCATTGTCCTAGCTCTTTCCCGTAGTCGATGCCGCCACCGTCGCCAGAAAAAACAATCGAATCAGTGTCACAATAGAGGACGGACGCACCGTTTTTGCGAAGGGTATGCATGGTCTTAAAAAGAAACGCACGGACGTACCCTGTGATGCTCGCCGCAGTCGCGACATTGTAGAACCGCATTTTTTCATCGTCTAGCGGTCGCTCCATCAAGTCCCATGGTCCCAATTCCCCCGAGGTTTCCCAGCCTTCGTCCCGGTGAATATCAACGCACCCTTTCGGGGCGACCATGTACGTGCGGTATTCGTCAGGGTTCGCGCCGAATTTTCCATAGAGCGAGTTCATCATCAGCTTAGCACCGATGTACTCCAACGAGTCTTTTTGTGCCGACTTTTTGATATCGTAAAAATAGTTTACGTATTTTGAAAATTCGACATGGTGCGCAAACCTAACCCGCTTCACCCATTTGAATATCGCCACCGTCCCGGTTTCTAGTGCCGCGAGCATTTCCCAGCCGGTGACATAATACCGCCGCCGCTCGCCGTCATCCGGAAATTCCAGCGAGGTTTTTCCACGATTCGGAAAACAACCGTTCGCCACGGCATCGACGACATAGAAAGCCTGCGGTAGTATCGACTCGCTCCCGTCAATCGACTCTTCAATAGGTACCGTGGAAATAGGATGATCCTCAAGCATTGCACGGGGGTAAGCCGAATTGATGTCTATCATCGAAAACTCCCCAGCGAGCAAGCCGGAAGAAAAACACTCAACCCGCCCACCATAGTACCAGTGTTTCATGTTTTCATAAAAATTTGCCGTAGATTTAGGCGCGGTCCTGCCGGTCCTATTTTGCCAAAATTTCATGGCAGCACCAGCGAGCGTCAAATTCAGTCCATAGGTGTCGATAAAATACATAACCATTTCATGCAGGTAGCGGCAGTCAGCTTGGCAGTACCGGATGATTTCTGGCATGTGCAAATGCCGCACCGAACGATGCAGCTTCGTATAGTCAATATCGTCCTTCTTATATTTTTTTAACCCCATCGGAAAAAGGTTCATCGAATCGCGAAACTCGCACAAACCAATTTTGAATTTTGACAGTCTTCCACTGATCACGCTTACCTCTGCAAAATTGTCGAGACATGCCAAGAAGCCGGGTTGGTGGTAGTCGAATTTTCCCCCGTTGTGCGCGAAACAAATAACCTCGTGCCCTTCACAAAAACCAACACAATCTTCCGTGGTATTGAATGTGTGATGCTTTTCGCCATCATAAACGTTCCATAAAAAGGGTAAGGGTATCTGACCTTTTTGGAAAGGATCAGTCTCGCAATCAAGCGTCCATATCGGCTTCATCGACGTTTCTTCCTTAATTTGCGTAGGCGTTTCTGTAGCTCTAAACGTGCGCGCTCTTTAAGAACCGCAACCTTCGTGCGACCATGCTGATTTGTGTAACGGTACGAAGCGACACCGTGCAACCATTCGCCAGCGTTCGCATATTTTGCTACCAGTTTATCTATCTGGTCGGCGAGATCCATGGCGAGGTATTGATGCGCAATCTCGTATTTTCCGCAAATAACCCCAAACGTCCTTGCGGCATCTTTCGTCAGAATTTTGTCGATAACCCGGCGCGGGTTTTCAAGGAAGGCTTTTACTGATTTCTCATATGTGCGGAAAAGGTGAATTGTGCGCGTGGCGTAGCGGTCGCTCACCGTGATGGACCATTCGCCGTTTTTCTTCGTCGCCTTGACCCGAGTTTTTACGGTGCCATCCGCGACCGGAACGAATGCGACCTTTAGCCGTATCTTTCCAGGGACGTGTCCTGCAAAATACTGGAGTGCCTTTAGTTTTTCACTGCTTTTTGCAGTGACCACCACATGCTCGCGGGTCGCCAGACCGTGTTTCCCGTAAACCTCGCCCCATGCACGGGTTATGTAAGATTTATCACTTTTCGACAATTTCTTGACGTTTAGTTTTTTCGTGACATATTGACGCACATCTGCATACTTTTGACCGTATGTGGCCAAGGAAATTCTGCTCATGGACTCAACCCCAGTTGATTTGACCGCGATCTCTGATTCTCCGGCATCCATGTCGGAAAGTCAACTACTGCAAAATGACGTGAAAGGAGAGCCCGAAATTATCTCACCGGATCTTTTTGACACGGTTATGGGTCAGGTTGCCATGCCGGCCGTCCGGCCTAATGCGGTCGCGGCGGTGCGAGCAGAGTCGGCCACCCGTGACGCTGCACCGGCCCCCGCTCCGGAGTTGACGCCTATAAAGGGTAAGACCGACTTTTCGGGCAGGCCCTTTGATCCCTCGCTGCACATGGTCGACGAAGCCGGAATGCCGAAACTGACGAAGACGGGCTTCATCCGCTCCAAACCGGGCCAGGGGTTCCGCGCCGAAACTTCGCGGCTCGACCCTACCGCGGGCGATGTTCCGGCGGAAGAAGCACCGCGACCGATTGCGAAAAGCACCGAAAGCGAAATCCAAGCGACCGCCAGCGTATCGGCGCATCTTTTCGTGCGAACCGCCGTTCTTGTCGGTGGCGACGAATTTGAGGCGGAAAGCGATGAGCAGGCGCATTTGACCAAGTCGTTTGCGGATTATTATCGCGCAAAGGGAATCACCGATATTCCACCCGGTGCCGCCCTGGCCCTTGGGCTTGGTTTCTTCGTGCTAAAACGTTGGAACCGCCCCGCCGTTGTCGAACGTCGGAAAACCATATGGGCGAGAGTAAAAGGCTGGTACATCGACTACCAAGCGTCACGAGCTAAACGTGAAAGCGGGGTTGGCTAAAATGCTTTTTGACGTTTATTCTGTGGCGGTCGGTTTTATCGCTGGCGGTATCTGCGGTCTGGTCACCCTACTTGTCGCTTGCTTGTTTTTAGGGGCAAATGATGACCGTCGCCCATGAATCGATTGACCATCATATCTTTATCGGGCAAACGAAAGCTGGAAAAACTACCGCCGCAACGCGGTTGGCGCACTGGTACGATGCGCACGGGGTAAAGTCCCTTGTGCTAGATCGCATGATGGATGAGCGTTGGCCAGCGAGCGCGCACATCGTGCGCGATGCCGACGAATTTTTGGCTATCGCGCAAAACCCCGACAAATGTTTGCAGTGCGCCCTTTTTATCGACGATGCCGGTGGAAGCGTCAATAAGCATTTAGATTGTTTCAACTGGGTAACTACTGAATCGCGGCATTTTGGGCACGTCGCGCACCTGTGCACGCAACGTGCGGTGCAGATCGCGCCGACCGTCCGCAGTCAATGCGGGGTTTTGTACGTGTTCAACGTAAACCAAAAAGATGCAAAGTCTTACGCGGAAGACTTCAATTGTGCGGAAATCCTCAAGGCCCCGTCGCTTCCCAAGGGGCATTGCCTTCGTGTCGAACGCTTTAAGCCGGTGCGCTATCTCCGGTTATGGTAACGTGTCAAAAAGACATTGATCTTTTTGACATGGGTGTATACTAACGCTCTCAGCTTCACCAACCCCGCGCCACTGGCGCATTTTCAGGAAATATCACATGGATATCAAGGCTCTCGCCATTCAGATGGCTGTCACCATCGCCGCCCTTTACGTGGCCAAGCGCTTCCTGGGCGTCTGACGCTCCCGAATCTGCCCTGACCCGCCCCTCCCGAACCGGAAAAAATATGCCCAGTCCAATCACTTCCCCCATTTTGCGCCGACTCGCTGGCGCAGTGACCGGTCTGGGCGCGAGTCAGATCGCCATCGTCAAGATTCCGACCGGTGCGACGTACCTGGAACTGTCGTTGGAATGTACCATCGCTGGTGCCGCCGCGACTCGCGCTCAGCTTGAGGCTATGTTGCCCCAGATTCGCTGCACCGTGTCGGGCATCGAAAAGTGGACTTTGAGCGCCACACAGCTAATTGCCATCATCGAGTTCTACCAGTCTGGTCTGATCGCTGATAGCGGTTTCTTGACGATTCCTTTCGAGCGCCTGTTTATGGACGGCGGGTTGGCGGGCATGCTCAACCCCGCGTACGGCACCCTCGGGGAATCGTCCTGGCAGTTGGAAATCACCCAAGCGGCGGGTTCGACCATCGACGCGATGACTGCATGGGCGCAGGTGAGCCCGATTGCTGAATCGCTGGGCGCGCACATGAAAATTGTGCGGCTTACCCCGACGTTCGCGTCGACCGGTAAGTTTTTCTATGCCGATCTGCCCAAGGAACTGGGTACCTACCTGTATGCGCTGCATTTCCAGGTGCCCGTTGTCGCGAACCTCGTGAATATCGCCTATATCGCCGACGAGGTGCGCGTCATCGATTGCAAGCCCGGCTTGCTGAATCAGTTGTACACCCTGGGCAAGCGCGCACGTGCGGTGCAGAGCGCCAAGTTGTTTGTTCATTTGGACTTCACCCGTCGCAGTCTCGATGCCGACGCCATCCGCTTGGACATGAATTCGCAGGTTCTTGAATTGGACTTCGCGAATGCCGCGCCCAATAGCTTCACTGTGCTGGCGGAAATTGGCACCGCTCAACCGACCCAGGCTGGCGCTCAGTAAGTACAGTAAGTACCGTCCGCATCCTGACACTGTAACCCCGGCCGGCCATCCGTGCCGGGGTTTTTCTTGGAATCTACATGAATCTTCAATCTAATATCGTCGCCGCGAGCAATACCGCATTTAGCGGGTTGAATCTTGCGCAGCAAGCCGGAGGAGCGTTCGGCTTTACCGTCCCCGATCGCGTGACTAACGCGGTCAATGCGCTCCCGCGAAGTGCGGAAGCGACCAACCAACTGCAACGCGGGACCTCGCCTAATGGTGTCGACGTGGGCGGGGTTGTATATGCTGCCACCCCGCTGTCGAGCGGTGGCGCGCTGTCGAAAATCTCCCGCAATCCTATCCCGTATTTGGCGGTCGGTGTCGCGGTGCTGGCGGTGCTTTTCTTGAGTCGCAAGTGAGCAGCTTGTTTGATTCCGCAAAGACCGCCGCAGTCCCGGCTGGTGGGGGCGGTGCAGGTCTCGCCAGCGCGACACCTTATGGTGCTATCGCCGGTGCCGCGTCCGGTGCGTTGACAGGACTTGCGGCGGCGGCAATGCAAGATTCCCCGCTAAGTCAAAGCGGTTCGATTCGTTCGCAAACGAATCAGACAGTTCAACACGGCGACTTCAATTATACGCGGGATTCTGCCGGGGCTAGAATTACCGGGGGTTCTAAAACCTCCAGTGCCGCCGCGTCAAACGATGAAGGCGGCATCGGTAGCGTTCCGTGGTATGTGTGGGCGGGCGGCGGTGTCGTTGCGCTTCTCGGGTTGTACCTTGTTTTACGGAAGGGTTGAAATGTGGGCTATCTCAAAAAGCATGCGAAAAAATTCCGTGGCTACGCTAAGCAAGGCGCGTCCATGGCGCTTAGTGGCGGCGGTGGCGGCGGTTTCCCTATGAGCGGCGGCGGTCAAAATTCCGGCTTATTTTCCGTCAACAAGGAAAATTATAACATCACAACGAACGAGAACACAACGTACGCGAATGATCAACGAATCATCGCGGAAAGCGGCGCGATTATTGGCACCAACGGGGCCACGGTCGGCATTTCTGGTCAAGGCGCTGGCGCTGGCGGATCAAGCGGCGGCGGTGGCGGTGGCGGACTAGGCGATATCGCGGCGCTCCTGTCGAGTCGCGGCGGTGGCTTTTTCGGTGGTAGCTCTCCAGGCGGTGCCGCCAATTGGATTCTTCCGGTTGCGATTCTCGCAGGCGCTGGCATTCTTGCGTTGGTCATTTTCAAAAAGAAAAAGGGTTGAACCATGTCAGATGACAGTACGTTTTCGATCTATGAGCCGATCGCTTTGCGGATGATCGCAAGCGAAATTCGCGCGATTTATCGCAAGATTCGCTTTATCTCGCTGGTGAGCGCGACCGATGATAGTAAGGTGGAAATCTCCACCAATGGCGCGTCGTTCTTTCCGTTGCTTCCCGGTACGCGGTTGAGCGGGTTCGAGATCGATACTTTGTGGATCCGCAACACCTCGGTTGCGGTGAATACCATCACGATTGGCACCGGCATGGCGGTCATCGATGATAACAAAATTCGGATCGACACGTCCAGCGCGCTTCCGGTTACCGTGTTGAATACGTCGATTGGCGTTGTCGGCCCCGTCGCCGATGGCATCGCCGTCAGTGGCAACCCGGTGCGAATCGGGGGCAAGGATAGCGGCGGTCTTACGCAAGATGTGATGACCGACACTGACGGTACGCTTTTTGTCGGGGGGCGTAACGCGAACGGTAACTCAATCGGTGCTGGTGCGCTTCCTGTTATCGTTGCAGGGTCGGACGGGGCAAACATTCGTACGCTTCGCACCGACGTGGCCGGTAATCAACAGGTTGTCGCGCAAGGTGTAGATGCGCACAACGCTGGATTTGTCGGTTTCCCGGTTAGCATCGGCGCGGAAAGTCGGACGACCAATCGTGCCGCCACGTCCGACACGCGCAATTCTCGCCCGATCGTTGATAAACTTGGTCGGCAGGTTGTGGTCAACGGTAACATTCGCGAATTGTGCGATAACACGCGACTCGCGATCACGGCGAGCGTTGCAGAAACTACGCTTATTGCTGCCGTTGCGTCGGTCACGCATGACATTGTTTCGGTCATTCTGGCCAATTCCGGTGCGTCCGGTACCTTGGTTGACTTCCGCGATTCGACGGCGGGCACCATTCGATTTAGCGTTTGGGTTCCGGCTGGCGCGTCCGTTGTTGTTCCGTTTCCGACTCCGTGCAAACAAAATGCGGTCAACCAAAATTGGACCGCGCAATGCAGCGTGTCCACTTCTTCTATGGTCATTTCCACCATTTCTATTCGCACGGCGGCCTAATGAACGAAGACCCAAACTGGCGACGTCTCGGGGTTATCTCGCAAACCGGACTCGGAACCGCATACCCCGCGTTGAAAGATCAGGCCCAGGCGCTCTACCGTGACAAGGTTTCACGGTTGGCCTTCGTACCGAAAGACTGGCTGGACAACGTTCGCAACCTCCAGGCGATCAATAGCGGTGACGTTGTTTTGCTTGCGCCATCGCGCAATGCCGTCGGTATCTGGTCGACGAACAATCCCGAGTGGATGGACACCAACGAAAAGGTGCTGGCGTGGGAAGCGGTTCGCAATGAAATGCAGGAAGCGGTGAAGGCGTACGCTCGCGCCGATGCCGTGCGCGGTGCCACGATTATCGCGGGATTGCAGCGCAACGCGGCGTTCTGGTCTGCTGCTTACAACGTCGCTTCTGTTGTCGGTGCCGCGCCTAATGCGATCATTGGCGCGGCTGGTGACGTGGCCACCGGCGCGGTGTCGACGCTCATCAAACGTGCGTGGCTTCCTCTAGTGCTTATCGGGCTTGGAGCGTTTATTTATTTCAATAAGGGTGCGCTCACCGCCGCCGCTCTCAAGAAAATGACAGGGAAATAATGGAAACGTTGTACATGGCGTTGATCGTTGCGTTGATCCTTGAAATGCGTATCACCATCGCCAGAATCCCGCCCCGCCTCACCCGCCTCGAAAATAAATTCAAGGCCCACGTACAGGACCAGTATCATGCGTAACCCGCGCACCACTATCTGTGGTATTCTTTCGTTCCTCGCCGTCGCCGCCGCCGCCGCAAGTGCGATGGTTGACGGCAATCCTGCCACGTCGCCGGATTGGACCGCCGTGGGCGCGGGATTCGTCGCGATGATCGGGTTCATCGCCGCCGGCGATGCAAAAGAAACCAAATGAGTATGACCCGTGCGGAATTTGATGAAATGTTCAACCCCGCCGCGCATGACGCGGATTTCCCGTGTCGGCATGCGCGGCATCTGACGCGGGAAGAAGTGGCGGAAGCGTACGGGGTAAAGCCCGTCAAGCCCGTCAAGCCCGTCAAGCCCGTCAAGTGAATGCGATTCTCGCAACACTCGCGCAAGCGATTGCGCGGGGAATCGTTGCGGGAATTTTTGAAGGAATTTCCGATGCAGTTATTCGCAACGCCACCGCCACTCGGGAGAGTGTTTCTACTGGCGATCTTGAGCGCGCTAGGATTTGTCGCGATATTCTTGAGCGGTTGCGCGGAACGAATAATTCCGGATCGGACGATACCACATCAGACAGCGGAAAGCATCACAGTTGACGTATGGGTGCGTGGCGACGATGGAAAGCTACGCAGAAACGCGGTTGACTTTCATTCTGGCGTTTGGATATTCGAGAACCTAGGAAAACAATGAAACACTTTACGCTTTTTCCCCTCCTGTTGCTGTCGCTGGCGATTTCTGCCAGCGGTGCGACGGTCGATTTGCTTCCGAGTGCGCGCAATGATCGCGCCGCGATTGTGGACGTGTTGACTGCTGCCAAGCAACGGACGCCGGCGGTCGTTGATAGCGTCAATGCGTTAATCGCCAAACGATCGTTGGCCGCGCTGAACGCTAATACGTTTGGCTTCCTGGCGTTGCCGGCTGGTGACAACATGATTAGCGCGACCGCCGCGAGTGCCGTGATCACCAGCAACGTTGCGGCATGGACCGCGCTTGATGCTGGAAAAACGATTCATGTACAGGGGGCGGGGGGTGCCGGTGCAACGTATGTCGGACGTATTCTGTCGGTGAGCGGCACCAGCGCGACCTTGGATGCCGTGTGCAGTACCAGCATCGTCGCGTCAAAGACTAGCACCGCCGGTATCGCCATTTGGGGTTGGCCAGCGACGTCGGTACTTGAAACGCTCCCGCTATTGTCGGTTGACGGTGCATATGCATATCAGCGGTCCCTTAGCGCCACGTATGCCGCCCCCGATATTAGCGCGAAAGACTACGGCGCGACCGGGGACGGTGTCACTGATGATACCGTCGCGTTGAAAGCGGCACTCGCGGCGGCATGCGCGGTCAACGGTAAGCTTTATATTCCCGCCGGGGTGTACGTCACGTCTGATACCCTCGCCCCGACGACTACGTCATCGGTGCATATCCAAGGGGCCGGGCGCGAGAAGACAGTTATCAAATGGAGCGGCGCTGGTGCGTATACCATCAACGGCGGTACCGTTTACGGCCAGACCGGAACCGCATGCATCTACGTGGCGGCATGTAACCATGTTCGACTTAGTGACTTTTCAATCTCAACGGCCCAGGCGACCGGTACGTATGTCGCGGGTCAGCGCGCTATTGTGGCGTTGACTGATAAAATAGAAAACTATAACGCGGGATTGGCAATCGCACGTGTGGGCATTTCACAAATCGGTAGCGCCGGTATACTACTGATCTTCCAGAAAAATTTCAGCATTGTAGAGTGCGACATTAAAAACATTGGATACGAAGGTATCCAGACGATAAGTTGCAACAATGGGGTTATTAACCGCAACCGGGTCAACAATATAACCCCTGGCGTATCGACAAACATGTACGGCATTAGCCTATCGCATGACAGCGTGTTGTGGCCAGGGAATCAGGCGGTAAGTCCGTTTTCTGCTGATATCACTGTCAGCGACAACGAAGTAGAAAATAGCGCCTGGGAAGGTATTTCATCCCACGGTGGTTATCGATTTGTCATCACGTCTAACCGTGTGCGGAATTGTAAACTCGGGATCGCTGCAACGGAAAGCTCCGGCGGTGCCGCAGGGTACGCGGGTGGCTATCACGTGGTGGCGAATAACTTTATCGAATGCGGCATTTACGAAGGCGGCGCGACCGCGCACGGCATTAATGTAAACGGCGGCGCGACTGCGCCGAACGTGGGGGTATCGGTTACGGGGAATATCATTGTAGGCTATGGCATTCCTGACGTAAACGGCGGCGCTATTGCGGCAGTAGAAGTGCGTGATTCGATCATCGCTGATAATCTGATCTATCGCTGGCGAGGTGTCGGCATCTACATGGCGGGAGGTTTAACACGTGGAATAACGGTCACCGGAAACCGATTTAGTGGTATGCGTGCTGCCGATGCCATCGGGGCGTGTATCAAGGCCAATTCAGATTTGCCAGAATTGATGATAACTAATAATGCGTTAACGAATGGCGCATTTACGGCACCGTCGAACGGTTTGCTTGCTAATTTTCAATCCGTCGCAAACCCGTTGACCGCATACGGGAATGAATTTGGCGGGGCGACAAATCCGTATTCGACAAGCGGTGCCGTACGGCGCGGCGGGCCTGATACGTACCTGAACCAAGCGAGCGGGACCTCGCTTAATGTCGCGGGACTTGGAAATACAATCGTCACTCTAAACTATACCGTGGCGGCGACCATTGTATCGTCGACCATATCTGGCGGTGTAGAGGGGCAGCAAATCACACTGATTTGCCAAAATGGCAAGTCCACTGTGACCGTGGATAGATCGAGCGCATACCTACCAGGGGCGGTAGTCTTTCCGATCACGGCTCGAAACTCGCTGACCCTTGTGTTTTCTGCCGGGTTGTGGTATGCAACCGCATGGACTAATACGAACGATTGACAATCAATAAGAAGAGCGTTCCTCCTTCCGCCTTCTTCCCCCAGGGCGTGCCCCTGGGGTTTCTTTTCACCCATCGCCATGTGCGTGATACACCCATTCCCATAAACACTATTTTGCTTTACATTGCCGACATAGACACCATCCGAGTGTGTGACTGGCCGGGTGACCGCCCACCGAAACAGG
>Ga0209181_10009414_pt1 | contig 12844 bp, 11 predicted proteins | sample MAT05_FD_187208 | JGI IMG/M metagenome (GOLD analysis project Ga0209181, IMG submission 187208) | Freshwater microbial communities from Lake Fryxell liftoff mats and glacier meltwater in Antarctica - MAT-05 (SPAdes) (version 2) | ecosystem: Environmental > Aquatic > Freshwater > Ice > Liftoff... | reverse complement strand
CGTCTTCTTGCCCCATCCCCCGAACGTGCTCGGCGTGCCCCGCAACTGCGACTTCCGCGCGCCGCTATCGCGGTGCGGCGGTCAGGCCTCGCGAGTGGATCTCGAAACCGCCGCTGGGTGGATCTCGATCAGGCCGCCGCCAAAGCGCCAGGAAGCTTGGCGCGGGAGGAGGAGCGAATGACAAAGCTCTGAAACTTGCTTCACGCTCGCGCCGTTGCACGCGTAGCCGCCCGCGCACGCAGAAGAGGGCGCTCGCCCCAGCGGCCCCGTTCCGCACTGGCCGAGCTGGCTTGGGACATCACAGAAGTCGCACTGTAGACGCACGGCGCGCGGCCACTCCTCACGCGAGCAACTCCGACGGAAGCCACCGTCCCGCAGCCGTCCGCCCTCCACCTCCTTCGACCTCGCCTGGCGCTCCCCCTCCCCCTCTCCAACCCCACTTTCCGCCCCCACCTCCACACCCCGGGTGTAGGTTCTCTCTCGGCCTTGCCCCTGAAACCCCGTTTGTACTTCTTCTCGGTCGCGCAGCGATGAGTTCGACGCACGCACGTGGACGCTGGCGGTCGAAGTCGCGCAGCAGGCGGGCGATGAGCAGCTGTGCCAGCAGTGGCGGGAGAAGGCGCTGAAGCGGCTGCCTGCTTCGCCCGTGTTGCTCAGCGCTTCTTGCAAGCCGTAGTCACGAGCCGCCGTCCTGCTCAGCGAGGAATCCCCGACGGGCCGCCAGCGACAGCGGTACCTGCTCGACGCAGTGGATCGGGACGTCTTTGAAGACGAGGGAGGTCTGCTTGAACCCGAACCCGGACAGGCCCCAGTTCGAAGCTGCGAGCGGAGCGAAGTTCGTCGCAAGGGTTCCGGACACCACCCGATCATGCCCACCGCCGACGACGGCGACTTTCAGATCCGCTCGGATGATCTCTCCGATCATCGGCTCGGTCAGCCAGCTGCGCACGACGTAGAACTGCGCCCGCGTCGGCTCGAGCCCACCGTCTGCGTTGAAGAAGTTGAGCTCGAACTCCTTCCGATCGTCTCGCTCTCCGGTCTGCCCCTGCACTCTGATGAAATCATCCGAGCTGCATCGTGCGGCCGCGCTGACTTCGGACGCGCTCCAGTGCACGTCTTCGGCGGGCGCAGACACCAGCGCCAGGTGTGAGCGGCATCCCAGGAGCCCGGCCAGCACCAGCGCGCACCATCGAATCAAGGCGCGCCCATGTTGTTGATGCGAACGCCCTTGGGCTTCTTGCAGAGCTTTCCGCACTTCTTGTCGATGTTCTCGGCGCCGCCTTCTCCCGTGGACGCGCCGTGCGTCTGGTAGCGGCCCCAGTGATACAGCTCGTGCACCACCGACACCGCCATCTGGCAGGGGTCGATGTTTCGCAGCCCGCAGTTGATGAAAAGCGCGTCGCTGCCGTCGTGGTAGTGCGACGTCTCGTTGGAGAAGAAAACCGACGGGTCGAACTTCGTGGAGTCGAGGTCGTCCTTCAGCTTGCGGCCGGTGCCCTTGTTGTAGGCCTCGTTGCACTCGCAATCCTGCTGCATCTTCTCGGCAATTCGGTACGCCTCGAAGAACGTGCTGATCGTCTCAGGGCCGCAGGCTCGGGCCGATTCGGTCTCCAACGTGATGAGGCCCTTGGGATCCTTGAACGTGACCGGGCGGTTCTGCGTGTACGAGTACGGCGCCGAGGTCTCCAGGCCTTGCGGCATCAGCTCTTCGACCATCATCGGGTCGGGCGTCAGATACCGGCCCAGCGCAGGGTCGTAAAACCGGTTCCAATTTTCATGCAGACCGCCGGCGGTGATGCGCTGACCCGGAAGAGCCAGCGGGCTCGCTGGAGGGCTCGGCTCTTCGCTGACGCTCTGCACGAGGCCGAAGCCGTTCTTCTTCTCGGTGCCGTTGCAGCCGACGCCCCAGATCCCAAGCTCGATGTCGCCGGTCAGCCACGCCGTCCACATCGAGCTGAGGAAGGTTTTGGGCGCCGCCTTCCAGAGCACCTCGCCGGTTCCGACCCTTCGCGCCTCGACCGCATCGCAGGTGCCGAGCGTGATGTTCGACAGGCGAAACCAGGTCGGCCGGGTGAGGTTGAACGTGAACCGCTCGCCAGCGGCGGGGTAGGGCATCGCCGTTTTCTGAGTGAGCGCCTGCACCGACTGCGCACCGAGCTCGGCCTGGGTCTCGATGATCTTGAAGCCGCGGCCCGCTCCGCAGCTCTTCGACTGAAGCTGCAGCCGCACCCGATCGGTCGGGTAGGGCCCGAGCCACTGATCTGCCGCAGAGCCGGGCAGCACCTCGCCGAGCACCGCCTGGGTGACGAAGTCGATCACCTGAACCGCATCGCAGGTGCCCAGCTGCAGCTCTCCGAGGTGCACGCGCATCGCCCGGGCCCCGGGCGCTGACACGTCGAGGGTCTCGAACGTGTACGGATTCTTCGTCGCGAGCACGCTGGGCACCGGGCCGACCGCGAGATCCTGGCGCGCTCCGAAAGGCTCGAACCCATGGTTGCGCACGACGTGGCCGAATTCGTCGGTCTCTGCGATCGGCTCGCCGAGGTGGCCGCCGTGAATCCAGGTGATCCCCTCGAAGGTGACCGTGCCATCGGCGGCGCGCTTCGAGCGGATGACCGCCACCGGTTGGTCCTCGATCCAGACGTACTCGCGCAGCGCGCGTGGGAATTCCTGCCGCAGGCTGCCGGGCAGCTCTTCCGACATCAGCCGGCTGGAAGAATCGACGCGGTAGTCGGCGCGCAGATCGTTGAAAGAGCGGCGCCCCGACGGTTCGGTGACGCGGTTCAAGTACGACGCCAGCAACCCAAGGTTGCTCGCCTCGTCGTGGACGTAGCGAAACAACCCGAAGTCGGGGCTCTCGATCTCCACGAGTCTGCCGAAGTCGTCGTGCTGATAGCGGACCTTGACGCCGCGCGAGTCGGTGTACGTGGCCAGCTGGCCCTGAGTGTCCCACGTCATCTTTGCAACGGAGACCCAGACGCCCCGCATTCGTTGCCGCTCTTCGCTCAGTCGGCCATTCGAGTCGTACACGTACTCGCGGTTGCGCGCGGTCTTCGCTGCCGCTGCGTCGAACGTGGTGATCCACCCTTCGTCCGTCGCCCAGTCGACCCGGCCGTCGCCGTCGAAGTGCGCGTACCGGACGCCGGCCGCTTTCGAGGCCGCGAGGGTCGTGCGGAGAATCTGAGTCGCGACCTGCCGGCCCTGTGAGTCGTAGCCGTAGTTCGCTGCCCTGACGGCGGTGCCCTGCTCGTAGTCGGTCGTCGACACCAGCTGCGAGGTGCCCGAGTAGCCGAACTGTCGATACCAATCGATCGTCGGCGTGCGCGTGACCCGCCCGGTCGCTTGAATCCGCCCTCGCGTGTCGTACTTGTTCTGGGTCGTCCCTCCGCCCGGGTCGACCAGCTTCGACAGCTTTCCAGACGTGGCGTACTCCCAGGTCATCGGCGCCGCTTCGCCGGGCCGCAGCAGCGTGCGCAGTCGGCCGCGCGGGTCGAAGGTCTTCGTCGTGGTCAGCCCGTTCTCGTCCGTCGTGGTGCGCGCATTGCCGAGCAGGTCGTAGTCGCTGGCCTGGAACACGATCCGGCCGCGGCGCTGGATCTGCTGAAGGCTCGCCGGGCCGGGGCTTCCACCGGCCGCGTAATAGGTGCGCGTGGTCAGGTCGCTGACGTCGCGCCGTGGGCCGTCGATGGTCGTGAGCTGACCGAGCGCGGAGCAACCCCACGTCGTCACCTGCACCTGCGTACCCCACGATCCGTTTTCATCGACGAGCGTGCGGCCCCATGTCACCTCGCGCTGGGTCCGGTCATTGAGTGGCGCCGCGTTGTACGCAGACGAAGTCCAGCAGGCCGCGGATCCACAGTGGGGGTCGATCGCGCCGGCGGGCTGGGTGTAATCCCAGACGGTGGTGGCGACGAACCCGGCGGGCGCCGTCGCGTCGACGCTCGGCACCGATTCGAAGGCGGGCTTGGCGGTCGATCCCAGGTAGCCGAACTTCTTCCCGATGAGCGCCTCGGCAGCAGAAGGCGCGGCGCAGCTCTTGAGTCCCGGGTACTCGGCCAGCTTGCGCCCCAGTGAATCGCGCTCGATGCGGGTGAAGTTGCCCGCACTCTCTCTCGTGCAGGTCGAGTCCGAGACGCCCGTGGGCGGCACCGTCGTCTCTTGCGCCTTGCTGACGTCGCAGTTGCCGGCGCTGTCGAGCTCGCAGACCGATGCGAGTCGACCGTTGGCCCAGGTCAGCGAGATGTTCTCCGTCGAAGATCGAATCTTCGTCGTTCGAATCGGGCGGCCCGCCCAGTTGCCGTACGAGAATTGGTACAGCGTGGTCGGAGTCTCGTGCTCGATGACGCGCGAGGGACTCAGGGCGGGTTGGTAGTACCGAAACGACGACGCGCGTTTTCCGTCGGGATCCGTGACGAGCGTCAGCAGCTTTACGGTCACGCCGGGCATGCGCGGGAAGGCGTGGTCGAAGGCGTAGGCGAGCTGGGTGACGCTGGTGTCTGCGCGCGTGAACGAGGTCAGGTAGCCGGCAACGTCGAAGCCGAGCTTGACGATTGCGTTGGTGGCGGCGGAGTCCCAGCTGACCTGCGCCAGCCGGCCCGAGGCGTCGTAGTCGAACCACAGGCTGCGCTCGAAGAGGAAATCGACGCGGCACAGCGCTCCGGCCGGTCGACTGGCGCTGGCGGCGCACGTTACGTCCTCTGCGACATATCGAAGCTGGCTCTCGCCGCCGTCGGAAGCGCGCACCGTGCGCAGCTTCCCGGCCACGTCGAACACCAACCACCCGCCATCGGACAACTCGAGCGCATAGCTGGACGTCGCAGCGTCCCAAATCAGCCGCTTGTTCGGAGCGCGCGCCACGTACTTCGTTCCGTCGAAGCGGTGCTCTTCGGTCGAGGTGTCTCCGCGCCGCAGGATGACCAGCGAGGCCGGCGGCGGCCCTGACAGCACCAGGTGATCGGCCCAGTTGTGACTCCAGCCCGGCCCGAGCCGGCCGATGTCGTCGGTGCCTCCGTGCGATTGGGCCCAGGCGGTCGAGTACGTGCGCACGAACGAGATCGGCGGACCCCAAGGCTGGACCACGTTGACGTCGGTGTCGTCGAGCCACGCAAAGCCGCTGAGCGCGTCGACCGGGTCACCGACGTTGCGCTGCTTGCGATCCTTGCAGCCGTTCTCACAGGTGCACGGGCCACAGCCGTCGTCGTTGAACGCGCCTTCGCAGCAGGCGGCGTTGTCCTGCGGGATGCCGCCGTCGTTTTCTTTGTCGAAGGGGCTGCACTGTTTGTTGGCCAGCGCCGTCCCGCTGAACGCCAACGTGAGCCTGAGGAGGATCCGCTTCAAGGCGCACCTCGCTTCGCCGGAACGCAGAAACCTTCGCTGCCGATGCCCGTGTTGCGCAGCTCGCAGACCCGCGCGTTCGAGCAGTCGACGTCGACCACGCACGGCTGGGTGCAGACCTTGCCTGAGGCGAGGGACAGACAGATTCCGGAAGGACAATCCGCGCCGGTCATGCACGCACCACCCGCAACCACCGTGCACTCGGGGGGCTGGCCGCCTGCCTGGGCGGCGACCTCGCACACCTCGAAGAGATTGCCGGCATCGACGGGCGCGCCAGCGTCCTGGGTGCCGCCATCCGGAAGACCGCCGTCGGGCAACAGGCCGCCGTCCTCGAGCGACCCGCCGTCTTCGCCTCCAGACTCGCCGCATGCCACCAGGCCCAGCACCAACCACAGAATCGAGTTGCGCATCACTCCCCCAGCAGCTTCGTACTCTACCTGCGGCGCGACTTCAGACAAGCAGGTCGACCCGACCCAGCAACCAGTCGCGCGCGACCGTCATGTGATGCACTTCGTCCGGACCGTCGGCGATGCGCGCTGCGCGGGCCGCCCGGTACCAGGAGGCGAACGGCAGATCCTCGCTGTACCCCTTGGCGCCGTGCATCTGGATCGCGTCGTCGAGCACCTTGCACAACGCCTTGGCGACGAACGTCTTCGCGATCGACGAGTACGGCTTGGCCTCTTTGGTCTTGCCCTGCTCGAGCAGCCACGCGGCATGCAGCGTCATCAGGTTTCCTGCGTGAATCGCTTCGGCCGAGTCGTAGATCATTCGCTGCACGGCCTGGTGGCGCGCGAGCTCCTTGCCGAAGCTGACGCGCGTGGTGACGTAGTCGCGGCACAGCGACAGTGTCCTCTCTGCCAGGCCCAACCACCGCATGCAGTGGGTCAACCGGGCGGGCACCAGGCGGGTCTGCGCGAGCGTGAAGCCGTCGCCTTCCTCGGCGAGCAGCGCGTCCGCGCCGAGCTTCACCTTCTCGAACTTCAGCTCGCCTTCGTGGTGATCGAGGACCTGCTCGCCCATCGTCGCGACATCGCGCACGTACCGAACGCCCGGTGTGGCCTTGTCGAGAATGAACAGAGACGCGCCACGCTTCGGATCATCGCTGGTCCGCGCCATCACCAGCAGGAAGGAGGCGTTGCGCGCGCCGGTCGAGTACCACTTGTGACCGTCGAGCTCCCAGCCGGCCTCGGTGCGTCGCGCCGTGGTCTTCAGGTTTCCCGGATCCGCACCTGCGCCTGGAGCCGGCTCGGTCATGCAGAACGCGCTCGTCACTTCTCCACGCACCAGCGGCTCGAGGAACCTCGATCGCTGGGATGGCGTCGCGATCTGCACCAGCAGATCCATGTTTCCCTGATCCGGCGCGTCGCAATGGAAGATTTTCGCGCCGACCGGAGATCGCCCCATCTCGCGGAACAGGGCGCACATCCCCATCGGGCCCAGCGCGCGTCCGCCGAGCACGACGGGAAGGTGCGGAGTCCACAGGCCCTGCTCCTTCGCTTCGGCCTGAAGCCCCTTGAGCGTGTCGCGGCGACCCGAGCGATCCTCCTCGAAGATCGCCTTCTCCGCGGGGATGATCTTCGCGTCGACGAACGCTCGGACCTGCGCGCGAATCGCCGCCAGCTCCGCAGACAACAGAAAGTCGCTCACAGGTTCTCCGAGAGATCGAACCGCGGGTTGGTCGCCTGCAGAGTCTGTTTTGCTGTTTCCCACAGATGGTTCAGCGTCGCGTCGTCCGGGCCGGCTTCCATCGCGGCCAGCGCAGCCATTCGCTCGTCGCGGCGGGGGCTCGACAGCTTGCTCGCGTCACCGGGCACCAATGCCTTCAGGCGCTCGGCCTCGGCGGCGAAGCGGTCGTCCTCGGTGCGCAGCTCGGCTGCCACCACCGTCGCGAGGTTGGCGGCGATCATCATCCGGAATTGCAGCGCCTTGTCGGCGTCGAGCCTGGGGGCGACCTCGGCCATCAAGAACGAGGCGACGGCGTCGAGCAGGGTGCTGGCATCGGGTCGGTTTCGCATCGGTTGCTCCCTCTTCAGATCACAGCGCGCCGCGACGAATCAGCCGCAGCGCTTCGAATTCCATCTCGACATTGCGGCGGGCGATCGCGACCAACTCGAGATCTGTCTGTTCGCAGCGGGGCCTGTCCGAGACGATCCTCCACGAGTCCCTGCACGTGTGCAGCCGCCAAACGGGGGGCAAGGTGAACGACATCGAAGGAGATCCGTGCTCGGCCGAAGCCATCACCAGGGAATTCGGCTTCAGGTGACTACCTCTCCCCGTCTCATCACGCTCGTATTCCTGTGCCTGCTCGGGGCCGCATGCCGGCCGCCCGCGGCGCCAGCAGCCGAGCCGAAGAGCGCTGCGCCCGCCCGCGATCCGGACGAAGGCAAACCGCCGATCGACGAGATCGTCGTCAATGCGCGGCAGGGGAAGTCCACCTGCAGCGGATCCATCGTCCTGTGTGATGCCGGCTGCTGCACCAAAGAGGGCACGGCGCACTACGACTCCAACGGCGTGCTGTCCGAAGGCTTCGGCCGCGATTCGGTGAAGTGCGGTGAGGTGACGCAGGTCCGTCACGCCACGATCTGGTGCCGCTGCCGCTGATCAGCGCGGACACGAGCGCGAGTTGCGGCGGCCCGGTGGATTGGTGACGCGGCCGCGGCCGACCCGCAGTGACGGGCCCGGGTCACCTTCCACACTTTGAGGGCCACCTTGCGGAGCAACTTCTCGACTTCCTCGTCGGGAGTTGGCAGCGCGGCGAACGTCAGCTCTTCGCCGTTGAAGACGCCGTCGGGCGAGGCTCCTCGATTCCCAGCTGCTTCGCGCGCCGACGCTGGAACGCGAAGACGGCCTGATGAAGACGCGCAGCGCCGCTGACAGCGCGCGAGGGACCGCCAACGTCCATTGCCGCAGTCGGAGTGGCGGGGTCATCGTTTCACCTGAGTCGGTCGTGATGGGCAGGCAGCCGCTTCCTTGCAGGCGTTCGCCAGCTCGCACGAGTCGGGCTGGTTCTTCAGCCCGCGCGCGACCCACGCGCGGCACAGCGTCTCGTCTCCTGACTGAAACGCGAGCTCGGCGGCGAATAACGGCACCTCCCCGTCGAAGGGATCGGCGCGCTCGGCCAACTCGAGCGCATTCCTCGACCGCCCTTCCGCCGCCGCCCGACGGGCCAGCTGCAGCTGCCGCGAGCCGATCAGCTGGGTGGCGTCGGCGAGCACCGCGCAACCCAGCACTACCCCCCACGCGAGGATCCCCGCGAGCCGTGGGCCGGCACGACGTGGGATCGAGAAGCACAGCCCCGCCAGCACCGCGCCCTGCGCCATCGTCGGCGGCTCGAGGAAGGTCTTCCCGGTGCAGGCGGCCAGCGCGAGCACGCCAAGCGACGCCCACAACGCCGGGTGGCGCGCGCGGCGACGGGTCAACCGGTAGACCGCGAAGGCCGCCGCGCCGACCCCGAGCAGCCCCGCTTCGAAGCCCAGCCGCAGCCACTCGTTGTGCGGCTCTTCCATTCGCACTTCCTCGGGCGCCGTGAAGCGCGGCCCGACCGCGGCGAACTGACCGGGCCCCCAGCCCAGCAGCGGCTGCACCGCGATCGCCGCCATCGCCGCGCGCCACGTTGGCCACCGCCCCTGCGCCGCCGCGCCGGCCGAGCTCAGCGCGTCGAGGTACGGATCGTCGGCGTGCCACTTCAGCTGCGGCCCCGGCGTCGCGACGAGGCCGACGATCACTCCTCCGGCGAGCGCGATCGCCTTCCACCGAACCCGCCGCCGGCGCAGGAGCACGAACCCCGCCGCGAGCGCCGCCGCGAGCCACGCCGCCCTCGACGCGGTGCTGACCACGAACGCGGCGCTTACCAGCAGCGCCAGCGCCTCGACCCAGCGCCGTCGTCCGAAGCGAAAGCCGAGCATCAGCGGCAGCGCGCTCGCGACGAACACGCCCGCGGTGGTGCGGCTCGCGAACAGCCCCGCCGGCCGGCTCGCCTCGTTCAACGCCAGCGGCGCCCACTGCTCGAGCAGCCCGACCGCGCTGCCCGCCACCGCCAACAGCACCAGCGTGCGCACCCAGATCGCCCGCGGGATCGTCTGGGCGATCGCGGGTCGTGCCGCCGGCCGAGGCCTGCGAGATTCCCTCCAGGCTGAAGAAGAGGAAGTAGAACCCAGCGAACCTACGACGATGATGGGCAGAATGGCGGGCTCGATCGCCGGCCCGACACCGAAGAGCGCGGGCGGGGCGAAGAACGGCCACGACCTCCGACGACGAGGACGTCGAACGGCTTTTGCGGCGGGTCGCTCGCCGGACGTTGAAGCTGGCCCAGGCCCACTTCCCCGACGGGTTGCCGTATGCCGAGGACGAGCGGGACTTCCAGCTCGCAGCCTCGGCCCAGACTCGCCTGCCGCTGGCGGACGACGCTGCTGCGCGTCGGCGCCGCCCGCCGGTGTGCCTTCCTCGAGGGATTCAGTCTCCACGCAGACACTCACCTCCACGAAAACGACCGAGAGGCGCTCGAGCGAGCCTGCAGGTACGGCGGCCGCGGGCCCATCTGTCTTGAGCGGCTCACTCGACGCGAAGACGGCAAGCTCGAGTACCGCCTCAAGAAGCATGTCCTGAGCCTGTCGAAGGGCCGGCCTCCAACGGCGCCAGTTCGCTGGTGCTGACGCCGCTGCAGTTGATGAAGCGCCTGTGCCCCCTGGTGGTGAAGCCCGGCATCCACCTGACGAGGTTCTTCGGCGTCTTCGCGCCCAACTCGCAATGGCGGCGCCACGTCATCCCTCGCCGCTGCCTCGCGCTCGTGCCCCCGCCAACACCGGGCAAGCCCACCGACTCCCGGTGCGCGCGCAGCCCCCGCCATCCTCGCTTGGACTGGGCTGGACTTTTGCGCAGGGTTTTCGAGGACGACGTTCTCGCTTGCCCCTGCGGCGGCCGCAGGACCGTCCTCTCCGTCGTCACCAACCCGGACGTCGCTCGCAAGCAGCTCGGCCTGCCCCCGCACACGCCCCGGTTGCGCGCGCTCCCCACCGGGCCGCCGCAGCTGCCCCTCCTGTAGACGCACGGCGCGCGGCCACTCCTCACGCGAGCAACTCCGACGGAAGCCACCGCCCCGCAGCCGTCCGCCCTCCACCTCCTTCGACCTCGCCCGGCGCTCCCCCTCCCCCTCTCCAACCCCACTTTCCGCCCCCACCTCCACACCCCGGGTGTAGGTTCTCTCTCGGCCTTGCCCCTGAAACCCCGTTTGTACTTCTTCTCGGTCTCGCAGCGCCTCGGGGGTCAGCCTCGAGCCGGGTGAGATCATCACGCGCGCGCCGGGCAGCGCGATCACCGCCGTCCGCACGGGGATCGAGACCAGCGGCATCTGTAGACTCGTGTCGAGCCACTCGATTCCAGTGATTGCCATCGGAGGAGCTTGGCAGGTCGACCCGCTCGAGGCACTTCGCGATCGCCCGCCTCTTGCGCGATAGAGTGTCCTTCCCTTTTACCGAGGAAGCTTCCATGGCCATTGACGGCGTTTCAGCGAAGAGCGCTCCAGTTACCGCCCCGGTCTCTCAGCCGAAGCCGATCGAGCCAGCGAAAGTCGAGGCGCCCGTCCCCGCGCCGTCCGTTCCAAAGGCGCAGACCGGCTTCGATGATCCAAAGCAGAAGCTGATGTCCGTGAGTGGACGGTACGTCGCTCCCCCGCCGGTCGTGTCTGATCGCGCTGATCTGAAAGACCTGGTCGCCTCTCAGCGCTCATTGGCGCAGGCGAACATCACCGGGTCCGCGCCAGCGGCCGAGGCTTCGAAGAGCTCGGAGGCAGACGTCAAGAAGCTGAAGGAAGCCATCTCAGATGGGAGCGACAAGAAGATCCGCGACCTGGTCAACGCCGACCCCGCGCTGCTCAAGCAGATGTCACCCCAGCAGAAGGGGTCGGCCCTCGAGACTTTGCGTTCGGGCTACACGACGGACGCCGACAAGAACGCGATGCAGCACATCGTGCGCAGCTGCGAGAGCAAGGCTGAGCTGCGGGACACCATCAAGGCCGCCACCGGCAAAGAGAACGTGGGCCAAGCGGAGTTCCACAAGTACGACAAGGAGATGACGGACCACCACCCGTTTCTGGTGGCGGACCTGATGAATCCCGACAACAAGTCGTTGCCGCCAAAGGCCGGGGCCAAGCCCACCGAAGCAGCTCCGGTCGAGGCGCCGAAGGTGGATCCGTCGAAGGCGTCTGCATCGGGGGCCGAGTACGACCCGACGACCCCGAAGGTTAAGGACGACACCCCTCTGCCCAAGGACTCGAAGCAGATCCTCGAGAACCTGACCCAGCTCAACGGCAAGGGCGCGGGAAATGAGCGCTGCGGCAGCACCGCCCTTGTGGCCGGAGCGATCGCGAAGGAAGGAGGCGTCGAGGGCGCGGCGAACTTGGCCCGGCAGCTGGCGAAAGACGCCAAGAACAACAAGGATCCCAACAACGCGAAGATCTACGAGGACATCGCGAAGAAGCTCTCTGATCCAAAGACCGCCAACTACGGCGAGCTCGGTCGCCTGAGCGAGACGATCTTCAACGCCAACGCCGCGGGCGATGCGATGTCCGGAAAGGATCTTACCCGGGTCCAGAAAGCTGCTGGCAACCAGCCGCCAACCGTGCACCTGGAACCCGGCCACATCGCCGAGACGTTCAACACCGTCGACAAGATGGCGCCGGGCGAGTCGTGGCCCGCCAAGGTCGCCGTCAACGGCAGCACCGACGGCAACCACTGGATTCAGATCGGCAAGGACAAGGACGGCAAAGTGTTTGTCTACGACCCGATGCCGAAGAAGGGCGAGCCGCAGATCATCTACCAGAAGGACAACCCTGAGAAGTTCGCCAAGTACCAGACGGCCATGTTCCCGGCGGGCAACGACACCAAGGGCTACGCCAACTCGGACTGACCGAAGCCCTTCGAGCGAAGGGCTCAGCGCGCTTCGGCCAGCATGTCGAGGATCTGCTGTTTCGCTTTCGCCGAGCGAACCGGCTCTTGCGGCATGAGACGAAAGCCCCGGACATCGGCCCGCAGGTAGCAATTGGCGGCCATCGTCGTGACCAGAGATCCAGGCCCGGTGAGCGTGAACGTCAGCTTGAGGTTCCATTCGGTGAAGCGCGCCGGCAGGCTCTTCCGGCCGTCGACAGCAACGACGATGGGTCCCAGTGGATAGGTCGGGCCGGCGGGCAGCCGCACGATGACGACATCGGGGTTCCAGTGCACGACCGTCAGCGCGGTCGTGCCCCACTTCACGTCGCCCCGCGCGCCGGGATCGCTGCCGAAATTCCCCTGGATGAGAAGCTTCGGGTGCGGCTCAGCGGCGGATGCTGCTTCGAAGAGCATGTTGGTGATGGAAGGCCGCAGCACTCCGAAGGTCGGCGCGTTCCAGAACACCAGCTTTGCTGAGACGTCGGTCGGCTTCGTGTGTGGACTCGAACGCTCTCGTCGAGGAAAGTGCCATTGCCGTTGATGCCCGGACCCAGCTCGACGGCCGAGCCGCCGCCACCGCCACCGCC
>Ga0209181_10009413_pt1 | contig 12845 bp, 10 predicted proteins | sample MAT05_FD_187208 | JGI IMG/M metagenome (GOLD analysis project Ga0209181, IMG submission 187208) | Freshwater microbial communities from Lake Fryxell liftoff mats and glacier meltwater in Antarctica - MAT-05 (SPAdes) (version 2) | ecosystem: Environmental > Aquatic > Freshwater > Ice > Liftoff... | reverse complement strand
CAAAACCGGCCAAGCCTGCTGCTGAAAAAACGGTAGCCAAACCAGCAAAACCCGTCGCGGCGACCGGCAAAGCAGCAAAACCCGTCGCGGCGACCGGCAAAGCAGCAAAGCCGGTCGCGGCGCCGGCCAAAAGTGCCGGCAAGGCGATGACGGTCAGCGACGAACAGCGCTACCGGATGGTCGCCGAAGCGGCGTACTACCGCGCCGAAAGCAACCACTTCAAGAGCGACCCGCTACGCGACTGGATCGACGCCGAGAGCGATATTGCCGCGCTGCTCAGCGGCAAGTAGAGACGCTTTAACAAGGCGCGCTGCTCGCCTCCAGTCTGCGCGCGCGTGCCGTTTTTCCGCTTACAGACCGCGGTAAAGCGCTTCGTAGTGTGCGGCCGAGTCGTCCCAGGAAAAATCCTGCCCCATCGCGCGCTGCTGGACCTTGCGCCATACCGGCGCGTCGCGAAAGAGCGCACACGCTTCACGGATGCGCGCGCCCAGCGCGAGCCGCGAGGCCTCGGCGAAAACGAAACCCGTTGCGCTATCGGCGCCGAGGGTCTCGGGCGTCGCGTCAACCACCGTGTCGGCCAGGCCGCCGACCCGGCGCACGAGCGGCAGCGTGCCGTAGCGCAGCGCGTAGAGCTGGGTCAGCCCGCAGGGCTCAAAGCGCGACGGAACGAGGAGCACGTCGGCGCCGGCGATGAAACGATGCGACAGCGTTTCGTCGTAGCCGATATGCGCGCCAACGGTCTGCGGATTGGCTGCCGCGGCGTAGCGAAAACCGGCTTCGAGGTCGCCATCACCGGTGCCGAGCACGGCTAGCTGCGCGCCTTCGCGCAGCAGGTCAGGCAAGGCGGCAAGCACGAGGTCCATGCCTTTTTGCGAGGTCAGCCGGCTGACGATGGCAAACAGCGGCCGGTCGGCGTTTTTCTCGAGCCCCAGCTCCTGTTGCAAGGCGAGCTTGCACGCCTTCTTGCCGTTCAGATTGTCGGCGTCGTAAGGCTTGGCGATCAACGCGTCGTCCGGGCTCCATATGGCATAGTCGACGCCGTTGAGAATACCCGAGAGATCGGCGCCGCGATCGCGCAGGACGCCCTCGAGCCCGCAACCGAACTCGGCTGTGCGAATCTCGCGCGCGTAGGTCGGACTGACCGTCGTGATCCGGTTGGCATAGACCAGGCCGGCTTTCATGAACGATATCTTGCCGTGGAACTCGATACCGAGCGGCGTCAACTTGCGCGCCGACAAACCGAGTTCGGCGTGACAGTCGAGCGGGAAAATCCCGCGGAAGGCGAGGTTGTGGATGGTAAACACGGTGCGCGTCAGCAGCGCCGGATTCTGCCTGAGGTAGACCGGAACGAGGCCGGCGTGCCAATCGTGGGCATGGATGATAGCGGGCTGCCAGTCGGGATCGAATTCGCCCGAGGCAAGATGCGCCGCGGTCCACGCCAGCAGGGCGAAACGCCTGTGGTTGTCGTTCCAGTCGTGGCCGTCAGGGCCAATGTAGGGATTGCCTTCGCGCCGATAGAGGAAAGGCGCGTCGATGACGTAGGCGGTGAGCCCGCTGTCCGGCAGGCGGCCAACGCAGATGGTGATAAGCGCAGCGCCGAAGGCCGGGCCGAGGCGGACGAGCGGCTTGAGATCGAGCATTCCGGCGAGGATCGGAGGCAGGCCGGGCAAAAGAACGCGGACATCGAGTCCGCGCCGGGCGAGCGCTGGCGGCAGCGCCGCGACGACGTCGGCCAGGCCGCCGGTCTTGACCAGCGGGTAAATTTCTGCAGCGACGTGCAAGATGCGCATGGTCAATTTCGTTCGAGCCGCTCGATCATTTGCTGGGTAACCAGCGTGATGCCGCTCTCGGTGCGCCGGAAGCGCCGCAGGTCGTCGTCGGCGTCCTCACCGATGACCATTCCCGGCGGAATGCGCACACCGTGATCGATGATGCAGCGCGACAGGCGTGCGTCCCGGCCGACGTCGACGTCGGGCAAGAGCACCGACCAGTCGATTTTCGAATAGGAGTGGATGCGGCAACCCGAAAAGAGCAGCGAGCGGTTCATTTCACCCGAAACGATGCAGCCGCCGGCAACGGTTGACTCGATCGCCGTACCGCGCCGATCGGCCTGATTGTGCACGAACTTGGCCGGTGGCAATTGCGGCTGGTAGGTCCATACCGGCCAGTTGCGGTCGTAGAGGTTGAGCGCCGGGTCGGTCGCCGTCAGGTCGATGTTGGCTTCCCAGTAGGCGTCGAGCGTTCCGGCGTCGCGCCAGTAGTTCTCCTTGCCCGGCGCCTCTTCCGGCGCGTGCACGCAACTGCCGTCGAAGGAATGCGCTACCGCGCAGCCGCTATTCACGGCGCGCGGAATGATGTCCTTGCCGAAATCGTGGTTCGACGTCGGGTCGGCGATGTCGCGCGACAGTTCGCTGTAGAGATAGGCGGCGTTGAAGACGTAAATCCCCATGCTGCACAGTGACTGGTCGGGTTTGCCGATCATCGCCGGCGGATCGGCGGGCTTTTCGACGAAGTCGGTGACGCGCCGGTTTTCGTCGACGGCCATCACGCCAAAGCCGGTGGCGTCCTTGCGCGGCACCTCGATGCAGGCGATCGTGCATTCGGCGCCGCTCTCGACGTGATCGACGAGCATCGCCGCGTAGTTCATCTTGTACACGTGGTCGCCGGCGAGGATCACCACGTAGGCCGGTTCAGGGCTGTAGGCCTGGAGGATGTCGAGGTTCTGATAGACGGCGTCGGCGGTGCCGCGATACCAGGATTCCTCATCGACGCGCTGCTGCGCCGGCAGCAAATCGACAAACTCATTCACTTCGCCGCGCAGGAAGCTCCAGCCGCGTTGCAGGTGGCGCAAGAGGCTGTGCGATTTGTACTGGGTGACGACGCCGATGCGGCGTATCCCCGAATTGACGCAATTGGATAGCGCGAAATCGATGATCCTGTATTTCCCGCCAAAATAAACGGCGGGCTTTGCCCGCCGGTCGGTCAGTTCGTACAAGCGGCTTCCGCGCCCGCCGGCAAGGATCAGGGCGACGGCGCGCCCGGGCAACTGGAAAGTTCTTCTTTCTAACATTTCGCCATGCTCCTAAAAAACCTGTTATTCGCTAGGACGATGCGCGTGAACGGATTACCTCAACTGACGACATCGGGGGCGTCGCGGCCCGAAATTTCGGCGATCCGCGCGACGCTGCCGGCCAGGGCAGCAAGCGACGCGAGCGCCTCGCGCGCGGGAATCTCGTGGCGCGCCGCGTCGGGCTCGTAGCGCTCGAGATAGACGCGCAGCGTTGCCCCTTCTGTACCGGTACCCGACAGGCGGAAAACGACGCGCGATCCGCCAGCCAGTAGCAGACGCACGCCCTGGTGATCGCTGCGCGTGCCGTCGACCGGATCGGTATAGCAAAAATCGTCGGCCGTCTCGATGTGCGAGCCGTCGAAGCGCTGCCCGGCGAGCGTCGGCAGCTTGGCGCGCAGTTCAGCGAGCAGCGTCTCGCCACGCACTGTCGCGAGGCCTTCGTAATCGTGCCGGGCATAGACGTTGCGGCCGAAACGCCGCCAGTGCTCGCGCACGATCTGCTCGACCGGCTGCTCGCGCACGGCGACAATGTTGAGCCAGTAGAGAACGGCCCACAGGCCGTCTTTTTCGCGCACGTGATTGGAGCCGGTGCCGGCGCTTTCCTCGCCGCACAGCGTCGCCATTCCGGCGTCGAGCAGGCTGCCGAAATACTTCCATCCGGTTGGCGTCTCGTAGCACGGGATCTTGAGTTCGGCGGCGACGCGATCGACCGCGCAACTCGTCGGCATCGAACGCGCGACGCCGGCAAGGCCGCCAGCGTAGGCCGGAATCAGCTCGTAGTTTGCCGCAAGCACCGCCAGGCTGTCGCTCGGACTGACGATGAAGTTGCGCCCGACGATCATGTTGCGGTCGCCGTCGCCGTCGGACGCGGCGCCGAACGACAGGCCCGAGCTGCGGTCGGCAAGCGCTGCAACCAGGTCGGCGGCATAGACCGGATTGGGATCGGGATGACCGCCGCCAAAATCGGGCAGCGGCGTCCCGTTGACCACGGTACCCGGCGCCGCGCCGAGGCGCGACTCGAGGATGGCGTGTGCATACGGCCCGTTGACCGCGTGCATGGCGTCAAAACGCATGCGGAATTCGGGTCGGGCGAGCAGCTGCGCAATACGCTCGAAGTCGAACAACGACTCGAGCAGTTCGGCGTAATCGGCGACCGGATCGATGACCTCGACGCGCATCTGGCCGATCCGCGTCTCGCCGAGGCGGGTGAGGTCGATATCAGGCGCTTCGACGATTCGGTAAGCGTCGATGTTCTGCGTGCGCCGATAGACGGCGTCGGTGAAGGTCTCGTTGGCCGGCCCGCCGTTGCCGAGGTTGTACTTGATGCCGAAGTCGCCGTCCGGTCCGCCCGGATTGTGACTCGCTGAGAGGATGAGGCCGCCGAAGGCACGGCGTTTGCGGATCACGGCACTGGCTGCCGGCGTCGACAGAATTCCGTTGCGACCGACAAGGACGCGCCCGAAACCGGCGGCGGCGGCCATGCGCAGGATCGTCTGGATCGCCACGTCGTTGTAATAACGCCCGTCTCCGCCGAGGACGAGCGTCGTTCCCTGCTGGCCCTTGAGCTCGTTGAAAATCGACTGAACAAAATTCTCAAGGTATCGGGGCTGACTGAAGACGACGACTTTCTTGCGCAGACCCGAGGTTCCCGGTTTCTGTCCGGCGAAAGGCGTCGTCGCCACGCTGATAACGTTCATGTCAGTCCTCATCCGGGAGCGTCCCGGCAACAGTAATGGAAAAACGCCGGCCGCAGCGCATCAGAGGTGCGCCCGGCTGAAGGCGAGCAGCCGCTGCGTCGAGGCGTCGAGCGCTTCGCCGCGGCGCGCGTCAGAAAATGCCGGCAGAATGCGCTCGGCGACCGCTTTGCCGAGTTCGACGCCCCACTGATCGAAGGAGTTGATCCCCCAGACCGTTCCCTGAACGAAAACCTTGTGCTCGTAGAGCGCGATGAGCGCACCGAGCGTTGTCGGCTCGAGACTCGTCAGAAGCAGTGTCGACGACGGCTGGTTGCCGGCAAAAACGCGCTGCGGCAGCAAGCGGGCGATCTCTTCTTCGCCGAGTGAGTCCTTCTCGAGGCTGGCGCGCACCTCGGCCGCGTTACGGCCGAAGGCGAGTGCCGCGCTCTGCGCGAAACAATTGGCGAGCAAGGCTTCCTGGTGCCTGGGCAGGGGAAAATCGGAACGCACTGCGGCAACAAATTCGCAGGGCACGAGACGCCCGCCTTGATGCAACAGTTGGAAAAAAGCGTGCTGCCCGTTGTTGCCCAGTTCGCCCCAGACGATCGGCGCAGTGGCGCAATCGAGCGGCTCGCCGGCGACGCTGACCGACTTGCCGTTGCTTTCCATCTCAAGCTGCTGCAGGTAGGACGGCAGGTATTTGAGCGATTCGTTGTAGGGCAGGATGGCGTTCGTCTGCGCGCCGAGAAAATTGGTATTCCAGATACCGACGAGCGCCATCAGCACCGGCAGGTTGCGCGCCAACGGCGTCGTGCGAAAGTGCTCATCCATGCGCGCTGCGCCGCGCAGAAGCTCGTCAAAGGCCTGCGGTCCGATGGCAATCATCAGCGCCAGGCCGACCGCCGACCACAGCGAATAGCGACCGCCGACCCAGTCCCAGATCGGGAAAACGGCCGCGCTCGCGATGCCGAACTGCATCGCATTCTCGGGCCTCGCGCTCACCGCGACAAAGTGCGCGCCAACGGCCGCGTCGTCGCCGAGATTGGCGAGCACCCAGTCGCGTGCGGTCTGCGCGTTGATCATCGTTTCCTGCGTCGTGAACGTCTTGCTGACGACGATAAAGAGCGTCGTGCGCGGATCGAGCGTCTGCAGCAGCGGGGCGAGTTGCGCCGAGTCGAGGTTCGAGACGAAATGGAAGGTCAGCGCCGGATGACTGATCGCGCGCAAGGCGGTGCACATCATTTTCGGCCCGAGATCGGAACCGCCGATACCGATATTGACGACGTCACGAATCGGCAAGCCGGTGCTCCCCAGCCACTCGCCGGCACGCAGACGTTCGGCGAATTCGGCCATGCGCGCGCGCGTCCGCAACACGTCGGGCATGACGTCAAAATCGCTGCGCGGGAAGGCGGCTGCGCCAGCGTCGGCCGGGCGGCGCAGCGCGACGTGCAGCACCGAACGTCCTTCGCTGACGTTGATCCGCTCGCCGGCGAACATGCGCTCGATAGCCGGCGCGAGCCCAGCTGCGTCGGCCAGTGCGACGAGCAGCGGCACCGTCTCGCGGGTCAGGCGCTGCTTGGAAAAATCATAGAAAAGGCCGTCGAACGACAAAGAGAGCGCGTCGACCCGCTGCGGGTCGTCGGCAAACAAGTCCCGGAGCTGCGTCTTCGCGACAGATTGGCAATGGGCGCCGACGGCCGCCCAGGCAGGCGAAGATGTAATCGTCATAGCACTAACCTCTTGTTCTAGTGGTTCCCTGTGAGCCGACTTGAATCACGCAAAGTAACCAATCCTGAGCGAAGCAAGGGAACACGACAGCAATGCCCGGCACCGGCGCAAGACTATTCTATGCGAATTTTTTGTCGTTCCGTGTCCGCGGAATCAACTATTTTTCGCGCCACGCATACGCCGACTGGCGCCGGCACAGGCTCCGGGTGAAAAGTGCGCAGCGCATTGCAGCGCGCAGCGGTGCCTCGCCAAGTGCCAAGCGGCCAGAGGCGCGTCTGCACGGTGAATTTGTTCTGACTGTAAGCCATTGAATTACCGTCATTCCGGCGAAAGCCGGAATCCAGCTCGTTGAACAATATTGTTTTTCAAACGCATTGATTAGCTAAACAAGCCTGGATCCCGGCTTTCGCCGGGATGACGGTTTTTGGTTAGAACAAATTCACCGTGGGCGCGTCTGGCGCGCACTGGAAAGTTCTGCCTATTTAGCGGATAATTCCGCGTCTCGGTGGACGCCTGCGAAATTTTCTGGCGCGCACGACGTGTCGCTGCGGAGCACGCCAGCGGCTGGAGTGCCAGGCCCATATCGTCCCGCTCAAGACTTTTTCTGTATCTACTGGACTTTTTCTGTTTCGCGATGGAGCTTGCACGCTTGCCGTGCAACGATCATCGACATCGGTTCTTTTAACAAGGAAAGTGAATCATGACTATCAAAGTAGGTATCAACGGTTTCGGTCGTATCGGCCGTATGGTTTTCCGTGCCGCCGTGCAGAATTTCAGCGACATCGAAATCGTCGGCATCAACGATTTGCTCGAACCCGACTACCTCGCCTACATGCTGAAATACGACTCGGTGCATGGTCGCTTTAAGGGTGAAGTGTCGGTCGACGGCAACACGCTCATCGTCAACGGCAAGAAGATCCGCCTGACCGCCGTCAAGGATCCGGCTGAACTCAAGTGGGGCGAAGTCGGCGCTGACGTCATCGTCGAATCGACCGGCCTCTTCCTGACCAAAGAAACCTGCCAGAAACACATCGACGCGGGTGCCAAAAAAGTCATTCAGAGCGCGCCGTCCAAAGACGACACGCCGATGTTCGTTTTCGGCGTCAACTGCGGCAGCTACGCCGGCCAGACGATTATCTCGAACGCTTCGTGCACCACCAACTGCCTGGCACCGGTGGCCAAGGTTCTGAACGATACCTTCGGCATCAAGCGCGGCCTGATGACCACCGTGCACGCCACGACGGCGACACAGAAGACCGTTGACGGTCCGTCGAACAAGGACTGGCGCGGCGGCCGCGGCATCCTCGAGAACATCATCCCGTCGTCGACCGGCGCCGCCAAGGCCGTTGGCATTGTCATTCCGGAACTCAACAAGAAGCTGACCGGCATGGCCTTCCGCGTCCCGACGTCCGACGTCTCGGTCGTCGACCTTACCGTCGAACTCAACAAGGAAACGACGTACAAGGATATCTGTGCGGCGATGAAAGCAGCCTCGGAAGGCGCGATGAAGGGCGTTCTCGGCTACACCGAGGACAAGGTCGTGTCGACCGATTTTCGCGGCGAAGCGATGACCTCGGTGTTCGACGCCGAAGCCGGCCTCGCGCTCGACAGCACCTTCGTCAAGGTCATTGCCTGGTACGACAACGAATGGGGCTACTCGAACAAGGTATTGGAAATGGTTCGCGTGATGTGTAAGTAAGACGGCTGCAAATGGGGCACCTTCGGGTGCCCTTGTTCATTCCCGACTTTAGCAAAACATCAAATTCATCGAGTATCGCCATGACCTTCAAACGACTGACCGACCTTGACGTTTCCGGCCAACGCGTCTTCATCCGCGCCGACCTCAACGTGCCGCAGGATGACACGCTCGCCATTACCGACGACACGCGCGTGCGCGCCGCGCTCCCCGGGATTCGCTACGCGCTCGGCCAAGGCGCGGCGGTGATGGTCACTTCGCACCTCGGCCGTCCGACCGAAGGCGAATGCAAGCCCGAAGATTCGCTCGCACCGGTCGCCAAGCGCATGTCCGAGTTGCTTGGCTGCGAAGTGCGCCTCGTGCAAAACTGGGTCGACGGTGACTTCGCAGTTGCCCCCGGCGAAGTCGTGATGCTCGAGAACGCCCGTTGCAACAAGGGTGAGAAGAAATGCGACGAAGCGCTCGCGAAAAAAATGGCGGCGCTCTGCGACGTCTGGGTGATGGACGCTTTCGGCACCGCACACCGCGCCGAAGCGACGACCTACGGCATGGGAAAATACGCCAAAATCGCCTGCGCCGGCCCCTGCGTCGCGTCTGAACTCGAGGCGCTGACGAAAGCTTTGGCGCAGCCGGCGAGGCCAATGGTCGCCATCGTCGGCGGTTCGAAGGTATCGACCAAGCTCACTGTCCTCGAAAGCCTTTCGGCCAAAGTCGATCAGCTCGTTGTCGGCGGCGGCATCGCCAACACCTTCCTGCTCGCTGCCGGCAAAAAGATCGGCAAGTCGCTCGCCGAGCGCGACCTTGTCGATCAGGCGAAAGCCGTGATGGCCAAGGTCGCCGTGCCGCTACCGACCGACGTCGTGTGCGCCAAGGAGTTTTCGGCGACCGCGACGGCAACCGTCAAGAGCGTCGATGCGGTCGCCGACGACGACATGATTCTCGACATCGGCCCGGACTCGGCCAAAGCGCTCGCCGAGATCATCGCCAACGCCGGTACCGTCGTCTGGAACGGCCCGGTCGGCGTTTTTGAAATGGACGCTTTCGCCAACGGCACGAAAGCACTGGCCGCGGCGATCGCCAGCTCGAAAGCCTTTACGCTGGCCGGTGGCGGCGATACCGTTGCGGCGATCAATATGTTCAAGATCGAAGACCAGGTCGGTTATATTTCGACTGCTGGCGGCGCCTTCCTCGAGTTCCTCGAAGGCAAGCGCCTGCCGGCCGTCGAAATTCTCGAGTCGCGTTACAAGGACTGAGCGCACTGCAGAGGCCAGGCGCGCCGCCGAGCTGCTGCAGCGCGTCCGGAGCAAGGCGACAGTCAAGGAAAGGACTACACGATGTTTACCGTGGCTCTTATTAAATCGCTTCAGGTCTATGGCATTGCCATCGCGGTGTCGATGCTCGTTGCCGTATTCATCAAGCTGATGGTCGCCCTGATGGGGTCCGGCGAACGCCGCGCTGTCAAGTCTGCAGCCCCCGTCGTCGCCCCCCTTGCGCCGCACGAAGCGCCGCGTGCCGCGCGCGAAATCCCTGATGAAGTTGTCGCCGCAATCTCGGCGGCCCTGACCGTCATTGTCGGACCGCATCGCGTACTGCATATTGCCGAAACCAAGTCCAGCTGAGCGGCGGCGCCCGCCCAGCACCGGCTTTTCTCTCGCTCGCCACCAAGGAATGCCATGCCAAGACAATTCAAAATAACGGTCAATGGGGTTGACTACCAGGTTGCCGTCGATGAACTCGGCGCCGAGCCGTTCGCTGCCGTGCCGGCGCCCGCCGCCGCGGCGCCTGCCGTTCCGGCGCCTGTCGCCCCGGCTGCGCCGGCGCCCGTGGCGAGCGAAGCTTCGGGCAGCGATCAACCGGCCCAGATGGGCGGCGTCGTCGCGCATATCTACGTCAAGGTCGGCCAGCGGGTCGGTGAGGGCGAGCGGCTCTTGGACCTTGAAGCGATGAAAATGAAGATTCCGCTGATTTCGTCAAAGAGCGGTACGGTGACGCGCATTCTCGTCGCTGAAGGCGATAGCGTCGAGAACGGACAAGCTTTGCTCAGCATCGCCTGACGCCCGTTTTCTCGTGTCTTCGCTGGTGAGCCGACCGACGGTGTCCGGCTTCATGCACGCTTCATTAATCGGGCAGCCCCTGCGGACCGTCCGTCACATGGCCTAAAGCACATGGAAACCCTTAATTTCCTTGACCTCTTCCAGGGTATCGCGACGCTGATGGCGTCCGAGCCGAAGATCATGTTCGGGCGCATATTCCTGATGCTGCTCGGCTTCACGCTGATCTACCTCGGTTCGCGCAACGTTCTCGAGCCGCTGCTCATGATCCCGATGGGGCTTGGCATGTCGGCGGTCAACGCCGGTGTCATGTACCTCGAAGCCGGTCGCATGGGCACGCTGTTCATCGATCCGCTGGTCGTCGAACCGTCGGACGTGATGAACATCATGCAGATCAACTGGCTGCAACCGATCTATACGCTGACCTTCAGCAACGGCCTGATCGCCTGCTTGATCTTCATGGGCATCGGCGTCCTGCTCGACGTCGGCTACGTCATGGCCAGGCCGTTCCAGAGCATGTTTATCGCGCTGTTTGCCGAACTCGGAACGATCGCTGTTTTTCCGATCGCCGTCGTACTCGGGCTGACGCAACCCGAGGCCGCCGCCGTCGCGACGATCGGCGGCGCCGACGGACCGATGGTGCTGTTCACCTCACTGATCCTGGCCAAGCACCTGTTCGTCCCGATCACCGTCGTCGGCTATCTCTACCTCGGACTGGCCTACGGCAGCTTCCCCTATCTGATCAAGTGGCTGGTCCCGGCCAGGCTGCGCGGAATCAACATGGCGGCCGACACCGGCCCAAAAATCAGCCGCGCGCAGAAACTGCTCTTCGCGGTCGTCGCCTGCACCCTGCTGTGCTTGCTGTTCCCGGTCGCCGCGCCGCTCTTCTTCTCGCTGTTTGTCGGCGTTGCCATACGCGAAAGCGGCCTCGACAGCTTTTCGAAGTTGCTCGGCGAAACTTTTCTCTACGGCGCCACCTTCTTCCTCGGCCTGACGCTCGGCGTTCTCTGTGAAGCGAACACGCTGCTTGAACCGACGGTCTTGAAGCTGCTGCTGCTCGGCATGCTTGCCCTGCTCATTTCCGCGCTCGGCGGAATCGCCGGCGGCTATATCCTGTATTTCGCTACCGGCGGCAAGTTCAATCCGATCATCGGCATTGCCGGCGTGAGTTGCGTGCCGACGACGGCCAAGGTCGTGCAAAAAGTCGCCACGGCGGCCAACCCGTCGGCGATCATCCTGCCGCAAGCGCTCGGCGCCAACATCAGTGGCGTCATCACCAGCGCCATCATCGCCGGAACTTTCGTCGCCATGTTGCGTTAGAAGCGCACCGCTACCGCGTCGATCACCGCGCAGCGCTGTCGCTTCGTTGGCAGCATGCCCAATCTACTTGCCGGAGGATTCGCAACATGGCTGTTTATCTCTACTTTTCGCTGATTCCCGAAGCGCTGATCGCCTCGAATCTGCCACCGGAAAAGTTCGGCCAGTATTACGCGACCGGAAGTAGCTACAAGTCGAAGGGTCAGTGCCTGTTCTTCGAAGTCGACAGCAATTTCCGCAATGAGTATTTCGCCATCGACGAGGCTGTGGCGCGCTGCGTGCCGACCGCCGAGGGGACGCCCAAGCACTCGGTCTATGTCTCGGTCTACCGCGTCCTCGAGCACCTGCCGGTCGCCGCGCTCGGCCGGCTTTACCTGACTACCGCCTATGGCCATACGCTGGGCCTTTCGCGCGGCGAAATAGCGTCCGAAATGAATCACTGCCTGCACCTGTACCAGGACCTGGCTCCGGTCAATAGTCTGGTGGTCAGCAACCTCGACGCGCAGAGCTTCTACGCCAGCGTGACCTCGAAGCCGAGCAAATTCATCCGTTTCCCGGCGCTCTTTTTCGTCGAACTCGAACTCGGCGAACTGGCGAGTGATCCGGAGAACGGCCAGGCCAACGATCTGCCCTACCCCTTCATCCATCATCTTCGCGAAGCGCTGATGGTGCTCCAGCCGATAACCGACGACACGGCGAGCAGCAAGGACAGCAAAATGGTGCACCGTGTGCACTCGCTCGATTTTCCTTACCGGATGGTCAAAGGGGGATTTTATGTCGGCAACGGGCCTGACCTTGCCTTCTATCCGATGCTCCCGCATCGCCAACTGCGCGACGAATACAGCCAGTGGTGGCGTTCGGCCAACATCTGAGCGCCAGCCGCCAGAGCGCCCACGCGGCGCAAGAGTGTGACGCTTGATCTTCGCGTGAGACCGGCGCCGCAGGCGCCCGGGCAGACCCACTACGCCGGCCAGGCCAAGGCTGAGGCTGATGAGCCGACCGCGCCGACGCGACGACGCGACGAGCGGCTAATACGTTAAAATCTTGCCTGCACTTGCCCGCTGCACTCGAAACCCGGCCAACTCCGGCTTTCAAATTACACGCCGAGAAGGACATTCATGACCCGCCATACCAAGATCGTCGCCACCCTCGGCCCCGCCTCGCGCGACCCGCAAATCCTGGAGACGCTGATCCGGGCCGGCGTCGATGTCGTACGGCTTAACTTCTCGCACGGCAAGAGTGAAGATCATATTGCGCTCGCCGCGAGCGTGCGCGAAATCGCCGCCAAGGTCGGGCGCCCGATTGGT
>Ga0209181_10009408_pt1 | contig 12849 bp, 11 predicted proteins | sample MAT05_FD_187208 | JGI IMG/M metagenome (GOLD analysis project Ga0209181, IMG submission 187208) | Freshwater microbial communities from Lake Fryxell liftoff mats and glacier meltwater in Antarctica - MAT-05 (SPAdes) (version 2) | ecosystem: Environmental > Aquatic > Freshwater > Ice > Liftoff... | reverse complement strand
TGCTATTTAATGCTGGTGTTTTGGGTGTGCACGTCTAAGCACCAAAGGAGTTCCCCCGGCGCTGCCGGGGTGGCAGTAGCAGTTTGACATTTGCTGGAGTCCATCGCGGAGACTCCCATCGTGAGCCGCCAAGCACACGAGAGGAGCAACCGCAGATGGACAAGTGCCAGAGTTTAAATCACACCCAGTGGGAGTACCTTTACCACGTGGTGTTCATACCGAAGCGTCGCCGCCACACGTTGTACGTTGAATTGCGCAAGTATCTCGGGGGCGTGTTCAAGGAACTGGCGCGGCAGAAGGAGAGCACGGTCGAGGAGGGGCACTTGATGAAGGATCACGTGCACATGCTGTTGCGGATACCGCCGAAGTTTGCGGTGTCGCAAGTGGTGGGCTATATAAAGGGCAAGAGCGCCATCCACCTCGCGCGGGTGTACGGAGAACGGAAGCGCAACTTCGTCGGTCAGCATTTTTGGGCGAGGGGCTACTTCGTCTCGACAGTGGGAGCGGACGAAGCGGTGGTTCGGGCCTCCCGAGTTCGACACTTAAACGACCCACATGATTGATTCATAACGCTTCTAGAAAGCGTTTTTGCCACTACATTCCGGCGATGGCTCGCCTACAGGCGGCTTGGATCGGGCAGGGGTAGGTCCAGTTGGTCGAAGATGTGGCGGGTGTCTTCGTCGTGGCGGGTGAGGCCGCTGACGGTCTGGCCGGCGGCGGTCAGGCGGTGCAGTTGCACGCGCTTGAGTTTGCGTAGTGCGGCGCTGGGGCTTTGGTCGGTCATCTTGGGCCGCATCGCTCGGTGCAGCAGCAGGGCGAGAAAGCAGATCAGGCCATGCGCCCGGATGCGCTCCGGCAGGCGGTGACGCAATGGCGCCAGCGCGATGTCCTGCTTCAGCACGCGAAAGCTTGCGCAAGGTGTGCCAGATGCTGCGGCGTGGCACCCAGGAAACGAAAGTTCGATGCGCTGTCCCAACTGCGCAGGATCGTGACCGCACCTGCGGCGTCGAGCGCATCGCTACGCCACTTTCGATTGGTGATCACGGCACAGAACTCGTGCGCGCAAGGCCAGGGCACAGCCCAGGACGCGCCCGAATTCGCAAGCCGTTCCAGCGCGGCCAGCGCCGGCGCATGCTGAGGTCAGGCATGGGGAAAGAGCCGCATTCGATGCGAAACAGCGGCTGAGCGCCTTGCGGGATGCTCTTTCTGAGCTCACCCATGAACGCAATTCTCTCCAGGGTGTCCGAAAGAACTTGCCCACTACAAGGTCTCAGCGCCTCAACGCATGCGCTTCGGGGGGCGGGCGAATCCAGCGCGTTCATCAACCGGGCTTGCCTCCGGGGAGCTCTACATAGTGGACGGTGCCAGTTTGCCCAAGCTGCCCGCTAAAGCGCATACGCTGCCGATCATGGCCAACGCCGATCGCATCGCGCGGGCCATCCCGGCGGAGTGGGCGCCATCAGAGTGGCGATGAACGGCCCTCATGGCATCTGCGCGTGTCTGGGCTTGATGGGCACCCAGCGCAGACTCGAAAGTAGAGTGGCAGCCTTCAAAATCAATCCGAGAATGAGTAGAAAACCAGCGCTAAAAGGCCTTCCGGCGCACTCGCGAAGAAAGCCCGTCAGGCTGCCAGGATGTTTTTCGCCCGACCTATCGGGTCCGGCGCTCGTGCCAGGTTTTCCTAGCACCACTGCGCGCGCGGATTTGCCAAAGTCCAGTTCCGCAGAGCGCCGCAAACCCAGTAGCCGAACTCATGCGCTGGTCTCAGTCGGAATACAAGAACAGTACTTCACTGATCTTGGCCACGAAAGCGTCAGTGCCACCATTGGGAAACGTGTCGGGACCGACGCGCACCGGGAAACTCGCGTCGGCGGTCGCCGTGTAGCCGGTCACGTAGGCATTACCGCCACTGTCGACGGCAACAGCGCTCGCCCCGTCGCTGCCAGTGCCACCGATGTAGCCGGCGTAGATCAACTGACTACCGTCAAAATTCACTTTGGCAATGAACGCGTCTTCGCCGCCGTTGTGGCCGAGGTCGGGACCGCCGCGCACCGGGAAGGTCAGCTGGTTCGAGGTCGTGACGCCGGTAACGTAGGCATTGCTGAAGCGGTCCACTGCAACGCCGGCGTCGATTCCCGCACCGGCCCCTTCAGCGCCGCTGCCGCCGATGTAGCCCGAGTACACCAATCCCGTGCCGCCGGAGTTAATCTTGGTGATGAAAACATCGGTGCTGCCGCCGTTATAGGTCAGGTCGGGTCCGACCAGAACCGGAAAGCTCGACTGGTCAGAACTCGTATAGCCCACGACGTAAGCATTGCTGTTGCTGTCGACGGCGACGTTGTAGCCGATTTCGATACCGCTGCCGCCGATGTAGCCTGCGTAGATCAACGTATTGCCGCCGGCATTTACTTTGGCGATGAACGCGTCGTCGCTGCCGCCGTTGTAGGTCAGATCGGGGCCAGTCACCTCCGGAAAGCTTGCCTCAGTGGAGCTGGTGTAACCGCTTACATAAGCGTTGCCAGCGCTGTCAATCGCGACACCGGAAGCGCCATCGCGCGCCGTACCACCGATAAACCCGGCATAGAGCAAGTTGGTACCAGCGGCACTTACTTTGGCGATGAAGGCATCGAAGTCGCCGTTCGCGGTCAGATCCGGACCGCCAAACACGGGAAAGGTGGTTTGCGTCGACCTCGTGTATCCGGCGACATATGCGGCCCCGAAACTGTCCACCGCGACGCTGATGGCATCGTCGGTGCCAATGCCGCCGATGTAGCCGCAATAGATGAGCGCGGTCCCGGCGAGGTTGACCTTGGCAACAAAGCCGTCGCGTTCGCCGTTCGCAGATACATCGGGCCCGGCCACCACTGGGAAGCTGCTTTGGTTTGACGTGGTCATTCCGACGACATAGGCGAAGCCCATGTCGTCGACCGCGATCCCATAGCCAATATCGCTGCCACTGCCACCGATATAGCCCGCGTAGAGCAAGGTAGTGCCGGTATTGGAGACCTTAGCGACGAACGCATCCTGAATGCCATTTGCGGTTAGGTCAGGACCGTTGACCACGGGAAAGCTGGCTGCAGCCGAGGTCGTGGTGCCAGTCACATAGGCATTGCCGGCACCATCGACGGCGATGCTCAAGCCCTGGTCCGAGCCGCTGCCGCCGATAAATCCCGAATAGATCAGCGTCGGATCGATCACCAGCGCGTGGCGGCGGTCGTAATCGGCAACCTTGAACGTGACCGTGTTCTGGTCGAGCAAGTGGTAGCGTCCGGCCACGCTCACGCGGCGGCCGTCGATGTCCTGATAAAGGATGGGTGCCGTTTCGGTCACTGCGCCAACGGAAGTGCCGTAGACCAAATTGCCGCGCTCATCTACCCCGAGCGAGTCCTGCCCGTGGTAGCGCAGCTTGATCTGTGCGGGGTTGGCGTGCGCGGCGACGGTGTAGACAGATTCGAGTCGACCGCCGTGGCCGTTGTAGCTGAGATCAATGCCCGGCCAGGCTTGCACATAGCGGATTTGGCCATGCGTCGGAATTCCCGCACGCCAATCCTTTTTTGGACCCGTGAAGTAACTGACGACCCCGGGCAAGCGTTCCCGACTCTCCACGCGCTTAGCGCTCGCATTGACCAGTTCGACCTCAATCGTATGCGCCTTCGCAGCGTCGCCTTGGCCTTGCGTCAGTCGCAGGGCATGGCCGTCGCGAGTGAAATACAGGCTGTATGCCGAGGACTGCAGGTAGTACGCAACGCGTTTGTCAGTCTGCCCGCGGTTCTCGACGAAGGACAACGGCAGCTTGCCGTAGTTTTCCAGAATCTCAGCGCGCTGCCGCGCACCCAGAGGCTCGCCCATCATCTTGGCGCAGACCTCGGCGCCGGCGAGCATCAACCCGGCACAAACGGCGAGTATGGGTGCAAGCGAAAAGTACCGGGGGTTCTTTGCCCCTCTAGGTGGCGTCGGAAAGCTGACGTTGCTGGAAATCATTGCGAGCTCCTTGGTTGATCGATCGGCAGGGAAATGCCGCTTGATTACAAAGGCGTAAAAAGAGCCCTGGATGCCTCATCGGCTACAAAGAATTTTTCCACGTGTGCAAGGAGCGAAAGCGGCTTCATCACGATGCGCCGCACTAACAGCGAAATATTGGCGCCGACAGCGTCTGGGTGCTGGAGTTTGGGAAGTATTGGCCGCTTTGGCGCCGGATTTGCCTTGGATTTTCGCGTCTTCTGAGTCAGATACTCCCCAGGCTCGCTTAAATTTCGGCGAATTTTGGGTGTCCGGCGGTGCGGTCAGCAGTGTCTGGATTTGGCGAATTTTGGGTATCCGGCAATGCTGGGTATCCGGCGATGCAGGCGCTGGGTGTCCGATAATGCCGCTTGATTACAAAGGCGTAAAAAGAGCCCTGGATGCCTCATCGGCTACAAAGAATTTTTCCACGTGTGCAAGGAGCGAAAGCGGCTTCATCACGATGCGCCGCACTAACAGCGAAATATTGGCGCCGACAGCGTCTGGGTGCTGGAGTTTGGGAAGTATTGGCCGCTTTGGCGCCGGATTTGCCTTGGATTTTCGCGTCTTCTGAGTCAGATACTCCCCAGGCTCGCTTAAATTTCGGCGAATTTTGGGTGTCCGGCGGTGCGGTCAGCAGTGTCTGGATTTGGCGAATTTTGGGTATCCGGCAATGCTGGGTATCCGGCGATGCAGGCGCTGGGTGTCCGATAATGCCGCAGTACTGCCGTTGTCTTCCAGATCGCTGGCGCCGCGCCCATCGTTTGGACTCAGCGGAGACTCGGGCTGCCACCAGGTTTCCCAAGCGTGCGAGTGCGGCGTGTACGCTAAGCTTCGAGCCAGAGGCGACAGAGATCAAAAATGAGCTTATTGATCATCGGTGCGAGCGGACAGCAGGGCGGTGCGGTGTGCGCGGCGGCATTGGCGGCCGGCTGGCCGGTGCGCGCGCTGGTGCGGGATCCTGATCGGCCCGCAGCGCGCGCCCTGGCTGAGCGAGGGGTGCAATTGATGGTCGGGGATCTCGACCGTCCGGCCACCTTGGCACCGGCATTCCATGGCGCGACGCAGGTGTTTTCGGTACAGGCGCTAGATCTCGGTAACGCGGTGCGCGAGTGCGCGCGCGGTGTTGCTGTGGCCGACGCCGCGGCCCACGCGGGCGTCGACCATTTCATCTATTCCGCGGCACTTTGGACTGATCGGTCGAGTGGCGTGCCGCACTTCGAGAGCAAACGCCGGATCCGCGAGCATATCGCCGCACTGTCACTGCCCGCGAGCGTGCTCGAACCTGGCAGTTTCATGGAGAATTTGTTGCATCCGCGCACCGTAAGCGGGGTTCGCAAAGGTCAATTGGTTACGCCCTTTGAACCGGATCTAGCGTTGCCGATGCTGGCGGTGGCGGACATCGGTGCGGCCGCGTTGTGGTGCCTGCAGCATCCGCAAAAGAGCATCGGCCAAGCATTTGCGCTGTACGCAGAGCGCTCGAACTCGCGCTCGCATGCTGCCGCCATGGCAACCTACTTAGAGCGGCCGGTAGCGTGCGCACAGCTGCATCCATGGTTGACTAGGCTTTTCCTCGGACGCGACCTCGCACGCATGGTCCGCTTCCTGCACGAGGACGCAAACGCAGCGCTGCCGGCGCCCAGCGTGCCGATCACATTCACCGCGTTCAGCCAATGGCTGCGGCAGCGTCGGTACGCGCGGTAAATGCGCGGAATGCAGCCCACCCTCGCCATGACGGATGCGCTGTCCGAGCAGCGCGCGCAGATTCCGCTGGTGCCGCCACGCGCGCGACTAGGCGACACGCTCGGTCATTACCGCATCGAGCAGATCTGCGGCGAAGGCGGCATGGGCTCGGTATATCGCGCCTGGGATTGCGCCTTGGAGCGCCCGGCGGCGGTCAAGCTGTTGCATTCCGGGCTCGAATGGGTCGTAAACCCAGAAATGCGGCGTGAGGCGCATGCCTTGTCGCGTCTGCAGCACCCCAATATCGCCACGTTCTTCGAAGTTGGCGAGATCCACGCGCAGCCTTACTTGGCGCTCGAATTCGTCGATGGCAGGTCGCTGGCGGAGCGTCTGCGCGCCGGTCCGCTGGAGGCCCTCGAGTTGCAACGACTGGCGACCGGCTTGCTTTGGGCGCTGGCTCATGCGCACGCCGCTGGCGTCCTGCATTGCGATATCAAGCCTGCGAATATCGTGTTGCGTGAAGACGGTGAGCCGGTGCTGCTGGATTTTGGGATCGCTAAGCTGCTTAAAACCGAGATTCAGCCTGCGGATTGTGCGCTGACCGGGACTAGAATGATCAGCGGCTCACCTGGCTACATGGCACCCGAACAATGGCTGGGCGCGCCCTTGAGTGAGCGCAGCGATCTCTATGCCGTGGCGCTGGTGCTGCTCGAAGCGCTTACCGGCCTGCCCGGCTGTGCCGGTCGCGATGCGCGCGAACGCGCCGAGGCGGCATTAAGTGGCGACGCGCGTCGGCTTGCCGAGAAACTTGACTCACCGCTGCGCGCCTTGCTGGTACGTGCACTCAGCAACGATCCGCTGGAGCGCCCCGCGAGCGCCGCTGCGATGCAGTTCGAACTGCAGCAGATCTGGCGCCATACCGACGAGGATCGGGGGCCGCGCCGCATGCTCGCGTTGGAACCCGATTGCACCGATATAGAGCCTGGCTTGAACTGGATCGGCACGGCGGTGATTCAAGCAGTACGCACCGCGCTAGCCGGAAAATCGAAGGTTGAACTGGCTACTCCCCAATCCATTGCTGCCGCCAAGTCGGGAATTGGTGCGACCGACAGTCTGCGACTCGGCCAGAAGCTCGGCTGTCGCTGGGTACTCGACGGTCAAGTCACAGGCGACGCGCGCGCGCTGCGCATCCAATTGAACCTCAGCGACGCCCGCAACGGTCAACTGATCAACCGGTTCGACACGCAGTGCGCACTGGACGGGATTTTTGCGCTGCATGAGCGCCTGCTGGATTGGCTGTCAGCGCAGTTTCTGGACAGTGCAGCGGGCGCACCGCGTGCAGCCTTTCACGGCAGTGAAGCGCAATTGTGCGCGCGCGCCGAATTGGCCTTTCGCAAAGGCGGCAAAGACGGCATGACCGAGTCCGAGGCTTGCTATCGCAGCGTGCTAGAGCACAACCCAAATTCCGCGCTGGCATTGTCGGGGCTCGCCAGCGTACTGCCGTTGCGTTATGTCTTTACCACCAATCCGGCGCTGTTGGCAGAAGCCGAACGCTTGGCGCGCGCCGCCATCCGCCTAGACGCGAATGCCTTCGAGGCGCGCACTTGGCTGGCCTATGTGTTGCTCAGGCAGGGGCGCCTCCGAGCCGGCATTGCCCAGGCCACACGCGCGGCAATTGGCAATCCTGACGCCAGCATGGCGTACTACTTCGGTGCCTGCTGCCAGGCAGCGCAATCGCGCTGGAGGCCGGCATTGACGCTGTATCAGGCCTCACTGCGAGCCGACCGCAGCCGTTGCTTTTCCTGGATCGGCACGGCTTGGTGCCACCACCGGCTCGGCAATCTCGAAGAAGCGCTGTTTTGCATCCGCACCGCCGAACGCCTGGAAACCGAGGACGGCCCACTACGCACGGCTGGCTGCGGGGCCTACCTCGGGGAGATGCTGCGCCAGAGCGGAGAACTCGATCTTGCGTGGCGCGAAACGCACGCCGCATTGCAGCGTGTCGAGCACTCCGACTTTTTCTACCGCGACAGTTTTCGCGCGTTCGCGCTGCTCACACTCGGCCGCATTGCGTTGGAGCGGGAGGACGCTCTGGCCGCACAGACCGCTTTCAACCAAGTGTGCGCGGCGTTGGAGGCGCGACCCAGCATGCTTGGCGGTGGACACCTGATGGTGCAGTCCATGGCCGGACGCGCGCGCGCCTCGCGCGACGCCGACAGCCTTGCCAGCGCGCAGGTGTTATACCGCGAGCGGCCGGCACCGTGGAACTTCGAATGGACCTGGGGCTCCAGCAACGCCGAAACCGAACTCGCAATGGCGCTGGCAGAAGGATCGCTCACCGCGTGATGGTGGCGGATTGAGGAATGTCTCGGCATTTAAGCTCGGTGATGATTGCCGGAGCTTCAATTGCGATCGTGTTTCTGGCCAATCGTTCGAGCACCGCAAAGAGATCGTTGAACGCCGCATCTTAGCGCTGGGCAACACCTTTGCCTTGGATTTTCGCGTCTTTTGAGTCGGATACGCCCCTACTCGCTTAAATTTCGGCGAATTTTGGGTGTCCGGCGGTGCCGCCGGCTTCCGAAGCTGGTGAGGCTCAACGCCAACCAGAAAATCTTAGCGCAAAGCGTCGGTGACCCAGACCCGTCTGCAATGGCCTGCACGCTGGCGGAGCGCGCAGCATCGAAACGCTTCGCGCCGAACGAGGTCGTGTTTGGCTTAGGCGATCTAGCCGCGCCGGCTTTTCTGGTCGTCTCCGGGTCTATCGACGTGTTTCGACGTGTTTCGACGTGCTGGACTCGGTAACGAGCAGAAGATTACCAGCCATGGCGAAGGCAGCATCAGCGGTGAAATTGCGCAACTGGCGGGACGCCAGACTTTGGTGGAAGGTCGCGCCGGACCTGGGGGCTGCGAAGCGATTAGCTTCGACGCCGCCATCTGCACGGGTTGATCATAGGGTCGGCTGATAGCGAAATTCTGATGCGAGCGTTCAGGCGGAGCAGTCGATCAGGCGCCTGCGTTAGGTTGTTTTGTCAGGTCGGAACCCGCGGAACGGATTCCGCAGTGCGAAACCGGACACCCAAGATCCGGAGACGTGAAACCGAAACCGGGCACCCAAGATCCCGGCCGGCAAGCATGCGGCAGCGCGATCTAGCGCTCAGGGGGTGTTATGCATAGCGAGTGATCAGACCGCCGCGTCTGATTTGCGGTTGGACGCTCGGTCGGCGTGTCGTTGGGCAAACCCTGGAAACGACCAAATCCATCATATCGACGCCTGCCGGGGAGAAGCGCTGCTAATAGCCGTTTGCCGGTTTCGAATCCTGCGACTCAAGCCGTCGCCAAGCGCCGCGCCGTAGCAATTCCCCGCAGCCAGAATTGCCCGATCTCGGCTGCCTTCTCGGCGAGCATTTCGACCGCCCCCAACGGCACGGCTGAAATCAGATCGGATCGCCAACACCTAGCAGCCTGTCGGACTTAAAGGAAATCGGCTGCAAATCCGCCTGGACGATCCATATTCCGCCGCTTTCTCGGGCAATAGAAGAGCTATTACCCTTCAAAATCGACGAAATCTGGCTTCGCCCAGTCAGATTTTCGCTTCGATTCTTCAAGTCCGACAGGCTGCTAGCGCGTCCAGTTGTCTGGCGAGTAGCCGAGTCGTTTGAGAATCGCCGGTGGTGGGCCAGCGATGGCGCCGCGTTTGTCGGCGCGGATCTGGCGGCCAGTGTGGTCGACCATCTGCAAATACTCGATCTGCGTCAGCGCAAATACACAGCGTCCGCGCTGTTCGGCGATCGGCGCCAGCTTGGCCTCGGCCAACGCAGGCGTCTGGGCGATTTCGTCCAGTCGCTTGCGGGCGCTGGTGTGTTTCGAGGCTTCCAGCGTATCGCAGAGTTTGGCCCGAACCGGATTCAGATCGACGTAGGCCATGGCCGCCAGCACCGCTGCTTGATCCAACAACACCTGACACTTGAACCGATCCTGCCAGCGCTACTCGCACTGGCGTTCGGCGGCGTAGGCGGCATGCCGCCTGAGCGTGCCCCCTCACCCCTCCCAGAAGCGCCCCTTGCACGCATCCTCCTTGTTAGCCGACCGCGCAATCGGCTCTGACAGGCAACGCATAAACCATGAAAGGTCGGCCAATCGTTGCCGCAAATCTCTTATGCGTTCCTCGTTTCCAGCAAGCACCTCGGCGCGCATCGCCGAATCTTGATCCTGACGCGGAAACAGCCGCAGTCAGTGCTGGGCAACTTCATCGGCCGACCCGTTCGCCACCACGTCCGGCAAGGTTTGCACCACCACATGCAAATGATTGCTCATCACTGCATACGACGAACATGGATGTTCTAGTGTCGCGGGAGGCAGGATGCCGAGAGCGGCCCCCAGACCGACACACCGAAGATGCCAGCCAGTTCGTGGATCCGATCCTCCACCCATTGGCGCCGATGCTCGAAGGAACGACCCGTCAGCCGATCCTCACCGCAGAGAAAGGCGCGGCGCACGCAGCGAGACGCAGTGAAAAGTGCCGGGCGAACCGGGTGGTACCAGAATCGAGCGGGGGTAGGTCATGGCACCCATCATCGACCTCGCCAAAGCTCATGTCAGTCGGAAAACGGCGTCAGTTTTTGTAGGAAATTTCCTACAAAGTGGGTGTCCATTGTCATTGTCCATTGTCATTGGAGATTTCCTACAAAGTGGGTGTCCGTTGTCATTCTTACCAGCTCAAGACGCCGTGGAAGAACGGCACGACGCACGTGGAGTTTGAGCCGGTGGAGTTGATGGCGCACATCCCTGTGCGCCACCCTGCGGGCGACCCGCGGTCGTCCAAATCGGCAATCCTGCCGATTTGTCATCGCCAAACTGGCGGCGTTGGTGCCGCCGCCGCGCGCCCACCTGACCCGCTTCCACGGTGTCTTTGCGCCGAACGCGAAGTTGCGAGATCGATGGGGTCAGAGCCATTGATTTCTGCAGAAAAGGCGGTCAGGTTCACTTCCAGCAGTTGGGGCCGTCTTCAAAACGCAGTACGACTGAGGCGCACGCTGTTGGACAGACCCCGTGAGCTGCTTGACCCGCCAAGCATGTCCGGCGTAGTCTTACACTTGTCTTACCCTGGAGTCGCGTAATGGCTACCACAAGGCTTTCAAGCAAAGGCCAGGTCATCATCCCCAAGTCCATCCGCAGCAGCCATCGTTGGGAGGCGGGCCTGGATCTCGTGGTGATCGATACCGGCGACGGCATCCTGCTCAAGCCGAAGGCGCCGTTCGTTTCCACCGTGCTTGCCGATGTGGCGGGCATGTTCAAGTCTATGGTGCCAAAGCAGAGCGATGCGCAGATTAAATCCGCGCTCGGCGACGAGATCCGGAGACGATGGCGTGATCGCGGCTGATACCAATATCCTGGTGCGGCTGCTGACGGGCGATGACGCTACTCAGTTCAAAGCTGCCACGAAGCTGTTCTCGGGTGAACGGGTCTTCATTCCGGACACGGTGCTGCTGGAGACTGAGTGGGTTTTGCGCGCAGCCTATCGGCTCGAGTGCGCGAACGTGTGCGATGCGTTCAGGCGTCTGCTGGGGCTGCCGAATGTCGTGGTGGCAGACGGCCAACGGCTTGCCAACGCCATTGGCTGGCACCAATCGGGACTGGACTTCGCGGACGCGTTGCATCTGTCGCATAGCCAAGACTGCGACTCGATGAAGACCTTCGATGCGGACTTTATCAAGCAAGCCAGCGCGCTGGGCAATTGTCGGGTTGAGCGCCCCTGATTCCGCTGCTGCGCTGGAGCATGCGAGCGAGCAGCGCAATGCAAGGAACTCGGGCTTGGCTTCGTTACCACACGCCGTGATCGATTACGGTGTCGTCCCGCATTAACCCCAAGGGACAGCAGCCATCCGTCCATCAACAGCGTGACCAGTTGGGGAGGTGAAATCGGCGCAGCGTGGACTTCGGCGCAGTCAATGAGAGGCTTATCCTGCCCGCTTGATTCAGGGACCAAACCGGCACGAATCGCCGGAGAACTTGCGAACACCCGAGTCGCTATCGCCTGGCTGCTTCCCTGCACTGCGCTGATATCTTACTCGCGCACGGGACAAACGCCGATAGGCGGCGATGAGGCCGCGCGAAACACTGTGCAGCCTTCGCTGTACAGGAGCGGTTCGTGCTGCGCCTCAGCGCACTGGAGGGACGCGCAACGCCGCGCCTCGCCAGCGCCGCACCGACCGCGCAGGCGGCCGCGCCGACCTACGCGCGGCATGCGCCCGAGCGCACGCTGCGGTACGCGCTGGTGCAGGCGCACTACCCGGATTTCATTGCGCGTCTTGCGGCGCAAGACCGCTCGCTGCCGGAGTATGTGCGCGAGGAGTTCGAGGCGTTCCTGCGCTGCGGCGTGCTCGAGCACGGCTTTCTGCGCGTGGTGTGCGAGCACTGCCATGCGGACAAATTCGTCTGGAACGAATTTGAACAGCCGTAGGCTGGCCCGAAGGGCGTAGGGCAGGAAGCCCGGAGTAGCGGCTGCTGGCGTTCTCCTGCAAGAAGTGCGGCTTCTGCCCGAGCTGCGGCGCGCGGCGCATGGCTGAGAGTGCGCGGCATCTGGTGGATGAGGTGTTCAGCCCGCGGCCGGTGCGGCAATGGGTGCTGAGCGTCCCGGTGCCGTTGCGCTTCCTGTTCGCCAGCAAGCCCGAAACCATCGGCTCGGTATTGGGGATCGTGCATCGCGTGATCGCGGGATGGTTGGCGGCTCAAGCGGGCGTCGAGCGGAGCACAGCGCAGTGCGGCGCGGTGACGCTGATCCAGCGCTTCGGTAGCGCGCTCAACCTGACAAATTCGCTCCAGGCGAATTTGTGCGCCAAACGCGAAGTTGCGCGCGCAGTTGACGCCATCGGGGCGCGGTAAACGTCCTCCTGCGGACGCGGAGTTGACTGGGGCCAACAGCGTCCACCGCAGCCCCGACGAAAAGCGCCGCTCGATGACCTTAAGCACAGCGCCTCAAGCGCGTGTTACTCCGGACATCCTGCCCTCCGCCCTTCGGGCCAGCCTTTCGGCTGTTCCAAATCGCTCCAGGCGACTTGGTCAACATCGACGTGAGCACGTGCGGCCACTGCGGTGGCGCGGTGCGGATCGTGGCCAGCATCGAAGAAGCCACCGCCATCCGCGCCTTCCTCGCCCACTTCGAAAAGC
>Ga0209181_10009406_pt1 | contig 12851 bp, 7 predicted proteins | sample MAT05_FD_187208 | JGI IMG/M metagenome (GOLD analysis project Ga0209181, IMG submission 187208) | Freshwater microbial communities from Lake Fryxell liftoff mats and glacier meltwater in Antarctica - MAT-05 (SPAdes) (version 2) | ecosystem: Environmental > Aquatic > Freshwater > Ice > Liftoff... | reverse complement strand
GATGTATCCGTGGGAGGACCCAGACACGGGCGAATGGCTCTTCCACGAGAAGATTCGCTTTGCCCCGCGGCCAGGGCTGGCGCGCAAACCGCTGACCAAAGCGGTCAATCTGCTAGAACAGCAGCCAACTCGGGTCGAAAGCAAGGATGGAGTCTTGGAAGTAGACCTCGACGTCAAATTTGCCGATCTGGTCGTCAATGGGCAAACCTTGAATTTGCGCACCTACAATGGCACCTTTCCAGCGCCCACTTTGGTCGCGAAACCCGGTGACATTCTGCGCATCCGCCAGCGCAACCAGTTACCGCCAGAGCCGGTTGAACCCCACCACAATATCAATCATCCGCATGGCTTCAATGATGTCAATGTGCATACGCACGGCTTGAATGTCAACCCGGAAGATTGTGAAGATAATGTGTTGCTCGTCGTTAAACCAGGCGAAACTTTTGAACACGAAATTCATATTCCGGCGGATCACCCCACCGGCACCTTCTGGTATCACCCGCACAAACATGGCGCGTCGGCCTGCCAGGTTGGCAGCGGCATGGCGGGGCTGCTCTTGCTGACCGACCCCCAGAACGATATTCGCTCGTTGCCGGAAGTGGGCGCCGCCAAAGAAGTGGCTCTGATCTTCCAAGAGCTTTACATCAGGGATCGGCCCGACGATGGGGTAGGTGAAGTGCCAGGCATGCCAACCGATGTGGCCGAATATTTCTACAGTGATATCATTCGCGTTGAACAAACCGTCAATGGCGTGGCCTGCAATGAACTGGGGCTAGATGACACGGTGGTCATTCCCGAAATTCGCATGCGCCCCGGTGAGGTGCAGCACTGGCGCATGGTGCATGGTGGCATCTTCCAAAACTGGATTTTTGCGATTGATGGGCATCAGAGCCACATTGTCGCCTACGATGGTTTGACGCTGGAAGCAGTGGAAACGGTGGATGAGTTTCTCTTTGTCTCTGGTCAACGCCGCGATCTGCTGGTGCAAGCCAGCGCCACCCCTGGCACCTATGCCGTCAAGCGCAAAGCCTACAAACAGGGGGCCGAGGTCAACTCTTGGCCTACAATCACCCTGTTCAATTTGATCGTGGAAGGGGAACCCATGACGATGGCGTTGCCCACCAAGCTGAACCCGCCGACGCAACGGTTGCCCTACATCAAGGATGAGGAAATTATCTACAAGCGCGAGGTAGCCTTCTCCTTTCTCGCCAATACCACCAAGGGCATCTTCCTTTTCACCATCGACAATAAAGTCTTCAAGCCTGGGCGGGTCGATTTCAGCATGGTGCTGGGCACAGCCGAAGAATGGACGATCACCAACAACCCGGACTCGGATCACCCCTTCCACATCCATGTCAACTGGTTTGAAGTCGTGAAAGTGATCGACGCGGCGGGGGTCGAAACAGTGTACGACCCGCCAATCTGGATGGATACCGCCAATATTCCCGCCAATGGCAAGATCGTCGTGCGCATGCGCTTTGAGAATTTCCAGGGCAAGGCTGTCTTCCACTGTCACTTCTTGACCCACGAAGATGAAGGCATGATGTCGGTGATCGAGATTGTGGACGGTTCGCCCAAGACGGCGACCATTACGTCTGCCGGTGGCACCTTTGTTTCCAACGATTATGAGAACCGCGTGCAGGCGCGCTTTCTGAAGGGCAGCGTGCAGACCGATACCGAAGTCACCTATCAATACTTGGCGTCGCCCAATGTGCCGACGGTTAACCCGGCGACCGCGCTGCCCAAAGTGATGGCAGATTACAATACTTTCTTCTCACTCACCGCGAAGCAAGGTGGCCAGACGGTCGGCGAACTCAGCCGCCCTGTCACCATCGAAGTCAAGTATTCGGCGGCGCAGGTGGATGTGCCAATGGCGATGGAGAACATTTACCTATACCGCTACGACGAGGACACGCAAGGCTGGGTTACAGAAGGCGTCAGCCTGATTGCCCGCGCCGGCAACCTGTTGACCTGCTCGACCAAGAAGTTGGGCCAATTTGCCGTGACTGGTGTGATCGGTTCCTGCTTGGACTTTGTCGCACCTGCCGGGGTCGGGCCAGAGGACATTGTGCCGATTCTGGAAAATAAAGACAGCCCCTATGCCTATTTCAAGATACCGTATGACGTTGCACCCGCTGGCGCGCCCGATGGTGTGCTAGACGACATGGATATCAAGATGGTATTGGATGCGCAAGGTCAATTCTGCGCCGAATAGAGAAACATCGGTTTTGTGCTGTTCTAGTGTTCAGATCATGCTGAAGGCCAGAAATTAGACTGTAAATTATGGGGAAAATAATAAAATTGCTAATTCGTGTACTCGGTTTGGTGGTGTTGATCAGTGTTATGGCGGTGTCTGTTGCCTGTCAACCAATTCAACCGGTCGATCCGGCGGCGTCTGACGAATCGGGAGAAACTATGACCTTGACAGGCAAAGCCTTTGAATACCAGGTGGCTGACTACCATCTGCGGGTTACCTTTGAGGCAGAGGATCGCTTGCATTGGGAATATCTGGCCGGCGCCGGATGGGCTGACCGGCAAGCAGGCCACGGAGACGATTGAGCGCACGGATGTTCGCCCTGACGTGTTCCTCCTGCGCTGGCTGGAAGACGATGGCACGCAAGTAATCGATGTCTTGGATTGGGGACTGATGACCATGCATGCCAATTTTGTCACGGCCGATGGTCAACGCTTCAGCGCACAAGCGCCGGTCACCTTGGTGGATGAGAAGTAACGATTTCGGCTTTAGTAGAAATTCTAGCCGGAGATTACACAGCGCTTGTTGGTTTCATCCACAAGATTCGTGTAATCCGTGGCAAAGTTTGGATAGGTAGCAAGGAAAAGCAAATGGGACAGAATAGCAATAAAGTCATTCACGACGCGATTATCGTCGGCGGTGGTCATAACGGCCTGGTGTGCGCGGCCTATCTTGCCAAAGCGGGGTTGGATGTTTTGGTGCTGGAGCGGCGACATATGGTCGGCGGCGCGTGTGCCACCGAGGAAATTTTCCCCGGGTATCAGATTTCCACCTGTTCCTATGTGGCCTACATTTTGCAAGATAAAGTCGTCCGCGATCTGGAATTGCGCAAACACGGCTATCAGGTGCATCCGCTGCCCATGAAACGCTTCTTTCCCTATCCCGACGGTCGCTCATTGATCTTTTGGAACGATACCCAACGTACCTGTCGTGAGATTGAAGCGGTCTTCTCGCAAAAAGATGCGACAGGCTATGCCGCGATCCAAGAGTTTTGGTGGCGCGCCGGCAGCCTCTTCAATCGCTACTTTTTGACCGAACCGCCCACGCTGGACGAGTTGAAGGATCATGTGCGCGGCACCGAAGAGGAAGCCTTGTTAGAGCGGCTGCTGCATGGCACATTGACTGAACTGGTCGATGAGCTTTTTGAAAGCGACGCGGTGAAGGCGGCTGTGATCTCGCATGTCATGGCCGGCAAAGGCATGGATGAGCCAGGCGTGCTCTTTGCTTATGCCGCCACCAAACCCAACGCCTTGGTCGATAACAATAATCAGGGCATTGTCGTGGGCGGCATGGGGGGCATTTCGACAGCAATTGCCCGTTCGGCACAATGCGCCGGCGCAAAAATTCGCTGTGGCGCCGACGTGAAACGCATCTTGATCGAAGATGGCCGTGCCTGTGGTGTGGAGCTGATCGACGGCCAAACGATCCACAGCCGCTTGGTGATCTCCAATGCCGATCCCAAGCGCACCTTCCTTGGATTGATCGATGAAGCACAGCTTGCGCCAGCGGTGACCACCGCGGTTCGCAAGCTGGAGAGCAGTCACGCCACGCTCAAGTTTCATGCTGCTGTGCGTGAACTGCCCGACTTCAGCCGCTACCTGGGTGCCAATTTTGATCCAACTCTGATCGCAACGATTGGCCTTGGCCCCACCACAGCTTGGTATCGCCAATCCGTCCAAGATGCGCTAGATGGGCGGATGACCCAATGCCCTGTGATCGATGTGCAGATTCCCACGGTCTATGATCGTACAGTGGCGCCAGCGGACAAGCACATTGTCTCCATGTGGGTGCGCTTTCTGCCGGTCAAACCCAAAGACGCCACCTGGGATGATCTGCGCGAGTCGATTGGCAATCAATTGATCGACCTCTTGACCGACTATGCGCCCAACTTCCGCAGCTCGGTGATCGACTGGCTGATCTATACCCCTGCCGACATCGAACGACGCGTCGGCATCACTGATGGCAACTTCCGTCACACCGACCATATTGCCGGGCAATTGCTGGCCGATCGCTTGTTCTCACGCGGCGGCCATCGCACCCCGATCCGCGATCTGTACATGTGTGGCGCCGGCACCCATCCCGGCGGCGATGTCAGTGGCGCACCGGGTCATAACGCGGCGCATGTCATTCTCGCAGATTGTGTAATTAAAGTGTAGAGGCAAAAGGAATCAATCATGGTCATTACCGAAGTGCTGCTGGGCGGTGCGGCGTTATTTGCCGGGGGACGGTTTGCCGTCCGCAAGCTCCAGCGTCGCCAAGTCAACCAACAAATGCAAGAGGTGTACGCGGAACTGAGTGTGCGCTATCAAACGCTGACCGAGCAAGTTGCCACCCTGTCCGACACGCGACTCGATCAGGTGCGCGCCGCTGCCGAGTTGCTGGACGACCGCTATCAGCAATTTATGATGGAAAAGGTTGATCCGCTCTTTGGCAGCACGCGGCGCGCGCAGTTAGACGAAATTGTCGCCGCCTCGGTCATGCCGAGTACGAACAGCGGCGTAGAGGAAACTTTGGTGATCAGCGACTATGAACGCCACCTGAATCGCTATCTAGCCGCGGCAACTGTCACGCTGGGGACGGCAATTGTTGGCCTACTCTACAAGCCGATTTTGATCATCACGCTGGGGACGGCCCTCTATAGCACGACGCTGATCTTTCGCAATGGCTACAACGCCATCGTGCATGAACGGCGGCTACGTATGGATGTGATGGGGTCGCTCTATTTCATTGGTGCCTATGCCGGTGGGTATTTCATGGCCGGCAGCTTTGGTCTGGTCGCCTTTTATTTGAGCGAAAAACTGGTCCTGATCACCCAAGATCGCTCGCAAAAAAGCTTGATCCAGGTCTTTGCACAACAGCCGCGCACCGTCTGGCAACTAGTGGACGGTGTAGAAGTCGAGGTGCCCTTTGCCTCGGTGAAGGTCGGCGATATCGTAATGTTGCATGCCGGCCAGGTGGTGCCAATTGATGGCACGATTATCGAGGGCATGGCGACGATCGATCAGCATATGTTAACCGGCGAAGCCCAGCCCATAGAGCGCGCCGTCGGTGATCCGGTGCTGACCTCGACGATGATGTTGGGTGGGCGGATTCAAGTGCAGGTCGAGAAGACTGGCGAAGCAACCGTCGCTGCCCAAATTGGCACCATGCTCAACAATACCGCTTCTTATCAGGCCGGGATTGTCTCCAAAGGTGAAGCGATTGCCGACCAATCTGTGCTCCCCAGCATGTTGCTGGCGCTCATTGCATTGCCTTTTGCTGGCTACCAATCGATGGTGACAATTCTGGGCTCGGCAATCGGGCTCAATATCAAAATCACGGCACCAATTGCCATGCTCAACTTCTTGAACCTGGCCGCGCAACACGGCATTCTGATCAAAGATGGTCGCTCGTTGGAGTTGCTGAAGGCAATTGATACCGTGGTCTTTGATAAGACTGGTACCCTGACGCTCGATCAGCCACACGTTACCCAGGTTCACATCTGCGGAGATGTTGACGTCGATCAAGTGCTGCTCTACGCCGCCGCCGCCGAACACCGTCAGACGCATCCGATTGCCCGGGCGATTCTGGCCGCGGCTATGGAGCGCAACCTTTCCATCCCCGAGATTGAACATGCCCATTATGAAATTGGCTATGGGTTGCGCGTGCAACTGGCCGACCGCGTGCTGCGGGTTGGCAGTGATCGCTATATGGGCTTAGAAGAGATTGACATCCCCGACACCGTGCGTGAGGCACAGCAGATCGCACAGGCACAGGGCCATTCGGTGATCATGGTGGCTGTCGATCAGCAACTGGTGGGGGCCATCGAACTCGAACCGACCATTCGCCCAGAAGCGCGCGCGATTGTCCAAGAATTGCGCAATCGCAAAATCGATATCTACATTATCTCTGGCGATCAGGAACAGCCCACACGGAAACTGGCGCAAGAGTTGGGAATTCCGAACTACTTTGCCAACACCTTGCCCGAAAACAAAGCCGACCTGGTGGCGCAACTACAACAACAGGGCCGCGCCGTCTGCTTTGTGGGCGACGGCATCAACGACTCGATTGCGCTGAAAACAGCGAATGTCTCGGTCTCGCTACGCGGCGCATCCACCGCTGCCACCGATACCGCGCAGATCGTGCTCATGGCCCAAAGTTTGCAACAACTACCCTATCTCTATGATCTGGCACAAGAGTTTGATCGCAACATGAAAGCCGGTTTTACCGCGGCGGTGGGCCAGGGCGTGGTTGTGATTACTGGCGCGCTCTTGGGGGTGGTCGGCATTTTTGCCGGCACATTAATCTGGGAGGTTGGGCTGCTAGCCGGCATAGGCGTGGCTATGCTGCCGCTGCGCAAGATGCAGAAAGAGCGGCAGGAAGCCCTGCGTCTTAAGTCGGATAGTCTTGGATCCTAAGTCGCGCCGACTACACGACTACGCGACTACGGACTTGCAGCACTCAAAACGAATTTGGTAATGGAGGACTATTGGCGTGTTTGCTACAAAAAATTTACTCACGTCCCAGGAGGCCCGGCTAACCGGTGCCGTACAGCGGAGCATCCAGGCCGTGAAACTTTGGGTTGATCAGGCGCAGAACACGCTGGAAACCGTTGAACGCGATGTGTTGGATCCATTGCTCGACCGTGCGCTGGAAAGTTGGGGCGATCAGCGCCAACGCCAGCGCCAGCTGCTCAATGGCGAAGTTGCCGTGAGCGTTCTCACCGCAGATGAACGGCAGATCAACCGCGGTCTCTATATTGCCTTGGGTTCCTTGGGGCTGGCGTTGTTTGGCACGCTGATCTTCCCGCCCTTGCGTCTGCTCAGCTTGCCGGGGTTAGTCTATGGCTCCTGGCATTCGTATGAACGCGCCTATCAAGCGCTGACCCAAAAGCGCAAGGTAGATGTTAATCTGCTGACCGCGCTCGTCAACACAGCCTACATCGCCAGCGGCTATCTGATTCTGGGCAACCTCACGACGACCTCCTATTTTGCCAGCTTGAAGTTGTTGGGTGTCGTCAAGGATCGCTTTGAACAGAATTTGCGGACCGCTTTGGCCAACCAGCCACAGTCAGTTTGGTTGCTGGTTGAAGGGATAGAAGTCAAGTTGCACCTGATGCAGCTTCAGATCGGCGATCTGATCGTGGTGCATGCCGGCGAATTGATTGCGGTGGACGGCCTGATTGCCGAAGGCACGGCCACGGTTGATCAACAGGTCCTCACCGGCGAGGCACTGCCGATCGAGAAGCGTGTGGGGGATCGGGTACTCGCCGCCACATTTGTCCTCACCGGCAAACTTGTCATCACCGTGGAGCAGACTAGTAACGAGACAACGGTGGCTAAGATCAGCGAGATTTTGGCACAAACGGTCGATTTCCGCTCGACCCGTGCGTTAAATGTCCAACAGGTGACGGATCGGTTGGTCTTGCCCTTCCTCGCCTTGAGCGCTGTTACCTGGCCCTGGCTAGGGTTTTCTAGCGCTGCCGCCGTGATCGATGCCCATCCGCATCGCCAACTCAATAGCTTTGGCGCGCTGGGCTTGTTGAACTATCTGGTGCTGGCGACCGAGCGCGGGATTCTGATCAAGGATGGTCGCTCGTTGGAACTGTTGAGTAAAGTCGATACGCTGGTCTTCGATAAAACCGGCACATTGACCCAAGAGCAGCCTCTGTTGGCTGCGATTCATCTCTGTGGCGATGCTGCCGCCCCCGAGCAGGCGGCGAAACAATATCCTGCCGCCCCCGAGCAGGCGGCGAAACAATACACCGAAGACGAAGTATTGGCCTATGTCGCCGCTGCCGAGCAATATCAAAGCCATCCGATTGCGCGGGCGATCTTGGCAGAAGCCCAGGCGCGTGGATTGGTCTTGCCCGCGATTGATCATGCTGGCTATCGAGTCGGCTATGGGCTGGCGGTCGAGGTGGCAGGTCATATTCTCCATGTCGGCAGTACACGTTTTATGCAACAAGAAGCGATCGCCATCCCGCCGGGCATTGCACAGGTACAGGAGATGGGTCAGCGTCAGGGCCATTCATTTGTTTTGGTCGCAATTGATGGACAATTGGTCAGCGCCCTGGAATTGCAAGCCACCCTACGCCCAGAGGCCAGAGCGATCATCGCCGAGCTGCGCCAACGGGCCCACATCCAATCGATCATCATTGTTTCTGGGGATCAACTGGCGCCCACACGTCGCCTAGCCCAAGATCTGGGTGTCGATGACTACTTTGCTGAGGTGCTGCCGGCTGACAAAGCGGCGTTGGTTGCCCAATGGCAAGCCGCCGGGCGACGTGTCTGCTTTGTAGGCGATGGCATCAATGACGCCGTAGCGTTAAAACAGGCCAACGTCTCTATCTCGCTGCGCGGGGCGACAACGGCGGCCACCGATACGGCACACATTGTGTTGATGGACGAAAGTCTACAGCAGATGATCCCGCTCTTTGATTTGGCACAGAAATTTGATCTAACTACTCGTAACACTTTCCTGGCGATCTTGACTCCCGGCGCGATCGGATTGGCTGGCATCTTTTTCTTGCGCTTTGGCCTGTTGCAGATGACCCTGTTGGATCAAGTTGGGCTTATGTTGGGTACGGGTATCGCCATGCGCCCCTGGTTACTGAAACAGAAAAATAGATAACCACAGGATTTACGCAGCCGGGAGCACCGCCATCCTGGCGGCAGCCAGCAGGATGCTGGCGTTGCCAGGAGTAATTGCGTAAGTCCTGAACCAGTTGATTTTCATACGATTATTTGTCACGATATTCATCATAGGAGGTTTCTCAGTGATCTATATTGATCTAATCATTTTAATCATCATCGTTGGTGCTGCCTCCATCTGGCTTGATCGGCGGTATGGACGGAAGAAAACGGAAAAGATCTCTTAAAATCAGGCTCCAAAAGTATAGAAAGTAAAGGAAGATATTTTATGGCACTGGAAACGTTAGGGATTGTCAAACTGCTGGCTGTCCTCAAAGGTACCGTTGTGGGGGTAGCCACGGCGACACCCACCTTCATCACAAACAGCGCGCTGGCCACACATCAACTGGTGACTGTGGTCACACCGGTTGTAGTGGCCAGCGCTGTCACGGTGGCTACGATTGCAACGGCGGTTGGTGTGGGCGCGGCCAAAGGGATTGCTGCGATTACGGGTGGCATAAGCCAGCTCTTGACTGCGAAACTAGCTGGGACGACGGTTGTCGCCACCACCGTAGCGCCTACGGCAACCGCAGCGACGGCTTCTGTTCCAGTGGCTGTTGTGGCGTCAACGATAGTATAGTATAGTGATTCGTCATTGGGTATCCGTCACTTGTCATTGATTATTGGTTATTCAGCAATAGAAGGGTGAGGAGAACATTCGTGATCTTCTTCGAGGCACTTGTCGTTGGCGGTACACTGTATGCCGGAACCAAAGTTTATCAGCAATTGCGCAGCCAGCGGTGGTTGGGCTGGGGTAAAGAACGCCTGCGCCCTTCTTCCAAGGCGGTGGCGGCACTCTTTGTGCAATCTGATAGTCAAGCCCCAGCTGTGCGCCAGGCTAACGAAATTCTAATTGTTTCGGCGGCGTCTTTAGGCTTGGCGGTAATTGGGTTTTGCTTGATGAACCCGCTTGTCAGCCTGGCGAGTATGCCACCGATGCTCTATGTCTTTGCTCCTACCTTTGGCACAGCTTGGCAAACCATGATCAAAGAGCGGCGCGTGAACAATCAGGTATTGGATGCCACGCGGATTGCGCTTTGCGTGGTGATGGGTTACACATTGATCGCCGCGCTCAATGCCTGTCTCCAGGCGCTCAGTCAGAAGTTTTTTGCCCAGGCCGAAGTGGATTTCCGCCATCGGCTGCGCGCACTATTTGGCGGCGAACAGACGACGGTGTGGGCCTTTGTCGATGGTGCAGAAGTGCAAATACCCTTGCTCGAAGCGCCAGCCGGAGCCGTGATCTCGGTGGCGGCTGGTGAACTTGTGCCCGCGGATAGCGTTGTGCTCTATGGCAGTGGCTGGTTCAATCAGCGCTTTGTGACGGGCGATGCCAAGCCTGTTTGGAAAGAGACCGGCGACTCTGTTGTTGCAGCCAGCATTGTGCAATCGGGGCAGGTCTATGTGCAACTGCATCAAGCACCGCAACCGCTGCTTACCAACACGATTCGCGAACTCTTGACGCACACCGTCGAACAGCAGACGATGGCCCAACAACTGGGCGAGGGCAGCGCCGACCACATGGCCCCACGCATGTTGATTAGCTTTGCGCTGACATTACCCTTCTTGGGAGCCAATCATGCCGCGGCTTTCCTCACCACCGGCTTTGGCAATCACCTGCGCACGTTGGGCCCGCATACCGTGCGCAATTTTCTCATTCCGGCGGCGGAACAAGGCATCGTGATCAAAGATGCGCGTGCCCTCGAATTGGCCAATCTGGTCAATGTGCTCATCTTTGACGCCCAAGTGTTGACCGATCCGTTGGCGCGCACCCATGCTAAACGTGTCATCCAGGAGATGCGCCAACGTCCGCGCTTGCTGCGACGAATATCACCCCAACCATTCGCCATCTATGTCTTCGTGGAGGCGGATGAGGAAGCCATCGGTCGCAAGCTGACCGCCGAATTGGGGCTGGATGACTACTTTGCCGAAACCTTGCCTGCTGCTCGTGTGGAGCTTGTCGAACGCTTACAAACCGGTGGTCGATTTGTCTGTTATATCGGCACCGGGCGCGACGACACGTTGATCCTAGAAAAAGCGCAGGTCAGCATCGCCTGGCGTGGTGTGGCTACCCTAACGACGAATGGCGCGCAAGTTGTGCTGCTGGACAGAGATTTGCGCCAATTGACGAAATTTTTTGATCTGGCTACCAAGTTTGCCTCTAAACAAGGATTCAACCTCTTCGCCCCGATTAGCCTAGATCTGGTAGATATTGCCACGACCGTATTCATGGGGCTGGATCTGGGATACTCGATCCTATTTACCTACGGTGGTTTATGGTTGGGCGCGGCCTATAGCCGTTTACGCCCAGGCGGAACGGAACCCTCTACCCAGGCCAACACTGCACAGTCCATCCACCTGGCTTTGCCCATGTTTGCCCCCCCCAGATCTTGATCCTGGTTCTATGGCGACAAGGTCGTCCCGGCCATGTAGGTACTATGCATGAAGCAAAAAGTCTATGATTGAGGACCACGTTCGCTATGATCGTAATTATTATCAGTTTTATCTTTTTAGCTCTCTTCGTCTTTGTGATAGTTATCTTGGGGCCAACCTATCGGCGCACCATAAGCGTGATTACCTGGAATCTTAGCTCGTTGGTATTGATCTTGCTGGCGGCGCTGCTGTTGGCGCGCTACAACATTATACGCGTCGAAACCTGCACCCCGGACTGTATCGGCTCGAATTTGCTGCGGCGCAACTTGACGGACTTCGACCTGAGCGGGGTGAAGTTGATCGGTGCCAACTTGCGCGAAGCAGATCTCTCGGGCGCAAACTTGCGTGGGGCCGATCTGAGCGGGGCAATCCTGATCGGCGCGATTCTAGAAAGCGCAGACTTGCGCGACGCGATCGTGCTGGGTGCCGATCTAAGCGGCGCGAATCTGGTAGGTGCGGATTTAACCGCCACCGATTTTAGCGGCTCGATCCTCAACGGCGCGACGTTGACTGGGGTTGACTTAACCGCCACAATCATGGCCGGCATCAGCCTGCGCAATGCTGAATTAACCGATGCCAAGATGAATGGCGTCAGCCTGATCACAACGGATTTGGTCGGGGCCAAATTAAACGGGGCGACCTTGGTCAATGCAAATTTGAGTGGCTCCACGTTGAGCCAGGTGGATCTGAGCGGGGCCAATCTGAGCGGGGCCAATCTAAGCGGGGCCTGGATCAATCGCGCGTCGTTGATCGGCGCGGATCTTACCAAGGTCGATTTCTCGGGAACAAGCTTAATCGGCTCCAACTTGGCTTCTGCGGATCTGTCTGAAAGCATCATGATCGGCACAGCTTTAATTGGTGTGGACCTGAAAGGTGCTAGTCTACGCGCGACGAACCTGCGCGCCGCCAAGCTGCGCGTAAACGAGCTAACCGATGAAGATCTTGCGGATCCAGTATTGGCCGAGCTCAACGAATTGCAGCGCAGTACCGTCTTGGTCGATGCCTCGCTCGATGGGCTTAGCTTTGATGAGAAGACAGTCTGGCCGGATGATCAGATGGCTGCGTCCGTTCAACCCGCCGAAATCCCTGTTGTGGTCAGTGCTGTCTCTGCTAGCGATACCATCAAAGTTGGCGTCATCCATTCACAGAGCGGCCCCTTTGCGATCAATGAATTGCCGATCCGCGACGCTACCTTGCTGGCGATTGCCGAGATCAACGCGACGGGCGGTGTTTTGGGCAAACAACTGGTTCCCATCATTGAAGACGGCAGCAGCGATGACGAAACCTTTGCCGAAAAGGCACAAAAACTGCTAGAGAAAGATCAGGTCGCCGTCATCTTTGGTGGTTGGGCGAGTCCTAGCCGCCAAGCAATGGAGCCTGTTTTAGCGGAAATGAATGGTCTGCTCTTTTATCCTGTCATCTATGAAGGCCTAGAAAGCTCACCCCAGATCTTTTATATGGGTGCCGCACCCAACCAACAGATTATGCCGGCTGTC
>Ga0209181_10009404_pt1 | contig 12854 bp, 13 predicted proteins | sample MAT05_FD_187208 | JGI IMG/M metagenome (GOLD analysis project Ga0209181, IMG submission 187208) | Freshwater microbial communities from Lake Fryxell liftoff mats and glacier meltwater in Antarctica - MAT-05 (SPAdes) (version 2) | ecosystem: Environmental > Aquatic > Freshwater > Ice > Liftoff... | reverse complement strand
GAACCTGACGTGTCGCCGCCTGCACTTCATCGGCACCAGCGGCATTGTGGTTACTGCCGCGCTGGTCATCGCGCAGTTATTACCCCTGGTTTGGCTTTGGGCCATTCCGATACTGGGCTATGGCTTCGCCTGGGCCGGACATTTTTTCTTCGAGAAAAATCAACCCGCCACATTTAAATATCCGTTCTACTCACTGCTCGGCGATTGGGTGATGTACAAAGACATGCTGACCGGAAAAATCCGGTTCTGATGTCTCCGTAGGAGGCCGCTTGCGGGCGATGTTGCACATGCTTGACCATGGTCGAGCCCAAGGGCCCTCCTACGCTTATCAACGATAACGATTTATTTCATCACGCAAAGTCAGCGTCGCTTCGCGTGCAGCTTGGGCAAAATCTTCACCCGAACTCGCATACAAAATCGCGCGCGATGAGCTGATTACCAATCCATCGCCATTCGCTGTTTTACCATTCTTGACCATGGCTTCCACATCGCCACCTTGCGCACCGACACCCGGCACCAGAAAGGGCATATCGCCAACAAGATTGCGCACATCGGCGAGTTGCCGTGGCCAAGTCGCGCCGACCACCAGCATGCAATTGCCGTGTTCATTCCATTGTTCGGCAATCGTTCTTGCAACGTGTTGATAAAGCGGTTTGCCCTCACTGATCAAATCCTGGAAATCACCGGCGCCTTTATTGGAGGTGCGGCAAAGCAGGATCACGCCCTTGTCTTTGCGATCAAGGAAAGGTTGAATCGAATCGCGACCAAGATAAGGATTCAGCGTAACCGCATCGGTCTGGTAGCGATCAAAGGCTTCGATAGCATAACGCTCGGCGGTGCTGCCGATGTCGCCACGTTTGGCATCCAGAATGACAGGAATGCCGGGATAGGTTTCATGAATATAGCTGATGGTGCGTAGCAGAGATTCTTCTGCACTCAATGCTGCGAAATGAGCTATCTGTGGTTTGTAGCAACACACTAAATCGGCGGTGGCATCGACAATGGCCTTGTGAAATTCAAACAACGCATCCGGATGATTTTGCAGGTGCTTCGGGAATTTCGAGAGCTCGGGGTCAAGTCCAACACAAACCAGTGACTGGTTCTTTTTCTGTGCTTCGCGGAGTGTGGTGATAAAGCTCATTGAAACCTCGGACAAAAATTTCCTGATTTTATTAGCAACATCCCGGCGCGGGCCGGGATGTCAGTGTCTTACTTCAATGCCTTGTAACGCAAGCGATGCGGCTTGGCACCTTCCTCACCCAAACGACGACGCTTGTCTTCTTCGTATTCTTTATAGTTACCTGGGAAGAATTCAACATGCGAGTCACCTTCGAACGCCAGAATATGTGTGGCGATGCGATCGAGGAACCAGCGATCATGCGAAATCACCATCACGCAGCCAGGGAATTCTAGCAATGCATCTTCCAAAGCGCGCAAGGTTTCCACATCAAGATCATTCGAGGGTTCATCGAGCAGCAAGACATTACCGCCTTGCAATAAAGTTTTCGCCAAATGCAAACGCCCGCGTTCACCACCGGATAAGGTGCCGACGAGTTTTTGTTGATCAGCACCTTTGAAATTGAAGCGGCCAATATAGGCACGCGATTGAATTTCAACTTTGCCAATCGTGATGATGTCAGAACCGCCGGACACTTCCTGCCAGACGTTTTTATCGCCCGCTAAGGCATCGCGGTTTTGATCGACATAGGCCATTTTTACCGTGTGGCCGATGTTTACTTCGCCGCTGTCAGGTTTTTCCTGGCCGGTAATCATCTTGAAGAACGTCGATTTACCGGCACCGTTCGGACCGATGATGCCGACAATCGCGCCCGGCGGGATGGCTAGACTTAAATCGTCAATCAGCAAACGATCACCGAAGGATTTCGAGACATTTTTGAACTCGATCACTTTATCGCCCAGACGTTCGCCCGGCGGAATAAAGATTTCATTGGTTTCATTGCGCTTTTGATAATCCTGCGCATTCAATTCTTCAAAGCGCGCCAAGCGGGCCTTGCCTTTGCTGCGACCGCCACGGGCGTTACTGCGAACCCATTCCAGTTCTTTGGCGAGCGCTTTTTGACGGGCGCTCTCAGACGATTCTTCGCGTTTTAAGCGATCACCTTTTTGTTCCAGCCAAGCGGTGTAATTGCCTTTCCATGGAATGCCCTTGCCGCGATCGAGTTCCAGAATCCATTCGGCGGCATTTTCCAGGAAGTAGCGATCATGGGTAACCGCGACCACGGTGCCGGTAAAGCGCGTGAGAAATTGTTCCAGCCATTCGACCGATTCGGCATCCAGATGGTTGGTCGGCTCATCGAGTAGCAACATATCGGGTTTCGATAGCAGCAAACGGCACAATGCGACGCGGCGTTTTTCACCGCCGGAAAGTTTTCCGCAAATCGCATCCCAAGGCGGAATGCGCAGCGCATCAGCAGCGATTTCCAGCTGTAATTCAAGTGTATCGGCATCGGCCGTGGCCAGAATCGCTTCTAGACGTTGTTGTTTGGCAGCGAGCTTGTCGAAATCGGCATCGGGTTCGGCATAAGCGGCATAGACTTCGTCAAGCATGGCTTGGGCATGAAGCAATTCGCCAACGCCTTCTTCAACGGCTTGGCGCACGGTGTGTTCGGGATTCAAGCGCGGCTCTTGTTCCAGATAACCGACCTTGATGCCGGGCTGCGGACGCGATTCACCTTGGAAATCGGTATCCACGCCAGCCATGATGCGTAGCACGGTAGATTTACCCGAACCGTTCAGACCCAGCAGGCCAATTTTTGCACCGGGGAAAAAGCTGAGCGAAATATCTTTGATGATTTCGCGTTTAGGCGGCACGGTCTTGCTGACCCCGATCATGGTGTAGATGTATTGCATAGGAACTCCGGTTCAATCTGCTGACGCGCCGACACAGGCGTTGCTGAAGCAGCGCTGGCCTTGACGGTCGTTTGGCGGTTTGTTGACGCTTTGTTGGCGCTCTGTTAATCGGCAATTATCCCGTAAAGCATGATCCAGCGCTATATTTTGTGGCTGTATAAGGCTTGGGGCGCTACAATTTGCGCTTGCCCATTGCTTCTGAGGTGTTCATGTTCCCCCGTGAAATGCGTATTGAAGGCTACGATCCCGAATTGGCGCGCTCGATTGCGCAAGAACGCCAGCGCCAAGAAGACCATGTTGAGCTAATTGCTTCGGAAAATTACGCCAGTCCGCGTGTTTTGGAAGCGCAGGGTTCAGTGCTGACCAATAAATACGCCGAAGGTTATCCGGGCAAGCGCTATTACGGTGGCTGCGAATACGTCGATATCGCCGAAACTCTGGCAATCGAACGCGTCAAAAAACTCTTCGGTGCCGATTACGCCAACGTACAACCGCATTCGGGCTCGTCGGCAAACATCGCCGTGTACATGGCCTTGTTGAATCCGGGTGACACCGTGCTTGGTATGAGCCTGGCGCACGGCGGCCATTTGACCCATGGCGCCAAAGTGAATTTCAGCGGCAAAATTTACAACGCAGTGCAATACGGCATCAATCCCGATACCGGCATGATTGATTACGACGAAATTCAAGCACTGGCGAACGAACACAAACCGAAAATGCTCATCGGTGGTTTTTCTGCCTATTCGCAAATCATCGATTGGGAACGCATGGCCGCGATTGCAAAATCGGTTGGCGCGTATTTTTTTGTCGATATGGCGCATGTGGCTGGTTTGGTGGCTGCGGGCATTTATCCGAATCCTGTTCCGCACGCCGACGTGGTGACTTCGACAACACATAAAACTTTGCGCGGCCCCCGTGGCGGCATCATTCTGGCGAAAGCCAATGAAGCGCTGGAAAAGAAATTCCAGTCATTGGTATTTCCGGGCACGCAGGGCGGCCCCTTGATGCATGTGATTGCCGCGAAAGCCGTGGCATTCAAGGAAGCACTGGAGCCGGAATTCACCGACTATCAAAAACAAGTCGTGAAAAATGCACAGGCGATGGCGAAAACCATCATGTCTCGCGGTTACAAAATCGTTTCCGGTGGCACCGAAAATCATTTGATGCTCATTGATTTAATCGGTCGCGAAACTACCGGTAAAGATGCCGAAGCGTCACTCGGAGCTGCGCATATCACGGTCAATAAAAATGCCGTGCCGAACGATCCACGTTCACCGTTTGTGACCTCCGGTTTGCGTATCGGTACTCCGGCCGTCACCACGCGCGGTTACATGGAACCCGATTGCGTGGCTTTGGCGAACTGGATTTGCGATGTGCTTGATAATCCCAAAGACGAAAAAGTGATTGTCGGCGTGCGTGAAAATGTGACGCTGCAGTGCAAGCAGTTTCCGGTGTATGGGTGAACAGAGCGGGGCTAGGGGCTTGCGGTTGGGGGCTAAGCACCCGGCGGCCGCCATAGTTGTTTCCCTGCGATAGAGCACGCTCTTACCAGCCCCCAATCCCAAGATACCAGCCCCAGATCCCTAGATACCAGCCCCAGATCCCTAGATACCAGTCCCCAACATATGCATTGTCCCTTCTGCCAGCACAACGACACCCGCGTAATCGACTCACGCGTTTCGGAAGATGGATCTACCATCCGGCGACGTCGCGAGTGTCCGTCCTGCACGGAGCGCTTCAATACGTTTGAAACAGCAGAATTGAAATTGCCGAGCATCGTGAAAAGTGATGGCCGTCGCGAAGCCTTCGATGAAAAGAAATTACGCACTAGTTTTGATCGTCCTTTGCAAAAGCGTCCAATATCCGCCGAACAAGTTGACCAAGCAGTGCGTAATGTCATGCACTCACTGCGCTTGTCGGGTGAGCGCGAACTGCCATCCATGCGTGTTGGCGAGTTCGTGATGAATGAATTGAAATCGCTCGACCATGTCGCCTACGTACGTTTTGCTTCGGTGTACCGAAGTTTTGAAGACGTGCAGGAATTCCGCGAAGAAATCGAAAAACTCGAACGTGATTTCACCGGTCTTGATAAAGCGCAGCTTAGTTTGCTCGGAGCCAATGTGAGCAAGGCAAAAGGTAAGCCTTAAGTGGTTGAGATCAAGTTTCTCGCTGATGCAGCCTCACATGTTGATCAACTTGCCGATTGGCACCATGCTCAGTGGCATGAGTTCCATGCCGATTGGACCCATGAAATTGCTCGGGCAGAATTGCTGGCTCATGCGCAATGCAAAACTTTACCGACGACTCTGGTGTTGATTGAAAACGAAGTGTTGCTGGGTTCGGTAAGTTTGCTCGAAGACGATGCCGTTGAGCTATCGGCTATCGGTAATGCGTGGCTCGCTAGCCTTTATGTAAAGCCAGATGAGCGCGGCCGTGGTTTTGGCGTGCAACTGGTTAATGCAATGATGCAGCATGCAAAAAATATTTCATTGAAAGAAATATTTCTGTTTACGCCGGAACATAAAGTTTTTTATCAAACATTAGGTTGGCAACTGCTTCAGCAAGCCAATGTAAACCGCCAGCAAGTGGATGTAATGAGTTATCAAATTCCCGTGATTGCACAATGACTTTTTCCTTACGCGATAGCCAAATGATGGCGCGTGCTTTATTGCTCGCAGAATGCGGTGCCTACACCACCAAGCCCAACCCGATGGTCGGTTGCGTGATAGCGCGTGGCGATAAAATTGTTGGCGAAGGGTTTCATCAGCGCGCCGGTGAGCCGCATGCCGAAGTATTTGCTTTGCGCGAGGCCGGTGAGTTGTCGCAAGGCGCAACGGCTTACGTGACCCTCGAGCCTTGTTCGCATTTTGGCAAAACCCCGCCGTGTGCCGATGCCTTGGTCAACGCCGGTATTACCAGAGTAGTGGCCGCGATTGCAGATCCGTTTCATGCGGTCTCGGGGCGCGGTTTTGAAAAGCTGGAAGCCGTTGGCATACAGGTCGAAGTTGGCTTGATGGAAGAACAGGCACGCGAACTTAATCGTGGCTTTTTATCGCGCGTACAACGTGGCCGGCCCTGGGTAAGAATCAAAATGGCGATGAGTCTGGATGGTCGTACTGCCTTGGCCGGTGGCGATTCCAAATGGATCAGCTCGGAAGATTCGCGCTTTGACGTAGCCCAGTGGCGCGCGCGCAGTGGCGCCATCCTGACCAGCGATGTCACCGTAAAGCAAGACGACCCACAGCTGACCGTTCGCATGCGTGAGCCCGAAAATTTCAAGCCACCCTTGCGAGTTGTGCTCGATAGCCAAGGCTATTTGGGTGATAACTATCGAATTTTTGATGACAGTGCAGAAAGTATCACCGTACATGCGATGGACGTAGTGCCCGATTACGGCGCGCATCGTGATGCTATTGCCGTGCCCAGCCGCGATGGTCACGTAGATTTGCCAGCGGTGTTGACACAATTGGCGCAACGAGGCATCAATGAGGTGCAAATTGAAGCAGGCCCAGGCTTGAGCGGGGCGTTCTTGAAACAAGGACTCGTTGATGAGATTCTGCTTTATGTCGCACCGGTAATTTTGGGCGACACCGCGAAACCCTTGTTTGCTGGCATCAATATCCAGCAAATGAGCCAGCGTTATAATTTTTCGTTAATGGAAAGCATCAGCATTGGCGGTGATATGCGATTGCGCCTGCGGCCGTAGGAGCACTCACCAGTGCGATCATAGACGCAATAACATCAGTGTAGAAACACTGAAGAGCGCCCAATCTGCCATGTTTCAAAAGTATGAAGTAAGTAACGAGTTTGATTTAACGCGGCAAATTTTAACCCCGTTCGCGGCCGTCAGCGCTCCTACGGCTTCGGTTTATTTTGAAGAAGAGACTGAAAATAAAATGTTCACAGGCATTATCCAGACGGTTGGTCATATTAGATCATTACAAAAAATCGGTGGTGATATTCGCTTGTCCATCGAAGTCAACGGCTTGCCAATGCATGACGTCGAGCTTGGCGAAAGCATTGCCGTTTCCGGTGTATGCCTGACGGTTGTTGCATTTGATGAAGATTATTTTTCCGCCGATGTTTCCAACGAAACCTTGTCGCGAACTAGCCTTGGAAATTTAGGCATTGGTGACAAGGTAAATCTTGAGCGCGCCTTGCAGGCAAGCTCGCGCATTGGTGGCCATTGGGTGTCGGGCCATGTTGATGGGCTTGCATCGGTAAACAGTATTGTTGAAGACGCGCGTTCGCAACGCTGGCGTTTTACCGCCGATAAATTTCTGCTCCGCTACATTGCCGAGAAAGGATCGGTTGCTGTCAATGGCGTTAGCTTGACGGTGAATCAGGCAGACCTTGAAGGCTTTGAAGTGAATCTTGTGCCGCATACTATTGAGCACACTAATTTTTCGGCGCTTGCCAAAAACAGCTCCGTCAATATCGAAGTCGATTTGATGGCGCGATATGTAGAGCGTTTAATGCAATTCAATGAAAAGTAATTCGCTAATATCAGCAGTGTCGTCCCCGCGCAGGCGGGAATCCAGCGCCGCTTGATGTCCGTTAAAGTCGCTGGGTTCCCGCCTGCGCGGGAATGACAGCTTTTAGATGCTGTGATTTAATTTTGGAATGTATTTATGAGTTTCGCAGCAATCCCCGAAGTACTCGAAGCCATCCGTCAAGGCCAAATGGTCGTTGTCGTCGATGATGAAGATCGTGAAAACGAAGGCGACCTGATCATGGCGGCTGAACTGGTGCGGCCTTCGGACATCAACTTCATGGTGACGCATGCACGTGGTCTGGTGTGTCTATCTTTGACCAAACAACGTTGCGAACAATTGAACCTGCCATTGATGGTGAGCGACAATCGTTCACCCTATCAAACTAATTTCACCGTGAGTATTGAAGCTTCCGAAGGCGTCACTACCGGTATTTCAGCCTACGACCGTGCCCATACCATTCGTACTGCCGTGAAGCCCGATGCCAAGCCGCAAAACATTACGCAGCCGGGCCATATTTTTCCACTCATGGCGCAAGCCGGTGGCGTACTAACCCGCAGTGGTCATACCGAAGCGGCGGCTGATTTGGCCCTGTTGGCAGGATTGGAACCTGCAGGTGTTCTTGTCGAAATTTTGAACAGCGACGGCAGCATGGCGCGCCGCCCGGAACTGGAAATATTCGCGAAAGCACATGGTTTGCTGATTTGCAGTATCGAAGAACTAATTCGTCATCGTTTGCATACCGAACATACGGTGGAACGAGTCGATGCCCGCAAGATCAATACCGAACACGGTGAATTCAATTTGGTCACGTATCGCGACAAAATCAGCCGCGATATTCATTTCGCCTTGGTGCGTGGTGAAGTAAACGCACAAACTCCGACTCTGGTTCGCGTGCATGTCAAAAATCCATTGACCGATGTTTTGCATTGGAAGAGGGATGATCTTTCTTTGAGTGCGCATCAGGCGATGGCGCTTATCGCAAAACAAAATGCTGGCGTGCTGGTGGTGTTGTCCGAACCGATGTCGTCCGAGCAATTGCTGGCGCAAATTACCGAACAAGACGGCCATGCCGCGACCAAGATCAAACAGTGGCGGCAGAACGGCGCCGGCGCGCAAATTCTTGCTGACCTGGGGCTTTCGAAGCTGCGCGTACTCGGCACACCTAGGCGGCAAGTGGCTCTGGCGGGCTATGGGCTTGAAGTTATCGAGTATGTCAGCTCGCGCGGTTAAACTACGCACCTGTCTTTGTGATTATAACGCCATGTCCCTGATTGAAGCCGATCTACAGGTTAACACCCAGCATAAAATTGCTGTGCTCGCGAGTCGCTGGAACCCGAGTATCACCGATACCTTGGTGGTGGGTGCGCGAGCCTGCTTGAAGCAGCATGGTTTAAGCGATGAGCAGGTCGATGTGGTGCGCGTGCCCGGTGCTTGGGAAATCCCGATCGCGGCTAATGCCTTGGCCATGACAAAAAAATATCACGCCATTATTGCGCTCGGTTGCGTGGTACGTGGCGACACCCGTCATTACGAGCACGTGGCCGACGAATGCGCACGCGGATTGATGGACGTTGCATTGAAATTCAATATTCCGGTGTGTAATGGCGTATTGGCAGTCGAGGATTACGCTCACGCGCAAGCGCGTGCGGGCGGCTCGTCCGGCAATAAAGGCGAAGAAGTCGCCCTTGCAGCACTTGAAATGGCAAACTTGTTCAATAAAATAAGTGAGATTCAACGATGAAACATGCTCGCACAGATGGTGTCGATCCTGCCGCACGTTCGCGTTCGCGTCGTCGCGCCTTGCAGGCAGTCTATGCTTGGCAAATGTCGAACTCGCCGATTAATAAAGTCATTGAGCAATTCGAAAACGAGCAGGATATGGAAATTGCCGATCTTCAATACTTTGAAGATTTGGTTCGTGGCGTTGCCGAGCATCATGATGAATTGGATATTGAGTTGGTCAAATATCTTGATCGCACCCTTGAGCAAGTAGATCCGATCGAACGCGCGGTATTATTGATTGCCGCCTATGAATTACGTCATCGCCCAGATGTGCCGTATCGCGTGGTAATTAATGAAGCGATTGAAACTTCAAAACGCTTTGGCGCTGATCAGGGACACACCTATGTTAACGGCGTGCTCGATAAAGCGGCCGCCGATTGGCGCGCAACTGAAATGCAGCAGAAGCGATAAATAATTATTACCTGTGGGAGCGTCCGTCAGGCGCGAAAAACCTGTCGGAAATTTATTCGCGCCTGACGGACGCTCCCACGACATTTTGAATTATGGATAAATTAGTACATGCCATCCGAATTCGCACTCATCGATCTCATCCGTCAACGCGTCAAATCGCGTAACGATGTGGTGCTGGGCATTGGTGACGATGCAGCGCTTTTAACAGTACCGTATGACCAGTTATTGGTTGTTAGTACGGACACTTTAAACAGTGGCATTCACTTTCCCGAAGACAGCGCGCCGGAAGATATCGGATACAAGTCTCTGGCAGTCAATCTAAGCGATCTCGCTGCAATGGGCGCAACACCGGCGTGGGCGAGTCTTGCAATCAGTTTGCCGACCACTGATATCGACTGGCTGGAAAAATTTCTCGATGGTTTTTTTGAATTGGCCGATGAACATGGCGTTCAATTGATCGGCGGCGATACCACGCAGGGGCCGCTTTCAATCACCATTACAGTGCATGGCTTTGTTCCGAAAGAGTTTGCGCTACGTCGCGACGCGGCAAAGCCGGGCGATGAAATCTGGGTGACTGGTTCGATTGGCGATGCCGCAGGCGGACTTGCCCAATGGCGAGCACAAGGTTTGCAATCGGCAAAATTACGCCATCGACTCGACCGGCCAACGCCGCGGGTAAATGTCGGCATTGCCTTGCGCGGTATTGCCAATGCCGCCATTGATATCAGCGATGGACTGGTGGCCGATCTCTCTCATATTCTGCAAGCAAGTAAAGTGGGCGCTGAAATTGAAGTCTGTCGCGTGCCGATGTCGAAACCCTTGCTCGACCATTTCCCCGATGACCAAGAGCGCTATCGTTTGCAACTCAGTGGCGGTGATGATTATGAATTATGTTTTACCGCGCCTGCGCATCAAAGTATGACTATTGAACAAGCACTCGCTGATTGCGATGTGATTGGAACCGTAATCGGGCACGTGGTTTTAGGTACGCAATTAAAATGCTTGGACGAAAATGGTGAATTGTTTGAAGTTCAGCAAAAAGGCTTTGAGCATTTTAATCGTTTATTAAATTAAGCCCTAGGGTGGGCATTGCTCGCTGTTTTCAATATAGTGATTGCTCGGTGGCCGTTGCCCACCCTACAAGAGCACAAAAATCGTATGAGCGTTCTTCCCGTGGGTACCCGGCGTCGTTTGATGAAGCATCCTTTTGGCTGGATTGCGGCCGGTTTTGGTGCCGGTTTTTCACCGAAAGCGCCAGGCACCGTCGGCAGCTTGTTTGCTTTAGTGCCTTGGTATTTTTTCATGCGCGATTTGCCGCTTTGGATTTACGGCTGCGTAGTTCTGGTCAGTTTCGTGATTGGCGTTTGGGCGTCGAGCTGGGCGATCAAAGAAACCAGTATCGAAGATCCATCGCTCGTGGTGTGGGATGAATATGTGGGCATGTGGATGACATTGTTTCTGGCACCGGCAGGCTGGCCATGGATGCTAGCGGCTTTTGCTCTGTTCCGTTTTTTCGATATCTTGAAACCTTGGCCGGTTAGCTGGGCCGATCAAAAACTACATGGTGGTTTTGGTGCCATGCTCGATGATGCCTTGGCCGGTGTTTATGCGTTTTTATGTTTGCAACTGGCAGCGTATTTTATTTCGTAGATATTTGGAGCTGGGTAAGCCATCGGATTACTCCAGCACTTGTGCCACCCGTTTTTTCAACTCGGGGACGACATCCGATTCAAACCAGGGGTTCTGGCTAAACCAGATCGTATTGCTCGGGTTTGGATGTGGTAGCGGAAAATAGCGCGGTGCATAGTCTTCGAACGACTGCACGGTTTCGGTCAGTGATTTCTTGCGTTGCTCGCCAAGAAAATAGGCGTGTGCATAATGACCGACCAGAATGATCATCTTCACTTCGGTCAATAAAGGAAATAATTTTGGGTGCCAGTTTTGCGCGCATTCTGGGCGTGGCGGTAATTCGCCCGTGCTGCCGCGGCCTGGATAACAAAAGCCCATTGGAACTGCAGCAATATCAGCCTGCTGGTTAAATTTGTTCTTGTCGATCCCGAGCCAGTCGCGCAATCGCATACCGGTGGCATCGCTCCACAAGTGGCCGCTGCCTTGCACCATTGCAGAGGGAGCCTGACCCACGATTAATAGTTTTGCCGAAGTACTGACGCGAAACACCGGTTTTGGAGTAAGCGGCAGATGTTCTTCGCAGATCCGGCATTCGCGAATCTGCTGCGAAAGCGCATCTAGTTCGGATAAAACTCTATTCATGGGGGGAGAATTTTGCCCGGATTCAAAATGCCCAGCGGATCCATGCAGCGTTTGATGTCGCGCATGAGGGCGAGGGTGGGTGCATCGATGGCATGCGTCATGAAATCCCGCTTTGCTAGTCCGATACCGTGTTCACCTGATAATTGCCCGCCCAAACCGGTAGTGCAAGTAAATACTTGTGACATTGCGACGACGGCACGTTCAGATTCGGATTTGTCTTCTTTGTCATACAAGATATTGACGTGAACATTGCCGTTACCGATGTGGCCAAAACAGACAATTTTGAGCGCCTGTTGCTCGGCAATCACCGCCACTTGACGACATAAGGCCGGTACATGCGAGACCGGTACCACGACATCTTCATTTATCTTGCCCGAGCTTATGGTTCGCAACAGCGGCGACAGCGCTTTTCTTGCGGCCATGAGTTCGTTGATTTCATGCTGATTTCTTGCGCCACGAATTTCAATGCAGCCTTCGTTGCGGGCAACGCGTTCCAATGTTGATAGGGAATAGGGCAGGGTTTCGATATCGCCGTCGGCTTCGATAATCAGCATCGCGCCGCATGATGTTAATTCAACGCTGGCCTGCTCGCGCACCAGACGCACGCATTCGCCATCGAGAAATTCCAGCATCGAGGGAATAATTGGCTGCGACATAATGCTGGCAACTGCCTGTGCGGCGCTTTCGACATCAATATACAAAGCTCGCAGAATTTGTCGTTGCACGGGGAGTGCGCTGAGCTTTAAGCTGGCTTCGACGATCAAACCAAGCGTGCCTTCGGAACCTATTAGTAATCGTGATAAATCATAACCACTCGAAGATTTAGTAACCGCAGCACCACAATGGACAAGATCGCCGGTGCCGGTAATCGCAGTGACTGCAAGCACATTGTCTCGACTGGCGCCGTATTTCACTGCACGCGGACCGCCGGCATTGCAGGCAAGATTGCCGCCAATGCTTGAATAGGCCGCGCTGGTGGGGTCGGGTGGCCAAAATAATCCGAGCGATTTCAATGCAATCTGT
>Ga0209181_10009403_pt1 | contig 12854 bp, 8 predicted proteins | sample MAT05_FD_187208 | JGI IMG/M metagenome (GOLD analysis project Ga0209181, IMG submission 187208) | Freshwater microbial communities from Lake Fryxell liftoff mats and glacier meltwater in Antarctica - MAT-05 (SPAdes) (version 2) | ecosystem: Environmental > Aquatic > Freshwater > Ice > Liftoff... | reverse complement strand
CAGCCTGCCGCGCCTGTCGAAGATTTTTCCAATTCTCGCGGAGTGGAAGCATACACGCCATTGCCATCAATCGGCTGTTGGGGAATGCGAACTGTTGACTGCACTCCGTCAAATTGTTTGGTTGCTGGGTTGTAGTGCTGCACCCGAAACAGTTCACTGGGGCAGGGCTGCTCACCTGGACAGGCTTTAGGGATGAATTGGGGCGGCGAATTTGCCACTGTTCCTAAGATTTTAATCAGAGTAACGAATCTGCCCGTGTCTAACAGCGGCTCCCGCTCGATTTGCAAGGCGGGTTGACCATTGGGCTGCTGGATCACGGTTGCCTTTGTCAGCGATACCGTTACATCATCCTTGGGTCTGGCTCCCGCGATCGCCTGTAAAGCGCCCACCTGCGATCGCCCATTCAAGCGATCAGCATAGAGATCTGCTTTTGTGAGACGCAGTTTTGCCACTAGCGGCGAAAATTTCACGTCTCGTGTTCCGGCTGCCACATCACGCTGGACGGATGGATTTTGGCTCCATTCCAACCGTACCCGTTTACCAATCAAATCCGCTGCGTTAGGTGGTGCATGGGTGATCTCCATCCACACCCAGTCTGTTTTTCCTTGCTGCTGGGTATTGGGCAAAATCAACCGTCCTATCCACGGGGCAATGGGACGATACAGATCCGCAGGCAGGGTTTGCTGGATTGGATAGAATGCTGGCTGGTTAAACGGTGCTTTGCTAGTGATGGCGTAGTTCGATTCAATCGTGACACCCGGACTGATGTGGAATAGCACTGTGGCAGCGATCGCGCCAATTAAAAGCAGCACCCATCGAGTAAATCCCTGGCTATGATCGAACAGCCATAGTGCAGCCCCTAACCTGTCAGTTCGTGGCGATCGAGCCATCTATGGGCAATCTCCATTAACACTGGCTTCAAATAGCCTTTGCTTCACTATCCTAGATCAGTAGCTCAAACGAGAAGCACAAACCGGGAAGTGTGGAGCAATTCGGAACTATCAACAGGGGTGTAAGGAATGAGAATTAAATAAGTTGATAAGTTCGAGATTTGGTAGGGGCGTGGCATTCGGCAGATGACTTTGCTTAAATTGCGATGTTTTTGCCCGAATGCCGCGCCCGTACAATCGCAATATTCCATGTTATTTAATCCATTATCCTAACCATAAAATCACGGAGTCGCTCAAGTATTCTTTCAGTGCTTATTTGTAGAATTGCCTTCGTAGAAAGGTTTATTTGTTAATCTGAAACACGATTTCACGGACAACCATCTCAACCCAAGCTAGGGTTCCTGAAAACCCTTGAAGCCAGATCGAAATGGCTAAAATGATAAAGGGAATCAGGGCATAGTAAACCAAGCCCCAACGGAGCATTTTACCAATGCGTTGACCTCGACGGCGACGGTGAAACACCAAAATTACTAGGGCGAGTGGTGCGATCGCATGAATTACCAAGCTGATTGGTATCGCGATGTAAAGTGCCGCTAGTCCTGCCCACATTTCACGATTACAGATCAGAACATAAATCGCTGTCACCAGCCAACTTAAAGGTCCAATCCATACTAAAATCTTGCCCCATCGCTGATTCCAGTGATCGATATTAGTTCCTATAAATTCTACAATTAGACATCTGCATTGTTCACCATGTGTGCGGCACTCGATCGCATGAGCCAGATCGCTAAACCCAATAGCTAGACCGTCAAAGCTTAATCTAATTTCTCTCAATTAGAAAGCTTGACTTCTCTATCAATCATGCAATAACACTGCTCCTAAGTATAGCTTTAATTCGCGATCGCACGTTATGCATGACATCGATACCACTCAATTGTATTCATTAACCCTTGGCGAAATCCAACTTGAGCAGTAAATTCAAACGCTTGCTTAGCTCGCTCGATATCCAAACAACGGCGCGGCTGCCCATTGGGTTGATCGGGTTCCCAAACGATCTCTCCCTTAAAGTTCATTAATTCGCAAATAAGCTCAGTTAAGTCTTTAATGGAGATTTCACAGCCAGTCCCTAAGTTAATCGGCTCAGCACCACTGTAAAGCTGTGTACCCATGACAATTCCACGGGCAGCATCTTCGGAGTAGAGAAACTCACGGGTAGGGCTACCATCGCCCCAGACTGGAATTTGTTTGTCTCCTCGCTGCTGCGCCTCATACACTTTGCGGATTAGTGCGGGTATCACATGAGAACTGCGAACATCAAAGTTATCTTCAGGACCATAGAGATTTACAGGTAGAAGATAAATGCCATCAAAACCATACTGTTGACGGTAAGCCTGGAGTTGAACCAGTAGAGCTTTTTTGGCAATACCATAGGGAGCATTCGTCTCTTCGGGGTAGCCCTTCCAGAGATCATCTTCCTTAAACGGAACTGGGGTAAATTTAGGATAGGCGCAGATCGTGCCGACACAAACAAATTTTTGGATTCCGGCTTCGTAGGCGGCATGAATTAGCTGGGTGCCCATCATCAGGTTGTCATAGAACAGCTCGGCGGGCTTCTCCCGATTTAAGCCGATCCCGCCAACATGAGCTGCAAGATGAACAATGATATCTTGTTGATCAACAGCGCGCTGACAGTTCTCCATAATACGCAGGTCACAATCCCGCGATCGCGGAGCCGTAATTTTGGTTGGATTAGCTCCGGCTTCGCATAGTTGCTTCACCACCTGCTTCCCTAAAAAACCGGCACCCCCCGTCACAAGAATACGTTTACTTGCGAGATCAACTTTAGCGATCGCCATCAGGAAATACCTCTCCCTTATTAACTGCAAAGAATCCGAAATTCAAGACGTTCTATTTACAACCGTAGCTCGAACCGTTGCCGTATCGTTTACAGGCTGTATCACATGCCCACTCAGGGGAACCAATCCCAACGCCTGCAAGTCAGCCTCCACCATCAGATACACCAACTCTTCAAAAGTTACAGATGGCTCCCACCCTAACGTCTCTTTCACTTTTGTTGGGTCTCCAATCAACAAATCCACTTCTGTGGGTCGTAAGTAGCGTTCATCAAACTCCACATAGTTTTTCCAGTCTAAGTTGACATGACCAAAGGCAATATCTAGAAACTCGCGGATTGAGTGAGTTTCACCGGTCGCCACTACATAATCATCAGGCTTATCTTGCTGTAACATTGACCACATCGCTTTGACGTAATCTTTGGCATAACCCCAATCTCGCTGCGCGTCTAAATTACCCAGATACAACTTCTTTTGCTGTCCGGCAATGATTCGAGCTAAGGCACGGGTAATTTTGCGAGTTACAAAAGTTTCACCACGACGGGGTGACTCATGGTTAAACAAGATCCCATTGCAAGCAAATAGACTGTAGGATTCGCGATAATTAATTGTTTGCCAATGGGCATAAACTTTAGCACAAGCATATGGGCTGCGAGGATAGAAGGGAGTGGTTTCCTTTTGGGGGATTTCCTGAACTAGACCAAACATCTCAGAGGAACCAGCTTGGTAGAATCTCACCTCGATCCCAGTACGTTGTTGATATTCACGAATCGCTTCCAAGAGCCGAAGAGTTCCCATGCCCACAGAATCAACAGTGTACTGGGGGGAATCAAAACTAACCCGAACGTGAGATTGAGCACCCAAGTTATAAATTTCAACGGGCTGCACTTCCTCTAGAATGCGACGCAGATTAGTACCATCAGTCAGGTCACCGTAATGCAAAAAGAGCTTAGCTTCTGCTTGATGGGGATCTTCATAAATATGATCGATGCGATCGGTGTTAAACGTCGAAGTGCGGCGAATAATACCATGAACTTCATAGCCTTTCTCAAGCAATAGTTCACTTAGGTAGGAGCCATCCTGACCTGTGATTCCTGTAATCAGTACGCGTTTTCGATCTGTCATCGTATTACCTTTAGTTGCCTAAATCCTATGAAAAATTACTCGAATAAACTCTGATAGTTTTTAGGGGAACACAAACGAAAGTCAAGCATTAACTCGAAGACGATGTTTGCCTAGTTGATGTGACCAGTTGTTTACAGGCTAAACAGATAAAGATTGAAATAGTACTTCTATAGCGTTCCCAAAGTCTTTTTGGCTCTTGCATCAATCGGTAAAGCCATTCAAAACCCATTGAACGAATTATCGAGGGCGCTCTCTTATGAATCCCGGCATAGACCGGTAAAGCCCTTCCCAATCCAATCATTACAGAATTTATTTTCCCCTTATGCTGAAAGATCCAAACTTCTTGCTTAGGGCAACCTAACGCAACAAGAACTATACCAGCAGCACTATCGTTAACTTGTTGAATAATTGCCTCGTCTTCTTCCAGAGTAAGTGGGCGGAAAGGTAGGGGTTCCATTCCTGCAATGATTAAATTGGGAAACTCCTGTTCCAATCTCGCTCTAATCTTATCTAGAATCACCTTCTGAGAACCTAAAAAGAAAATGCTAATCTTAGATGTCCCAATTTTGTGTAAAGCGTACAGCTTTCAATAGAGTCATTTTTGAAGCTCACCATTACACCTTTTCCCTTACCAGACATAACAGCATTGAGCCAACTAAGCCAACTGAGCTTTACCAGATTCACAGTAGCTATTGACAAATCACATTGGAGCATCTGCCGCAGTCGATTGACGAGCAACGGGCAAGCTGATCAACTGCACTATGCTGGCGATAGGGTTTGAGAAGATCTTTGCCCCCTACCGCCCAATGCCCACATAGCGAAACCCAGCAGCTTCCAAGGTGTGCTGCTGCAAAAAGTTTCGTCCATCAATCATCACGGGACTATGCATTAGTCGTGCTAGATGAGCATAGTCCAAAGTCTGAAATTCTTGCCACTCTGTGACTAATACAAGCGCATCGCAGCCGTCTGCCAACCGCTCTGGATCGGTTTCCACAATGACATCTGACAATCCACTTCGCAATCCACTTTGGGCGATGATCGGATCGTAAGCTTTTACCTTAGTCCCCAAACGGGTAAGCTGTTCAATAATGTTCAGGGCAGGGGCATCCCGGAGGTCATCTGTATTAGGTTTAAAGGTTAAGCCGAGCAGCCCAACGGTTTTACCCTTAAGGATTTTGAGTACCTGTTGAAGCTTTTCTACCACCACTAGACGTTGCCGCTGGTTGACGCTGACTGCCGCTTTCATTAGTTGCGCTTCATACCCATAATCATCTGCTGTGTGGATTAATGCAGAGACATCTTTGGGAAAACAGGAACCACCCCAGCCAATTCCTGCCTGCAAAAACTTGTTGCCGATGCGCGAATCTAACCCTATGCCCTTAGAGACTTCTACCACGTCTGCCCCAACGCGATCGCAAATATTAGCAACCTCATTAATGAAGCTAATCTTGGTTGCTAGAAAAGCATTAGCCGCATACTTAATCATTTCTGCCGAACTCAGATCGGTCACCACTATAGGCACCGACGGCAACGTTTGATCTTCGGCAAAGTGGCGATTCACAACTGGAGCGTACAGTTCCTGCATCAGCGCGATCGCTTTAGAACTGCTGCTACCCAACACAATTCGATCCGGGTTAAAAGTATCGTAAACTGCTGAACCTTCTCGTAAAAACTCAGGATTGCTGACAACATCGAATTCCGGCTCTTTTGCAAAGTTAGCCGCAGTTGCCACCACATCAAGTCCACCTGCACCCACCATCACAGGTGCTTCCGACTCAGCCTTTCGCTCCGCAGAACCATCCAACACCAACATTCGCACCCAGTCTCCCGACCCAATTGGCACCGTAGATTTATTCACAATTACTTTGTACTCACCATTCAGATGGGAACCAATCCCATGCGCCACCGCCTCAACATAACGAGTATCACTTTCTCCACTAGGCAACGCCGGAGTCCCAACAGCGATAAACAAAACTTGCCCATGCTCCACCCCTGCCTTTAAATCCGTAGTGAACTCAATCGTTCTATTTTCAATACACGATTGTAGAATTTCCGAAAGTCCCGGCTCAAAGATAGGAGATTGCCCAGATTTCATGAGCTTTACTTTCTCTTCGTTGTTGTCTACACAAACGACGTGATGACCTGTATGAGCTAAACAAGCTCCAGTAACTAAACCAACATATCCAGTACCAATCACACATACACGCATAAGGCTTTCTCTAAAAGACACAACATCAAGCAGAATCAAACACGGGCAAAATACATCGGATGCACAAAAAATCCGGCACGGCTAATCTACACCGACACAATCAACAGGATGCGTGGAGCCAGAAATGCCTGAACGGGCACGAAAGTCCTCAATCGTGTACCGTAACCCTTCAGATAGAGGTACGGTAGGTTGCCAACTCAGCAACTTCTGAGCCTTAGTAATGTCGGGTTTACGCCGACGTGGGTCATCTTGAGGCAATGGCTCAAATCGAATATCGGTGTCTGGGCTGACCATTTTTTGAATCGTTTGAGCTAATTCAAGAATGGTATATTCCTCTGGATTGCCAAGATTGATAGGTCCTGTATGAATACCATTCATCAACCGGATTAAGCCGTCAACCATATCAGAAACATAGCAAAAGCTGCGAGTTTGCGACCCTACTCCATAGACCGTTAATGGAATCTCCTTAAGCGCCTGCACTACAAAATTACTAACCACGCGACCATCGTTTTCGAGCATACGAGGACCGTAGGTATTAAAAATTCGGGCAACCCGCACCTCAACATCATTTTGACGGTGATAATCAAATGCTAAAGTCTCAGCAACCCGCTTGCCTTCGTCATAGCAACTCCGAATCCCAATCGTATTCACATTACCCCAATACTCTTCTGTTTGAGGATGCACCTCTGGATCGCCATAAACTTCGGAGGTAGAGGCTAACAGGAGCCTCGCTTTGACCCGCTTTGCCAGTCCCAGCATATTTAATGTGCCAATCACATTGGTCTTAATCGTTTTAACTGGATTGTACTGATAGTGTACGGGCGAGGCGGGACAAGCCAGATGGTAAATCTGATCAACCTCCAAGCGAATTGGTTCTGTAATATCATGGCGAATTAGCTCAAAGTAGGGATGCCCAACCCACCTCAGCACATTATTCTTTCGCCCGGTGTAAAAGTTGTCCAGGCAGATCAACTCATGCCCTTCGGTCATCAAACGATCAATTAGATGGGAACCGATGAAACCCGCACCACCTGTTACTAGAATTCTCATAGTTTTCAATGACCTTACACGATATACATTAAAAGTAGACAGTTTTAGCTTTGGAAGAAGTTAGATTGGGCTTCGTGGCTTAACTCTCACCTAATTTCGCAGTACACAGAGAATGTTTAAAAGTCCTTCAGCGTGTGCTTTACAAAGATGAGCACTAACACAAGCTTCTCCGAGGAGATTGGGGTTTTAGGATTTGCGATGGTGTCCCCAAGTCACGCTTGAGGCTCAGCCGACTCTTTCCAAGCATCCTCTGAGCAAAAAGTAATTTTAAGGTATTAAGCCAACAGTGTGTGTTTATGAAAATGTCTTAATTCAAAGAAACCAAATGTCTTTAGTCGCTTACTTTGAAAGCCTTTTGAAAAAGGATAACAAAGCAGTAAGGTGACGTAAATCCCAATCTTGCTAAGTTTATGGAAGCTTCGTATTACCAACTCCATGGAACCCGTTTGAGATTTAATTGATAGCTAAGCTAATCATCGTTTGAGTTGCATTTTGAAAACTCGAAAATCTCTGTGAATAAGGAGCTTAAGCCCCTTGTTATTGCATGAATCATTGCCCTCACCCTAAATCCCTCTCCCAGAGCGGGAGAGGGACTTTAATCTAGCTGCCCTTCTCCTATTTTGGGAGTAGACCGCAGGGCGTGCGAAGCAGGGACTGGGGGATGAGGACGGATTTTGCATTTACGCAAGATGTCTCTTGTTATTGCATTTGAATGCATAAAAGAAAGTGGTGAAAAAAAGTGGTTGCTGCTCAGTCGGTTTCTTATGCCCTATGTGAGTGATGAAGAGCAAGCAGAAATTGAATCTGAGTTTGGTTCTTCCTTCAGAGTCTAGCAATGATGCATTGCAGCGATTCTAAGATTAGTAAGCCAAAAGTGTAGTACCAAACAGTCTCTTATTCTGACAAATCGTGTGGCTTATTTAAGCAGCAACCGCTGTAATTGACCTTTCAAAAGGGGTTCGTATTTGCTCGATGTAATTGAAATGCTTCAGAATGAGGCAAATGAGGCATCAGTATTCAACGCGATCGCTAGTATTCAACGCGATCGCCTAACCAAGCGATCGTCCAACTGGCTTAAGTCTTTCCGATTCTGCCAATTTTTTATAAAGAATGCCCAGCCACTATTTTTGGTGCCTGTAATGACCTAGCACTCAGCAGTTGAGCCATTGAGTTTGAAGAAGCCTGCTCGGCTAAGCCGGGTCGCTGATCGCGCAGCCGTGCTGTTAGCTCAACTGTTTTGGCATCATAAATTTGGGTCAAGATTTTGGGATAAAAACCGATGCCAATGATGGGCACCAGCAGACAAGCAATAATAAACACCTCGCGCGGCTCCGCATCCACCAGTTCTTCGTGAGCGGTTAATTCTTTGTTTTCAGGACCAAAGAAAATCTCACGTAGGTTAGAGAGCAAATAAATCGGCGTGAGAATTACACCAACTGCTGCTAGCAATACCACAATCACTCGAAACGGCACACTGTAGGCATCACTGGTGGCAAAGCCGACAAACACCATCAGTTCGGCGACAAAACCACTCATCCCCGGCAATGCTAAAGATGCCATTGAGCAAGCCGTGAACATGGCAAAGATCTTTTTCATTTTTTGCCCGACACCCCCCATTTCATCGAGCATTAAGGTGTGAGTGCGATCGTAGGTGGCACCGACCAAAAAGAAGAGGCTGGCTCCAATCAACCCGTGGGATACCATTTGCAGCATTGCACCACTCAAACCCAAATCGGTGAACGATGAGATTCCAATAATCACAAAGCCCATGTGCGAAATGGAGGAGTAAGCGATTTTTCGCTTTAGGTTTCGCTGAGCAAAGGACGTAAGGGCAGCATAAATAATATTTACCGTGCCCAAAACGACCAGGACTGGCGCAAACACGGCATGGGCACCGGGTAGCATTTCGACATTCATCCGAATCAGGGCATAACCACCCATTTTCAGCAAAATGCCAGCTAGCAGCATGTGAACGGGCGCAGTCGCCTCACCGTGGGCATCGGGGAGCCAAGTGTGCAGAGGAATAATCGGCAGTTTGACGGCATAGGCAATCAAAAATGCCGCATACATCCACAGTTGGAAGTTGAGCGCCATATCTTTTGCTGCCAGCGATCGCATATCAAAGGTAACGGTATCGCCATAAAACGCCATTGCCAGCGCCGCCACCAGAATGAATAAAGAGCTACCAGCCGTATAAAGAATAAATTTTGTGGCCGCATATTGGCGCTTTTTGCCGCCCCAAATTGAGAGCAACAGGTAAATTGGAATTAACTCCAATTCCCAGGTGAGAAAGAAAAGCAGCATGTCTTGCACCGCAAACACGGCAATTTGACCGCCATACATCACCAGCAGCAAGAAGAAAAACAATCGCGGCTTTAAAGTGACCGGCCAAGAGGCTAGGATTGCCAAAGTGGTAATAAATCCAGTTAGGATGACCAGCGGCATGGATATACCATCGACCCCAACCGACCAGCGCAGGTCAATTTGCGAAATCCAGGAATAGCTTTCGACCAGTTGCAGTTCAGAACTGGAAAAGTTATAGAAACTGCCAAACATATAGACAATGACGGCAAAGTCAATCAGTCCCACAACCAAGGCATACCAGCGAATGGTTTTGCCGTCTTTGTCGGGAATCAAGGGGATCAGAAGGGAGGCGGCGATCGGAAAGAGAATGATGAAGGTCAGCCAGGGGAAATTCTCAGTCAGCATTGTGATGATTAGCCGTTCGGTTTTTGTTGTGGATAACTTAACTGGAGAATTAGAATTTTTCTAAATAATAAGTAAGGGCTTAGCATTCGGGCAACTACCTTGCGACTTAATCGGAAACTGACTGCCGAATGCCAAGCCCCTACAAGAATCTGAATACATCAAGGAACCATTTATCCGGTGGGTTTATTGGATCAAATCAGAGTCGTCAAATTACGAAGTCACTCCAGAGAAAATGACTAGCCCCAGCACGGCTCCAAACACAACCAATGCATAAAACTGGGCACGACCATTTTCCAGGTATTTCAGAGTTTCGCCTGTCAGCAGGGTCACCAAACCCGTCAAATTGACCACGCCATCCACAACTTTAGAGTCCACTTCTAGCACCTGACGGGCTAAGCGACGGCTACCCAACACAAACACGTTGTAGTAAATGTCATCGATATACCACTTGTTTTTGGAGAGATTGTAAAGGACTGGGATTTTGTCAGCGATCGCAGAGGGATTAATTTTGTGAGAAAAATACATCAGCGATGCCAGAGTTAGCCCAACTAAGCCAATCCCAACGGAACTGCCGCCCATGACCAAAAATTCAGTCAATTCTTCTTTGGGTAACGCATGGAATCCAGGCTCCAACACTTCTACCACTTCTCCAGGCGCATGAATAAACGCCTCAAAGTAGTTGTTAAACGGAGTTCCTACCAACCCGATGAGGGCAGAAGGAATCGCCAGAACTACCAGCGGCAGAGCCATTGTCCAAGGCGACTCATGGGGCATACTGCCGTGACCATGAGCATCGTGGCTATGATCCTCTTGAGTATCAGGCGAGGTGTCCATGATTAACTCTTTGGGGTTCATCGCACCTGGACCAAAGTTCAGCCCTCCCGCTTGCAATTGCTCTGCATCGATCTGAGTCAACACCGCTTTATCTTTGCCGCGAAATTCGCCCTCAAAGGTGAGGAAGTACATGCGGAACATATAAAAAGCAGTGATTCCGGCTGTCAGCCAGCCTACGAGCCAAAGAGCCGGATTGGCAGCAAAGGTTAACCCTAAAATTTCATCCTTTGACCAGAAACCCGCGAAGGGAGGGATGCCAGAAATCGCCAAAACACCGACAAAAAAGGTGCTGGCAGTAATCGGCATATATTTTCGCAAGCCGCCCATCAAGCGCATGTCCTGAGCATAGGCGGCATTGTGACCTACTACAGATTCCATGCCGTGGATCACCGAACCCGATCCCAAAAACATCATGGCTTTGAAGTAGGCATGGGTCATCAGGTGAAACAATCCGGCGCTGTAGCCGCCCACGCCCATTGCCATGACCATGTAGCCCAACTGGGACATGGTGGAGTATGCCAAGCCTTTTTTGATGTCCATTTGGGTAATGGCGATCGTGGCTCCCAAAAATGCCGTGACTCCGCCCGTCCAGGCAATCACCGTCATGGCGGTGGGAATATTTTCAAACACTGGGAACATGCGAGCGATTAAAAACACACCTGCTGCCACCATGGTTGCGGCATGAATCAGCGCAGAGATGGGGGTTGGACCTTCCATGGCATCGGGCAGCCACACATGTAAAGGAAACTGCGCCGATTTTGCCACAGGACCCAAAAACACTAGAATGGCAAGCAATGCAGCGACTCCGCCGCTAATGGCACCCGATTGCACCAAATCTTGCAGGCGATCGCCAATCACTTCAAAATCAAAGCTGCGAGTTGCCCAATACAAACCGAGAATGCCCAGCAGTAAGCCAAAGTCACCCACGCGGTTTACTACAAATGCCTTCTGACACGCGTCTGCCGCCGCTTTGCGATCGTACCAAAACCCGATCAGCAAGTAGGAACACATTCCCACCAACTCCCAAAACACATAAATCTGTACCAGGTTAGGACTAATCACCAAACCCAGCATAGACGAGCTGAATAAACTCAAATAAGCATAGAACCTCACATATCCTGGGTCATGAGCCATGTAGCCATCGGTGTAAATCATCACCAAAAAGGCAACCGTGGTCACAATCACCAACATCAGGGCGGTCAGATGATCAATGGTGTAACCCATATTGAGATGAAAATCGCCAGCCGCTGCCCATTCAATCATTTGGGTATAAGGAGCATGTCCATTCAATTGGCTCCACAACAGCCCAAAGGAGAGCGTCATTGCGGCTCCAATCATGAATACGACAAAACCAGCCGAAACCTGACGCAGTCTACTCGTTAACTTGCTAAAAGAAATAAGACCTAAACCGATAATCGTAGCGGCTGCCAATGGCAACACGGGAATCAGCCAGGCGTATTGATATATCGTTTCCATTCCTTATGTCCATGTAGAGTTCTTCACCAGTTTGGAAAAACCGCTTTCATTGTGACACAAGCTCACGGATAAACTGTCAAGAGTAAACACAAGATTTCAGCATTCGCAGGATGATACCGTTTTGAATTTTGTTTGTGCAGGGTTTCCACAGAAAATATTTTGAGTAGGACTTACGCACTCGCCCCCTAAATCCCCCAATTCTGGGGGACTTTGATCTCTAGCTCCCCCAGAATTGGGGGTTGGGGGGCAAATTTCGATGATTTGCGTAAGTCCTGTTGAGTGGCAAAGCAAAGAATTATGGTCACCTTCAGAAAATCATTTGGCGCGTTTCAATTTCAAACTGCTATGGCTTTTTCAAAAAATGTCCAGGCTACTGTTACCCATGAAGCTGCGTAAATGAGGCTTGATCACTTGTGTTAATAATTTAGGTTTGATACATTCAGTCCAATCCTCTCAGGCAGTTGAGTCATGAAGATTCTTCACGGTACCTGGATTCCCGCAGCAGCAGACTTCATTCAAACTGGCGCATTTTACTTGTGGGTAGAAACCACCGAAGCAACGCGCAAACGCAGCAAAACTGCTTCCGTGCATCCTCATCAGCTTGCTGGAACAAGTTTGGCAGAGTTTTTGGCGACTGAATTGGGGATTAAATCCGGCGCTACAACGACACGCCAGCCGCCACAACTAGAGATTTTGCCGCAATATTTT
>Ga0209181_10009402_pt1 | contig 12857 bp, 5 predicted proteins | sample MAT05_FD_187208 | JGI IMG/M metagenome (GOLD analysis project Ga0209181, IMG submission 187208) | Freshwater microbial communities from Lake Fryxell liftoff mats and glacier meltwater in Antarctica - MAT-05 (SPAdes) (version 2) | ecosystem: Environmental > Aquatic > Freshwater > Ice > Liftoff... | reverse complement strand
AGATAGTATACAATGGAAGGTTTGGCGCGGTGACGGGTTCTTTGACAGCTTAATCGTAAGAAGCCACGCCTTGCAAGCGGAGGCCGGTTATCTTTATATTTGTGGAGGCGGCAACGTGACCAATGGTGTGGTCATTGCCAATCTTGTAGACCCTTGGAATCCACATATTGTGAGCAAATATGCCGCTAATTACGTCCATGATGCTTTTATACGGGGAGATACCCTTTGGACTAGTGAAATTTATCAAGGCCAATTTGGGGTGGTTGATATTTCGAATAGAAGTAACCCGGTTTTGCTTGCCACGCAACCTACTCCGGGGGCCTTCAACCACAATACTGGCCTTTCTGAAGATAGTAAAACACTTTTCACCACCGATGAAAAAACGGGTGCGCCACTTGCTTCTTTTGACGTTTCCAAGTTGGACGATATCCGTCTGCTTGATGTGTATTTCCCAAGCAAAAAACCAGAAGGAGAAGTACACAACGTACGCGTGGTAAAAGGAGATTTTCTCGTGTGCCCCAGCTATAAAGGCCAACTGACTATCGTGGATGGCGCTCAGCCCGACAATTTGATTGAGATTGCCTGGGACTCCCTCGGCACCTCTCTCATTTGGGATGCTGATCCTTACCTCCCATCGGGCATTATCTTCGCCACGGCCAAAAACGAAGGACTTTTTATTTATCAGCCCAGTTATATCCACGCAGCTTGGATTCAAGGGTTGGTGACTGATGCAGTTACTGGCTTTCCGCTTGCTGACGCGAAGGTTTTTGTCTTAAATTCCCCTAATGCCGACACTACTGGTGCAGACGGAATCTATAAAACCGGAGCTCCCGCAACGGGCAGTTATGCACTTCGCGCAGAGCGACCGGGATATCAACCACAAGTCATTCCTAGCTTCCCCTTGGTAAGTGGCGTGATTGCTACCATCAATTTTCCCCTCTCGCCTTTGGTGAGCACCTCGAATATTGAACCCGAAACCTATGTACGGGTTTCACCTTCTCCATTCGAGGATTTTTTGCGGGTGGAATTCCCAAATGGCAGCCCTTTCAGCAAGGAGGAGACGACGCTGCGCCTGATCGATCTTTCCGGACAAGTTATAGTAGAAAAGCGGGTCAATACTACTGGCGTGACTGTTTTGGACGGCTTGAAAAGCATTCCTTCGGGAACTTATTTACTTCAGGCTTCGAATGGAACAGGCCTCACTCCTGTAGTTAGCGTATTGAAGATATAAGTTCTCGGCTCAAGTTCTTTCACACAACGACACAACGTTTTTGAGCATAGTGGCGTCGTGTGAAAGAATCCAAGCGCTCTATCTCCCGACCACAACCCGATAAGCTACACGACCCATTTCGGTGTCTACCCACAAGATATAGAGCCCATTAGACAAATCAGAAACATCAAAAAAGCAGGCTGTTTTGTACGCATTTTGGGTTTCAAGGAGCCGTCCTGATACATCTGTCAACCTAAGTCGAATAAGCTCGGAAGGTTTTTCTTTGAAATACACCCCAACCACCTCCGATGCAGGATTAGGCAAAATTCGAATACCCAATTCAGCAGAAACATCTTCCACGCGCACTGCACCAAGTTGAACGGTAAGCACGGTGTTGCATGTATTGCCGCTGGTGACCGTTACGGTGAAGGTTCCGCTTGTAAGCCCAACAAGATCTTCAGTTGTGCTTCCATTGTTCCAAAGAAAGGTGATTGGAGCCTGTCCGCCCAGCACCAGTAAATCAATGTATCCATCCGCTGCACCTGGGGCTGATTCTTCGTTGGTGAGTGCCAAAACATCCATCACTGGAGCAACGGTAAAGGTGCTAATTGCCATGCAATCATTTACATCCGTTACGGTAACGCTGACTGTACCTGAGAAACTATCGAATATAGAAACACTTTGTTCGGTGCCTCCATTAGACCAGTTGTATTCGTACGGCGCAGTACCGCCAGTCACGTTAGCGACCAAGGTTCGCTGCTGGCAGGGATCTCCCTCGTAGGTGACATTCATCGTCAACACTGTGCCATTTTCACTAATCATCACACAACTTGTTGAGCTGCAGCCATTTGATCCGGTCACGGCAAGGCAATAATTGCCCGCTTCTGCGACGATCACATTTTGCTGCATAGAAAAAGGGATTCCATTTTTAGACCATGCATAGCTGACATTGGCCGAATTTGAGATGCCTAGCAACTGTACAGAGGCGTGTAAACAATTCAGCACCAGTCCATTGTGGTTGATTTGTGCTTCAGGTGGTGTTAAATCCTGTTGCACGGCCACATTGTAGTTTTTGGAACAACCGTTGGCTGTGGACGAAACCGTGAAGACTGCCGATGCGAAAATTGAAAGGTTCTGCCCTTGAAAAACTTCCACTCCGTTGAAGTAGTAGTGCACATTTGCAGGCGCATCAGGCACGAGATAGCTAAAAGTTGAATTCGCACAGGTAAGAATGACATTGCCTGGCAGGTCAATTTGTGGCAGCAAAGTATCCTGATATACCGTAGCATAAGCCGCTGTAGTACAGCCATTTGGAGCGGTAACCACGACGGTATAAACCCCGCCTTCTGTGGCAATAAATCCGCTGTGAAGCTCGCCATTGGGTTTATACCATTGCACCGAACTATTGGGCGGGTTGAAGTTCGTTCCCAAGGTCAAGGTTGGTACATTACAATTAAGCAAGCCCCCCAATGCAATCGCTGTTGGACCTGTTCCTGGCAAAAAAATGACCGATTTTGGGGGCCCTGTGCTGGAATTATAAAACGCCCCTCCTCCCGGTGTCACCTCTAACTTCACCGCACGCACGGAGTAAAACAAGGTATCTGAGACTGGCGAAAGGTCTTCCCAGGAAGTTTGAAAAACCAAATCTGGCGATACTCGGATATAAGGCCCGTCCACACTGAATGAGCGATAAATCAAATAGGCTACTGCCTCTGGATCGGGAGAAGCGGTCCAATGCAGGTTCACTTTATTGCAATTCGAGTTGAGTGCCAGGTTAGTAGCTGGTGCGACCACTTTTGCCCGAAGGGTAGGATCTCCGAGTAATGAGGTATGGGTGCCACTTTCGCCATTAGAATCCCCGTAAGCCGTATTCGCTTGTGCGTTTTGAGTTTCTTTCAGACAATATCCGATCGTTTCGCCCGAAGCCAGGCCCTGCTGCATCCAGTGCGGGCGGCCTGCCCAGGTAACGGTCAAAACACTGCCTTTCGAGGCCAACAAAGCGGGCAAAAGCGGGTTCGTTTCAAAATCCCAATCCCCGAAATAATCGCCATACAGGTTTGTAAAAACAGTCCGAACAGAATCGGTCGCAAAATTTGTCGCTGTTCCTATTCCGTCAGCACTAGTATAAGTGCCATTCGCTCCTGCACCATAACCAAGCAGGTGGCGTTGTGGATTTATAAACTCCCCTTCTGCTACATTGCCTTCTCCTACGAGAGGATTCGCATTGCGGTAGCCATCTGCTGCAAATGCCTCGCCGCCCGACCAACCAAGATGGTCATCTACCAGAGCTCGGTTTTGCACTTTGTATTGTCCAGTGCGCCAGAGGTGGTTTTTGAGCAAATATTTGCGCAGCAGTTCCACGGGAGGCGAGCCAAAAGTAGCCGCAGAAAGTCGGCGAAAATCAAGCCGCCCGACGGGTATTTCTACTGCGGAGGGAAGTGTATTTTGATCAAATTTTCCGTCACCTGGCACATTTCGATTGGCCAGGCGCGCCGTGTTTGGGAGATTTACTGAATTATCCGTCCATATACCATTTACATCACCGTAATATGCATCACAAGGCCAGGCACCGTTGTGGTCAGGTTTAGTATCCCAAGCCATGCTACCAGAATAAGGGATAGGTACTGTACCTATAAGCAGTACGGCTTTCACGTTGTTTGGGTCGGTGTTGTAGGCATTTATAATTTGGGTTTTTACCCCTTGGACTGTCGTGAATGGGCCAGTTTTAAAAGGCATGGTCTGCCAACCCTCGCCGCGCAAGTCATTTTTAAAGGTGATCAAATCGGCACCCAAAAGATCAGCAGTGGTGGAGTCGATAAAGACTAGTATTTTACCCCTGTTGTCTACCACGGGGGTAAAAAAATTGGCAAAAGCATAACCGTATGCCGTAACAGTGCCTGTTTTTCGTTCGATGGCATATTCGTAAGTTTCGCTGCCGTCCAGGCCAGTGTCAAAATAGCCACTGAGCTGAGTTTGTGTGGCGTTCACTAGTTCAACCCAAGAATTGCCCTCCGAACCTTTCACCCTGCGGCGCAGTATGATGTCGGAAGGCTGTGGATTGGCCCAATTGATAAACGTGGCTGGTGGGTTTAGCCCTGCAGAAAGTTGCATTGGCACCACGATATCCTGTGGTATTTGGGCGGAGAGGAAAGCGCTCAAGAAAAAGGCGCTGAGCAAGGTAAGAAATCGGGACATAGGATGATGATTAGAAAATGGAAGTATTATTTGAACACAAAAATAGTTTTTCGGCAGTTCATCGCCCTTACAATTTTACATTTTCCAGGGGCGCATTTCAAATTGTCGCTGTTGCGTATCGTGGAATGGTATTCCGCGCTCTAAAGTCTAAATATTTTGCAATTTTTCTTTTTCTACCTTTGCCCCAACTTATGGGCCGCATCCTAGCAATTGATTTTGGACTTAAACGTACGGGCATCGCTGTCACCGACCCCCTAAAAATCATTGCAAGCGCACTGATTACCGTTCCGACCCATGAGGTACTGGCGTTTCTCCAAAAATATTGTGTAGAAGAAGAGGTGGATCATTTTGTATTGGGGCTTCCGCTCCATCGGGATGGCAATCCGGCCCAAATTGCGCCCCAAGCGGACGCGTTTGCTGAAAAACTGGAAAAACTTTTTCCAGAAAAAAAAGTTTTTCGTCAAGACGAGCGAAACACCTCCAACGACGCAAAAAAAATTATCCTCCAAAGTGGCATCAAAAAACAAAAACGCCGGGATAAAGCACTGGTTGACAAAATTGCTGCCGCGCTTATTTTGGAGCAATTTATGGAGGAAAACTATTGGAATTAAGGAACGGGTAAATAATAACTGGTTACTTTCAGGTAGATTACTTTTTGCTCAGAAAACTATCTTTTTGTGCGAATAGCTGGGCTCTTTTATCAAAAAGATGGGCGGTATGGGCGGAAAGGAATCAGTTGAAAGTAACCAGTTATTATTTACCCGTTCCTAAGCCCAAAACCCACCTTAAATCATACAATTAGGAATCAATGCTACTTCCAGTTTACGCCTACGGGCAGCCTGTGTTAAAAAAAGTATCTGTCAATATAACCGAAGAACACCCTGATCTTCAAAGCCTTATCGCAAGTATGTGGGATACCATGTACCACGCAGACGGGGTAGGAATAGCCGCACCGCAGGTAGGACATGGCATCCGGCTTTTTGTGATTGATACGGAACAGGTTGATCGTAAAGAAGGGACAGAGTCGCCTACCGATACCCCGTTCAAACAGGTATTTATCAATGCTCAAATATTAGCTGAAACAAGCATCCCTTGGACTTACGAGGAGGGTTGCCTCAGCATCCCGGATATTCGGGGCGATGTCGAAAGAGCAGCAGGTATTCGCATCCGTTGGCAGGACGAAAATTTTCAAGCGCATGAAGCAGAGTTTACCGGAATTAACGCCCGGGTCATTCTGCATGAGTACGACCATATTGAGGGTATCCTTTTTACGGAAAGGCTGAAACCACTAAAAAAACGCTTAATTCAGCGCAGATTAGAAGCTATTCGAGTAGGAAAGGTGAAAACCGACTATAAAATGCGGTTCTACAACGGGCGATAAAGCGCCTCAGACCTTACAAGTTTTTGTTATGGTATAAAAGTTGCTAGGTGTGTAGTAAATAATCTTTGCACACCATGCTCCGCTATCTCGATATACTAGTCGCCGATCATCATCCAATTTTTGTAGAAGGGCTTCGGTCTATGTTGTCCAACACGGGCGACGAACACTTTTCTTTTAATATTAAGGGTGTGGCCATCAATGGATCTCAGGTAGCAGAATATCTGGGCAACTCACAGCCCGATCTTTTTCTACTTGATCCTGATCTTCCCGATGCTGAAGGATTGAAGATGGTCTCCACAGTGAAGAATAAAGGCACTAAGACACGCGTGCTTATCCTCAATGGCTCGGGCGACCCAATCCATATTCAGGCTGCTTTTAGGGCTGGTGCAGATGGTTATATGCTCAAGTCCGGTTCTCTTGACGAGCTACTACAGGCCGTAGGCGAACTTGCTGAAGGCCGCACTTTTGTCGGGCGCGGTTTAATGCCGATGGATTTTAAAGGTGAAGCCGTTGAGCTTTCTCCAGATCTCCATTTTGCCAAAAAAAGTGGGCTTACCCGCCGTGAATTGGAGATCCTAAAACTCATCGGCCAAGCCTTGACCAACAAAGAGATTTCGAGTCGAATTTTCATCAGCGACCAGACGGCCAGTGTACATCGCAAAAATATTATGCGAAAACTTGGCGTAAACAGCACAGGAGCGCTGATTAAAATGGCTTTCGAGAATCATTTAGTTTGATTCTGATAAAATAATAGTAATACTATCAAAGACAATTAGCTTATCTTTGCAGTCCCTCCATCCTTTTTTTTTGGGCATTAAGCTCCCCTTTGCAATAAATTAACCTACTTAGGGTAGGTAATGTCTGTTGTTGGGCATTGTTTTTGCTACTGTAAGTAAATATTTGCAAGCTTTCTTGTCAAAAGTTTGCTAAGCTCATTACGCTTTTTTAACTTTGTCCCGCTTTGGAAAAATCTTAACCCCTATGATTATTTTTCTTTGCCCTGACTTGTTTAAAAAAAGTTTTCTCATTCAAAAAACACATTCAATCGATTACTTTTTTCTTAATCATATTTTCTCATGAAAAAAACGAATTCTACGTTCTTATTTAATCTTTTAGGGTGTACGCTGGCGATAGCACTATCGCTTTCAGTCAGCAACTCTGTGACTGCACAATGCAATATGATTTGCAATGATCTGGTGCAGATTTCGCTAGACCAAGATTGCGAAACCGAAATCCTACCGGATATGATTTTGGAAGGCAATGGTTGTCCAAACGGAAATTTCCAGGTACAAGCCAAAATTGGCGGGATTTGGACGCCTGCTGTGGGCAATTTCGTGGCTACTTCCGCACATATCAATCTTCTCCTCCAAATTCGGGTGAGAGATCTTACCTCAGGCAATTCATGCTGGGGGAATGCCCGTATTGAAGACAAGCTTGCGCCAGGGCTCACGTGTGAAGATATTACCCTGAACTGCGCAATCGTAGATTATACACCAGCCTATTTGCTCGATGTGCTTAATATTTCGGAAGCATATCCTTCGGTAGACGAAAATTGTACTTCTACTACATTGACCTATATCGACACTTGGTTTGACTTGGGCTGCAATGGAAGCATTAATGGCCATAACGATGTCAGTGCATACGTTATACGCAAATGGACTGCCGTAGACCAAAGTGGCAACTCTTCTACCTGCAATCAATACCTATACTTTGATCGCCTCCATTCCGCAAGCGTATTTTTTCCCGGCGATGTAACGGTGGATTGTTCCGATCCAATTACTGCTCCTGCTGCAACAGGGGTTCCGTATGTGGTAGCTTTTGGTGTTAATTTTGATATTTGGCCAAATGGCACCTTTTGTGAGCTCAATGCTACCTACCAAGATTTGCGCTTGCCTATTTGTGATGGTACTTACAAAATTTTGCGTACTTGGACAATCTACGACTGGTGCAGGCCTACTGGCCCCACTAATCCGCTGACCCATGTTCAGCTCATTAAGGTACTTGACGATCAAGGCCCAGAACTGGAGTGCCCAGAAGATATAACTGTAGGCACCAACCCGAACGACTGCCAACTTGATTTTGATCTTCCTGATGTATTTGTAACAGACAATTGCTCCCGACTTTCCTCCATTGAAGCACAATGGCTGGACTTTAACGGCATTGGTCACTCCATGTACGGTACTTTCAGCAATTTCCCCGGCAATAACTTCTGGGATCGCGATACACTCGCGGTGTTGGGATACGCCAATAACCTGGGAATCGGCGTCACTCAGGTGAAATACATCATCAAAGATAACTGTGGAAATATTACGACTTGCGTCTTTAACGTAACCGTAGAAGACAGCACACCACCGAATGTTTCTTGCGACCAAACGACTCAAATTGCGTTGGGGTCAAGCGGTATGGCATTAGTAAATGCTTCTACCTTTGATGACGGATCTTATGACAACTGCGCTCCGACGGTTTATTTCAAAGTCCGTCGCATGAACAATAATGGCTGCCAGAATAGTGAACAATTCCACGATCAGGTGAAATTTTGCTGCGAAGACGTGGGAGATACCATTCAAGTTATCCTTCGGGTGTACGATGTTCCTGTTCCTGCAGGAAATGTCGACCTTGAATTTGAGGAATCGCATTCCAATGATTGCATGGTATTCGCATTGGTGGAGGACAAAATCAAACCAACTTGTTTGCCTCCAACCAATAGGACGGTGAACTGCGAGAATTTTGACCCAAGTTTGTGGACTTATGGCAAAGCTCAAGTATCCGATAACTGCTGCCTCGATACTACTAAGGTGTATCAAGGTCAAGTTGGTCTGTCACACTCCGTGAACTATTCCTTGTTCGATACGGTCTGCAATAAAGGCACCATCACACGTACATTCCGTGCCTATGATTGCTACGGTCAAAGCAGCTCTTGCACCCAACGTGTCATCGTTACTTACTCGCAGGATTATTATATCAAGTTCCCGAACGATGCTATCGTGACGACTTGTGATGGCACAGGGATATATGGTGAGCCATCTTTCTTCGGTAAAGATTGTGAGTTGCTGGGCGTTTCGTTTCAAGACGAAGTCTTTACTGTAGTACCTGATGCTTGTTTCAAAATCGAGCGTACCTGGCAAATTATAAACTGGTGCACTTACAACCCAAATCTTGGGTGTATTTATGTGCCAAACCCGAATCCAAACGCGATCACAAACCACCCGACGAACCTTCCGGGGCCGACCGTTTCTGCTCCAGGCACGCTTCCGCCTTGGAGATCTACCGTGGTGAAGATCAATCCAACGGACCCGCTTCCAGGTACTGACTTCAGCTCCTTCTGGGGTGACACCAATAATGATGGCAATAACGAAGAGGTGAACTGCTACCGTTACAAGCAAATTATCAAAATCATTGATGGTCAAGCACCAACAGGTACTTACGTTGTACCAAATTGCTCGAACCAGAACTGGTTCACTGCAAACCGTGGCGACCTTTGGAACGAGATGTACTGGTGGGATAACGGTCTGCAAATCCACGACTTGTGCGAGGAGCCAACCGATCTTTGCATCACAGGTACAGACGCTTGCTCTGGCTCTAATATCAACATCGAATACCTGTTGTTCCTTGATTTGGATGGGGATGGAGTCATGGAAACGGTAATCAACTCTATAAACACGGGTATCGCTGGTTATGGCTGGAACAACGTTCCTTTCAACAACGCAAGCAACCCGAACTTCTCTGGTGGCACACCACGTAATTTCGACGAGCGTCCAGTACCGTTTAACCAGAAATGGGGCTTTGCCATACAGGAAACTGTGTCGGGTAACAACAAAACTGCTTGCGTACGCTGGAATACACAGCAGCAGCAAAACACCTTCATAGTGCCAGAATTGCCACATGGTACGCATAAAATCAAGTGGTTTATCACAGACGGTTGCGGCAATAACAAGGAATACGAGTATACCTTTACTGTGAAGGATTGCAAAGCTCCTACAGTGGTTTGCTTGAACGGTTTGAGCGTAAACATCATGCCGACTGGTATGATCCAACTCTGGGCTTCTGACTTCTTGCAATACACAGAAGACAACTGCACGCCAAACCCGTTGAAGATTTCTATCCGCAAGTGCGGTACCGGTACAGGCTTCCCAGTGGATGCATTCGGCAACCCAATCCTGGTAGTCAACTTCACTTGTGCAGAGCTCGGCACCCAGTGTGTTGAACTTTGGGCGATTGACGCAACCGGCAATGCTGACTATTGCGAGACCTTTGTCATCGTACAAGACAACCTCGGCGCTTGCGGCGGTGTGCCAAAGCCTGTTATCGCTGGCGCAATGAAAACAGAAATGCAGGATGGAGTAGAAGAAACCACCGTTGTACTTTATGGTATACTGCCTGGTGGTATTGCGGCTCCTCCGGTGTCTGATTTGACCAATAATTCCGGAGGTTTCATGTTTGCTAATGTCCTCCCAGTTGGTTCTGATTATATGATTGCACCGGAGAAAGACGACAATCCGCTGAATGGTGTGACCACTTACGACCTTGTACTCATGTCTAAGCACATTCTTGGAATCGAGCCTTTCGATAGCCCATACAAGATGATTGCTGCTGATGGTAACAAGAGCGGTAGTATCACAACGTTCGACATTGTAGAATTCCGCAAACTCATCCTGGGTATCTACAATGAAATGCCAAGCAATACTTCCTGGCGTTTTGTGGACAAGGATTACACTTTCCCGAACGCACTCAATCCGTTCCAGGAACTGTTCCCTGAAACAAAATCCGTTCAGGACATGCAAATGGCCAATCTTGATAACAACTTTGTTGGAGTCAAAATTGGTGACGTAAACAATACTGTGGTTCCGAACGCTTTGGTTAACATGGAAGAGCGTGGTCAAGGCACCCTTTACTTTGATGTTGACGACCGCAATGTGAAAGCTGGAGATATCGTAGAAGTGAAATTGTCGGCTTCGGAAAAAGTGGCTGGCTACCAATTTACGATGACACTCAACGGCCTTCAGCCGCTGGATGTGTTGCCGGGTGATAACATGGGTAAAGACAACTTTGCACTGTTCGCTGACGTAATTACGGCTTCTGTAAACACTGAAGCTGGCGAATTTGCACTCCGATTCCGCGCTACTCGTTCTGGCCAGTTGAGCCAAATGATTGGCCTTGGAAATGGTATCACCCGCACCGAAGGATACGCTTTGGCCAATGGTGAAATCACGAATAAAGAATTGGCATTGCGCTTCAACAGCGCAAGCGGAATCACGCTTTCTGGTGCAGGCTTCGAACTGCTTCAAAACGTGCCTAACCCGGCCAAAGGCTTTACTAATGTTTCTTTCTACCTGCCAGAACCTGCCGAAGCCACCCTGCGCATCACCAATGCGGAAGGCCGCTTGATCAGAACGATGAAAGGGGAGTTTGCTAAAGGCCTTAGCACCATTGCCCTCCAACGCGCTGACCTTGAGGCCGGTATCTTGTTCTACCAATTGGATACCCCTACACACAGTGCTACGAAGAAGATGATTGTTGTAGAATAACTTCACCCGACGACTAAAAGTCGTCTGATGAATAGCATATAAAAACGCGGTTCACGAGGTAATCCTTGTGAACCGCGTTTTTTTTTAAGATTCAGCATTATTGGCAGTAGGATTTGGTGGCTTTACGCTTCCCATTTATCCTCATGGCCAATCTATTAAAGTAACCTGAGTTTTGGATAGTAAGGCGTCGAATAAGATTGATTATCAATTAATAGCCGCATCGCGGCGTAGCATCTGTAGAAAAACCAATGCAAAAAATACGAAGGTGCAGCGCATTGGAGCAATTGTCGCGGTGCTCTTCACCTCCATCGCATAATTCGCTTGTTTCTAAAGATGCTACGCCGCGGTGCGGCTACAAGGTTACCAAAAACTCAAGTTAACGTTTGCTAATCTGTACATTTGAGCAAATTTGAAACCAAGAAAAATGAAAAAAACAACGATCCATTTCCTACCAGTCCTCTTGTTTTTGGCCGCTTGTGGCAATGAACCCAAGCAAAAAGCAGCCGACAGCTCAGCGGCTACCGACAGCATTACAGATACCAAACTCCCTCCAGCCACCTATCTCGAAGGCATTTATGCTACCACTTCAGCACCTGGAAAAGGGCTGGAAAACCTCTTCGACGCCAACCCTGGCACAATATGGCAAACACAGCCGGGCACTGGCCCCGACGAAGGCATTATGCTCTATTTTCAAAATGCGCTAGCCCTAAATTCCATCGAAATTGTAACCCCTGATGGGATTTTTGCCAAAATAGAAGCCGCGGAGGAAAAACCAATTTTGATTTATACCAACGGACAGGTTGCAGGCGCTGGTTTGCCCAATGATAAAATTTCACTGGCACAAAACGGACTCGTGAAATCGCTCTTTATTCGTTTTCCTAAAACCGGTAAAGAGGTGTTTGAACCGCTACGTCAAGAAGTATATCGTTTGACCTACCCGCTCGATGCCTTTATTGCTGTCAGCGAGCTGAAAGTAGTCAACGACAAGGGCGAAACTCTCCGCCTGGTGCCGCCTCGAATCGTGAAAGGATCCGTTACAGCCTCTTCAACCCTAATGCCAGAAACGGCTTACAGCGCAGCCAATTTATTCGATAGCCGCAAGGAATTTGTTTGGGCTGAAGGCGCCGCGTCCAGTGGGGAGGGAGAAATCTTGACTTTTGAATTTGATGCACCCGTAAACATAACGGCCGTTCAGATTTGGGATGGCTACCAGCGTTCAGATGAACATTTTTCTGCCAACGCCAGGCTGCGTGATTTTGATTTTGGAGAAAAGGGCGGCACGGTGCGCACCTACACCTTGCGCGATACCAAGGCTGGCCAGAAAATTGAACTTCAAACACCTGCGAAAGGCGCCGCTTTTGAACTTAAGGTCAAGTCCGTTTATCCTGGGAAAAACTATAAGGACTTAGTTCTTAGTGACCTTGTGTTTTATGACGGAGAACGGCCTTTCATACTGCACTCAAAGTTGCCTGAAAACTACCAGACCACGCTGCGTAGTAAAGCCGCCAATTCACCCCTGGCAGCTTTACTTGATAAGCGAATTGCA
>Ga0209181_10009397_pt1 | contig 12860 bp, 8 predicted proteins | sample MAT05_FD_187208 | JGI IMG/M metagenome (GOLD analysis project Ga0209181, IMG submission 187208) | Freshwater microbial communities from Lake Fryxell liftoff mats and glacier meltwater in Antarctica - MAT-05 (SPAdes) (version 2) | ecosystem: Environmental > Aquatic > Freshwater > Ice > Liftoff... | reverse complement strand
CAGCGCTACCAAGGTCACACGCGAAGTTATCGATGCAGGCAAAAACCTGAAAATCATCGCCCGTGGCGGCGTTGGTCTCGACAACATCGACGTGGAATATGCCGAAAGCAAAGGCATCGCCGTGTTCAATACACCCAAAGCTTCGTCGCGCGCAGTGGCAGAACTTGCCTTTGCACACATGTTTGCACTTTCACGCATGTTGCACCGCAGCAACCGTGAAATGGCCGGTGGAGATTTCAAACGCCTCAAGAAAAATTACGAAACCGGCACACAATTGCGCGGCAAAACCCTCGGCATCCTCGGCTTTGGCCGCATTGGTCAGGAAGTCGCCAAAATGGCCCTTGGCCTGGGTATGAACGTTCGCGCCCACGATCCATTTGTTCAGGAAGCGGAGGTCTGCATCCAGTTACAACAGTTCCCCGACATCAAACTCAATGTGACGATTCGCACAGAGTCGTTTGAGAAAATCATCCGCGAATCAGACGTACTGACCCTCCACCTGCCCGGTATCGGCAAACCGCTGATCGGGGCTGATGAACTGGCAAAAATGCGCGACGGCGTTGTGCTCATCAACACCGCCCGCGGTGGCTCAATAGATGAGGAAGCCCTCCTCGCAGCCCTCGATCGTGGAAAAGTTGGCGGCGTCGGTCTGGATGTTTTCGAAAACGAACCCTCCCCACGCGAAAGCCTGCTCAAACACCCCCTCGTTTCCGTTTCGCCACACATCGGAGCAAGTACCCTCGAAGCACAAGGGTACATAGGCATGGAACTGGCCGACAAAATCCTGGCCTTTTTCGGCGACGACAAGTAATCTGTGATTGTAACAAAAAAACATACCTGTACCGGCCACAACGCTGCCATTTATGCGTTGTGTGCCGGAATACAACCCCGCCAATGGATCTCTGCCGGTGGTGATGGCTGGATCGTTGCCTGGAACCACGACGACCCGGAAACCGGACACCTGCTCGCTTCGGTCGAAACCCAGGTTTTTTCATTGATCAGTTTGCCCAAACTAAATACCCTCGTAGCCGGCAACATGAACGGCGGCGTACATTGGATCAACCTCAGCCATCCTGAACAAACCCGCAACATCCAACACCATCAAAAAGGCGTTTACGATCTGTTAAAAGTGGAAAACCATGTGTTTTCTGTCGGCGGTGATGGCATTTTATCCCGATGGGATGCCTCAACCGGCCGTGCTCTGGAAAGTCTGCACCTCAGCAACAAGGCCCTGCGCTGCATGGTACACAGTCCCGGGCGCAACGAACTGGCCATAGGCGCCAGCGACGGCAACATTTACCTGCTCGATGCAACAACACTCTCCATCAAAGAAGTTTTGAAAAAAGCCCACGATCCTTCGGTCTTTTGCCTGTTGTATGCACCCGACGGCAGCAAAATTTTCAGTGGTGGCCGCGACGCCATGCTGCGCCTGTGGAACCTTCAAACCAACACACTCGAAGGCAGTTGGCCAGCACACAAGTACACCGTTAACCACCTCGCCTGTTCTCCCGACGGACGTTACCTCGCCAGCGCCAGCCGCGACCGTTCCATTAAAATATGGGACACTCAAACCGTCGAATTGCTGAAAGTGATCGATACCATCCGTTACGGCGGCCACGTCAATTCCGTCAACAACATCCTTTGGATGAACGATGGACTTATTTCGTGCAGCGATGACCGAACGATGGCGGTTTGGTCAATAGTCGACAGTCAATAGTCGACAGTCAAAAGGGGCGTTGATCAAACTGCCGACAGTCCACTGTCAACTGCCGTCTGCCGATTAAAAATAATCGGCCACAAACCTTTGATGGCGATCAGTACCACCAAAGGCAGCGCCGGCAAAGGAAATTCCTGCAAACCGAATGGCCAGAGGAGCAACACCAGAACGGCCAAGCAGCCGGTGAACAAATGGTATTTCCGCACGTTGGTTGCCCGTGGATTGCGCCAGAAATAAAAAAGGTTGGAGGGCAAAGCCCAAAAAATATTAAGGTTGTTTTTGGTGGCGAGGTGATCGGTGAGGAACCACAGGAAAAAAATGATCAGTCCGGCAATGCCCAAAACAAAATAAAACACTCCGTTGAAAATGCGTTCGGCTTTGGGGTAACGCATGGTGAACAAACCCAGGGCAAAAACGAGTAAGCTGACAAACATGGGTTTGCTAAACCTGTTGTAAGGTAAAATGACTTCGCCGGAAGGCGGCGTGTCGGGAATGTTTCTGACGCCGGAAACAAGCGGCGTTCCGTCCGGCGTTTTGGTTTGGTTGAAAACCTTCATCATGCCTTCGGGCAAAAACATGTGGTCTTCGGGTGAGGCTTTTTTATCGGCAGGCATACCGAGGATGATGTCGATGCCAAAGTCGGTCCAGGCATAATTGCGCTGGAAAGGGTCGAGCAACTGGCGCATCGTGGTGGATTTTCCCGTGCCGTTGGAGCTGTAGATGAACCGGTCTCCGTAAGGTTTTTTAACAATGTCCCGTATGCGTGTGGCGCAGTTGTCGTAAAAAAAATCGTATTTGTAAAATTTGTTTTCCTCCCTGATGTTGTCTTGCAGCAGGGAAAAAAGCGCCTGTTTTTGGGGTTGGTTCAGGTTGAGTTGCTGTTCCACCATACTCCGTTGGTCGGCTAAATTGCCGCGTTCGAAAGCGCGTCCGGGTTCCGGATTTACGTAATACAACAGTTTGCCCCGCATGAATTTCACGATGAAACCAGGCTGGTCAAATTCGAATGTGCCGTAGTTGTAGCAACGGTCGAGGTTTTGCGAACGGTCGCGGACGCGCAGGGCGCTGTGGCCGTAAATGCTGTACAGTTCGGCGCCCGGCGCAACAGTAATTAGACTGATGGTTGCGCTGTCGCTCAATGGTATTTGAGCGACAATACTCGTGGTCAGCAAAAAGGAGAAGAAAAAGAGCAACCGGCGCATGGTTTGTTTTTAAAGCGGAAGGAAATCAAGAACCAGCTACCAGGTTCCAAAGGGACGTGAAAAGGTAAGCTGAAACTGTCCACACAGCCCAAAGCAAAGCGATGAACATGGTGAGGAAAATCAGGCTGAGCACAAACAACGACATTTTAGCACTTGGTTTGGCATTGCCGTCGGCATAATATCCTTTAAGTAAATTTACGTTGCGTCGGTTGGCTTTGAACCCGAAGTCGAACAGGTCGCCGATGAAGGGTATTGCACCAACGACGGCGTCGAGCATGAGGTTTCCCATCATGCGCAACATCAGCATCACACCGGCGCCCTTGCGCCACATGGTGTGAAAAAGTATGCCGGAAACAACAAAACTGCTTATGTCGCCTACATAAGGCACCAGACCGACCAACGCGTCCACCCCGAAGCGCATGTTGGTTCCAGGAATACGGAATCGATCGTCGAGCCATGCGGCGAGGTTTTCGAGGCGTTCGATGTCGGCATCCTGACGGGGGGTATTTTTCATAGTGTAGGGTCGTTTTCCGGGGCCAAGATAATACCTTTACTTTACCCGCAGTTTCTCACCAATCTTCACCGTATCATCGGGCATGTTGTTCCATTTTCTAATGTTGGAAACGGTGGTGGTGTATTTCCTGGCGATGCTGAACAAGGTGTCGCCTTTAGCTACTATATGGAAGTTGTCACCAGCAGCCGGTTGTGGCGTTGTAACGGGTGGTTTGGTTGCGGTGGTATCAGCCGGCTTGGTCGTGGTGGTTGAAGCGGGAATCGGATCGTTGGGGTAGGGGGTGTTGGTTGTTGCAGGACGAGGGGGTCTTGGCTGGGGTTGTTCAGACACGGGTACCGCTTCTTCTTCGAACAAAAATTCTTCATCCTCCACCGGTGGAGGGACGGAGTTGTTGAACGGCGCTGCTGGTGTAACTGCTGCTGCCGCAGGTTGAGGGTTGCGCAAGGCAACGCTTTCGCCACTAAGCGGACTGCCTTTTAGCCTAACTTTTTGGCCAGACAAGGGTTCCTGGCCGGGTCTCATTGCGTTGCGCTCGTAGAGTTTGTCGAGCGTGACCCCGTACAACTGCGAAATCTCAAACATCGTTTGATCGTCCTGAACAAAATGGTAGGTAGCACGGCCTTTCCAGGAACTTTTTTTGGCCTGTACAAAAATGCGCTGGTTGGCTTTCAAACGTTGGGTTAAAGCGTATTTGTTTTCGTTGTACCTGGAAATATCTTCGGGCTTAATTTGCAAGGCTTTGGCAATGCCGCCCATGGTTTCACCTTCTGCGCTCAGTAAGAGTTTGACCTCGTTCACACGACCTATGCGGTCGGCAGGGGGTAATACGATTACAGCCTGGCCGGTATTGGGTCGTGTAGGAATGGGTTGCGGGTTGGTCGTTGCGTTGGGAATGGGTTGCGGGTTGGTCATTGGGGGAGGAGGTGTAACCGGTGCGGGTTTGTTGTAGTTGGTAATGGCACCGGGTTTGTCGTATTCATACAGGCGGTAACGCTCGATGATGTTGATGAGTTTGTCGGAATAATCTTTGGCCGTGGCATAGCCGGCAGATTGCAAACCGCGGGCCCAACCTTTGTAGTCGGTACGGTCGAGTTCGAAAAGAGATCCATAAATACTCGCTTTTCGGGGATTGCGCAAAAACTCGCCGTGGTCGTAATAGCTTTCTGAAACGTTGTTGTATTTGCGGAAGCAGGACAAGCCGGGATCGTCGTCTTTTTTGTAAAACGTTTCACCTCTCCAGTCGCTTCCACATTTTACCCCGAAATGGTTGTTGGCTTCCATGGCCAAATTACTCGTGCCTGCACCGCTTTCCAGGATGCCCTGGGCGAGAATGATGCTGGCCGGTACGCCTCCGCGTTCCATTTCCAATACTGCGGACTCGACGTAGCGATCCACATAGGCAGTATTGCGGTCGGATGGGGCGACTGATGCGGATCTGGTCGTGGGCGCCGGATTGGGCAGTCCTGTGCCGCCACCCTTCGACGTTGTTTTGAAAAGGCTGCAGCCCGAGGCTAAAAACAGGATAACAAACGAAAATCCGAACAAAGGTTTCATACGAAGGTTTTTATGGTTGGATAAAAGGGGTAGATTACATTGTACAAATGTAACACAACAATTACAAATTCAGCCAATACACGACCTTAAGTACCAGCGCCTTGTTTTTGGGCGTGCCCAACCGAACATCAGCGCCGGGTATGGTTTCTGCAAAGGAGTTGTCGGTATAAACCAAAAAAACGTCAGAAACCGGCGCAAAACGCCATTGCAGTCGAGTATTAACGTTGATGTTGTTGAATTGAGTATTGTATTGCAAAAATGCACTGAAAAACACATTTCTGCTGAACGACAATTCGGCCCTCGGCCCCAGGATCCAGAAACTGGTGCTGGCATACGGATCGGGCAAACGGATGTCGGTGTAACTGTAACTGATTCCAAGCGTGCCCACAGGCTGCCATCGAAAGTTGAGTTCGCCGTCTGCCCTGAACCAAGTGCCGTTGAAATATTGCCCAACGCGCATTTCCAGGTTGCCTTGCACATCGTAGCTTGGACTGGTGTAAAGGTTCGCTCCAAAACCGGAATACGTGTACCCCTCCATGCCTGGCAACGGCAAAACACCAGGTTCGTCCACATTACTGGGGTTGAAAGGCTCAAACAAGTACGTATAGGTGTTGTAGGCCAACAGCGTAAGACCCGACTGGTCTTTCAACGATGCATTCACATACAAGGAAAGGTCGCGGTCGGTTTCCTGAAATTCCAGGCTGGCCGAAACACCACCCTCCACACCCGTCGACCACGTGTTGAGGTATTTGTGATCGGGATAAAAGGTAAAACCAACGCCCGGGTAAAAGTTCTGAACGCCAATTCGCGGCACAAACCCGGCTTCGGCCGAGTAAAAGCTGTCGACCATCATGTAACCCAGGTTGGCGTTTAAATGCCGGTCGTTGTATCCCAGAAAGCTGGCCAGCGTTTGTCCGCGTTGCTTTTCGTCGGGCGAAAAAGAACGGTGGTAATACCATTCGCCTTCCCAACGGTTGTCGGCCGAATAGAGGTTGTACTCCAGCCCGGCCACACGGTTCCAGGGTTCGTAATTTGCTTTTTCGGTGTCGGTCAGGCCGTCGAGGAAATTTTGTTTGTTAACCAAAATGCCGCTTATTGTACTGCGATCAAACACCTTGTGCTGGAGGGTAGCGACAGTAAAATTGGCGGCTGGTAAACTTCGGTTGCCACTTAAACCAAGTTTGGCGGTTTGCATGCTGAGCAGGCCCATGCGCAGTTTGTCGGTCAGTTTGCCGCTCAGCCTGGCGCCTGCCAGGATGGGTACCTGCGCATAGCGGTTGGAGCGATCGGCCGATGTATCGGCCAAACCGATGCGGCGTGAAAAAAAAGGTCGGCTGTCAGGAAACCCAAACCTTGCAAACAAGTCGCGGTTTTCGAGAAAAAACTGCCTTCTTTCAGGAAAAAAAAGCTCAAAACGACTCAGGTTGGCTACCTGCCGGTCCACCTCAACCTGCGAAAAATCGGGGTTGAAGGTCAGGTCAAGGTTGAGCGAGGGCGTGATGCCGATTTTGGCGTCGCCACCAAATCCCGCATCGAAATCAGCGGTGCCTTCTCGTTTCTGAGTTACGGGGTCAGGGGCGTAAGCAATGTTGCCGCTTCCGGTGACGTATGGGATTAGTGTAACGTTGGCTCCGGGTTTTGGAGGTGGTTGGGCCCAATCGATGCGACCAGCAAAAGCCAGGTTGTGGGTGTTGAATTGTCGCGGAATAGGTTGCCAGGTGCTCACTTCCCAGTTTTGCATGCGGCTGCGAATAAAATTCATGCGCCACTGGTTGTCGCCTTCATTTCTTTTGTAACGCAGCGTTTTGAAAGGGATGGCCATCTCCACCGTCCAGGTATCCTCCCCGTTGTGCACCGCCGAGTACCATTTGTTGTCCCATTCGAAGGACAGGATAGTGCCGTTGTCGATCAGTGCCTCATGTTGTACGTTAAGCGGGTTTACACCAAAAAGGAAGCCGTTGAGACCGTCTTTGAAAGGATCAATGAGCACATTAAACTCATCGCTGGTGCCGATGGGGAAATCGCGTTTCAGGCTGGTAATGGTATAGCTTTTTTTTGCCTGTCGGCAAACAGCAGAGATGTATAAAAACTTGTCGTCGAACAACATACGCACCTCCGTTTGGGTGCTTGCCAGTCCAGTATCTACCGGAAACGTACGAATAAAACCGGTAGCCACGGGCGCATTTTGCCAATCTGCTTCGTCGATGAAACCGTCCAGTTTGATGGCGCCAATGGTGCTGTTTAAGCCGAGCGTATTTTCACCCTCCGTAATGCCGGTTTGGGAAAACAGAAGGAAAGGGCAAAAGAGAAAGATGGTAAAGCGCAGTTTCATAACAGTGGCGGTGGTCAGTGCTCGGTTTGGTCTACCGTAGACCAACCTGAACAGGGATGCAAAAGTATATCCTGAATGCATCATTTACCCTACAACAAACGCTATGTTTGCTGTTTCATTCCTGCAATACTTTTACCGCGTGATTCGGATTTGCGATTTACGACCAATGATACACAACGTATGATGCTCATTACTGGCGCTGGCGGACAACTCGGTCGTTGTTTCCGGGAACTTGCTCCGGCATTTCCCGATATCCCTTTTTTATACACCACCTCTGCCGAACTCGACATTACCAGCCGCCGCGCCGTTTCGGCTTATTTCAAAAAAAACAACATTCGGTGGGTGTTGAACTGTGCTGCTTACACGGCTGTGGACAAAGCGGAAAGCGAACCCACCCGTGCCCGGGCGGTGAACGTAACCGGTGCGGCCAACCTTGCACGAGCCTGTGCTCAAACAGGAGCGCGCATGGTGCATTTTTCGACAGATTACGTGTTCCACAGCAAGCAAAACACACCCTTTCGGGAAGATGATCCCACGATGCCCAAAAGTGTGTACGCCCGAACCAAGCTGGAAGGTGAAAAAGCCGTTTTGAAACTGCTCCCCAGCGCCACGATTTTTCGACTATCTTGGGTGTATGCAAACGAAGGCGCCAATTTTGTAAACACCATGCTGCGCTTGGGAAAGGAACGCGAAGAACTGCGCGTGGTTTGTGATCAAATCGGTACACCCACGTATGCACCAGACCTTGTCGATGTCGTGTTGCAACTTATTGATAACGTGGAAAAAGGTAAAATTGCAGCAACAAAGCTGGAGGGCATTTGGCATTTTTCAAACGAAGGTGTGTGCAGTTGGTACGATTTTGCCTGCGCCATAATGGAAATCGCCGGACTGAACTGCCGTGTTTTGCCCATTGAGACCAGCGAATATCCCACGCCTGCGAAAAGACCGCCATTCAGTGTTATGAATAAAGGAAAAATCAAAGCTGCCTTCGGACTACAGGTACCGCATTGGAGGGAAAGTCTGAAAAAATGCCTGAAGTTGAGGTGACAAACCAACATGGAGTACGGATTCCAGGTAGCGCATTAAGCTGTCACTTCTTTTTCAATTTCAACGCATCCAAAAACTGCAATGTGTCCGGCAATCCGTTCAGTACCGTTGCGTTCGAAGGCAGTTTCACAGGATTCACAAACAGTTGGGCACCGGTGAGCAACAATTGGCCGCCCATAGCAGCCGCGCCAGCAGCATCAATGTAGTTTTGGATCGATTGCCGAGGCAATGGTTCCTGAAGTATGGTAAAAATAAATTGTGGACGCAGGGGCTGACAAGCATCGCGCAGGTCATTCACAGAAGTATTGGCGCCGAGGTAAATGACGCGGTGGCCGCGATGTCGCAGCATGTAGTGCATGAACAAAAGCGTAAGTTCCTGACTTTCGCCCTCGGGCATGTAAAGCAGAAAAGTAGGAGTATCGCGGGTGGAATCTACCGATTCTTTGTCGATGGCGACCATCAACTTGCGGCGTATGAGGTTGCCGATGAATTTTTCGTGGGCCGGACTCACACTGTTGGTAAGCCAAAGCACATTCAATTTATCAAGGAAAGGATACACCAGCTCGAGCATGGTGAGCTCGAAACCATGCTCCCAAGTATATGCCTGAAAAATACGGTCGAAGGTAACCTCGTCGAGGTCGATCATGGCCAGGGTAAGGGCATCAATCTGGGCGTTCTGACTGCCGTTGTTTTCAGCTATTTCAGATACAAGCACGGCGATTTCTTCGTGTTGCATTTTGGCCAGGCGACTTATTTTGTAGCCGTGGCGGTTCAGCAGGGCAATATTAAAAAGATGACGGAGGTTTTCGTCGGTGTAGTACCGGATGTTGGTATCGGTACGTGCCGGTTCGATGAGGCGATAACGTTGCTCCCAAATGCGAATGGTGTGCGCTTTGATACCCGTGAGTTTCTCCAAATCCCGGATAGAGTAAATCGCCATTGTTTTATTTCCTAAGTAAGTAAACGGAGATTTTTTGCCCAACAACACCGATACAAAGCCTGTTTGTAACAAGTTGCGATTGGATTTGGTATGTTGTATGGTTGGTGCTGTCACACTTCTTCGATTCAAAGGTAATACAACAGCACGTTCTGTTAAAAGTTTACGAAAGTTTTTGGAAAAAAGGTTCAACAAAACTTAAAGTTTCCTTACTGATCATCGAATACACCGCCCACCAGCCAACGTTTAAAATCGGAAGAACGCTCGGTGCTCACTATGGTTTCCTGGTCGGTGTGAGGCTCTAAAACTACTTTTACCCTGCTTTTTGAATAATGGTGCATTTCTTTTATGCCGTGTATGTTGACGATGAACTGGCGGTTGATTCGAAAAAAAACTTCCGGGTCAAGCATGTTTTCAAGCTTATCGAGCGGAAAATCCACCGGAAAACGTTTGCCTGTACTTCTGGTTACGAGGAAGGTGATCTTGTCCCTGGTGTAAAAGTAGGCGGCATCGTTCATGTCCACCAGTTTGATGCTGTTGCCCAGTTTGATGAGCATGCGTTGCAGGTACTTGGCAGCGCCGGTTTTGCGCAGGCTGTCCAACAGCCCATTGTAATCGGGCGTCGGAGCAGGGTAAAGCTTGTTGTATTTTTCCAATGCAGCCACCAGTTCGTTGCTTTTGATGGGTTTGAGCAGGTAGTCGATGGTGTGGACTTTGAAAGCTTGTAAGGCGTACTCATCGAAAGCGGTGGTGAAAATGACAGGGCAGCTAATGTTGACATGTTCGAAAATGTCAAAACTGGAACCGTCGGCGAGCTGGATGTCGAGAAACATCAGGTCGGGCGCCGGGTTGTTTTGCAGCCAGGCAACGGTGGTTTCCACACTGTCCAAACGCTGCAACACCACGATACCGGGATTGATTTCCAAAAGCAGTTTTTCCAGCCTTCGCGCGGCGGCGTTTTCATCTTCTACAATCAGTGCTTTCATGGTTAGAGCAGGGGGATTTTTACGGTAAAATACTGGTCGTCCTGTTGTACCAAAACGGGTTTGTCGCCCAACATAAGGTAGCGTTTCACCAGGCTTTGCAACCCAAACCGTGTGCCCGATTCGGGTTTCAGCTTGGGTTGGTAATTGTTACGCACCACCACGTATTGGTTGTTTTCTACAAAAATTTCTACAAAAAGCGGACGTTTAGCGGCAATAACGTTGTGTTTCACGGCATTTTCCACCAAAATTTGCAAAGTAAGCGGCATGATGCGCCCCTCGGTACCGTTCAGGTTTTCTTTGAGGGTAAAGTTGTTTTCAAAACGTTGTTTCAACAAAAAATGGAAATTCCGTACCAACTCCATTTCTTCTTTTAAAGAAATCAAATCGCGCTCGCGGTACACAAGCATGCTTCGGTAGAAGTCGGACAAATGCTCTACGTACGACACGGCTACATTCGGATTTTCCTCGATGACGGTGATGAGGGTGTTGAAACTGTTGAACAAAAAATGCGGGTTGATCTGGCTTTTCAAAGCCTCAAACTGCGACTCGATTTTTTCCCTTTTCAACTGCGCCTCGCGTTTCAAAACCCTTTCCCGGTAACGGATGTAGATGTACACCGAAGCAACCGCGCCTCCAATACACAACAGTAAAAACCACCATTGCACCCAAAACGGCTGACGGATGGTGAAATCATACACGGTCTCCGGGGTGTTTTCAAAACTGCCGTGCTCACTGGCCTGCAAACGGAAGGTATACGAGCCTGGCGGCAGGTTGGGGTAAGAGGCCATGTGGTCTTTCGAAACTTTCCAGTCGGGGTCGAATCCTTCCAACTGGTATCGGTAACGCACGGCATCGGGGTTGGTGTACCACAGACCGGTGAAATTGAAAATGAAATAGTTGTTGTCGTGGGCGAAACTGGTGATTCTTTGGTAATCCAATGCCTTCATGAACACGGAAACAGCGGTAATGCTGGGCTGTGGATCGTAAAAAAACGTTTCGTGAAAAGCAGCTGAACGCAACAAACCCTTGCTGCCACCCATCCATACATGCCCGCGAGCATCCGTGAATATTGCGTTCAGGTTGATGTCGGCCAATGGTGCGCCAGTGCTGCTGTTGAAAAAAGCAACGTGGTCGGTGGTTGGGTTGAGCAGGTCGAAGCCGTCCTCGTAAGCGATGACCACCCGTCCATTGCCGTCCACCGCCAGACCTGTTATGCCGGTACTGTGCAGTTGATCTTTGCGGGAGTAATGCCGGAATATTTTGCCGTCGAAACGAAACAGCCCCGTTTTGTCGGTGCTGAACCATAAGTGTCCGTGTTGGTCTTCAGCAATGCAATAAATGGTTTTCAACGGCTGTCCTACGGCTTCGGTGTAATGTTTAAAAACGCCGTTTTCCCAAACACCGAGCCCGTTTCCGTCGGTGCCGAACCAGAACCGTCCGCGGCTGTCGGCCAGTACTTTGTAAACGTAGTTGTTTGTATTGGTTATCCCGTCGGGAAACAAGGGTTGGAAGGTCGTTGGGTTAAAGCTTGACACGCCGCCAAGCGTTGCGATCCAAACCATGTTTTTGTTGCCCGCTATGGATAGTATGCTGCCGTTGTTGAGCGAGGCACCTTCGGTGATGTGGTGTTTTAGGCGGCCGTTCCCGTCCAGCACGAACACGCCTTTTCCGAAAGTTCCGACCCACAAAAGTCCGTTGGGTGCCTCCCACAATGAAAGGATATTTTCTTTCAAGACCAGTCTGAATTTGTCGTTTTCAACTACATGAAGGCCGCTTTGTGCACCAACCCAAAGCCGGTATTTTTGATCCACACACACGGCCTGCACTTGTCCGGAGGGTGTGTTCAATGCTCCGAATTGTACATTGGCTGTGTGCACCTCTCCCTTGTCGGCCAGCACCCAAAGGAGGCCTTCCCGGTCTTTCAGCAGTTGTTTTACACGGGCGGTGCGCAGGTTGTTGTCGTCGGGCATCGCATGCGGCTTGCCGGAGTGGATGTCCAGTCTTACCACGCCTTCGTTTGCTGTGCCTGCCCAAATTTCTTCGTTTCCATATGCAACCAGGCTGGTGATCGGACCGTATGGCCATTCCCCGGCAAACACATCGAAACGTTTTTCTTTTACCCTGAAACGGGATATGCCGTGGTCGTAGGTACCTATCCACAGGTTGCCGTCGGTATCGGCGGTCAGAGCGGTTACGATCTCGTCTGGCAGTCCGTCGGAAGTAGTGATGTCGGTTGTTTTTTTGCGCCCTGTGGCATCGAAACTGCAGCTGGTCAGGCCACCGTCGGTAGCGGCCCACACGTTGCCTTGCTGGTCGGCGGCCAGGGCGTAGGTGTCGTTGGCGGGCAAACCGTCGAACTGGTACATCCTGCCGTTTCGGTATCCATACACGCCTTCGCCGTAAGTAGCGATCCACCAAACGCCGTCGGTGGATTGTGCAAATGCCGTGATCGGTTTGGCGGGTGTGCCTTCTTCGGGTGTCCATCGTTCCATCACTGGCGGTCCCGTTTGATTCAAGCTTCCTTGGTTTTCAGGAACGAGTACGGAGCCAGTAGGCATTCGCGCAATGGCG
>Ga0209181_10009396_pt1 | contig 12860 bp, 11 predicted proteins | sample MAT05_FD_187208 | JGI IMG/M metagenome (GOLD analysis project Ga0209181, IMG submission 187208) | Freshwater microbial communities from Lake Fryxell liftoff mats and glacier meltwater in Antarctica - MAT-05 (SPAdes) (version 2) | ecosystem: Environmental > Aquatic > Freshwater > Ice > Liftoff... | reverse complement strand
TAAATTGTCTGAAACTTGATTTTTAGGATTACAGGATCAACAGGATTAAAAAAAATCAAAAAAAACCTTAATCAAGTAAATCGTGGCTCAGACATTTTAACTATTGTAAATGTACTAGGTAAAGTAATGAAAATAGAAACGATTAATGGATTAGTTACAATTGATGTTAGTGCATTACATGCGGGCATTTATTTTGTTCAGGATTTAAAATTAGGCAAGGCTATTCAATTTATTAAAGAGTAATACAAAAAGTAAAACATAAACTTATAATTACCCAAAGCAACGCATGATATAATTAAATATCATGCGTTTTTTAATTTATACCAATATGATTTATAATTTATGGCAATAAATTATATAGTGGTGAATGCCGATTAAAAATAATGATAGTTCAATTTAATGAAATTAATATTGGTCTACATATTATACCAATTGTTTTTTTATATTAGCCCAAAGCTAATTTATAAATTAGGCTTAATGGACATTTTTAATGGTAAAATCTTTTGAAAGCCTTATTATTGCTATGTTAAAATTATATCAAAGTATATGAATAAAAAAAGTGCTTTTATTGCAATAAAGGATTTACTCAAAAATATGGTTTCGTAAAAGATAACCAACGCTATAAATGTTCACATTGTGGGAAGCAGTTTATAGGTGGTAATAGATTAATTAATTCTAAACTTTGGGAAGAGTATAGTCTTGGAAAGCAGACTTATATTCAACTTTCAAAAAAACATAATTGCTCAGTCAAAACAATCCAAAGACGTTTAGATGCGTATAAGGTAGAGAAAATTACTATCCAAGCTCGTAAGGTTATTGTTTTGATGGACACCACTTACTGGGGACGTAATTTTGGAGTAATGCTTTTTAAAGATGCTACAACAAAAGAAAACTTGCTTAAGTATTATGTCAAAAGTGAAACAAATGCATTGTATATTCAGGGTATTAAAGAACTCCAAAATAGCGGTTTTACTATCGATGCCATTGTGTGTGATGGACGAAAGGGACTTATTCAAAGTTTTCCTAATATTCCTGTTCAAATGTGTCAATTTCATCAATCAGCAATCATAAGAAGGTATTTAACTAAAAAGCCTAAACTTCAAGCATCAAAAGAACTAATGGCAGTTGTTAACTTGATGAAACAGACAGATAAAGAATCATTTGTAGGCGCATTATCGCTTTGGTTTGAAAAGTGGAATTTGTTTTTGAATGAAAGGAATATTAACCCAGTTAACAATAAATCTTTTTACAAGCATAAAAGATTAAGAAGTGCTTATCGTAGTTTAAAAAGCAATTTACATTGGTTATTTACTTGGTATGATTATTCTGAAATGAAAATACCTAATACCACAAATGCTATTGATGGTCATTTTGCAGATCTTAAAAACAAATTAAGAAACCACAATGGTATGTCATTAAAAAGGAAAATGAAGTTTATAGATGGGTTTTTAAAGGCATGAGGTTCTCTAAAAATCAATGGATTGTATTAATAATACAATCCATTGAATCACATTTTTGTCGAACATCTGTATTATCCCTGATAGGTTGCTCCCCAGCAGAGCCTATTTCCGTTTGTACAGATTCTGCAAAAATCAGAATAATTGAAATCAGAAACAATAATCAACCAAAATAAAAACCATTAAAAATGTCCATTAGACAACAACGTCTAAAAAAAACCATTAAAAATGTCCATTATACCAAAAAACATTAACTTTGCCTTTTCCTGACAGCTTTTTACGACTGGCAGACAAAAATAAAAGTGGAGACCAGCAACCACTCAAAAAAACGGGGCGACACTGAAAAGCCTTACGAGTAGGAAAATTTTAAACCAAAACATGAAAACCAAAAAATGAAAAACAAAAAAACAAAACTAAGTGCATTACTCTTGTTGGGCATCGGCTTCAATAACGGGTATGCACAACAAGCAACTACCGCCTCAGGCGGAGATGCTTCGGGTAGCGGAGGCTCGGTAGCGTACTCCGTAGGGCAAATTGTTTATACCACAAACACTGGTAGTTCAGGTACGGTAGCACAAGGGGTGCAACAACCCTACGAAATTTCAATAACAACAGGATTGAACGAAACTGGGATTAATATCAATTTATCTGCCTATCCCAATCCAACAACAAATTATTTGATGTTGCAAATTGATAATTTTGATAAGGCTTTATTGTATCAACTTTTCGACATCAGCGGAAAACTGTTAGAAAGTAACGCCATAGTTGCAAACTCCACAACTATAAAAATGGAACAACTAGCTACTGGCTCTTACTTTTTAAAAGTAACCCAAAACAACACATTAGTAAAAACATTTAAAATCATTAAAAACTAATTGATGTGATGATGAGATAATGTGATAATTAGATGATTATGGAGAAAAAGAATGAAATATTGGAATTGAGTTTTGAGTTTGCTGTGTAAATAATTATTTATTGCGAACTGCTTGAAGAAAAGCGGAAATATGTAATTACTCGCCAATTATTAAAATCGGGCACTTCAATTGGAGCAAATATCAGAGAGGCTCAAAATGCTGAAAGCAACCAAGACTTCATTCACAAACTAAAAATAGCAGCCAAAGAAGCCGAAGAGACCGAATATTGGTTGCTATTATCTGATAAATCTCCAAATTATCCTTCATCACGGGAGCTTTTAACAAAAATAATAAGTGTTAAAAAGTTGCTAAACAGCATCATAACAACAATGAAAAATAAAACCAAGTAATTTAAATAATTAAAAAAAATAAAAAACATGAAAACAAAAATGTACAAATTCAGAATTGCGATAATTATCACATTAACTAATCTGCTAATTGTCTCATCAACTTTTGCTCAAGCACCACAAAAAATGAGCTATCAAGCGGTTATACGCAATACAAGCAACGCCTTAGTAACAAGTACACCAGTTGGTATGCGCATAAGTGTATTGCAAGACAGCTCAACAGGAACTGCTGTATACGTAGAAACCCAAACGCCATCAACAAACGCTAATGGATTAGTAAGTTTAGAAATTGGAACTGGTACTGCGGTTACAGGAACTTTTGCAGGTATTAACTGGGCAGCAGGACCATACTTTATTAAAACAGAAACTGATCCATTGGGCGGAACTGCTTATACCATTGCAGATACTAACGAATTAATGAGTGTGCCTTACGCTTTGTTTTCGGCAAATGGAACGCCTGGAGCAACAGGCGCACAAGGTATACAAGGTTTGACAGGTGCAACAGGCGGCTACCGTGTTCATACCATAGGCGAAAGTTACGGTGGCGGAATTGTATTTTATGTTTACGATGGCGGGCAACACGGTTTAATAGCTGCCACTGCCGACCAAAGCACAAAAATGCAATGGTACAATGGTACGTATAGATATACCGGAACAACGGGTGATGTATTAGGGGCAGGAGCGATGAATACAGCAATGATAGTGGCTACACAAATGGCAGATAACCAAACAGGAAATTTTGCAGCAAAAGATTGTGCTAATTATTCAGTTACTGTATCAGGCGTAACTTATGGCAATTGGTATTTACCATCAAAATACGAATTAAATTTATTGTATTTGCAAAAAACCGTGGTTGGAGGTTTTGCTACTAATGCGTACTACTGGAGTTCCAGCGAGTTCGATAACAGCTTCGCATGGGTAAAGAGCTTTACCACTGGCAATGACGCCACCGGCAGTAAGGCCAGTACATACTATGTGCGGTCTGTTCGGGCTTTTTAACAATTTAACTATTTAAAAGATACCGCGAAGTGGAATCTTTTATTTTTAAGCTTTATCGTACGGCATTGTATTATGATTTACCAGTTTACCGAGATACGTATAAACTTATATTAAAGATATTTGAATTTACCAAAGACTTTAGTAAGGAGTATAAATATACGCTTGGGCAGGATTTAAAACGTGATTCGTATCAAAATAGAGTTAGAGCTGGAGCCGACTTTGATGCTGATAAAGACTTTTATTCTACCTATACTCCTATAGTTGTAGATCTTATTGACGAAGAAAACCAACGAAACACTCGTGGTCATAATGGTAGCGCAGATTGGCCAATTGATAGAGTAAATGGATACACTATATCTCAAATTGAAACTTCGTTTAAAAAGTCAAAAACTTGGACGGAATGGAGAACCAATTTGTTTAATGACCACACAAATTCTACTGAAAATTCACTTCAGGAATTATTTGATAACTGGTAAATCAATTAAAGGGATGGATAAAGAAATCATTTTATCCATCCCTTTTTATTAACTTAAAAAATATAGCAAAATGAAAAATATAGGAAAAATATTAATTTTACTAATGACATTGAATAGTAGTAATTGCAAAAAAACAGAAAGTTCAGTTTATACATCAGAATTCGAAATTATAAACTCAACAGATACTGGTTTAACAATAACCTCTTGGTTAGATTACCGGCAGAAAAAAAGCATTTATATCGAAAAAGGTAATTCTTTCTATTCAAAAGAAGTTGGTGAAAGTCCAATTACGGCTGCTGAATTTTGGGATAGTGATTCATTAGAAATAAAATTTGCAGATAATAAAATTTTAATATATTCTTGGAATAGGGTTTCACCGACATCAAAAAATATACTAATTGACGGATGGTCAGTAAATAAAATAGCTGATAGACAAACAAAACGTATTTACAAAATTGAGCAAGAACATAGAGATAGTGCGAAGTGAAGCCCAGCTTGTAACAGCACATTTGCGAATATGGCGGGCTTGGTGGTAATTTAAACTTTCTGCTTCTGATGAAAATTAGTTGTAAATGAAAGTTTGTACTTCTAAACCGCCACATCGCAAATCTGCCAAACGTCAGGTTGTGAAAAAACTCTATTTTTTACTTTAAATTGCCAAAAATGGTCTTAATAAAAATGATTTAAAGTCATTACAAGACGCTAAATATTTATTTGTTTTATGCTGCCATTTTTATTTCTAAAATTTTAGGTGTTTCTGCGGCTTTTAAATGTGTTCGATTTTGTTGTTTTTTAACAAGCCAAGCTATTTCCTTATAGTTTGGTTTCCAGTTTTTAATTTTTTCTAGCATTTCGGGTATGCCCAATATATTCATGCAGCGTTTTAGGTTATAAACAGTCATAATTAAGGAGTGCTCGCCATTAACTTTTTCTAAGCCTTTTAAATTGGTGTGGTTATAGCCCCATTGGCGTTTTATAGTGCCAAAAATGTGTTCGTTAATCTCATGTCTTTGACGGTATAGTTGTAGGTTTTCTTTATAGCGTTGGTTGTTTTCTTGAACCGCTTGTGCATACTCGCTGCGATCTATTTCCCTACCTCCTTGTGCCCTGCCTGTACACAAGTGTTTTACCGGACAATTTTTACAAGCAGGTGTGCGGTATTTCTTAAATAAATAGGTGTCTCTTTCTCGTGTTTTTTTGTGCCTGGTGCCTGTGGTTTTTAAAGTATCGCCTTGTGGGCAAGTGTAGGTATCTGATTCGGAGTTATAAGTAAATTTATCTACCATGTATTCTGCTGTAGTACCCCATTGATGTAAAGGGCGTGCCGAAAAACACCAAATGACTTTTCATCATTGGATTCGTATGCTAGTTTTTGAAATTTAGTCCATATTAAATTTAACAAATTGCCAAAAACACTTGCACTTAAAATGCTAAAAGCCTAAACTTTTGGCTTGCCAGAATCACAGCATCTTATTCACTGGCTGCAATTCGAAGTATAAAAGATACATCTTCATTTTGCCAGCTTGAATCTATTGTAATTCTGACATTTTCAGCACACCCTTTTTACCAGTTCTGTAAACGCATTTGTCGGTGCTTTTACCGACAAAACTTTTCCCTGTAATTGCGAATGGAACAATTCTATCCGGCTAAATTTTCAAGGAAAGAAAGGCATAATATTACAATGCTTCAACATTCCCTACATTTGTTTTCTTAAATGAAATTCCTGCTGCAGTTTTTGTTGAATGTGCTTTTTTCCTCAGTTAGCCTGCAGGCACAGTCTTTGCATTTTTCGCATTTAGGACTAGAGCAGGGCTTATCGCAAAGCTCAGTCTATTCAATTTTTCAGGATTCAAAGGGATTCATGTGGTTTGGCACAGGTGATGGGCTCAATAAATTTGATGGCATTCAGTTCAAAACATACAGGCACAGTGGTGTTCAGCCTTTATGTAATTTTTTCAGTGACAAAATAATTGAGGATGCCAATGGCAACTTATGGATTGGCAGCAGGAACGGGCTGAACAAGTATGATTACAAAAGGGATAAGCTCGAACATGTTTTTCCAGAAAACGATACATTAATGATGAATAAGTGGATGGATGTGCTGGGGATGGATGATGAACAGCATATCTGGTTCTGGGACAGATATAGGCATTTTTACAATTACGATCCTGCAAACAAGACTTATGCCACCATTACCATCAATGAGGGAAGACAAAAATTTAGACAGGCATTTTTTGACAAGTCAGGTTTTATCTGGTTCGATGCCTTCACAGGGCTTTGCAGATATAATCTAAAATCAAAAAAGGTGGATGTATATATGGCGGAATATTTTACAGAAAATACAATTACACCCGTCAATTATTTTGTAAAGGATGGGGATGGCTTATTGTGGATCGCAGGATATCAGGGGATGGTTTGCTTCAATACAAAGACACTTAAGCAGGAACTTATTCCGGACAAGGTCATTGTCGTTTCATCCGCATTAACCATTCTGAGGTGTTACAAGGATTTTGTATTCATCGGAACCCTTGAAAAAGGATTGTTCCGTTATGATAAAAAAACCGGGGAATTATTGCAGTATCGGCATGAGGATGCAGATAACGGCTCGCTTGCAACAAATAGTATTACTTCATTATTCATAGACAGGTCTGATAATTTCTGGGTCGGTACAGATGGTTTTGGCCTAAACAAGACAGAATTGAATTCTGAAAAATTTCCACTATTCCGAAAAAGTGTATCTGCAAACAGGAATTTTAGCAGCAATTTTATCAAGTGTTTTTATGAGGATTCCTCAGGCAGGCTGTGGATTGGGACTTATACAGGTGGAATTAATATACTTGACAGAAAAAGAAACTCACTGCTGGTGCTGAAGAAGGAAAGCATAAACGGCAATTCAATTTCAGGATTTATCAGGGATAATTTCCATCATTTATTGATTGCATCTGATGAGGGTATTGAGGTAATTAATGAAAAAACTTTAATACGGAATACCGTTCCGTTTGGGGAAAATCCCGCTGGGAATGCGATAAGGAATATTCCTTATGGCTTTTGTAAAACAAAGGAAGGGTTTTTACTGGTCGGTACAAACAGGGGACTTTACCAGGCAGTTTACAAAAATGGGCATCCTTTTCTTTTTAAACCTGTGGAATGCGCGAAGAGCCTTGTGCTGGGTGCAGTTTTCCAAACTACGGATGGCAGGGTTTGGGCTTCCGCTATCCAGGGTGGCTTTTTACATGTTCTAAAATTTGAAAATGGTGAATGGACCCAAGAGAAAAGCTTTTTCAGGGGTATGAATATCAATAGTTTTTATGAAGACAAGGTGCAAAATATATTGTGGATGGGGAGTGATAATGGTTTGATAAATTATGACTTGAAAACAGGGAATTCCACTTTTATAAATGAACAGCATGGATTGCAAAATAACCATATTTACGGATTATTGTGCGACTCAAAAGGTAAGATTTGGGTAAGCACGAACAAAGGGCTGAGTTGTTATGACCCTTCTGGCAAACAATTCAGGAATTATGATGTAGATGATGGGTTGCAATCCAATGAATTCAATACTGGCGCATTTTTTAAAAGTACTTCCGGTGAATTGTTTTTCGGTGGAATTAACGGATTCAACGCTTTTTATCCTGAAAATGTTAAGGACAATCCAAACAGGCCCATTGTTGAACTTTGTCATTTAATGATTAATGATGAAGAAACAAAAACTTATGGGAATCCCTCCTGTATCAAATACATTGAACTTGCCTATTCTGAAAATACCCTGTCCTTTGATTTTTCAGCACTTGAATTTACCATGCATGATAAAAACCAATACCGGTACAGGTTGGTGGGAACAGATAGGGAATGGGTGAATGCGGGCAATAAACATTTTGCGCGTTATTCAAACCTCAGACCGGGCAAATACAGGTTTCTGGTAATGGCTTCAAATAATGATGGCCTGTGGAGTAATGCGCAGCAATTATGCAGTATCATGATCCAGCCTCCCTGGTGGCGCACCTGGTGGGCTATTGGCATACTGATTGTTTTAATATCAATATCTATTTTTTGGATATTCCGGAATGTAATTGAAAGAAAACTGAAAGAGAAGCAACGGATAATTGAAAAACAAATGGCCCTTGAAGAAGAAAGGAACAGGATCTCCAAGGATATGCACGACGACATGGGTTCTGGCCTGTCTAAGATTGCCATCATGTCAGAATTACTTAAAGGAAATATAAAAGATAAAAATGGAGTTGAAGCGATTGATAAAATTTCAAAAACTGCGCATGAATTGGTGGACAATATGAGCCAGATTATTTGGGCAATGAACCCTGATAATGATCATATTGAAAATATACTGGGGTACTTGCGTATTTTCACACTCGATTTTTTTGAGGACAGTGGTATAAAATGTGAATTGAAATTTCCTGAAATTATAAACAATATTACCCTTACACAATCTGTCAGGCGCAATTTGTTCCTTGTAATAAAAGAAACATTCCATAACATTTTGAAACATTCACAGGCTGATGAGATAAAAGTAGAAGTTCATCCGGACAAAAAGAAATTAAAGGTAGTTATAAAAGATAATGGAAATGGTTTTGAAATTGATAAGCGTAAATTCACCGGAAATGGTTTGAATAATATGAAAAAAAGGATGTCGGCGATCAATGGGAATTATGAAATTCGTTCGGAACCGGGAAAAGGGACAGAAACTATACTCAAAATAATTATCTAAATAAATACGTATAAAGTGTTAGTAGAAAATTAAATGAAGCCAGATAATTTTACACATTCAAAATGAATAAGGTCACTGTTTCAATTGTAGAGGATAACCAAGACATACGTGCGGGATTGAAAATGATTATTAATGCAAGTGATGAACTTGTATGCGAAAATGATTTTTCGAATGCCGAAGATGCCATATTGACATTGCATACCAAGTGCACAAATGTGGTATTAATGGATATCAACTTGCCGGGTATGAATGGAATTGAGGCTATAGAAAGATTAAAAAAGTCCTGCCCTGAAACCCAATACATGATGTTGACGGTTTATGAAGATGATGATAATATATTCCGTTCATTACAAGCTGGGGCCGTTGGATATATGCTTAAAAAAAGTTCCTCATTGCAAATCCTTCGGGCAGTGCTCGACCTCCACGAGGGAGGTTCCCCCATGTCACCGGGCATAGCCCGTAAAGTACTGTATGCCTTTAATACAAATCCGAAGAAAACTTTGCCCGATTACCAGGACCTCTCGGAAAGAGAAAAGGAAATTGTGAACAGTATGGCCTTTGGATACCGGTACAAGGAAATTGCCGACAAGCTTTTCATCAGCCCTGAAACTGTGAGGACACATATCAGGAATATCTACCAGAAACTGGAGGTGAGGTCGCGCACAGATGCCCTTAATAAAATCTTCAGGAAATAACAATCTTTACTACTAATGTAGTATTGCAGGATCCCAAAAGTTATGCTTGGTTTGAGGGGTTATCAATCTAACCAAAAATATGAAAAAAATAGCGACCATTTTTTCCTGTATCCTTTTAAATGGAATTCTGTTTTCGCAACCAGTGCTAAACAGGGACAGTATAAGGACCGGACTTAAATTTGACCTATATTCATTAAGCAATGTGAATACTGCAAATCTGAGATGGTCGGGAGCCAATGTGATATGGGATTTAAGCACCGCCACCGCCACCCTTGCAGGAACAGCAGAGTTCCAGGAAATGTCTGCGACCCCTTATGCAACTCTATACCCTACTGCAAATTTCGCAATTAAATTTACCATCAACAGTGCAGTGCAATACAGTTTGTTTAAAATGTCTACAATTGCTATGGAAGAAGTAGGCAACAATGTTAGTACGGCAGGGGGGGTTCCCTTTACAGATTCAAGGACCGCGCTGGTATTCCCTTTCTCCTATACCCAATCCGTATCGGATAATTACCAAAAGATGGGACAAGGCACCAAAACCATTAAACTCGCTTATGATGCCTATGGATCGTTTATAGCACCAAGTATTACAACGTCTAATGTCATGCGTATCTTTACTGTTGATAATGGAGATACCTCCGCTAATTTCTGGAGTGCATCACCCTGTGTGCCAGTCTTTACGGCAAATGTCAATAATAGTAGCTTTATCTATTGGAAATTACAGGTTCCCGCAGGTATAAAGGATATAAACAATAATCTTTTAATGGATATCTATCCCAATCCTGTGGGGAATATTTTATCCATTCACTATGCCGGAAAGATTGACAAAGTTGAAATACTTGAACTTACCGGCGTCGTTCATCTGGCTGAGTTAAATGGTAATAATATTGACCTTTCTACACTTCCCAGTGGTATTTATTGTATAAGGGTGTATACTGAATACGGTGTAATCGTAAAGAAATTTATCAGATCCTGACAGGATTCAATACGCCAAAGTGGAGGCCAGAAACCACTTCAAAAACGGGGCAACACCGAAAAGCCTTATGAGTAGGAAAATTTAAAAATAAATAAAATGAAAAAAAACATTCTTGCTTTCGGGCTCATCATAATTTCTGCTATTGGCATTACTGCCCAGGATTTTAAAGAAGCTGTCCAACCTTTATCTGCAAAAGCAGTGAAAGGATTTATGTATGAAGTTAAAAAAGATAATCAGGGCAACAGCACAATCACTTATAAAATTCCAGGTGCCAAAAAGAGCAACGAGGTCTTTTATGAAGAATACCTTTTCGATAAGGACCTGAATTATATAAGTAATACAGATGTGCAGGAAAAAAAATCCCAGAAAAGCGATTATGAGATTACCTCTTTTTCTGCCTATGTGGGTGGAGTTACTTCATTTGACGTGTTGAATATGAAACTTAAGATCAATAAAGTGGTGGCAATGAAAACATGGAATTACGAAAAACAGCGATATGTTATAAGCAAGTACATTTCAAATGAAACGATCAAACCAAAAAATGACAATGGAAAAGTATATTTGGGCTATGCTTCTTATAATTCTTCTGATGACACGAAAAGTGACCTGTTTACGCTTGCAAAGATCGAAGCAAAGAAAAATGAGGATGATAAATTTTATATCCTCCTTTTCAATGGCACCCTTGAATTAACCGAAAAACCACTTGAACTGAACGGCTCCTATTCCCTTGTTTATTGTAAACAGGTAGTTAATGAAGATGTGGTAATGGTATTTGCGCCAAAAAAAGGCTCTCCTGATGTCTCCCAATATGTTTACTTTCGGTTCGATATTACAGGGAAACTAAAGGACAGAGTTGAATTCAAAAGCCCTGCTTCCGCATTGCTGTTAACGGGTGCATATGAAAAAGAAGGCAATATATATTTCTGCGGAACTTCAACAAAATCATCCGAATCCTATGAAAAAGTATTCAGAGAATATGCCCCTATTTATAATCCTGGTGTAACGCCGGGCGGCGCAAATCTGAAAGATATTTACTGGCAAAAATCCGCAAATGAAAAAATGGATAATTTCCATTTGTTGAAATTTAGCGGCAGTGCACTGGCCTTTGCTTCCACAACACCTGTAAGTGAATTTAAAAGCAAATTCAAAACAGCGCCGGGCGACAAAGGTGCAAAACCATATAAAGGCAGCAAGTTCTTCCTTGAACAATTTACAGTGACCCCTTCAGGTGACTATCTTATTGCAGGGCAGCTAACAAGTACCGTGGCAATGGGAACAACGAATACGGTACAATCTTTTGTAGATATTGTTTGCTTTCATTTTGACAAGGCCGGAAAACTAAAGGCCCAGTATGGAATCGGAAAAATAAACAAGGACAAGAAAAGTGAAATATTCGATATGCCGCAGCGTTTCTATTTATCAGCCGATGGAAAAAATATGTACTGGGAGATCCTGGAAGTAAAAGGCACGAAGGGTTACGAATCATTCCTCGATGCTTATAATGGCTACGCCTCCTATTATGCGCTTTATTTTCCACGTGTTGGGTCAATCGACCTGGAAAATGCCTCTTTGGGTGCATTCAAAATAATGGGTGATGAAAAATATTTCCTGAGAAAAGATTTTACGAGCATTTATGATAATATTGAGAAAAGTATTACATACATTGGGCACGACAAGGACTTTAAAAAACTCTGGATAGGAAAAGTGAATATTCAATAGAATATTTTGAAAATGAAATAAATCAACAAATATTAAATTCACTTTTATGAAAAATATTAATTTGCTCATCAAGAACCTGTTCCTCCCTGCTATACCTGGCATCGCATTGCTCCTGTCCAATTGCACCAAAAAAAAACCAGTGTCACTTGCAAAAACAAGGAATTATCCGCCACTGTTAATGGCAGTGCATTTGAATCCTGTGTCATTACTGTGGTGCCTTATCCAACATTTAACCGCATACAGGCGGGCAAGGATAATGACCAGATTCACTGCATTCAGGAACTGTGAAAATTGTAAATTATGATGCAGCGAATAAAGCTATGTCCGGCACTTTCAGCTTTTCATGTTTAAATGGTAATAATATTGACCTTTCTACCCTTCCAAGTGGTATTTATTGTATAAGGGTGTATACTGAATACGGTGTAATCGTAAAGAAATTTATCAGATCCTGACAGGATTCAATACGTCAAAGTGGAGGCCAGAAACCATTGTAAAACAGGGCGATATCGAAAAGCCTTATGAGTAGGAAACAAAATAAAAAAAACAAA
>Ga0209181_10009394_pt1 | contig 12861 bp, 11 predicted proteins | sample MAT05_FD_187208 | JGI IMG/M metagenome (GOLD analysis project Ga0209181, IMG submission 187208) | Freshwater microbial communities from Lake Fryxell liftoff mats and glacier meltwater in Antarctica - MAT-05 (SPAdes) (version 2) | ecosystem: Environmental > Aquatic > Freshwater > Ice > Liftoff... | reverse complement strand
GAGGACTCGGTTGACAATGTGGAAGGGCGACCCTTGTAGACGCAAGCCGTTGCTATCGGCGAGATCATGAATACAGCCCCTTAGAATGTTGTACTCCGCAACTATTTCGATAATATCAAAGCCATCTTGGAACCGCTGCATACCATGGGCCGGTGGGCTGGCCTCGTTGAATGCTTCTGCCACCGTCTCGTCGGACCTACATTGGAGTGCAATGGCCAACTCCTCCAGAAGGTCAGGAATATGATCGTTGAGTGTCGGGGTATCCAAATGCCGGGCTGAGGGAAGTTGCCTCACCTGTTGCCGCCACCGCGCGAGCAAAGCGTGGCGATCCTGCTTGATGAGCGCTGAGAGTCTGTCCAGATCATTCATAGTCATGTCGGCTCCAAGTTCTCTGAAACGGTCGCCAAAATTTGAAGCACCTTCCCGAAATTGGCTGGCTTGACCAAGTGATGATCGAACCCTGCCTCTTGGGAATGCTGGCGGTCACTTTCCTGTCCGTACCCGGTCATGGCAACCAGCACGACGTTCTGGAACGCGGGCTGCTGACGTAGTCGCTCCGCTACTTCAAAACCATTCAATCCAGGTAAGCCGATGTCCAGCAGCACCACGTGCGGTCGGTAATTGAGCGCCGCGTCCAGGACTGCCAACCCGTCGTGGACTATCCGAGTCTCATGTCCGGATGCTCGCAATAGCATTCCCAGCGTCATTGCTGAGTCCACATTGTCATCTACGACCAACACCCGCAGCGATGGTCCGGTCGACTGGGCCTTTTTGATGGGAGGCGCAAAGGGCTTTTGTTCCGGAGACGGCACCATAGGCAGGCGCACGACGAATTCGCTGCCGTTTCCCAAGGCACTGGAAACCGAGACGGTTCCCCCCTGCATTTCCAAGAGCCGTTGCACCAAAGCCAGTCCAATGCCCAACCCGCCTTGGGAGCGGTCCAGGGTACGTTCGGCCTGCGTGAACAGGTCGAAGATGTGAGGCAGAATTTCGGGGGAGATGCCGACGCCCGTATCGCGGACACGTATCACGGCCTCCGCGCCCTCGTGTTGGACCGTCAGCCAGATATGCCCACCATCATTGGTATATTTGGCGGCGTTGGTGAGCAGGTTCACTACCACCTGTTCCAGTCGGGCGGGGTCGACGTACAGCCAGATTGTTTGTGTCGGCAGCGACAACGTGAGTTCATGTTTCCGCTCGTCAATCAGCGAGCGGACCGTCGCCAATGCATTTTCTACGACGCCCGCCACGGCAATCCGTTCCTGATGAAGCTGAATCCTGCCCGTGGTAATACGGGACACTTCGAGCAGGTCATCAATGAGACGTGCCAGTTGTCCCACTTGACGCTCAATGATACTAACCGATTGATTGAGGATTGGGCTCTCGATGCCTTGCAGACTATCGCGGTCGCATTGCAGGCGAAGGAGAAAGGCAGCGTTGAGGATCGGGGCAAGAGGGTTGCGAAGTTCGTGGCCTAGCATGGCAAGAAACTCGTCTTTACGACGGTCAATGACCGCCAACGCTGCCGCCTGCACCTGGGAAGTCTCGAAAAGGCGCCGGTACTTGACCTCGGACGCCTCCGTCGCTTCCGTGAGTTCGTGTTGTCGAACGGAAGAGAGGATCAGGGCTTCGTTCATTTCCGTCGCTTGTCCTCGAAAGATCGCAGTCTCGGTCACGTCCGTCACTTGGATGATGACGCCGGCCGGGTGCTCGTCCAAACCGAGTATGGCCCATACCGCATAAGACCAGTAAACTGTCTGTGATTGGCCATGTTGCTGCTCGACTAAAGTCTCCGACTTGCCCGAGCGATACACGCGGTCAAGAAGCGCCAGGCAGCCGTTATTCTCCCCTTCTGGTACAGCCTCGGCGAAGAGTCGACCGATAAGGTCCGTTCTTTTTTTTCCGGCCAGGCGTGCAAACGCCTCGTTGACATGGCGTACGATGTGCGTGGTTCCCTCAACAGCGACCATCGGCTGGGGGGAAAGCTCGGAAAAGTACCGGCAGAGCTGCGGAAGCTCGAACGCCGGTCCTCCCTTGGAGGCTCCTGTTTCATCGCGCATGATCTATTCCTATAGTTCGGTTTCCGACTCGTTCGGCGGCTTTTGAATCTGCGCGCACCCGTCTAGCCAGGGTCCAGGGATACCGGTGATGAGGCCGCGGTAGCCGCGCAACGGTTCGCCGATAACGATGCCCTTGTCGGTGACCTGGTATTCGTTCATATCGATGCTGTGCGAGCCGCCCCGCATCTTGACCACCAGCAGCATTCGGCGGAGCTGACCGTCGATCGAAACGTAGCGCAGGCGCACGATGTCATCAGCCAGGAAAGAGATGACGAAGTTGCTCAGGTTCATCGCGGTGAACACGTCTTCGATCTCGACGGTGCTGATAATCGTCACGCCCATCCGAGTGAGGGCACCGATCATGCGATAAAGCGACTCGCGGAAGTCGGTTCGGAAATCAGGCGCCAGGGCCATCTCGAAGCCCGCCAGCGAGTCGATGACCAGCCGCTTGGCGCCGATCTTCTTGACCTTGGCCACGATCTCGTGGACGGTTTCATCCACCGACAGATCCAGCGGGCGCAGGTAGATAATTTCGAGCTTGCCATTCTTCTGCGGCGTGTCGAAATCGAAGCCGAACGATTTCGCCCGGCGCACGTATTGGTCGGGCCTCTCCTCGAAGATGGCGACGATGCCCGGTTCGCCATGCTTGATGCCCTCGGCAATGAACTGCGTTGCGAGTATCGACTTGCCCGAGCCGGACGGCCCGGCCATCAACACGCTATCGCCTTCCGGGATACCGCCATGAAGAAGCTCATCAAACTTAGCGATGCCGGTGGACAAACGCCGTAGGCCTTTGGGCTTTTCACCTGTTCCGGTGAGGCCGAACGTGCGTGGGAACGTTTGCAGCCCCTCCTCGGAAATGCGAACGGTGTGCAAACCGGGCACAGAGCCTTGCCCTCGCAGCTTCACGACCTGCAACTTTCGCACGACGGAGTTTCGCTCTGTCTGCTGGGAGAGCCAGAGTAATCCGTCGGCCACGGTGAACACGGGGTTGTCGCGAATCTCTCCCTCGACGTATTCACCGATCAGAAACGTGGTCGCTTGCCAGCTTGCCAAGTGCAGGGCTAATCGCTGGATGAACCCTTGTAATTCAACATCGCTGACAGCACCTTGGGCCTTCCGCACGACCGTGCGGAACGAGTCCACTAGGACGAGTGCGGGATTGGCGGCCTCGACCTCGCGGACGATCTCCTGCAGGACCGCGTCCAGGTCTTTCTCCAACACAACCTGGCTGAGGTTGATGAAGCGAATCGCGGTATTCAACTTGGCGTGGTCGAAGAAAGCATACTGCTGCTGATAGCGCAGCATTTTGATCGCCGGTTCCCCCAGCACGGTGAAATAAATGGCGGGCCGTTCCTGGGTGGCATTGGCGAACATGATCTGATGCGCCAGCGTGGTTTTGCCGCTGCCGGGAGCGCCTGCGATGATGTTAAAGGAGAATTCCGGAAGACCGCCTCCCAAAATCTCATCGAGCCCAGGCACACCGGTCGGTAGCTGTCGAATAGTCACTTTATCCTGCATGCTCATTGTTTTTCTTTTTGTGTCGAATCCGTATCATCCATGGATGCGTCCGGCCACGCCTCGCGCGCGAAACGCCGCGTCAGAGATTCGCCAATGAAGGTCGCCAATAGGCCCAACAAGTGGCCCACGAGAACCACACGGCCCTTCTCTAATTCTAAATCCCCCACGTGTTGACCATGCTTGATCTCATCGAATCCTGCCAATGAGCCGTCGGGACGGACTTGCACCACCGAGAGAGAAGGAACTTCCGCCTTTGCTAATACCAAAGCCCGAGACAAAAGAGACGAGAAGCCCGCGGGCCCAGTCAATCTCGACAGCGGCACCTGCAACTTCCCACATGCCCGAACCGCTTCATCGACCGGAGTGCCGACCGCTTTACCGCCCGCCGCCTCGACAGCGAGTATTCGCTTTGCCAAATCTTGTATCGCGGGAAAAACTGCGGTCATCCACTACGCCTTACTGGTGTTCCCGGAAGCTGTTCCTTAGATGGAGAGGCTATTACGGTAAGCCAGACTATATCAGGAGATCGGACGGGTTGCCACTGGTCCCGATGACCCGCCGGGCTTCTCTCGCCGGGCCAATGAGCAATTGTTGTAAGTCTTTCAGCACGCCGCGTCCCCAGAGGTAAAACTGCGCATCACTCCCCGCTAAGGTATGCACACAACCTCCCCGAAAGCGACCCACTTCGCAACAATACTCTCTTACCCAAAACACCTAACCCGTGACTATGTAGGTAGTTAGCGATCATGCAGCATGAAGCATGAAGCAGCGAAAACCGATGCTTCAACGAATCACTCTGTCAGGACACTCCACAGAAGAGTGAAGATTCGAGATTCAGCCGAAGGCGTACTCGATACCATTAACGTACGCCGACGTCACTTCTAAAACGACGCCGGTAATTTTTGGAGCACTGCGACCGATTACGACTTCTTTGCCTGAAATCTGGACCGATTCGGCCATCATCACTTCCTTGTCACCAATTTGCATGATCGGACCAGAAGCCACGATATCTTGACCGACTTCCGCTTTTACCGAGTTCAATGCGGTAGACGGCCCCAAGTCGACAAGCGTCATTGACTCTTTGTCCCCCTTGACGCGAACTACCGTATGCCCAAGCGACCGCTTTTAGAATTTCCGAAGAACCGATTCCGAGCAAGAGATCAGTGTCACCCTCCAATTTGACCTTCGGACCGAGCGACAATTCGGCTGATGCTTCGCGATAACTTAGGCCATGCAATTTGCGAAGTTTCATCTCCAATCGAGGGCCTTCCGAAAGCGGGTAGCGAGCAAGCATCGACGCAGAAGCCTCAATGGCGGACAATGCGATGGGAGACGGGCCAAATAAGCTGCTCCGACCTTCTAAATGTAAGCGATCTCGCAGCTTATTTTGAACATGGTTGGATGATCTCACATGAATTCTTGCCGCATTTGGGGTACAATCCTAACTCAGACTCATTTTACTTGCGTGTTCAATGTAGAGTCACAAGATGTATCGATTGATTTGTCCGTGTGGACAGGAAATGGAGATTCGGGGTTCGCAGGCGGGTTGCCAGGTGACTTGTGTTTGTGGCAAGGAAAGCCGAGTACCTCCGCTGCGCGAATTGAAGATTCACCAAGATCAGAATAAGGCTACCCCCGTAATTGACCTAGTTGTGGATAAACAGGATGCAACCTCGTCGTACCCGAAACTCCAGTTCTTTCACTGCTCCGGACGGGTGGGCGGTGACGGAAACGTCTCAAACTTGGCACTTAATCACTATGTGGCCTTAGTGCATTGGCAGCTTTACGAGGCGATCCAATCATTGGGGCTCACGGAATTCGTTCTTTCGGTTGCGTTAGCCCCAGGTGATCGGAAACGGATTGAGTTCGACTTTTACCCAAAAGAGGTGAACCGTGACCAGTTGGAACTTCTGCGCAATCGGCTAGAAGAGCTGAACACTCCTCCGATTAACGAATCGCCGATTGCATTTGCGTTCTACGTTTGGGCGCAACCAGCCGACAATAAAAATCGATCGCTGTTGATGTTTCCAAGCCTTAGCCGTTCCATAGAACTGGTCGGTTTGGAAGCAGCACTTCGCCAAGCATTCGGTATGAAACCAATTGCGAAAGAGGCTAAACGGTCGACTTGGTGGCGAAGACTCTTTTTTGGTTGGAAGTCGCCGTCGCCAACCGCTCTCGCGGAGCAGTCGGCGCGAGAGAACTTTTTTGAACAAGAGCAGTGGATGTCCCAATGCGCGCAGATAGCAAACGAGTCTTCCTGGATCGACCTGAAGCGAGCCCTGGTCGATACTCCCGACGATCCTCAGTACCGCGCTGCATTTGCGGAAAAACACTGTCAGCAAAGCGCGTGGGAGTTGGCGATTCCGTGGTATGACGAGCTAATACGTCAATCTCCTGATTTCGTGCCGATAATTGGGCGACGGGCTGCATTGCATCGATGCGCCGGCAATTCACACGCGGCGCTAATTGACTATTCCCAGGCGATCAAGCAAGCGCCGCATGAAGCCTCGTACCGAGTTGAGCGCGCTTTCATTTATGAGGAGCTGCAGGCGTGGGATCAAGCGTTACTAGACTTAAATGAGGCGATACGACTGACGCCGCTGGACCCTGAAGTTTTCTTTTACCGTGCTCAAGTCCAGCTTCAACAAAATAATCTTACCGGAGCGTTGGATGATTTTCTTCAAGCAATTCATTTCGATCCGAACTTTGGCCAAGCCCACTTTCGCTTGGGATGGCTGTACTTTTGCCTCGACGCCGACAAAGCAAATGCGGCGATTGAACACTTAACTCGAGCGATCGTTTTGACGAACAACCACCCCGTTGTCCGACTGCATCGCGGTCTCGCCTATCTGGCGCAAAACAAATTCGCTTTGGCAATCGAGGATTGCCAACAGGTGCTTAGCCGCGAACCCAATAATGCTCAGGCACACGGAGTCCTTGGTAGAGTCTTGCAGTGTGAGGGGCAATTCGAAGAAGCGATCACGGCTTGCACGCGTGCGATTGAACTTGGAGATGCGCATACGCTGGTCTACCTGGCCAGAGCGATTAGCTATGCGTCTACAGACCAGCCGACCTTGGCTGTGTCCGATTGCGAGGCGGTTTTAGCGATGGAACCGAATAACCCATTGGCGATTCAGCTGCATGGACGTCTTTTGCTTCAGAACGGTGATTTGGATGCTGCCATGGACGCCTTTCACCGGGCTCGTGAGCTGGCGCCGGATTGGGCAGAACCTCGCGAGCATCTATCGTTTGTCCACCTCCTAAAAGAGAATCCAAGCGCGTCAGTCGATGAGCAGACGCATTTAATTGAGCGCCAGCCGAAGCAGGCATTGCACTACGTTAATCGCGCTTTTGCCTTCACTCAGTTGCAAGAATTTGCCGGAGCCACAAACGACTACGATCGAGCAATTGAGCTCGAACCCGAAAATGAAAGGCTCTATTTTCTTCGGGGCGTCTTCCGAATGAATTGCCAATTGACGGAACTTGCACTAGCCGACTTTGAACGAGTTTTGGCGATCACCGGAGGCGACGATAGCGCTCGCGAGTATCGAGCCAGCCTACTATTGCGATTGAATCGATATCAAGAAGCGATCGAAGACTTCGCCCAGTTGATCGCGAAGTACCCTGAAAGTCCCCACGCTTATTCGGGACGAGCCTTCGCGCAGGCCGCGTTGGGAAATAACGACCGAGCGCAGGAAGACACCCAGCGAGCGAGCGAAATGTCTCCTGAGCTAACCGACGAAATCCATCGCAGAACCCAAACCGCAAGTGTTTACCGATTAGTGCGCGCAGAGGATTATGATTCAGCATTGGAAGCCGCGAATCAAATGGTGGCAGATTTTCCAGACGAATCCCTTGGCTATCGGCTTCGCGCCTTCGTACGTTGGGAACGAGAAGAATACGTCGAGTCGTATGAAGATTACACTCGAGTGATTGAAATGGACGGCCCTACCTCCGATTGCCTCAGCTCCCGAGGGCAAGTTCAAGCCGAGTTAGGGGACTGGGACCTGGCATTGACTGATTTGAATCAAGCCGTGGATATGGCCCGCCAAGCCTGTCAAACCATAGTTCTTGCCTACGCTCTGAATGGCCGTTCTTTAACGTTGGCTGGAATGGAACGTAACGAAGAGTCGAAACGTGATTTCGACGAGTCTGCTCGACTGTGTCCGACGAATCCATGGGTGTACTATCACCGAGGGATCAACAAATTCCACTCCAACGAGTTGGCCGATGCGAAAGTGATGTTGGAATTGGCGTTGGAGCTTAACAATCCGCCGTTATCAAAACGTAAGAAACATCGAGCAAAAATTGCGTTGAACACGATCGATTGCACTCTACAACACCAAGACGAGATCGACTGACGCCCAAAGATTTGCTTTGTCGCTCGCTCGTCAGTTAACCGGAATCTGTCGGCAAAAACGGAGCCGATCTCTGTGTTGCTCTGTATCAACGGTGGAACGGTGGTCAGTCGTTCTTTTCTTCGGTTTTTCTTGCCCATCATTTAAGCGGAGAATGAAAATGGGACGGTGCGTCCCCTTTACCTATCGCCGCTTCGGCCTGAGACGTCACAACCGGACTTAGAGTTTAGCGAAGCGACACAATAACAGATCGACCACTGTTACGAATACGTAGCTTTTGTTCGCGAGCTAGCCAGCCAACGGCGGCCACCACAAGATCTGCGGGGCCATCGATCTCGCTTTTCATATCGGCCATTTTGAGCTCACCTTTTTCATTCAGTAGTTGCCAGATCAAACCTGCAGCAACTCCAACATCCTCAATGGAAAAAGTCAGTTTCGGCGTAGGTTTTTCTTTTTCGCCTTTTGTTACCTTACTTGGAAGTGCTTTCGACGGAGAAGCGGATTTCTTTTTTGTCATAATTCGATTCTTGCGCTGCCTAAGTGATTTAAGATGGAACAAGCATACGTCGTGTGATTCGCAATATTAGTTTAGCGTGAACCGACCCTGACAAGCAAGTCACTCCGCCATTTGAAGTTGTGGTGAAGCAATAGGTGTGGTGTCAGGCTGCCCGAACTCTATTCAGCTTCTGGTTATTTAAGCAGGTTGTTCAGGGCCTCAAGAAACTCGTAAGGTCGACCGCGGTGGACTTGATGTCCAACTTCGCCAACGAGTGAAAAGGCCTCTTGCCGAATCTCGCTTTGCGATCAATACTTCGTCGTCTGGCAATGGGAGAATGAAAAGGGGACGCATCGGACGCAGCTCCTTTTCCAAAAGAGCTGCGTCCCCTTTAGCCTACACCCCCTTTAGCCTACACAACGAGTAATACAGTGGAACCAACAACTTACCGTCGCATCAACAGGTCAAGAATACTTGGAGTCAGTATGGCAATCAATAATCTAATTTCGAATATCTCGACTGGTTCCTACTTTGAATTCGCTGAGAAAGCGTACTAAAAGAATGCCGAAATCTTCTTCTAGCTCAATCACAGCTAATAGCTCCAAAACGCAGTCCGCCGAGGAGCAACTGCTATCACTTGAAATGTCGGGCGATAAGGCTGCAATGGAGGGTAGGAATATCGATGCGTTGCATGCCTACGATGCGATCATTGGTCTAGGGGAAGCGACCGCATCCATTTGGAACAAGACAGGAGATCTTTTATCGCTCATCGGTGAGTTTGCACAGGCTATTGGAGCTTTCCAACGCGCGATTGAACTAGATGCCGCCAACCCTGCTACGCACCATCATCTAGCGAGGGCGTTTTTTACCTTAGGGGACGTAGATCGTTCGCTTGAATCCCTTCGTCAAGCGGCTAAGCTTACGGATCAGCTCGATCCGTGGCAGGGAATTGCGAACATTGTACCAAACGCCCCTATGTCCTCGAATACTGACATTATTGCTGCGCGTCAGGATTGGGCGACTCGACTTGCTGAGTGTGCTTCAACATCTCGAAATGGAAATCGTAAACGCGCACCGGGTTGCTGGGAAAACAATAGGCCCGTTCACGTTGCCTACTTGTCCGCACATTTCGGTGGTAGGAACTACATGAAGCCTGTCTGGGGGTTGATTAATCGACATAACCGCGGAGCGTTTCGAATCGATTTGCTTAGCGATAAACGGTTCGAATCTCCGTTTCCTGGATATCAACCTGACTCAAACGATACGGTAACCGACGTTAGCAGTCTAAATGATGGGCAACTCGCGGAGTTCGTTGAAGCGCGTCAAATAGATATTCTTGTGGATTTAAGCGCTTATAGCCATCAGCGTCGCATGAGCTTCTTTCTTCAAAAAGTGGCTCCTGTTACGATCGCTTGGTTCAATATGTTTGGGACTTCAGGCTTTCCGGCGTTCGACTACATTGTTGGTGACAATCACGTTGTGTTACCCGAAGAAGAACAACATTATGTGGAACGAGTCGTGCGTTTGCCGTGCAGTTATCTTACCTTCCAAGTAGACTATCCGGTACCCGATGTCGCCTCACAACCCTGCCTTGCGACAGGTCGCTTTACCTTTGGAAGCCTGGTATCACAGTACAAGATTACGCCCCCCGTACTGGATGCCTGGGCTGACATCTTGAAAAGGAGTCCCGAGGCCGAGTTGTTATTGGCCAACTCAAATTTGAATTCCCCTCACAATCGCTCCTATGTCGAGGGACAATTCGAATCGCGTGGTGTCGTATCAGATCAATTACGATTTCTGCCTCCAGCCGATCACGATTCGTTTCTAAGGTATTACGACCAAATCGACTTGGCTCTGGATGCGTTTCCCTATAACGGCGGAACGACAACGATGGAAGCAATCTGGCAAGGTGTACCTGTGTTAACTAAAAGAGGAGATCGTTGGGCTGCGAGGACCAGCCAGTCCCTTTTATGCGAATGTCATCTTTCGGATTTTGTGGCTGCTGATAGTTCCGCATATGTTGAGCAAGCGGTAGGTTGGGCAACGAACCAATCGTCTTGGTCGCATCTATCAACATTAAGGAGTACGATGCGCGACCGCCTTCGAGCAAGTCCTGTATGCGATAGCGAGCTACTGACGAGGGAGATGGAAATTTTTTTTAGTAGCTGCTTGTCAGGCTAATATTCCAGGCGCAGTTGGGCATACTCAATATTATTGGACGTGCCAACCTGACCCGATGAAGCCACCTTACTGCAGAATCGTCTCCTTCGCCCTACCCTGTTCGATGCGATGCCTGCGACAAATATTCCTATGAGGAGCACGCTGCTTGGCTCTGGGACTGCAGTGATGCTTCTCACGTTGCTGCCAAAAAGCCCTGGGAAATTCGGATTTTTAGAGGACTTGAAATTACGGAGTCTGAGACTCCAAGTGTGCCAGAAAACAAAATCTCCAAAACACCGGTTCCCGGACCTGCATTCGTAGAGGAAAAAGTACCGATCAGGTTGCCAGCAGTAGCATTCGACGCAGTCAATGTATTCCCAATAAAGCCGAATGCAGAAAAGGTAAACGTTGGATTGCCGCTCACAGGGGACGTGGAAATTCTGAATGACTGCAAAGTGAAGTTTGCCGTGCCATTTGCAGCGGTTTCCCGAGCGAACACGTCAAAGGAAACGCTTTGGCCTGTCCCCAAAATGCTTGAGCTTTGGGGAACAATGATGAACGTAAAACCTGCATCCGCATTTCGGCACAGACCAAGAAAGGCAATAAGAAGCAGACAAACGGTAGTCGAACGCATTATTCATTCCTGTTGCAAGTTCGTAAACAATCGAGCGGTAGATGCGCTATAAAACGGAAAACAAGCATCCCAAATATTAATCAACCGCCTGAGGTTATTCTATGTCCCTGCTGCTCAACAGTGGCCACATAAGCCGCAGTAAGGCATAGATTTTCGGATCATTCTCCCTCAGTGGCGAATACATCGGCCCGCAGCGGACCATATTGGGAGGGCAACGAGTTCGAGGACCGACAAAAGGACACAGGAAAGCACCGGGATTTACCGGATTGGAGTTGGGAATGAGAGAGTCCTACAAAGAAGATTTAGCCAATCACTTTGAACTCGAAGAGTACGCTGATTGCGGTAACGTCATGGGTGTAGCCACAACAGAGGTTCACGCTTATGGCGGTACAGCCGACACCGCTCGAACTCAACCCCTAGCAGCCTAAAAAGCGGTCGTACTCTGCATGTGTTCCGATCCAGTACTAAACGTTTTTTCCGTCTACTATCACATAGATTGCTAGGTACTGCATGGTGATGCTGACCGAGAACGAACCAGGATGGGCATTGCTTCTACCGGACTCTGCAACCTGCTGAAGCCTAAGAGAGCGATGGCTGGGAGTTTTGTCGAAGAGCTCGCATGCAGCCTTCGTCAATGCCTGGATATGCTCTGGCAACCTTTCGTACTGTTCCCGAAAACCCCTGGTAGATTCGTTATTCTGCCGGAACGAGAGGGAGAGTCTTGCCATCTCGGAACTCCTGAATGGCTACATCCCTTAAAGCAGAAAACCTCTCCGGTAATACGTGCTTTTGCGTTTCCTCGTCCTCGAACGCAAGAATGGACTTCATCTCCGTGAAGCACTCTAAGAACGAACCAAGCTCAGTTAGCATTCCCGTCGAACTTAGCCCACTTACAAAATCATGGACCTCCTTTGCGGTGGACATCCACGTTCGACAAGTTGCTTTTATCGCCATGTCAACGTTTTCCCAGTTCTGATCGTCACCGCCCAAACTCAACCTAGCCAAGTTCTGCTTGTCCGCCAAAATCAGCGCATGGAATCCTTGGACGCCGATTTGCAGCACTCCATTCATATCCTCAAGCGACTCTCCGCTAGCTGGATTGGTTAACGCTATCCCCCGAAAATCGCAGGAAAACGTGTTTACATTGTGCGTTGCATGTTTGAATGATAGGAGCATACTGGCACCGTGGTTACTGGTTTGGATCCACCCTATCTTAGCACAAGTAATTTCCTGTTTCATCAACAAATTTCGCAGTGTGCGCTGGCTGGCGGGAATTGAGCTTCGTAGCAAGCGATACTGGCGAGCTTCTCTTCAATGGTGGAAATAATGTCTACGGTGATCTGACTATCGAAACCAACAAGGGCAGCCCCTCGAATTACCCCAAAAAGGAATAATTAGACAACCACTTTGGTCTCGAGTTGTACGCGGATGGCGGTAACGTTATGGGTGTAGCCACAACAGAGGTTCACGCAGGCGAGCTATTGAGCTCGGAGATCACCCATACCGAGTGCCTGGGAACGGTCGGAGAACGCGTATGGCGAAACATCCGGAATGGTCGTTTCTGGGAAGTCAGATGATTTCGTAGTACCGACGAAGTGGGCGAACAAAGCCGGAACACCGGTAGCGGAGTCC
>Ga0209181_10009391_pt1 | contig 12862 bp, 11 predicted proteins | sample MAT05_FD_187208 | JGI IMG/M metagenome (GOLD analysis project Ga0209181, IMG submission 187208) | Freshwater microbial communities from Lake Fryxell liftoff mats and glacier meltwater in Antarctica - MAT-05 (SPAdes) (version 2) | ecosystem: Environmental > Aquatic > Freshwater > Ice > Liftoff... | reverse complement strand
GTTTTGTGCCCACGAGCACGTTCACCTGTCGGGTGACTGCGCTACGCGCCCGATCGAGCAGCGCTGCGGCGCGCTGGCAGCGTTACTCCTTCTCGCGGGCATGAGCCCGCGGCCTCCAGCCCAAGCGGAGCGCAGGGCACGCCTGCGCATGGCCTTGCCAGCACACCGCATCGCCGCCCGCTCGAGCGCCTTCAACTGCGGAATCTGGGTTGAACGACGGCTGCGCGTGGCAGAGCAAGCTCCCGGCTGGAGCGTTGCCATGGTTTGCGACAGCGGCGCCGCGGCGCTCCTGAAAAGCAGCGCGCACGAGACACCGCGACGCAGGGCTCACCGGGCTTCAGTGCCGATGACCGTGATGAGCGTCAGGTACGTGGGCGTGCACGTGTCGCAAAGGATCATGCTGGTGCCGATGGCTGTGTTCGCCCGTCGGCATCGGCTCGTGCACGTGGTTGTGATGACCGTCGTCGTGCCGATGGGCATGCTCGTGTGCCATGGCTTCATGCTGGTGTGCGTGGCCATGCGCCTCTGCCAAATGCAGCACGATGCCCGCCAGCATCAGGCCGCCACCAGCAGCCGTCAGCCAGCCGGCGGACCGGTCGCCCAGCGCCACGGCGAGCGCCGCGCCGATGAAGGGGGCGAACGCAAACACCGACCCCGTGCGCGCGGCGCCGAAGGCACGCTGCGCGAGCAGGTAGAAGCGAAGGCTGAGCCCGTAGCCCGTGGCGCCGACCAACAGCAGCCCCAGCGCAGCCCAGGCGCCGGGCAGCGGCTCAGCCGCCAGCACCGCGATCAGCGCGGCGGCAGGGGCGCCGATGGCGGCCTTGATCATCACCACCTGGCTCGGGTCGCGGTCAGCCACCGCACGCGACAGCGTGTTGTCGGCGCCCCAGGCGAGCGTGGCCACCAGCACGGCCACCAGGCCCAGCACCTGGCCGGCGCCGCCGCCTATGCCCTGGTCGAGCACCAGCACCACGCCGCCCGCCAACAACAGCGACATCGCCGCCCAGACCCGGCGATCCATGGTCTCGCGGTACAGGCACCAGGCGAGCAGCGCCGTGAACAGGGCTTCCAGCGTCAGCATCAACGAAGCACTCGTGCCGCTGGTGCGCTGCAGGCCCCAGGCCAGCGCCACCGGCCCCAGCACGGCACCCAAAGCGGCCATCGCCAGCAGGCGCGGCAGGTCGCTGCGGACCACGCGCGCTTCGCGGTCCACAGGCTGGCGCGACAGCAGGCCGACGATGGCCGCGCCGGCATACAGCAACGCCGCCGTGCTGAAGGCACCGAGGCCGGTGCCCAGTTGCTGCAAGAGCGGCGTGCTGGCACCGAACAGGGCCGCGGCCACCAAGGCGAGCAGGCCACCTTTCAGGGCAGGCATCGGCTGCGCAGGCAGTGCCACTTACTTGATGGTGAAGCGCACGGTGATGGCTTTGGCCGCCGGCGTCGTCAGCGCAGCGACGACCTTGGCACCCTTGCCCAGCTTGACGCCCCTGGCTTCGAGCCTGTCGCCCGCCACCAGCAATTCGGCCTCCGACTTCTCGGCGCCGTTCAGCACCGTGAGCTTGCCCTTCATGCCGGTGGGGGCCAGCGGCTTGCCATGGTCATCGATGTAGATCACGGCGTTGCCACTTTGGGCCACGAGCTCAAAGTTCAGGTCGCTGGCGGTCGCGACCACGCCGCCGTGCCTGGCCACGGCGGATTCGTGCGCGAACGCCACGTTGAACGACAGCGCCGACAGGCCCAGCGCGGCCACGGTCAACAGTTTTTTCGTCATCTCTTCTCTTTCTGCAAGGGTGCAGCGCACTGGAACAGGCGGCGCCGCCCGGCCTGATTTCAACTCAAAAGGCTCCCTGTGTGCCGGTGGCGTCCTGCGGCGCATCGGGCTCGGGCTGGACCAGCCGCAGAGTCGCCTTCGCGCCGAACAGCCAGTACAGCACGGGCGTCAGCAGCGTGTCGAGCAGCGTGGAGCTGACCAGCCCGCCGAAGATCACCACCGCCACCGGGTGCAGGATCTCCTTGCCCGGGGCGTCGGCGGCCAGCAGCAGCGGCGTCAGTGCAAACGCGGCCACCAGCGCCGTCATCAGCACGGGCGTCAACCGCTCCAGTGAGCCGCGCACGATCATCGCCTGGCCGAAGCTTTCGCCCTCGAACTTGCACAGGTTGACGTAGTGGCTGATCTTCAGGATGCCGTTGCGCGTGGCGATGCCCGTGAGCGTGATGAAGCCCACCATCGACGCCACCGAGAGCTGCACGCCCGCAATCCACATCGCGGCCACCGAGCCGATCAGTGCCAGCGGAATGTTGGCCATGATGATGCCGGCCAGCACCGCCGACTGGTAGCGCGAGTACAGCACCAGGAAGATCATCGCCAGCGACACCACCGACAGGCCGGCGATCAGCTTTGTGGCCTGCTCCTGGGCCTGGAACTGGCCTTCCAGGCTGATGAAGTTGCCGCTGGCCAGCGGCGTCTTGGCGATGATCGCGCGGATGTCACCGATGACGCGCCCCATGTCGCTGCCGTCGGTGTTGGCGTAGACGACGATGCGCCGGCGGCCGTTCTCGCGGCCGATCTGGTTCGGGCCGTCCGTTTCCTCAACAGTCGCAATGGCCGACACCGGGATGCGGCCGGCCGGCGTGTCGATCAGCATGCGCGCCAGGTCCTGCGGGCTGCGCTGCTGGTCGGGCAGGCGCAGCACCAGGTCGTAGCGGCGCGGGCCATCGACGATCTGGGCACTGTGGGCGCCATCGGTCAGCGCTTGCAGCACGCGGATGGCTTCGCCCGGCGCCAGGCCCATCTGCGCTGCCTTGCGGTGGTCCAGCCGCACGGTGATCTGCGGGATCAGCACCTGCTTTTCGACCGTCAGGTCCACCAGGCCGGGCACGGTGGCGAGCTGCCCGCGCAGCTGCTCGGCCAGGCTGCGCAAGGTGTCGGTGTCGTCGCCGAAAATCTTGACGGCGATCTGCGCGCGCACGCCCGACAGCAGGTGGTCCAACCGGTGGCTGATGGGCTGACCGATGGCCACCTGCGCCGGCAGTGTCGACAGGCGCTCGCGGATGTCGGCCATGATGGTTTCGCGGTCGCGCTGACTGAGCTTCAGGTCGACGTCGATCTCGGCCGAATGCACGCCTTCGGCATGTTCGTCGAGTTCGGCGCGGCCGGTGCGGCGGCCCACCTGCGTGACCTCGGGCACCTGGCGGATCAGCGTCTCGGCGACCGCGCCGACGCGGTTGGCCTCGGCCAGCGCGGTGCCGGGCTGCATCATCAGTCCCAGCACCAGCGAGCCTTCGTTGAAGGCCGGCAGGAAGGCTCGCGGAAACCAGGGCACGCTGGCCGCTGCGCCCGCCACTGCCAGCGCGGCCAGTGCGATGAGCAGCTTGGCGCGGCCGAAGGACCAGGTCAGCAGCTTCGTGTCTTGCCGCTTCAGCCATGCGACCAGCGGGCTGTCGCCGTGGTCCAGGCGTTTCATCGTCGGCAGCAGGTAGTAGCACATGACTGGCGTGACGGTCATCGAGACCACCATCGACGCAGTGATCGACACGATGTACGCAATGCCCAGCGGCGTGAACAGTCGGCCCTCGATGCCAGGCAGCGCAAAAAGAGGCACGAACACCAGCACGACGATGACGGTGGCGTAGACGATGCCCGAGCGCACTTCGACGCTGGCGCGCCGCACTACCTCGAGCAGCGGCACCGGGTTGCCGGCAGCGCGGTTCTGCTTCAGCCGCCGCAGGATGTTCTCGACATCCACCACCGCGTCGTCGACCAGCTCGCCGATGGCGATCGCCAGGCCGCCCAGCGTCATCACGTTGATCGACTGCCCCAGCCACTGGAAGACCAGCGCCGTGACGGCCAGCGACAACGGAATCGCGACCAGCGAGATCACCGTCGTGCGCACCGACAGCAAGAAGGCGAACAGCACGATGGCGACCATGATGGCGCCGTCGCGCAGCGCCTCGGCCACATTGCCGACGGACGCCTTGATGAAGTCGGCCTGGCGGAACAGCACGCGCGGCGCCGCCAATCCCGGCGGCAGGCCCTGCTTGAGTTCCGACAGTGCGCTCTCGATCTGCGCGGTCAGCTTCACCGTGTCGGCATCGGGCTGCTTCTGCACGCTCAGCACGACGGCAGGCAGGCCGTTGTAGCCGGCGTCGCCGCGCTTCAGCCCGGCGGCGAACGCGACGTTGGCCACCTGCTCCAGCAGGATCGGCCGCCCGTCCTTCCATGCCACCGCAACGCCCGCCAGGTCTTCGACGCGGTTGCTGCGGCCCAGGTGGCGGATCAGGTACTCGCGGCTGTTCAGGTCGATGAAGCCGCCGCCTGCGTTGCCCGCGTAGCCCTTCAGCGCCTGCTCGACTTGCGTCAGCGTCACACCGAACTGCGCCAGCCGCGCGGTGTCGGGTGCCACGCGCAGCGTGCGCACCTCGCCACCGATGGGGATGACCTGCGCGACGCCGGGAATCGACAGCAGCCGGGGCCGCAGCACGAAGTCGGCGTATTCGCGGGCCTGCATCGGTGTGGCCGCAGGCGACTTGCCGTCCCCCGGCATCAGCGGCAAGGCTACCAGCATCACCTCGCCCATGATCGACGACACGGGCCCCATCACCGGCGTGATGTCGCCCGGCATCTGCGCGCGCACCAGCGCCAGCCGCTCGGCCACCAGCTGGCGGTTGCGGTAGATGTCGGTGCCCCAGTCGAACTCGGCGTAGACGATGGACAGGCCGACGCCCGAAGTGGAGCGCACGCGTGTGACGCCCGGCATGCCGTTGAGCGCGGTCTCGAGCGGGAAGGTGACGAGTTGCTCCACCTCTTCCGGCGCCATGCCGCCGGCCTCGGTGAGCACGGTGATCAACGGCTTGTTGAGGTCAGGAAACACGTCGATAGGCGTGCGCCATGCCGTCATCGCGCCGTACACCATCAGCAGCGCCGCCACCGCCAGCACGAACAGGCGGTTGTGCAGGCTGGTGCGAACGATCCAGTTGAACATGTGAAAAATTCCTGTTCAGCGAATTTGCGCGATCAGCGGTGCGCCTTGCACCACCACGCGGTTGTCGGCACTCAGGCCTTGCGTCACCACCACGGTACCGGCGTCTAGCTGCCGGAACTGCACCGGTTGCGGGACGAAGCGCTCGGCGCCTGACTTGATCCAGACGATGGGCTCGTTGGACGGGTTGCGCACGACGGCCTGCGCCGGCAGCACCACGCCCTGGATGCGTTCCCGCAACTGCGCCACGACAGTGACCGGCTGGCCGATGGCCAGCGGCAAAGCCGTGCCGGGCTTGACCAGCGCCACGGCGAAGGTCATGGGCAAGACACCGTCGCGCAGCGTGCGCGCGGCTCCCAGCAGGCGCAGCGTGAGATCGGGCACGCCCTGCAGCGACGCGCCGGCCACCCGTGCGCCCAGCGTGGCGTCGGCGGTCGTCGCCTCGACCAGCATGCGCGCCGGGTCGACCACCTCGAACAGCACATCGCGTGGCTCGACGACCTGGCCGACGACGAGGTCTGCGCGAGCGATGACGCCGCCGACCGGGGCGGTCAACGCCTCGCGCGCCACCAGGCTGGCGCCGATGCTGCGCTCGCGTTCAGTCAGGCTCCGGGCCTCGCTGCGGGCCGCGTCGATGTCCTTGCGCGGCACCGTGCCCTCCAGGCTTTCCAGGCGCTGCACGCGCTGCTCGGTCAGTTGCCGCTGCGCGCGCAACTCGGCCAGCTGGGCCTGCTGCGCGCCCATCGCGAAGGGCTCGGCTTGGTAGCGCACGTACGCCAGCACCTCACCCCGCCTGACCGACTGGCCGGCGACCGGCAAACCCCTGGGGCCGGGCTCGATGCGCCCGCCATACACGGCCTGCACGCGGCCGCTGGCGTTCGGGTCCATGACCACCCGCCCCGACAGTTCCACCGTGGCAGCGGCTTCGGACAGGGGCGCCAGCACCGTGCGGATGGCCATGCGCCGCTGCGCCATCTTGGGCACGTTGACGCTGCCGTCCGGCAGGCGGGCCAGAGCGGAGGCGTTGACTGCTGCGCCGGGCGCGTCGAGGTGCTCGCCATTGGGGCCGTGGGCGCCCGGACCGGCGTACGCCGGCGACAGCCAGAACAGGCTTGCGGCCAATGTCATCGCGGCGACCATGGCCCGGTGTTCCCTTGGGTGGTGTCGGTGCAGCGCCATCACACGCCTCCTTGCAGTTTGCCTGCGTGGCCACGGCGCTGACGCCACCAGGCGACACCGCCGATCAGACCCAGGGCTGCGACACCGGCGCCGATCCACGCAGCGCGTTCCAGTGCGTGGCCGTACCCATCGCCATCGACGTGGTCATGTGCCTGGTTGTGTCCGTGGGCATTCTTCGAGCCAGCGGCCGTGCCAGCCGCAGCGTTGATCAGGTTGCCGTCCAGCAGGTCGCTGTCGTTGCCCGCAACGAGCGTGAAGACCAGCCCGTGCTCGCCAGGCGCGGCCAGCGCCTTGAGCAGGGCCGCGTCGGTGACCACGTAATCACCTTGCTCGGCGCGGAACGCAGCCACGGCCTTGAGCGCGCCGCTCTCGACCTCGAGCTTGGCGCCCAGCACGGGCTCGTTCGATTCGTAGCGGTCGACGACGATGGCCAGCTCGCTGGCGCGCAGTTCGGCGACCAGTTCGAAGGCTTCCGACTTCGATTCGACACGCGGCAGGGCCGATGCAGCGCGCATCGTGGTCGGGCTGTCCAGGTGCTCGCCATTCGGGCCATGGGCGCCAGGGCCGGCGATCGCCGCCGCGGTCATGGCCAGCAGCAGCGCGGCGAGGGCGCCGGCCAGTCGTTGCCGCACAGAGCGGCGGATGAGGCAGAAGTTCATGGCAGGACTCCGAGGGCTTGTTGCAGTCTGGCGCGGGACAGGCCCAGCGCGGCGAGTTGGCGGGCGGCGGCGCTGTCTGCCTGCGCAGCAGCGGCGCGTGCACGCAGCAGGTCGGGCAGAGGCGTCTCGCCGGCACGGAATGACTTGTCGATGAGCGCTGCTCGCTCGTGCAGCAGGCGGGCGCGGATGGTCTCGGATTCGAGTTGCACCTCGGTTGAGCGCTGCGCGTCCCGCGCAGCGGCGATGTCGCTGTCCAGGCGCTCACGCAGCCGGAGTTCGTGGGTCTCGGCCACGTCCAGCTCAACGAGTGCCGCGGCTTCCAACGGCCGGTTGCGGTCGTCGGTGCCGAAGGGCAGGCGCAGCCCGATCGCCAGACTGCCTTGCGAGGCTTCGGCCCGACCGGGGACATCCTGGCGCAGGCCCACGGTCAGTTCGGGCGCGTCGCGGCGCGATTGGCGCATCAGCTCCACGCGCTGTCGTGCCAGGTCGGTGGACCGGCTGGCGAATTGAAGTTCAGGATGCGACTCTGCGGTCGTGGGTGTCATTGCGAGTGCGCCATCGATGGCCGCCGCCGTCAGATCGGGCGCTGCCGTCAACCCGGTGAGCAGGGTCCAGCGCGCGCGTGCCGCCTGCAGCCGCTGGCGCAGGTCGGACTGCAGTGCAGATGCCGCCAGCAGCTCGGCCTGGGCGGCCAGCGCGTCGGAGCGCGCCAGGTCGCCCGCGCGCACACGCCGATCGACATCGTCAGCGAGTTGCTTCAGCGCCTGGCCCTGGGTGTTGGCTTCGGTCGCTTCGGCCTGCAGGGCGGCGATCTGCCAAACCGCTACGCGCAGCTCACCGGCCAGACCCAGCCGGGCGACCTGCTCGGCGGCGATTGCCTGCGCCGCCGCAGCTTCAGCGGTGCCTGCACGGGCAGCGCGCTGGCCGGGCAGCCACAGGGGCACGGCCACGCCGATCTCGCTTTCGCGAGCGCCGGCGTTGCTGTGGAGGCGGTCGCTGCGGTGGCTCAGCTCCAACGACGGCGGAGCCGCCCAGAAGCTGCCCGCAGCGGCGCGATCTGCTTCGGCGCGGCGACGCTGGCCCGCGCTTTCGCGTGCGGCGACTGCGCGTTGCCACGCCGCATCCAAGGCCGCGCGAAGGGTGACGCTGCCAGCGGTGGAACCGGGCGCGGATGCGGATGCGGATGCGGATGCGGACGCACTGGCGGCGCGGGGGCCATCCGGCGATGCGGCAGGCTGCGCCCGCGCGGGCGCGCCGGCCAGGCTGCCCGCGAGCACGCAGACAGCCAGCCAAGGGAGAGGTTTCACGATGCTCCTGACGATTCAACGGCCGGGGCCGGCTGCAAGCGTGGTCTCGTCACGCCAGGGGCGGAGAGGAACTTGCGCAGTTTGCCGGTCAGCGGGAGGCCGGACGTCCACGGGTGGACGTCCGCCGCGAAGGCGGGTCAGGAGCGGGGCCGAGGTGGCCTGAGCAGGCCGTCGATCGTGGGGTTGGGCACGAGTGTCGCGAGCAGGCCGGCGGACGCGGCCGACCGAGGGGGCGGAAGGTCGTGGAGTGACGGCGCCACTGCGGTCAGCGATGCACTCAGATGGTCAGTGACCACATGCAGCACCGACTCCTTCGAGTCGTCCAGGTGGTAAGACCCATCCCCGTGATGGTGGTGATTCTTGCCCTGCCAGTGCAGCACGGCATGTTCCAGGTCGGCCCGGGCATTCACGGTCGAGCCGATACGCGCCATGGCCACCGATTGCCAGAGCATGGCGATCAGCATGACCAGGAGAACGGGAAGACGGCGCATGATGCTCCGAGTGTAGTGGCGCCGACTTCGACCCGATGCGTGCCAGGGCTCTATGCACTCCCCGCATTGAGCCTGATCTCGTGACTGCTCTACCGAATCCCAAGCAGCCATGCGGTCACAGCGGCCCGATGCTTCGACGGAACGCTTGACCCGCAAACCGTCGAAGGCCAGGCCGGATGTGAATGCCATTTTGGTGGCTCGACGCAATCGGAAGCACCGTTCGCACCAGTGCGGTACGAGCCAGTGAGTCGTGGGTTCTGCAAGCACAAAACTGATCTGCGGCTTCCCGGGCATGACTTCGCCGGCATGATCGGCGGCTTCGGATCGAAAGCAGCCCTCCGACGCGTCAAATGCCCGTTCCTCGCGCAGCCACTCGCCCCGCTGCGGGCGTCGATCCGGCCTTACCGACCACCGTGGACATGTGCCGCTCTGTTCGCCCAGGCAGACACCTCCGGCATAACGAAACACCGCGCTTGTTCGCGAGGCTTCGCGAGGCTTCGCGATCATGCGCAGGCGTCGCTGCGCGCCTCGGCGTGGAGACGCGCACGGCCGCTGCGTCGCGTCGGCAAACAAGACATCAGGCCAGCGCGTCGTCCAGCACCTCCACCCAGTGCCTGACCGGCGTGGTGGTGCCGGTCTGCAAATGCTGGATGCAACCGATGTTGGCGCTGACGATGGTCTGCGGCTGCAGTGGCGCCAGGTTGGCCAGCTTGCGGTCGCGCAACTGGTAGGCCAGCTTGGGCTGCAGCACGCTGTAGGTGCCGGCCGAACCGCAGCACAGGTGGCTTTCGCTGGCCGCCACTTCGACGTCGAAGCCGAGCGCGTTCAAGTGCGTCTCGACGCCACCGCGCAACTGCTGGCCGTGCTGCAGCGTGCACGGCGGATGGAACGCTAGACGTTGCATCCGCCCTGCGGACGAGGATGCCGCACCCCCTCCCCGCTCCCCCGCCGGGCGGGGGAGTGCCAGGCGCTTCTGCAGCGCCGGCACCAGATCGGGCAGCAGCTCGCTGAGGTCACGCGTCAGGGCGCCGATGCGCGCCGCCTTTTCGGCGTAGTCGGGGTCGTGCGCCAGCGCGTGGCCGTAGTCCTTGACGGTGACGCCGCAGCCCGAGGCGTTCATCACGATCGCTTCGACCTTGCCCTGCGAGGTCAGGCCTTCGACCAGCGGCCACCAGGCGTCGATGTTGCGGCGCATGTCGGCCAGGCCGCCATCGGTGTCGCCCAGGTGCGTGCGGATGGCGCCGCAGCAGCCGGCGCCGTCGGCCACCAGGGTCTGGATGCCGGCCGCATCGAGCACGCGCGCGGTGGCGCTGTTGATGTTGGGCATCATGGCCGGCTGCACGCAGCCCAGCAGCATCAGCACCTTGCGCGGGTGTTCGCGCGTCGGCCACAGTTTCGCGCGCGGGCCGGCCGGCGCCGGCACCTTGTTCTTCAGGCCGGCCGGCAGCAGCGGCCGCACCAGTTGGCCGAGCTTCATCGCCGGGCCGAAGAGCGGCGAGGTCAGGCCTTCTTTCAGCGCCGTGCGCATCAGTTTTTCAGACAACGGGCGCTCGACACGCTCTTCGACGATCTTGCGGCCGATGTCGACCAGATGGCCGTACTGCACGCCGCTGGGACATGTCGTTTCGCAATTGCGGCAGGTCAGGCAGCGGTCGAGGTGCAGCTGCGTTTTGCGCGTGACTGGCGCACCTTCGAGCACCTGCTTCATCAGGTAGATGCGGCCGCGCGGGCCGTCGAGCTCGTCGCCCAGCAGTTGGTAGGTGGGGCAGGTGGCGTTGCAGAAGCCGCAGTGCACACATTTGCGCAGAATGGCTTCGGCGGCCTCGCCGTCGGGCGTGCCCTTGAACTCGGGGCTGAGATTGGTTTGCATGTGGTCGGACCCGGGGTCAGAAATTCTTGAACAGCATCAGGGCGAGCGGCATCAGCAGCGCGGCCAGCAGCACCTGCAGGCCGAGCGCCAGCGCAGCGTAGGCGCCGGCAGTCGGGTGCACCTGCATCGCGCGCGCCGCGCCCACGCCGTGGCTGGCGGTGCCGAGCGCGAAGCCGCGGATCTCGGGGCTGGTGATGCGCAGCGCGTCGAGCAGATATTTGGCACTGACCGCGCCCACCAGGCCGGTGAGCACGGCGAACACGGCTGCCAGCGCCGGGATGCCGCCGAGCTGCGCGGCGATGCCCATCGCCACTGGCGCCGTCACCGACTTCGGCGCCAGCGAGGCCAGCACCTCGGTCGGCAGGCCGGCAGCCCAGCCGATGGCGACCGCGCTGCCCGCGGCCGCCGTGCCGCCGGCGAGTGCGGCCAGCAGCAGCGGCCAGGCGCGGGCCCGCAACTCGGCGCGGCGTTGCCACATCGGCCAGGCCAGCGCCACCACGGCCGGGCCGAGCAGGAAGTGGATGAACTGTGCGCCGGAAAAATAGGTCGGGTAGGGCATGCCGGTGACGCCCAGCAGCAGGGCCAGCGCGACCACTGTCCACAGCACCGGGTTGGCCCAGGGTGGCTGGCCGAGCCGGGTGTAGACGCCGTGCGCGATGACGTAGGTCACCAGGGTCGCAGTCAGCCCGAAGAGCGGAGTGGCCGAGAGGTAGACCCAGAGTTCGACGAAGTCGCGCATGCTGTTTTCAGGCAGAGCCGTTGCCGTTCGCCGCAGGCGTTGGCGCAGACACCGGCCCAGGCATGGGCGGCAGCAAGGCGCGCAACACCAGTGCCGACACCGCAATGCCGGCCCAGGTCGACAGCACGATCGCTGCCATCATGCGGCCGCCGTACTGCCCGAGCAGACCGAGGTGCGCCACCACGCCCACGCCGACCGGCACGAAGAGCAGCGACAGGTGGCCGAGCAGCGGCTCGGCGGCCGCCGCCACCGGCACGCGGACCGCCGGCACATTGAGCAGCGCCCACAGCAGCAGCAGGCCGATCACCGGCCCAGGCAATGGCAGGTGCGCCAACCGGGACAGCGCCTCGCCGGCCGACTGGCAAGTCAGCAGCAGGGCAAAACCGCGCAGCATGTCCATCTCTGTCGGCCTCTCAGTCCAGGCTGTACTGCAGCAACCAGTAATGCGGATGCTCGGTCCACCGAAGCTCCCGCGCGCGCGGCCCGAGCGCGGTGAACGCCTGCTCGCGACACGGAAAGTTCTTCAGCACCTCGTGCCGCGAACCGTCGTCGAGCATCCGCATCTGATAGCTGTTGCCCTCGTCGTCATGGCGCGATATCGGCGTGCTGCTGCCGGCCACCCAGCGGTTGTCGAGCATGAGCACACGTGCGCCGGGTTCCAACCGATCGTGCAGCAGCGCCAGCCAACCGGCCAGCCGCGCCAGCGCCACATGGCTCCACCAGAAGCCGGCGAAGGCGCCGTCGAAACGCTGTTCGCCCAGTTCGCGCCAGCTCCAGGCGTCGGCCTGCAGGAAGCGCACGCGGCCGGCGGGCAGCGGCTTGCCGCACGCGATGGCCAGCGTTTCCGGGTTGATGTCGGTGGCCAGCCAGTCCAGCGCATCACGCGCGCCGAACGGCGTCCACCAGCCGGTGCCGCAGGCCACTTCGAGCACGCGCCGGCCGTTGAAGACCGCCGGCAGGCCGGCTTCGATGAGGCGCAACTCGGCTTGCCGCTCGGGCTTGCGGTAGATGAGCTCGTAGCTCTCGGCACGCCGTGCGTAGTAGTCGCGCAGGGCCTCGTCGGCGGCGGGCAACAAGCTCACAGGCCCGGGTAGAGCCGGCCGTGGTTGAAGATGCCGTCGGGATCGAAGGCGGCTTTCAGCTCCCGGTGGATGCGCGCCAATGGCGGCTTCAGCGGCGCGAACATGCCGGTGGCGCGCCCCGGCGCGCGGAACAGCGTGGCATGGCCGCCGACCCGCATCGCCGCTTCGCGCAGCGCGGGCCCGGGCGTGCTGGTGCACAGCCAGCGCTGCGCGCCGCCCCATTCAATGAGTTGCTCGCCCGACAGCTTGAGCGGCGGCGTGGTCGCCGGCACCGACAGTCGCCATAGTGAAGCCCCCGCCGCCACCGCCTTGGCAGCACCGACGAAAAACTCGTCCCGATGGTCGCGCAGGCCGCGCCAGAAGCCGCTGGCCGGCGCAGGCTCGACCCATTCGCCGCCGAGCCGCGCCTGCGCTGCCTGCACCGCCGCCACCGCGCCCGACAGACGCAGCACCAGCGTGCCTTCCCACCAGGCGCTGGCGTTCAGCGGCAGCGGCTGGCCGCCCCATTCATTGAGCTTGCGGATCGACTGCGCCTCGTCGAGATCGAAGCGCAGCG